>Ga0181520_10001171_pt1 | contig 54484 bp, 54 predicted proteins | sample PEATcosm2014_Bin_29_FD_132451 | JGI IMG/M metagenome (GOLD analysis project Ga0181520, IMG submission 132451) | Peatland microbial communities from MTU Mesocosm Facility, Houghton, MI, USA - PEATcosm2014_Bin02_30_metaG | ecosystem: Environmental > Terrestrial > Soil > Wetlands > Peat | place... | reverse complement strand
GGCAAATACCGCGACGGCACGGCAAACCGCATGACTTCGAAGGCAAGCGCCGGAAACGGCACGCCCACCAACAACTCGGTTATGCCGGTACGGCCAGAGCCGCGGGCCATGATGCGGCGATCGGCGCAGCAGGCGAGCACGCAACCGCCGGCGATGGCGTGACCGTTGATGGCCGCCACCACCGGCTTTGGGTGGAAGAACACCGCATCATAGAGCCGATGCAACATCGGCAGGAACTCCCGCACATAATCCGCGCCGCCCCGGCTCACGCGGACGAGATCGACGCCGGCGGAAAATATGCCGCCCTGCCCGGTTATCACCACCGCACGCGCATCGGCTTCCGCGAGTTCCTTAAATTCGTTCGCGAGCGCGTCGCAAAGCTCGACGTCAAGTGCATTGGCTTTGCCGTGTTTGATCGTAAGGATGGCAATGCCGTTCTCGGTTTTCACGTCGATCATTTGCAAGCTCGCTGGTTCCTCTTACCGCCCACGATAGCGCGGCGGACGGATATGGTTAAGAGCGGCCGTTTTTGGTCCGCGCTTTGCACCAAAAAATCCCCAATTGGGCCACCTTGGGGTCACTCCGGTCTGTCCCGAATAAGCTGGGACGTTAGTAACGGAGGGATGCAATGCCGAATATTCGCATTGATACCGGGCGTGCGACGCTTGCGGCTCTTTTATTTGCGACAAGCATGACGGCGACTGGCGCGCTGGCGCAAACCGCAACCAACGGCGCGCCCGGCGAGCCGCTTCAGCTCGTGCAAAACATCAAACCGGCGAGCAAGGCGGTTGCGACGAAATCCACCAAAACCGCCGCCAAAGCCGCGAGCAAAACCAAGGCGACGCACCATCGAACTTTTGCGCAGCGCAAACGCGCGCCCGCTCCGGTGCAAATCGCGCAAGGGCCGACCGATGCCCGGTCGACTGCGCCCGCCCTGCCCTTCGCCGGCGCAGCCGCTGCCGCAGCCCCGTCGCCGGCTCCTCCTGAAACGATGCCGAGCGAACTCGTGGTCGGCGGCCAGACGGTTCAATTCGGCTCGCCGGAAAAGCTCAACGAAATCGATCTCGCCGCCAAAGCCGACACCGCTGTTGCCGGCGGGGCAAACCCGCAGCCGGGAAATGACGTTGCCGAGGCCGCGGCAAAATCCGACTTAGCCAATGCGGCGCCGCAGAGTTTAGCCAATACCGCAGCGCCGAGCGAAATCGGCGGCACGGCCTGGCTTCTGCAAGTGCTGGCCGCGCTCGGCGGCGCGGTCGCCGCCGGCTCCGCCGCCTGGCTTTTAATCGGCTCAGCACCGCAACGGATGTATGGCTAGCCGAAAAGGCGCGCGGCAACGCCCGTCCGGGCACAGCAGGTAGTGCAATCTGGTTCTGCGAGTTTCTACATTAGCGGCATTGAAGATGAAGATCGTCGTGTCCCGCCAACGAGACGCGCGATCGGCGACAAAACTGAAGGCGATCAGGCCGAGGGCGGCATGACTTCCCCGTTCACATCCGAAACACGCCGAACCTCGTTTCTGGAATCGGCGCGTTGAGCGCGACCGAAAAACACAGCGCCAGCACGCGCCGGGTTTCCGCCGGCGTAATGATGCCGTCGTCCCAGAGCCGCGCCGTGGCGTAATAAGGATCGCTCTCGGTGTCGAACTGATCGCGGATCGGCTTTTTGAAAGCCTCTTCTTCTGCCGTCGACCAGGTCTTTCCCGCCGCCTCGATATTGTCGCGTCGCACCGTCGCCAGCACGCTCGCCGCCTGTTCGGAGCCCATCAGCGCCACGCGCGCGTTTGGCCAGGTGAACAAGAAGCGCGGGCCGTAGGCGCGGCCGCACATGCCGTAATTGCCGGCTCCGTAGGAGCCGCCGATCACCAGCGTGATCTTCGGCACTTGCGCGCACGCTACCGCCGTCACCATCTTGGCGCCGTCTTTGGCGATGCCGCCGGCCTCGTAGTCGCGCCCAACCATGAAGCCGACGATGTTTTGCAGGAACAGAAGCGGCACGCGGCGTTGGCAGCAAAGCTCGATGAAGTGCGCGGCCTTGAGCGCGCTTTCCGAGAACAAAATGCCGTTGTTGCCCAAGATGCCGACGGGGATGCCGTGAATATGCGCAAACCCGGTGACGAGCGTTGAACCGTAAAGCGCCTTGAACTCGTCGAAGACCGAGCCGTCGACCAGTCGCGCGATCACTTCGCGGACGTCGAACTGCTTTTTGAGATCGACCGGCACGATGCCGTCGAGTTCGTCGATGCCGTATTTGGGGTCCACCGGCTCCGCGAGCGGGATATCGATCGTTTTTTTGGTGTTCAGGTTGGCGACGATACGCCGGCAAAGAGCCAGCGCATGGCGGTCATTCTCGGCATAATGGTCGGCGACGCCGGATTTTTTGGCGTGCACATCGGCGCCGCCCAGATCTTCGGCGGAGACCACCTCGCCGGTCGCCGCTTTCACCAGCGGCGGCCCGCCAAGGAAAATGGTGCCCTGGTTGCGCACGATGACGGTTTCGTCAGACATCGCCGGCACATAAGCGCCACCCGCCGTGCACGATCCCATGACCACCGCGATCTGCGGCACGCCCAGGGCCGACAGCGTCGCCTGGTTGTAGAAGATGCGGCCAAAATGTTCGCGATCGGGAAACACCTCGGTCCATTGCGGCAGATTGGCGCCGCCGGAATCGACCAAATAGATGCACGGCAAACGGTTCTCGCGCGCGATCTCCTGGGCGCGCAAATGCTTCTTCACGGTGAGGGGATAATAGGTTCCGCCCTTTATGGTCGAATCGTTGCAGACGATCACGCATTCGCGCCCGGCGACTCGGCCGATGCCGGTAATCAAACCGGCGGCGCGGATCGGATCCTCGTAAAGGCCGTCGGCGGCCAGCGGCGACAGTTCAAGAAACGGCGCGCCGGGATCGAGCAAGGTCATGACGCGGTCGCGCGGCAATAGCTTCCCCCGCGCCAAGTGTCGCTCGCGTGAACGCGCCGGTCCGCCTTCCGCAGCGGTGGCGCGCTTTTCCTGCAGCTGCGCCACCAGCGCGTGCATGGCCGCCTGGTTGGCGCCGAATTCCGGCGATGCGACGTCGACCTTTGATTTTATTGCCGTCACGCAATCCCTCCCTGCCCGATCACTATGGCGCTAGTGGTCCGATTCTAACATTGGCATCCGGGTTCGGCAGGGACTTATGCGAATGTTAGAATCGAAGGACCAGTAGCAACTATCAGTCCTAGTGGAGCTTTGGTTTTGACATTCGCTTCAAGAGCTTGCGGCCAAGTGGGTAGCGAATGTCAAATCCGCTCCACTAGCGGAGGCGCGAAAGCAACGCGCGGCGAACGGCGCGCCGCTATTCCTCTCGACGCTTTGCTCTTAAGCGCGCACTTCCTGGCGCTGGAAGATGACGTAGCCGATGACGAACAGCAGGATGGCGCTGGCGATCATGGCAACCGTTTGCGGCCAGACGACCTCCAGGCTCTGCATCAGCGGCAGCGGCGCTCCCGGAATAGAGCCCGGCTGCACCAGTGCCAGGCCTAGCGAGGCCAAGAGCGGCTGCTGCGTCGACCGCACCGTCGGATCGAGCAGGACGCCGACAATTTCGCCAAACAGCGCGCCGGGCGACACGCGCGCAAACGCCTGCAGGACGCTGAGATGGCTCAAGAGATCGGACGGGGTGCTGACCGTATCCGACACGAACAGCGCGGCGATATAGGGCGACAGCAGCGGCCACAGAATGGTCAGGAACAGCCATAGCCCCAAGGCGGCAAGGGCCGCCGTAGCCGCCGAACGGAAGATGATCGAAAACAGCAGGGCCAGTGCCACCCAGACGCCGGCGTAAAAGATCGTCACCAGCAGCATCGCGCCAGCGCGCGCGACCTCCTCGACGCCGGGAGGCAGCCCAAGCGTCAGAATGCCAAGTCCGATCACCATCAGCCACAACGCCACGAGGATAATGGTCATGGTCAGCAATGCGGCCAAAAACTTTCCGAACAGCAGCGCATCACGATAAATCGGCTGGGCCAAAATGCGCGACAGCGTGCGCTGATTGCGTTCACTGTTCACCAGATCGAAGCCGATCCCGATGGCCACGAGCGGGACCAGGAAAGACAGCACCGAGACGAACGAAGGCAAGCCTTCGCCGGCACGCGTGAACAGACGCAGGAACAGAAACGGATCTTCCGCGGAAACCTCGCGAATTTGCTGGATGCCGGTGTAGACGACGCCAAGCGCCATCAACACGATCAGCCACTCCAAAACGATCATCCGGATGCCGGAGAGATGATCGGACAGCTCCTTGAGCATGACGACGCCGAGACCGGCAAAAGCAGAGCCTTCACGCCGCATGACGCGCTCCTTCCTTGGCGTTTGCGGCTTCCTCAGCCTTGGTCGCGAAATAACGCGTATAGATCGCGTCAAGGCTCGGCTCTTGCACGCCGAGATATTTCAGCCGTCCCTGCATCGCCACTACTTCCACGGCCGCTTCCGGGCGCACGTCGCGATCCGCATGCAGACGAAGCTTGCCGATGCCCGTCCGCTCGACGCCGCTTACACCGGGGATGAGCGTCAGCCGTTCGGCAAGACCGGCGCCGTCAGCTTCAATATCGACGACATAGCCGGCGCCAAGCACCTCGCGGCCGAGTTCGGGCACCGTGCCCATCAGCGCGATACGGCCGCCGTTGAACAATGCGACCCGGTCGCAAACGCTCTGCACCCGATCGAGGAGATGCGAGGACAACAGCACCGATACCCCTTCCGCTTTGAAGCCGCGGATGATGGCGAGCAGTTCCGATGTGGCATGCGGGTCAAGCCCCGTGGTCGGTTCGTCGAGGATCGCGATCTGCGCGCCCTTCATGAGAATCTCGGCGAGTCCCAAACGCTGCCGCATGCCGCGCGAAAACGTGCGGACCCGTTTTTGGGCAACATCACCGAGCCCGACCCGGTCGAGCGCGTCGGCGATTCTTTTTTCACGCTCAGATCTGTCGAAGCCGATCAGGCGCGCGGTGTAGCGCAAATTCTCGGCAGCAGTCAGCCCGTCGTAGAAGCCGACCGCGTCCGGCATGTAGCCGACCCGGCGTTTGACGGAGAGCGGTTCACGCGCCGGATTGAAACCCAGAACGCTGACCTCGCCCGAGGAAATCTCGGTCAGGCCAAGCAACATCAGGATCGTCGTCGTCTTGCCGGCCCCGTTGGGACCGAGAAGACCGAATATCTCCCCGCGCCCAACGGTGAACGAGATGTGATCGACCGCGACCGCCTCGCCGTAAGTTTTGGTGAGGCCTTTGGCCTCAATGACCGTATCTGCGTTCATGGTGTCCGCGTTCATCGCCGACCGAACCAGGCGACCGCGCCGACCATGACCAAGAGCGCGACACCAATAATGCCGATACCGGCTATGCCCCACATCGTCGATGTCGTCACCGTCACGCGGAAAGTGGTCGAGGCCGACTCGCCGCGGGCGGCGGCGCGGATGGTGGTCACATAGTCGCCGGCGATGGCCTTTTCCGTCGGCGTGATCAGCGCCTGCACTTCTTTATTTGTATTAGGCGCCAGATGATCGATGGTCTTCGGGTCGAAGGTGACCTTCCAGCCGCTCGGCGCCGAGCCTGACAGCTCGACGTCGTCGGCCGGCGCGGTTCCAATGTTGGTGATCACAACCGGCACCGACGTTTCCTTGCCCGCCGAAGCGCGCGTCGACACCAGGCCTTCGCGGCCGCTGATATCAAGTCGCGGCTGACCGGAAATATCCATGGTAAGGTCGGCGGTTGCGGCGGCGTCTTCGGCGGCGACGCGTGCCGAGACCTTGTAGCTGCCGGCCGCGGCCGTATTCGGCGGCGTCACTTTGAGCTTCACCGTCTTGGTCTGCCCGGCGTCGATTGGAACGGCGTTGAGCTCCTGGGTGCCGTAGCCTTCCGTGAACGAGGCATCGAAGTTTTGCGGCGTCTGTGCCGAAAGGCTCACCGTCAGCTTCTTGCCGCTGTCGTTCTTGATGCCGAGCTGATACTCGAAGCTCGATTTCGAGGTGCCGCGCAGTTCGGGAAGCTGCGGCGTCAGCGTCAATTTCGCGGGCAAGTCCTTGGCCAGCGTGATCGCGACCGGCAGCGACGCAGTCGTCGAGCCGCCCGTCGCCGTTACCGTTAAGGTCTCCGTGCCGACTGCGGCGGTCTTGGGCACATCGAGCCGCAGTTCAAGCGACACGCTGGCATTGGTCGCGGGCATCGCCGCGGCGACCGGCTGACCGCCGCCCATCAGCGTCGCGGTCCAACCGGAGGGCACGCCTGAAACCGACAAAGCCAGCCGTTCCGGCGGTAGATCGTAGTTCTGCAGCTTCAGATTAATTGACGACGTCTCGCCCGGCCGCACCGTGACCGCCGGGTAATCGCTCATCAGAAAAAGACCCTTGACGTCCTTGGACGCGTCTTCGGCACTGGCCAAGGGGGCAAAAGGTGCAATGCCGGCGATAAGGACGACAGCAAGAGTGGCGATAAATGGATATCGCATTGGTGTTGGCTCCCGTGCAGGAAACAGTTCGGTTTGCCCCTCCCACGGCGCGCTTTTAACGAGCGCGGGCGAGGAAAGCGGCATTGTGGGCGCAATAGTGACGAAATGATGCAAACGAGCAACCGTTTGGCAAGCCCTGCGGTAGAGAGCCGCAGCATTAGCGTTAAAGTGGGCGGATGCGTCGCACCGTGGATGTCAGCGCCGGCCTGTTAGCTTTCCGCCGCCAGAACGGCGTCGAAGTGCTGCTTGCGCACCCGGGCGGGCCGTATTGGGCGAAGAAGGACGACGGTGCGTGGACCATTCCCAAGGGCCTCGCCGAACCCGGCGACGACCTCCTGGCGACGGCGCTGCGGGAATTTACCGAGGAAACCAATTTTGTGGCTGAGGGCGAATTCGTCGCGCTCGCGCCTGTTAAGCAAAAGAGCGGCAAGGTCGTGCACGCATGGGCGATCGAAGGAGATTTCGATCCGACCCTATTCGCCAGCAACACATTCGAACTCGAATGGCCGCCGCGATCAGGGCGACGCCAACGCTTTCCGGAAATCGACCGCGTCGCCTATTTCCCGCTGCTGGCGGCGATGACCAAGATCGTCGGCTACCAGAAGCCGTTTCTCAGCGAATTGCAGCGCCGTCTCGCCGATGCGGTCTAGCCTTCCCGCTTCACCTGCGGCCAGTCGACTTCGTCATGCGGGAGGACCCAAGGCTCCCGCAACGCCGCTTGGCGCCATTCGCTAAAGGCCGGCAGCGCCATGACCGCGCGAATGTAATCGTGCGCGGTGCCGTCCACCTCAACGGCGTAGGTGTGAAAGCGAGAAACCACCGGCGCGTACATGGCGTCGGCCGCGCCGAACCCGCCGTACAGAAACGACCCGCCGGACCCAAAACGCGTGCGGCACTCGCGCCAAATCGCCTGGATTCTCTTGGCATCGGCTTGGGCATCTGCGTCGAGCGGACGCGGGATGACCGGCCGCCAGATATTCATTGGCAATTGCCGCCGCAGTGCCTGGAAGCCGGCATGCATCTCGGATGCGATAGCGCGCGCGTGTCCCCGCGTCGCCGGCTCTCGCGGCCACAATCCAGCGTTCGGGAATTTTTCCGCCAGATATTCGAGGATCGCGAGCGACTCCCAGATGCGGCTTTCCCCGTCGATCAACACCGGCACCTTGCCGGCGCCGCTCAGTTCCAGTAGCCGCGACTTAAAATCGGCCGCTTCGAGCGAGATCAGCGTTTCCTGAAACGGGATACCGGCGACCTTCATCGCCAGCCATGGTCGCAATGACCATGACGAATAATTCTTGTTACCAATGATGAGTTGAAGCATCGCTCGCCCGTTTGCCGCATCACGTGCGGCAGATCAGCATACGATGCTTCGGCGGACAAGAAGGCGGACTAAGCGAGGCCGGTCATCACTGCGACAAAAGAAACGAAGAGCACGGCGGTAACCGCAAAGCCAACCGCAATGGCGGTCTCAACCCAGGCGCTCTGGGCCGTGCTCTGGGCCGCGCTCTTGGCCGCTTCGGCCGCGCCAGCGCGTTGCGCGACGTCGCCCGCGGTTACGGCAGGTGTGCCAATCGACATTGGTAACCTTCCCCCAAAGGCTGTCGTCACGCCGCCGGAATATCGGCGGCGCACGACGAACGAAGCTTTTGAATCATGCTTACCCCAGAGCGGGCAGTATTCGCGCGCCGATTGAAGGCTTCGTTAACGGCGGTAAGGGGCGCCGCTAGAAACGGGTAGCGTCAGGGACCGGGAAATAGGACGGCCGAGCGTCCGCTCAGCCAGTAGGCAAAAAGGCCGAACCACTCGTGCACCGCGGTGTCGGTGCGCGCCAAACCGTCGCTGATGGTACCGAACGGCCGAACCAGATCGATCGGACCACGGGTCCGCCAATCGACCGGATAGGCCTCGACCGGGAAACCCACCGCCCGGAACGCCGCCATGGCGCGTGGCATATGGTAGGCCGACGTCACGAGAAGCCATCGCTCGGCAGGTTTCGGGTTGGCAATAAGACGCGAGAACGCCGCGTTCTCGATGGTATTGCGCGACTGTTCCTCGCCCGTGACGCGATCGCGCGCGACACCGAGGGCCTCCAATTGCCGGACCGCGAAAACCACTTCCGGCTCTTCGGCGAGGATGAGCGCATTGCTGCCGCCGGTGAAGATAATGCGTGCAGCCGGATAACGGCGCGCCAGTTCGGCGGTGGCAATAATGCGCTCCGCGGCCTCATTGAGCGCAATCGCGCCGCGCCCCGCTGACACCTCAGGCGAAATTGCGCCGCCCAAGACGACGATGCCGTCGGGAGCGCCGCGCGCCGCGTCCCAGGGCGGAAAGCGCTGCTCCAACGGTAGGATCAGGGCGTTGCCAAGCGGCGACAAGCCGGCGATCGCGAATAACACGAGGCTCGTGACAACTAGCCAGCTCGCCAACCGGACATGACGCGTGAACAAAAGCATTAGGCCGGCAAGCCCGATGACGATGAATATATTCGACGGATAAGTGAAAAAACCGAGGATCTTGGACAGAAGAAAAAACATCGCCGCCGCGTCAGCACGCAATCGTCACGACCGTGATTTCCGCCACGCCGCATAGCGCGCCTTGGCGTCCTCATTCGGTGGATAAAGGCCGGGCAGTTTCACGCCGTTTTCGACTTCGCTGAAGACCCAACTTTCATACAGCTCATGCTCGGCGCCTTCGTGGGCGACGAATTCCAGCAACGCCTCAGGGATGACCACGGCGCCGTCGTCATCGGCGACGATCACGTCGCCGGGGAAGATGGCGCAGCCGCCGCAGGCGATCGGCTGTTGCCAGCCGACGAACGTCAGCCCGTTGACCGACGCCGGCGACGCAACGCCGGCGGACCAGACCGGCAACGCGCTCATCAACACACCGGCGCGATCGCGCACGGCGCCGTCGGTGATCAACGCCGCAACGTGCCGTTTCTTCATGCGGGCGCAGAGAATGTCACCGAAAATGCCGGCCGTGGTCACGCCCATGGCATCGGCGACCGTCACGACGCCGTCGGGCATTTCCTCGATCGCGGCACGGGTCGAAACCGGACTGTCCCAGCTCTCCATCGTTGCCAAATCTTCGCGGACCGGCACAAAGCGCAGAGTGAATGCTCGCCCGACTACCCGCTCGCCGCTGAACGCCAACGGTTTCGGACCGTTCATCCAGCAGCGCCGAATGCCTTTTCGCAGCAGCATGGTGGTGATCGTCGCGGTCGTCACCTTGCGCAAGATATCGAACAGCGCGTCGCTCATCTCTCCACCCTCACTTTTAGGTCGCTTTGAGCCACGCGCCGATGCGCTCGACTGCCTCGCGCATCTGCTCGGGCTTTCCCGCATAGCAGAAGCGTAGAAAATTTCCTCCGCGCACCGGATCGAAATCGACACCGGGCGTCGTTGCCACCCCCGCTTCCTCCAACATCCGCGTCGCGAAGGCAAAGCTATCGGCCGAAAACTTCGAAACGTCCGCATAGAGATAAAAGGCGCCGTCGGCCGGCAGAAACGCGTCGAGGCCGACGCGCGGCAACGCGTCCAATAAAATGCGGCGATTCTCCTCATAACCATGCCGCACCGCCTCAAGCTCGGTGCGGCCGTCGAAGGCGGCTTCGGCGGCAATTTGCGACAATGTCGGAACGGCGATTGCGAGGTTTTGCTGCAGCCGCTCGATCGCGCGCACCAAAGACGGCGGCGCCACCATCCAGCCGATACGCCATCCGGTCATGCAAAAATACTTGGAGAAGGAATTGACGATGATGACATCATGCGAGAGGCGCGCGGCCGAGACCGCGGTAAAGGCGTAATCGAGGCCGTGATAAATCTCGTCGGAGATGACGACGATGCCGGCGTCTTCGGCGCATCGGATGAGTTCGCCGAGCGCTGCCGCACTCATCATCGTGCCGCTCGGGTTGGCGGGCGACGCCACCACCACGCCCCGAAGCGGCTTTCTTCGATGTTCGGCAAGCAGCGCTTCGGCGGTCAGCGACCACCGGGTTGCGGCGGTGGTTTGGATACCGACCGGCTCGCAACCGAGCGCGGTCAGGATATGGCGGTAGGGCGGATAACCGGGCAGCGCCACGGCTACGCGGTCACCCACCTCGAAGGCCGCAAGGAAGGCCAGGATAAAGCCGGCTGAGGAGCCGGTCGTGACCACGATGCGTCCGGAATCGATGTCGATCCCTTCCCATTCGGCATAAGCCCGGGCAATGCGATTGCGCAGGGAAGCTGTGCCGAGTGTTTCGGTGTAGCCGAGAGTGGTTGTCGCAAGCGCATCGCGCGCGGCTGCGATCGCCGGCGCCGGTGCGCCTGCCGCCGGTTGGCCGACCTCCATGTGGATGATCCGCCGGCCCTGCGCCTCAAGGCGCGCCGCCGCCGCTACCACGTCCATCACCATAAACGGCGGCACCGCGCTGCGCGCCGAAGGCCTCAAGAGGTCGGTGGCTCGCTCAAGCATTTTCGCGCCTCGACGAGGCCGCCCAGGCAGGCAACGCGCCCCGCTGCTGCCGCATTCCGCCGGTTTGGTGGCGCCTGCCCAGGCTTTGGCGACGCGCTGGCCCGTTGTTGACCCTAAACAGCTCCATCCATAGCCCTGGTTTCAGGACCAAGCGATTGATACTTTGTCCCGGATGAATCTCGCCAAACCTCCTAGCAAGCTGCGCCCGGCGAAACCAGCCGCGCGCATGGTGGCGCTGACGGCCGCGGCGGCAATCGCGCTCGGAAGCTTTCCGGCTGCGGCGCAGACCGGTTCGTCGGCCGGCATCCCGATGATCCGGGACGCGGAGATCGAGCAGCTGCTGCGTGAGTATACGGTTCCGATTTTGCGTGTCGCCGGGCTCGGTAACCAGAACGTGCAGGTCGTCATCATCGGCGACAAGTCGTTCAACGCGTTTGTCATGGACGCACACCGCATTTTCGTGAATTCGGGCGCGCTCATGCAAGCGACCACGCCCAATCAGCTCATCGGCGTGTTTGCGCACGAGACCGGTCATATCGTCGGCGGCCATCTTTCCAAGATGCGCCAGGAACTCGCCAAGGCGCAGACCGCCGCGATCGTCGCCATGATGCTCGGCGCCGGCGCCATGGTGGTGGCGGCGAAATCCGGCAGCACCGACATGGGCAGCGCCGGAGCCGCGGCGATCATGGGCCCGCAATCTGCCATCATGCATTCGCTGTTGTCCTATCAGCGCGCCCAGGAAGATCAGGCCGACCGCTCCGGCGTGCGCTTTCTGACAATGACCGAACAGTCCGCCAAGGGCATGTACGATACCTTCAAGAAGTTCGCCGACGAGACGATGTTCTCGGCGGCTTATCTCGATCCCTACGTGCAGAACCACCCGATGCCCGCTGAGCGCATGGCGGCATTGGAGCAGCTGGTGAAGACGCCGTACTGGGACAAGAAAGATCCGCCCGAACTGCAATTCCGCCACGACCTGATGCGGGCGAAGCTTTACGGGTTTACCGAGCGGGCGGATGTGGTGATGCGCCGCTATCCGCCGAGCGACACGAGCATACCCGCGCGCTACGCCCGCGCCATCGCAACCTACCGTTATGGCGATATCCGCTCGGCACTGACGCAGATCAACGGCTTGATCGAAGCGATGCCCAATTACCCGTATTTTTACGAACTGGAAGGTCAGGCGCTGCTCGAAACCGGCCATGCTGCGGAAGCGGTCGCGCCGCTGCGCCGCGCAGTGCAGTTGGCGCCAAGCCCCGCGCTCATCGAAATCCTGCTCGGGCAGGCGTTGATTGCCACGAATAATCCGAAGATGACGGCAGAGGCGATACCGCTTTTGCGCGCCGCTCTTGCCAAAGAACCGGAATCCGGCGACGCCTACGAGCAACTCGCCTTGGCCTACGGCCATACCGGCGATTTGGCCGACGCCGATCTTGCTTCCGCGCAGGCCGCTTTTGCGCGCGGCGACAACAAGACCGCGCGCGAGCTTGCAGCACGCGCCAAGATGCGGTTTCCGGTCGGATCGCCCGGCTGGGTGCGAGCCGACGACATTGTCGCGTTCAACAAGGGAAAAAGCCCGCTGCGGGGCGGTCAGTAACCGCAAACAAGGAAAAATCACATGACCCTCGGTTCAAGAATCGCAATCCTGGCCCTCACCGCGATATCGCTCGGGTCGCTGGCAATCGCGCCGGCGCGGGCGCAGGCCTTCTCCACCGAACAGCGGGAAGAAATCGGGACCGTCGTTAAAGAGTATCTGCTCGCCCACCCCGAGGTGCTGCAGGAGGCCATGACGGAGCTGGACAAGCGCCAGCAGGCCGCAGACGCTGAGAAGCATCGCGCTGCCGTCGCCGACAACAAGGCGACCGTATTCAACTCCCCGCATCAGGTCGTGCTCGGCAACCCGCAAGGCAACGTCACGATGGTCGAGTTTTTCGATTATAATTGCGGCTTCTGCAAACGTGCGCTGTCCGACATGCTTGATCTGATGAAGGCCGACAACAATCTGCGTTTCGTCCTGAAAGAATTCCCGGTGCTCGGCGAGGGATCGGTCGAGGCGGCGCATGTTGCGGTAGCGGTGCGCATGCAGGACAGCACTGGCAAAAAGTACCTGGAATTTCATCAGAAGCTTTTGGCCGGTCGCGGCCCCGCAGACAAGGCGCGCGCCTTGGCGGCCGCCAAGGAAGTCGGCTTCGACATGGCGCGCATCGAGCGCGATATGGGCAGCGACGAAGCCAAAAAGACCATCGACGAGAATATGAAGCTCGCCGAATTGCTCGGCGTCAACGGCACGCCGAGCTATGTCGTCGGCGATGAAGTCGTCGTCGGCGCGGTCGGGATCGACGCCTTGCGCGAAAAGATCAACGCCGAACGGAAATAGCGCCGTTCCGCCGCATTTACCTTCCGCTCGCGGCGCATTTCCCGCGACGCGCACGTGAAATCCGGCAGGCTTCCCCTTTGGCGGAGCCTTCCCTATAAACGGGCGCGGCACGGTTTGCCCTTCACTGCGCCGACGGAGCCGGGTTTAATTCGCGACATGGCGAAGGTCGTTTACGTCCTCAACGGACCAAACCTGAATTTGCTCGGTACGCGCGAGCCGGAGATCTACGGTCGCGCCACGCTGGCAGATGTGGAGAAACTGTGCCGCGCGACGGCACAACGCCGGGGGTTAACGCTGGAATTTCGCCAATCCAACCACGAAGGCCAAATCATCGACTGGATTCAGGAAGCGCGCGCCAAGCATGCAGCCGGCGTCGTTATCAATCCCGCCGGATATACGCATACGTCCGTTGCTATCCTTGACGCGCTGCTTGCCTTGGACGCACCGGTCATCGAAGTCCATATCAGCGATATCAAGGCACGCGAGCCGTTTCGCCGCCATTCCTACGTGTCGCAAGCGGCGCGCGCCGTTATTTCCGGTCTGGGCATCGAAGGTTATGCGCGCGCCATCGACGAACTCGCCGCCATGATTGGCGTCGAACACCGCACCAAGGTCTGATCGTGGCACGCAAGCCGGAAACTCCATCAGCGCCGAAAACGCCCGCGATCGACCGCGACGCGATTCGCGAACTGGCCAAGCTGCTCGACGAAACCGGTCTTTCCGAAATCGAGGTGCAGAGCGACGGTGCCTCGATCCGCGTGGCGCGCAAAGCCAATGTGCCATCGCCACGACCCAGGTCTGCGGAAGGATCGAGCGGCGCAGCCGTAGTACCGGCGGTGGCGGTCCCGATCGAGCCCGTCCAACATCCCGGCCTCGTCGCATCGCCGATGGTGGGCACCGCCTATCGCGGGCCGGCGCCCGGCGCGCGACCCTTCGTCGACGTCGGCTCGCAGGTGAAAACCGGCGAAACCTTGATAATTATCGAGGCAATGAAAACGATGAATCAAATTCCCGCGCCCCGTTCCGGCACGGTGATCCAAATCCTGATCGAGGATGGTCAACCGGTCGAGTACGGCGAGCCGCTGATGATCATCGAGTGAGATGTTCGACAAAATCCTGATCGCCAACCGTGGCGAGATCGCGCTCCGCGTCTTGCGTGCGTGCAAGGAGCTCGGCATTCCGACGGTGGCGGTGCATTCGACCGCCGACGCCGACGCCATGCATGTGCGGCTTGCAGACGAAAGCGTCTGCATCGGGCCGCCGGCCGCCAAGGACAGCTATCTCAATATTCCGGCGCTCTTGGCGGCGTGCGAAATAACCGGCGCCGACGCCGTCCATCCCGGATACGGTTTTCTCGCCGAGAACGCGCGCTTTGCCGAGATTCTCGCCGATCACAATGTGCAGTTTATCGGCCCGCGGCCCGAGCATATCCGCCTGATGGGCGACAAAATCGCCGCCAAGCGCGCCGCCGCCGAACTCGGGATTCCCACCGTTCCAGGCTCCGATAGCGGCATCAGCTCCGACGAAGAGGCCCGACGGCTCGCACGGGACATAGGGTATCCGGTCATGCTCAAGGCCGCGGCCGGCGGCGGCGGCCGCGGCATGAAGGTCGTGCGCGCCGAAAGCGAGCTTGCGCCTGCGCTTGCGGTCGCACGGGCCGAAGCGAAGGCGGCCTTTGGCGATGATGCAGTTTATCTGGAAAAGTATCTCGATCGGCCGCGGCACATCGAAATTCAGGTGCTTGGCGACGGCAAAGGCCGCGCCATCCATCTCGGCGAGCGCGATTGCTCATTGCAGCGTCGCCATCAGAAAGTCTGGGAAGAAAGCCCCTCGCCGGCTCTCAATACGTCCGAACGCGATCGGATCTGCGAAACCGTCGCCGAGGCCATGCGTCGGATCAAATATCTCGGTGCCGGCACGGTCGAATTTTTGTACGAGGACAGCAAGTTCAATTTTATTGAAATGAACACGCGCATCCAGGTCGAGCATCCGGTCACCGAGATGATCACCGACATCGACCTCGTCGTCGAGCAAATCCGCGTCGCTGCCGGCAACGATCTTTCGCTCGAGCAAAGCGACATCAAATTTCACGGCCACGCCATCGAATGCCGCATCAACGCCGAAAACCCGGTATCGTTTCGTCCCTCCCCGGGCAAGATCGTGCACTACCATCCGCCCGGCGGATTGGGGGTGCGAATCGATTCCGCCGTTTATCACGGCTACACGATCCCGCCATTCTACGATTCGCTGGTCGGCAAACTCATCGTCCACGGCAAGACCAGGGCGGAATGCCTGATGCGGCTGAACCGCGCCCTGGACGAATTTGTGGTCGACGGCATCGAAACGACGCTGCCACTGTTCCGCGCTCTGGCGCGCGAGACGGACATTATCGACGGTGACTACCACATCCACTGGCTCGAAGAGTTCCTCGCTCGCCGGGCGAGCGAGGAATAGGCGACGACCGGCCGCCGCCTCTGCCCTTGAAAGACCAGCCCGCCGGTGGCTAAAAAATCGAATGGCTAGCCGCGAGTCTGCACTCGTCGATATTACGCCGGAGGTCCTGCTCAAGGCGTATGCCTGCGGCATTTTCCCGATGGCCGAAAGCGCCGACGACCCGGCGCTGTATTGGATCGAACCTGAGCGCCGCGGCATCATTCCGCTCGATCGGTTCCACGTCCCGGGCCGCTTGGCGCGCACGGTGCGCTCCGACCGCTTCACCGTCCTGGTCGACAGCGATTTTGACGCCGTGCTGGACGGCTGCTCGGAGCCCGCGCCCGGGCGAACCCGTACATGGATCAACGGGCGGATTCGCAGTCTTTACCGCAAGCTCTATGAGCGCGGCGATTGCCACACGGTCGAGGTTTACGAAGACGGCGAGTTGGTTGGCGGACTTTACGGCGTCAGCCTCGGTCGAGCTTTCTTCGGCGAGAGCATGTTTCATCGCGCACGCGACGCCTCCAAGGTGGCGCTCGTCCATTTGGTGGCGCGTCTGAAGGCCGGTCAATATCGGCTCCTGGATACCCAGTTCGTGACCGACCATCTGCGCAGCTTCGGCGCCGTCGAGGTTTCGCGCCCCGCCTACCACAAATTTTTGGACGCGGCGCTCGTCGGGGAATCGGATTTTGCCGCGCTGCCGCTCGACCGCGCTGTGTCCGGCAGCGTGGCGCTGGCGCGCCTGGCGGCGGCTTAGATAACGTCAGTTCGGCTGCGGTTGAGCAGTCGGAGGCGGAGCGACGGCCGGCGCCGATTGCTGGCGCGGCAGGTTCTGGCGTGGCGGCCGTGGAGCTGCCGGCGGGCGCGAAGGCGTCGCGACAGCAGCCGGCGTCGGTTGCACCGCCGGTTCGGCGACCTTCGTCGCCATCGGCGAGCCGCAATCCGTCAACCACACATCATAAATCGGATGCTCCACCGCGTGCAGACCTGGGCTCGCGGCGAACATCCAGCCATTGAAGATGCGCTTGATCTCACCCTGGAGCGTCACCTCGTCGACTTCAACAAATGCATCGGTATTGGTCGCTTCCGTCGGCGGGCGTGTGTAGCAAACCCGCGCGGTTACGCGCAACGCGCCAAACTGCACCGTTTCGCCAACGCTCGCGTCAAAGGAAATGATGCGGCCAGTGATCTTGTCGAGCCCAGAGAATACCGCGCGCGCATTCTCGATTTTCTGCGTAGGCATCTCCGTGACGATCGTATCGTCCGGTGGCGGCGGTGGTGCGGCGTCGGGAACAAGAGGCGCATTCGCGACCGGCGCACCGGGCGGCGACGGATTGGGCGGCGGCAGTTGATTGGGCAGCGGTTGACCAACCGGTGGCGTGCCCTTGGCGCGCAGGCTCGCCGGCGGTGCGGGAGCCGCTGCGGCACCGGGCGGCGGCGGCAATGGCTGCGCTTGGATGTTTGACGGCGGAGGAAACGCCGACTGACCGGGAAACTGCACCGGAGGCGGCTGCGGCGGCAAGGATGATCCTTGCGGCACGTCGGCCGGCGGTCGTGGCGGCGGTGAGTCGCCGAAAATCGACCCCAACTGCGCTTGCGCCGGTCCCGCAATGAGCGTTCCGCCGAGCACGGCCGAAAGAACAGCGATACGAAGCATGGAGCCTGCGGCGCGATGGGGTTAGCGCGGCATCGCGAACCGCCCCGTTAACATACGCAATAAGGCAAATCCAAGGGTTAGTGGCCGGGCGTCCAAGCCTTGTAGTCGCCGGTCGCCTGGGGCCGGCGTCCTTGGGCGAGCGTGGAACCACTGGGTCGATAAGCGCCCGGCGTACCGGTGAGGTTCGGCCGATGCGGCTTCTCCCAAGGGTGCGGCTTGGTCTCGTCGTCCGGCGGCGCCACGTCCACGGTGTGATGCAGCCAGCCGTGCCAAGCCGGAGGCACCATCGAAGCTTCGGTGATGCCGTTGTATGTGACCCAGCGGCGTTCGAAGCCCAATGTGGGATCGATCTTGCCGCCTTTGGTGCGGTAGTAGCGATTGCCGAATTCGTCGTCGCCAACGAATTCGCCATAGAGCATCGTCCACACCTGCGTTCCGAAGGTCTGGCCGTTCCACCACGTGAAGAAGCGCAGCAGGAAGGTCTTCATCGCCACATCGCCGGTTGCAATTGCGTCATCGCGTCTGCGCGCGTTGATGCCATTTCAGACCACCGAAGTCCAGCAAGGCCCCGGATGCCGGCCACGCAGCGGCGGCCGACGTGAAATTCATGTTATTCTTGCGACATGTGGCAAGCGGCAATCCAGTACATTCGCGATCACTTTGGCAACACGGCGGCGGCCGCGGCGGAGCCGATCTTTGGCGCTCTTCTCCTCGTCGGGGCCGCCATCGCGGCGTTGCTGGTGCACGCCGGCATCGTCGCGCTTTTGCGGCGGCTGGTGGGTGAACGGCAGCCTTATCTGCGCACGGTCTTGAGTGCGACCAAGGGGCCGTCCCGGGTTGCGCTGCTCCTCATCGCGCTGGCCATCGAACTGCCGACGACCCCGTTTTCGGCCGAAGCCCAAGGTGCGCTGGCGCGGCTTCTAGGGCTGGCGACCGTTTGCCTCCTCGGCTGGATCGCGGCGACGGCGTTGCATATTGCCGCCGACCTCTACCTCGCGCGCTTTCGCATCGACGTCGAAGATAACTTGCTGGCACGCAAACACGTCACGCAAGTCCGCGTACTCGAGCGCGCAATCGATGTCATGATCCTGCTGGTGACCGTCGGATTTGCGCTGATGACGTTCGACTCGGTCCGCCAATTCGGCGTGACGCTTTTTGCGTCCGCGGGCGTTGCCGGTCTTGTCGCCGGCCTTGCCGCGCGGCCGGTGCTGACCAATTTCCTCGCTGGAATCCAGATCGCTGTCGCGCAACCCATCCGCATCGACGACTCGGTGATTGTCGAAAATGAATCCGGCACTATCGAAGAGATCACCTTCAGCTACGTCGTGGTCAAGCTGTGGGACCTGCGGCGCCTGGTGGTGCCGCTCAGTTATTTCATCGAGAAGCCGTTCCAGAATTGGACGCGCACCGGCGGCGAGCTCATCGGCACGGTTTTTGTTTATGTCGACTACACGGCGCCGGTCGATGCCATCCGCGCCGAATTGACGGAGATCGTCTCGCAGTCCAAATTGTGGAATGGCAGGGTGTTGAATTTACAGGTCAGCGATTGCAAGGAAACGACGATCGAGCTGCGTGCGCTGATGAGCGCCAACAATGCCTCGGCGGCCTGGGATTTGCGCTGCGAGGCGCGTGAAAAACTCATCACTTTTCTGCAGCGTGAGCATCCAGCGGCGCTGCCGCGGCGGCGCTACGAGAATGCCGGCACCGGCGCGCCCGACCTTGAGCCGGTGCAGCCGGTAAGGGATTCTTAATCATAATTTCGCAAACTGCGGTGGGGCAGAATGCGAGGGTACGATGAGTGCGGCGCTGTATCGAGTAGAGCACTTTGCCTATTATCTGTTCCTGACCGCGGTGGTTGTCACCAATATCACCGCAGTCTTCCACGATAGCCTGCATCTGTTTTAGGCTGCGGCTATTCACCACCATCGTTCCGGCGCGAAACTGCCCGTAGCGCGTTCGATGACCGCGCCCAGCGCGAACAGCGTTTCTTCCGCGAACGGCCGTCCGATAAGCTGCAAGCCAAGCGGCAGGCCTTGCGCATCGAGCCCACTCGGCACCGAAATTCCAGGCAAGCCCGCCATATTCACGGTCACCGTGAAGATGTCGTTGAGATACATCTCGACCGGATCGGCTTGGCCTTTCTCCCCGATCGCGAACGCCGCCGACGGTGTCGTCGGCGTGAGGATGGCGTCGATGCCGTCGGCAAAGCAGGTCTCGAAATCGCGCTTGATCAGCGTGCGCACCTTCTGCGCTCGCAGATAATAAGCGTCGTAATAGCCGGCGGAGAGAACGTAAGTACCGATCATAATGCGGCGGCGCACTTCCTTGCCAAAACCGGACGCGCGCGTTTGCTCGTACATATCGATCACGTCGCGACCGGGAACGCGCAGTCCGTAACGAACGCCGTCATAGCGCGCGAGATTGGATGACGCTTCCGCCGGCGCGACGATGTAATAAGCCGGGAGCGCGTATTTGGTGTGCGGCAGGGAGATGTCCACCATTTCGGCGCCGGCGTCCTTGAGCCATTGCGCGCCTCGCTGCCACAACGCCTCGATCTCGGACGCCATACCGGGCATCCGGTATTCCTTTGGTATGCCGATGCGCATGCCCCTGACCGACGCGCCAACCGCCTTCTCGTAATCGGGGACCGGTATGTCGACGCAGGTCGTATCCTTCGGGTCGTGCCCGGCCATCGAGCGCAGCAGGATTGCGCAATCGCGGACGCTACGCGCAAACGGTCCGGCCTGATCGAGCGAAGAGGCGAACGCCACGATGCCCCAACGCGAGCAGCGGCCGTAGGTGGGTTTTAGTCCGACGATGCCGCAAAATGCCGCCGGCTGACGGATCGAGCCGCCAGTGTCGGTGCCGGTGGCGCCGAGGCAAAGCTTGGCCGCCACTGCCGCCGCCGAGCCGCCCGACGAGCCCCCTGGAACGAGCTTTGCGTTGCCGCCGCGCCGCCGCCACGGCGAGACCACCGGTCCGTGACACGCGGTCTCATTGGATGATCCCATGGCGAACTCATCGTTGTTGGTTTTGCCGATGAGCACTGCGCCGTCGCGCCATAGATTGGCGGTGACCGTCGATTCGTACGTCGGGACGAAGTTATCGAGGATGTGCGAACACGCCGTCGTGCGCACGCCCATGGTGCAGAACAAGTCCTTGATACCCAGTGTCACACCCGCGAGCGCGCCGCCCTCGCCTCTCGCCAGCCGCTGATCGGCGGCTTGTGCCATGGCGCGCGCTTGATCGGGTGTTTCGGTGATGAAGGCGTTGAGCGCGCGCGCCTTCTCGACCGCTGCGAGATGCGCGTCGGTCAACTCGGTTGCGGAAAATTCCTTGCTGCGCAGCGCATCGCGCGCTTGCGCCAGCGTCAGCGAGGTTAGCTCGGTCATCCTTTTGCGGGATCGTCGAAGGGGAGCGCTCCCTGATCCGCGTTTTCACTCGCGCCGTCTTTCTTCTCGTCTTGCGGCGCGGGTTCCAATGGATCGGCCATAAAGACGGGGGGCGGGGGCTCAACCAAAAAGCCGTCGTCCGTAATCAGGCCTTTTCGCTTGAGGTAAGCGAACCACATCGCGTCCTGTTCGCAGGCGATGCACATCATTCCACCACTTTGGGCACGAGAAAAAAATGATCCTCTTGCGCCGGCGCATTCTTGAGAATGTCGCCGGCGATACCGCCGTGCGTGACTTCGTCTTGGCGCATTTTCATCGCCATCGGCGTCACCGACGTCATTGGCTCAACGCCGGTAACGTCGACCTCGGCAAGCTGCTCGACGAAGGCCAGCATGGTATTGAGCTCGCCTTGAAGGTGCGCAACCTCATCCTCGGCAACCGCAATGCGCGCCAGATGCGCAACCCGGCGGACAGTTTGGGCGTCAACAGGCATGGCGGCCGCAAAATCCTCGAATGACAGCAGGCCCGGCTATAGCAGAGCGGCCATGGGCCGCCAACGGGTCAGTTCAGCCGCCGGGCGCATTGTAGCGCCCATGCGATGCGCCTAGCTTGCCTGCCATGATTGAGCTTAAGCCCGTCCATGTCATCGGCGGCGGCCTTTCCGGGTCGGAGGCCGCCTGGCAGATTGCGCGCCGCGGCGTGCCGGTCGTGCTACACGAAATGCGACCGGCGCGCTCGACCCCCGTGCACAAGACGGGCGATTGCGCCGAACTGGTCTGCTCGAACTCCTTTCGCTCCGACGACGCGCAAGCAAGCGCCATCGGCCTTTTGCATGCGGAAATGCGGCGGCTTGGCTCGCTGGTCATGCAGGCCGCCGATGCCCACAAGCTGCCTGCCGGCGGCGCCTTGGCGGTCGACCGCGAGGGTTTTGCGGCGGCGGTCACGGCGGCATTGACGCGCGAGCGGCTCATCGAGGTGAGCCGCGAGGAAATCGGGGCACCGCCGCCCGAGTGGGACAGTGTCATTATTGCTACCGGCCCCCTCACCTCGCCCGCACTGGCGGATGCTATCCGTGCCCAAACCGGCGAGGGCGAACTCGCCTTCTTCGACGCCATCGCGCCGATCGTCTATCGCGCGAGCATCGATTTCAGCATCGCCTGGTTCCAATCGCGCTACGACAAAGCCGGACCGGGCGGCTCGGGCGCCGATTACATCAATTGCCCGCTCTCACGCCCGCAATACGAGGCCTTCGTCGACGCGCTGCTCGCGGGAGAGAAAATCGCCTTCCACGACTTCGAGACGGCGACGCCCTATTTCGACGGGTGCCTGCCGATTGAAGTGATGGCCGAACGCGGCCGGGAAACGTTGCGCCACGGGCCGATGAAACCGTTCGGGCTGACCGACGCCCACCGGCCCAACGAAAAACCTTATGCAGTGGTGCAGTTGCGGCAGGACAACAAGCTCGGCACGCTGTTCAACATGGTCGGCTTCCAGACCAAGCTGAAACACGCAGAGCAAGTGCGCGTCTTTCGTACTATCCCCGGCCTCGCTCACGCCGAGTTTGCGCGCCTCGGCGGATTGCATCGCAACACTTTCCTCAACTCACCGAAGCTGTTGGATGAAACGCTCCGGCTCAAGGCGCAGCCGCGGCTCCGCTTTGCCGGGCAGATCACCGGTTGCGAAGGCTATGTGGAATCGGCAGCGATCGGACTTCTGGCCGGCCGCTTTGCCGCCGCCGAGCGGCTTTCCGAGCGGCCGAGCCTGCCGCCGCCCACGACCGCGCATGGCGCGCTTCTCGGCCACATCACCGGCGGCCATGTCGAGACGATCGATTCCGGCAACCGGTCATTCCAGCCGATGAATGTCAACTTCGGACTGTTTCCGCCGCTTGGCGCGCGCAAGCACCGAAGCGAGCAAAAACAGGCTTTGTGCGCGCGCGCGATTGCCGATCTCGAAGCCTGGACCGGTGGCGGCGTGCCGCGCGCGGCTGAGTAACGATCAGCCCGGCGACGCCAGATCTGAAATGCGCAGCGAGCTTTCGATCTGTCGCAGCAACGCTCGCACGCGCGACAATGGATGATCCGGGAACTGGGAGTCATAAGCCTCGTCGTCGGCGCGGTTGCGGGCCGGAACGCCGACGATTGAGGCATCGTAAGGATCGCCCATCCAGTTTTTGGGCGAGTCTCCTTCTTCCCCAAAAGCGATCTCGCCGCTTTGCATGAGCTTCGCGAAAATGGCTGTATCTCGCATGCCCGTAACGCCCTTTTCGCGACCCGCCACCGACAGCAAGTAACCGCAATCGGCAAGCGGGATCGAGAACGAGCCGAAATAGCCCATACCGGTCGGGTTCTGGGGCATTTTCAATATTTCGCGGACCGCTGCGGCTCCGTTAAGCACGCAGAGGTCGACTTCCACGATTGCTCCACCGTATCGGGCGGCCTGTTGGCGCGATGCGGCGCGAATTGAATCAAGTTCCTCAGGAACGGCGCGGAGCGACTGGCGCTTTGTCAAATAATAGAGCGTCACCACGTCGCCGGCCCCACTTACCCAAACGCGTTCGCCGCCATCGTCACTCTGTAGCGTCAGATTTTTTGTGTCGAACACGATCGCATCGAGGCCTCCCATGGTTGCTCGCGTTCTTGGTTCAGCCGGCAATACGCGCCGGATTGCGGGCCGCACGCCAGATCAGCCACTGGCGCCGCCAGGGCGCAATCTCCCCGGGCGCGAGGGGATCGCCGCGCGCCGTTTTTGCGAGCGACGGCGCGACTAACGCCACCGGCAAAAATGCCGGCACTGCCGATAGCGGCAGTAGCTCAAGCCGCTCGCGCAGGATGCGAAGATGACCGCGCGCGAGATCGCGCAATTCGGCGACGGCAGCGGCAAGCCCGGCAGCAGGGCGGCCTGCGAACAGATCGGCCATAGTCACCTGATGGCGGTCGAGGAGTTCTATGGGCAGATAAAGCTGCCGCCGCGCAATGTGTACCGGCAAAGCGCGCAGGATTGCCGCGATGCCGTAAGCGATGCCGGCCGGCTCGGCAACTGCCGGCGCATCGACATCGGCGAGAATTTGTGCTGCGAGCGCGAACAGCGACGAGGACGTGCGGCGCGTGTAGGTTTCCAGGTCGGCCACACTCGCCATCGGGTCTTCGTATAGATCGAAGCGCCGCGCTTCGATCAGATCGAGCAAAGGCGAAGCTTTAAGGTTATGCCGTTCCATGGTCGTCAGCAGCGCCGCCGCCACTGGATTGGCGCCCGCTTCTTCGTCACGCCGCCGGCTCACGACATCGCTCCACCATTGCAGTCGGATTTCGCCCGGCAACGCCGCATGCGCCGCCTCGCGCACCCGCGCCACTTCAACGTTAAATGCATAAAGCGCGTTGAGCGCGGCGCGTCGCTCGCTTGCCGCGAACAAAGCCGCGATGAAGCGATCGTGATCGGCTGCCCGCACGAGCTCGGCGCAATAGGCAAATGCGTCCTGCATGGCGCCGAGATTAGCAGGTCTCAATCGGCGATCAGAGCAGCGCCGACCCGCCGGCTTTCTAAAAGCATCACGTTGTAGGTGCGCACCGCTGCACCGGTCGTCATCGCGTCGAGCGAAATCTGCGCGTCGCGAAAGCGCGTGCGCAAGGGCTGCGGCACGGCCCAGGGCTTGCCGCCGGTGCCGAGGATGAAAAAGTCCAAGTCGCCGGCGCGCGTAAACACCGGCGCGAGCGAGACCTCGGTAAGATCGGCTGGGCTTGTGACCGGCCACGCCCAAAGGCCGTCAGGCAGACACAACAGCGAGCCGCGATGCGACATGCCGGCAAAGCGAAAACCGCCCTCGCCGTACGAATCGATCACCGACTGCTGCGGGAGGTGTGGATCGGACACTAACGCATGATCCGGAAAAGTGGCGGCCGGTTTTCCGAAAAGATCATGCGCCAACGAAAAAGCGGTCGGATCATGGTCTAGCGCCGCGAACGCGCGCGCTGGCGCGGCGACGAAGGCTTGGACGGCGGCGGCGATAACGGCGGTGCATTCGGTGCCGTCGGCGGCGCTTCCGCTTCGGTAGCCTCCGGCTCACCCAAACGGGCGCGGCCGACGCCGAGGTAAATCAGGATCGGCGAGGCAATGAAGACCGAGGTGTAGGTGCCAACCAGGACCACGCCGAACATCATCGTCGCGGTGAAACTGCGGATCGCCTGACCGCCGAACAACAACAGAGCCAAGAGCGACAGCGACACCGTGAGATGGGTGACGATCGAACGCGACAGCGTCGCGTTGATCGAGGCATTGAGCAGATCTGGCATCGGCATGCGCTTATAGCGGCGCAGCATCTCGCGGATGCGGTCGTAGATCACCACCGTGTCGTTGAGCGAATAGCCGAGGATGGTGAGCAGCGCCGCGATACTGGTGAGATCGAAATCGACCCCCGATAGCGACATGAAGCCGACCGTGAGCACGAGATCGTGGACGTTGGCGATCATGGCGCCAAGCGCAAACTGCCACTCGAAGCGGAACCACAGATAGATCAGAATTGCGCCGATCGCGAGCACGAGCCCGATCGTGCCGTAGGACAAAAGCTCGGTGGAGACGCTCGGCCCGACCACCTCGACACGGCGGTATTCGACCTCACTGCCGAGTGCGTCGCGCACCTTCTGCACCGCCGCCTGTTGCGCCGCGTCGCCGCCGGGCTGCTCCGAAATGCGGATCAGTACGTCGTTTACCGCGCCGAATTGCTGCAGCTGAAAGTCGCCAAGATGCAGTCCGCCGATGGTAGCGCGCATCTTGCCGAGGTCCGCCGGCCCGGCCTTGGTCTGCACCTCCATTAACGTGCCGCCGACGAAGTCGATGCCGAAATTCAGTCCGTGGAAGAAGTAAAGCGAGATGGCGACGATCGACAGAATGGCCGAAATAGGAAAGCTGATGCGCCGGAAGCGCATGAAATCGAATTTGGTGTCGTCGGGAACGATGCGGAGGAGGCGCACGGTTTTTTCTGCCTGTTCCTGACCTAAATAGGCACGGTGCGCGGCCGCCACAGCCGCACCCAATAAGCGACGATTAGCCGCGTCAGCGTAAACGCGGTGAAGAGGCTGGTGAGAATGCCGATGCCGAGCGTCACCGCAAAGCCGCGCACCGGGCCGGTGCCGATATAGAACAGGACCGCGGCAGCAATGAAGGTGGTGATGTTGGAGTCGAGGATGGTCGCGAGCGCCCGGGAAAATCCGGCGTCGATGGCGCTGATCGCGGTGCGGCCCGCGCGCACCTCTTCGCGGATGCGTTCGTAGATCAAGACGTTGGAATCGACCGCGATGCCGACGGTCAGCACGATGCCGGCGATGCCGGGCAGCGTCAGCGTGGCGCTGAGCAGCGACAGGAGGCCGAAGATCATCGCCACGTTCACCGCGACCGCGATATTGGCGAACAAGCCGAACAAGCCGTAGGTGACCAGCATGAAAATGATGACAAGCGCCGCGCCTGCGTAAGCCGCGTGCTCGCCGGCATTGATCGAATCCTGGCCCAAGCCTGGACCGACGGTGCGCTCTTCGATGACGGTGAGCGGCGCCGGCAACGCGCCGGCGCGCAACAGGATCGCAAGATCGTTAGCCTGCTGGACGTTGAAGTTGCCGGAAATCTGTCCGGAACCGCCGAGAATCGGCTCGCGGATCACCGGGGCGGAAATCACCTTGTTGTCGAGCACGATGGCGAACGGCTTGCCGACATTCTGCTGGGTCGCTTCGGCGAATTTGCGCGCCCCCGAGGTATTGAAGCGGAAGCTGACGATCGGCTCGCTTGAGCGCTGATCGAAGCCGGGCTGGGCGTCAACCAGATCGGCACCCGAGACCAAAACGCGCTTCTCGATGAGGTATTTCTGCCCGCCCTCGCCATCGAGAATTTCGGATTCGGCCGGCGGATGCGTCGCCATCGCCTGCTCGGCGGTCATGGTCTGATCGACCATCCGGAAATCGAGCTTCGCGGTCTTGCCAAGGATCTCCTTCAAGCGCGACGGGTCTTGCAGGCCGGGGACTTGGACCAGGATGCGATCGGCGCCTTCGCGCTGGATGGTCGGCTCGACCAGGCCAAGCTCGTTGACGCGGCGCTCGATGATCTGGATCGATTGATCGACCGCCTGGCGGATCCGCTCGGTAAGCGCGGGGTCGGAGGGCGTGAGCGTGATCAGGCCGCCGCTCTCGGCGATGTCGAGACTGCGCTGTCCTGATGCGCCGACGAAACCGGTCAGTGGTTGGGACAATTCACGCAACTTGGTGAGCGCGTTGTCGACGTCGCCTTCGCGGGTGATGCGCACCTCGACGCTGTTGCCGTGAATGGCGCGGCCGGTGAACGCGATGCGGTTCTGCCGCAGCACGCGCAGCACGTCGTCGGCGACGCCCTGCAGCCGTTCTTTGCGGACCGCTGCGGTATCGACTTCAAGCAGAAGACTTGAGCCGCCCTGCAGGTCGAGGCCTAGCACGACATGGCGCTGGGCCCATGCCGGCCAGGATTTCACCGTGCTCTCAGACAAGAAGTTCGGCACGGCGCAAAGACACACGGCCAGCGCAAAGACCAGGATTGCCGCCGCCTTCCACCGCGTGAAAAACAACATCGATGCGATTGTCCTAAACTAGCGACCGCGTCTCATCCGGTCAGCTCGCGTTGTCGTCCTTGACCGGCTCGCCCTTGGCGCGCACTTCCGACACCATCGAGCGCATCTGCCGCACCCGTACCCCGTCGGAAATTTCGACCTCGATCTGGTCGTCGTCGACCACCTTAGTGACCTTGCCGACGAGGCCGCCGTTGGTCACCACAGTATCGCCGCGGCGCAACGCTTTCACCATCGACTGATGCTGTTTGACGCGCTGCTGCTGCGGGCGCAGCACCAAAAAATACATGATCACGACGATCAAGATCAGCGGCAGCAGCGACGTGATCATGCCGCCGCTGTCGCCACCGAGGCCGAACGGCAAGCTTTGCGCGTACGCAGGCGTAATCAGCATTTCTCCTCCGGGTCCTTGCAAGGACGCGCCGGCCTTAATCCTTTAAGGACCGATTTTGCGCGGGAAATTGGCGCGGACTATAGCGGGCAGCGGCCTAATTGCAATGTTTGCCGGCACGCTTGCAGGGGCTTGCGGGCGCCGCTAATGGAGGGCGCAAACCGGTTGGAAACATGGCCAAAAAACCTCATCGCGCCAGCATCAAGGCGGCTGCAAAAGCCGCCGGCAACGGGCGGAAAGACAAATCTGCGCAGAGCGGCGCCGCCGAGAGCGTTTTGCTTCGCATCGCCGCCGCGCTTGAACGACTTGCGCCTCAGGCCCCGGCAGCGCCGGATTTTTCCGCCGCCGACGCCTTTGTCTGGCACCCGGAAGGGCGGCGGCTTGTGCCGGTCGCCCGCGTCAATCGGGTCGAGATGTCGCTTCTTAAGGGCATCGATCGCGTGCGGGATCTGTTGGTCGAGAATACCGAACGCTTCGCGCGCGGCCTGCCAGCAAATAACGCGCTGTTGTGGGGCGCGCGCGGCATGGGGAAGTCGTCGCTGGTGAAAGCGGCGCACGCGGCCGTGGGCGCCGCGCACCCGGCCGCCGGCTTGCGGCTGCTTGAAATTCATCGCGAGGACATCGAGTCGCTGCCCGATTTGATGGCGCTGCTGCGCAACGCGCGGAATCGATTCATCGTGTTCTGCGACGATCTATCCTTCGACGCCGACGACACGTCGTACAAATCGCTCAAGACCATGCTTGAGGGCGGCATCGAAGGTCGGCCGGATAATGTGATCTTCTACGCCACCTCGAACCGGCGGCATTTGTTGTCGCGCGACATGGTGGAAAACGAGCGATCGACCGCTATCAATCCCGGCGAGGCGGTGGAAGAAAAAGTCTCGCTCTCGGACCGGTTCGGCCTGTGGCTCGGCTTCCACCGCTGCAGCCAGGACGAATACCTGGCGATGGTTCACGGCTATGTCGGCCGCTACCGCATTCCGTTCGACGGCGAAGAATTGCGCCGCGAGGCGCTGGAATGGGCCACGCCGCGCGGCGCGCGGTCGGGCCGCGTCGCCTGGCAATACGTGCAGGACCTGGCGGGAAGGCTTGGAGTCGCGCTCGACGGCTAGCGCGCTCAGGCGCCGTTGAGATACTGCGCGGGATCGACCGGCGTCGCGCCCTTTCGAATCTCAAAGTGCAGCTGCGGCGACGTGACGTTTCCAGTCTGGCCGGATTTGGCAATCACCTGACCGCGTTTGACCGGGTCGCCGCGCTTGACCAGGATTTCGCTCGCATGCGCATAGGCGGTGACATAGCCGTTGCTGTGGCGCACGAGCACGAGATTGCCGTAGCCTTTGAGTTCATTGCCGGCGTAGGCGACGACGCCGTCTTCGGCCGATTTGACCAGCGTGCCTTCCGGCACCGCGACGTTGATGCCGTCGTTTTGCGTGCCGCTCGGGCTGGGACCGAAGCCGGCGATGACGCGGCCGCGCACCGGCCAGCGGAAGGACGGCAGACTGCCGGCCGGCTCGGCGGCCTTGACCGGGCTTGGCTCCGCCTCCGGCGCCGCCGGCGAGATCAGCCGCGCGCTATGCGGCGAGTCTGCGGTGGCAATCGAACCGACGGCGGCTTCGCCGCGCGGCGGTGAAACGACGGGAGGAGTTGTGGGTGGCGGGGCGGAAGCGACCAGGCCGTCGCCCGGAATGGTGATGCGGTCGCCGACCTTCACCATGGTGTCCGGGGGGATATTGTTGGCGCGCGCAATCGCCATGACCGGCTTGCCGTAAAGGCGCGCAATGCTGTGTAAGGTTTCGCCGGGCGCCACGACATGCACGCTCGCGGCCGGCGACAGCGCGGTCTTGGGGGGGCCGACCGGAGCCATGGGCGGTACCGCCGCCGTCGAGGCAACCCGTGTCGGCGGCGCCGAGAACGCCGCAGCCGGGCCTTTGCGATGCGGAACCACCAGATGTTGCCCGGGATGCACCATCGCCGGGCTTGAAATGTTGTTCGCCTCCATGATGGCGGCCACCGGCACGCCATAACGGTGCGAGAGCGTCTCGAGCGTCTCGCCGGGGCCGAGCGTGACGGGGGTGCCGCCTTCCCAGGTGAAGGTCGGCGGAGGCGGTTCCGCAATCGAGCCGGTCACATCGCCGCCGCCCGGCTGATAGGAGCCGAGGCCGTGGCCGCCGCCAGAAACGCCGTCGCCGGCGTTGCTCGCCAGACGCGGCAGCGGGCGGCTTTCAACTCCGTTATTTTGTTGAATCGAACCGGTTACTTCGCCGCGCGGCGGGCCTGAGGGGCCGGAATCTGCGAAACGGCCGGAGTCGCTGCAACTGGCGAGGCCGACGCCCATTAACGCAATGGCAACCACTTGCGGCCAGCCGGCCGAAACACGCGACGCGCACATGATTACTCGCCCGCACGCAACCCTAACTACGAGCGAATAAACAGTGTTGGGGTAAACAGGCCTTTAAGTACCGGCCAAAGAACGTAAGAAAGCCGTTAAGCTGTCGATATGGTTACAATTCTCGTGCTTGGCCGGGTAACAGCGGCACAAATCGGACCGGGATCAGGTCCTGCCGCGCCAGTTCGCCAGCGGTTTTGGTCAGTTTGACGATGTACTGGGGCCCGTGGCGCGGTCCGAGGGGCAGTACCATTTTGCCGCCCTCGGCGAGTTGCTCGACCAGCGCATCCGGAATGTTTTCCGCCGCCGCGGTGATCATGATGCGGTCGAAGGGCGCGCGGTCCGGCGCACCGGCGAAGCCGTCGCCGGCGATCACGATGACATTGGCATAGCCCAGCGTCTTGAGCCGGTCGCGCGCGGCATCGGCAAGCGTGCGGTAGCGTTCGATGCTCACCACCTCGCGCGCCAGCCGCGAAAGAACGGCGGCCTGGTAACCCGAACCGGTGCCGATTTCGAGAACACGATGCTCAGGCTCGACGTCGAGCTGCTCGGTCATATACGCAACCACGTAAGGCTGGCTAATGGTCTGTCCGCACTCGATCGGCAGTGCCGAATCGGCATAAGCGCTGTCGGTGTAATCGGAGGCGACAAAATGCTCGCGCGGCACCTCGTCCATGGCGCGCAGCACGGCCTGATCGCTGATGCCGCGCCGGCGCAGCCCCAGCTGAAATTCCATGCGCTCGACGTCGGTCGCCTTGATGTCAGCCACGGTGGCTTCGCCCCTACTGACAGCACGCTCGAAGTCTAGCACTAGTGGTCCGATTCTAACATTCGCATCCCGGTTCGGCGCGCTCTCATGCGAATGTTAGAATCGAAGGACCACTAGCTAATATTAGTCCTAGTGGAGCTTTTGATTTGACATTCGCTGCACGAGTTCGCGGCCCGGTGGGAAGCGAATGTCAAATCTGCTCTACGAGCACGTCAGGCTTGTATCGGCGAACCGGATCGCACCGTCGCAGCCACAATTTCAGTCAAACACCGTGGCGAGCTTTTTCAGGTAAAGTTCGTCGGTCATATCGAGCCGCAGCGGCGTCACCGCGATCTGATGGGCCTCGAGCGCCGCAAGATCGGTGCCCGCTTCCGCCGGCGTAAAACCGTGGCGGGCGTAGGCGATCCAGTAATACGGATTGCCGCGGCCGTCCTTGCGCTGATCGATATGCAGCCGCTCCTGGGTGCGGCGGCCCTGGGCGGTTACCGCGATGCCTTTGACTTCGCCCGGCTGGCAGTCGGGAAAATTGACGTTGATCAGCACGTCGCGCGGGATACCGGCCGCGATGACGCGGCGAATGATATCCGGCCCATAATGCAGTCCAGTTTCCCAATGCGGCTCCCGCCCACTGCGGCCGGCATAGGCCTGCGACAAAGCAACCGACGGCACGCCGATGACGGTGCCTTCCACCGCGCCGGCGACGGTGCCCGAATAGATGACGTCTTCGCCGGCATTGCGGCCACGATTGACGCCGGAGAGGACGAGATCGGGACCGCGGCCGTTGAGCAAATGCCGTGCGCCCATGATGACGCAATCGGTCGGGGTGCCACGCACGGCGAAGCGGCGCTCCGCCACTTTCCGCAGCCGCAGCGGATCGTTGAGCGACAGCGAGTGCGCTACGCCGGACTGGTCGTATTCCGGCGCGATCACCCACACATCGTCGGACAAGGCGCGGGCGATCTTCTCGCACACATTGAGCCCTTCCGCGTGAATGCCGTCGTCGTTGGTCACTAAAATGCGCATGACTTATTGCATCTCGATCTTCTTCAGTCCGCCCATGTAGCCCTGCAGGACCTCCGGCACGGCAATCGAACCGTCTTCCTGCTGATAGCTCTCCATGACGGCAATGACCGCGCGGCCGACGGCGACGCCGGAGCCGTTGAGCGTGTGCACATGGCGCACGGCGCGGTCCTTGGTGCGAAAACGCGCATTCATGCGCCGGGCCTGGAATTCGCCGCACACCGAGCAGGATGAAATCTCGCGATACATGTTCTGGCCCGGGAGCCAGACCTCGATGTCGTACGTCTTCTGCGACGCAAAGCCCATGTCGCCGGTGCACAAAGTCATCACGCGGTAAGGCAGTTCAAGCCGGCGCAGGATTTCCTCGGCGCAGGACAACATGCGCTCGTGCTCGTCCCTTGATTGTTCGGGCGTGGTGATGGAGACGAGCTCCACCTTGGTGAATTGATGCTGGCGGATCATCCCGCGCGTGTCCTTGCCGGCGGCGCCGGCTTCGGCGCGGAAGCACGGCGTGCAGGCCGTGAGCCGCATCGGCAATTGTGCTTCGTCGACGATGGATTCACGGACGAGGTTCGTGAGCGGAACCTCGGCGGTGGGGATGAGCCAAAGACGATCAGGATTTACTCGGTAGTCAAATTCACCCTCTTGAAAGGTCCCCTCCCTTTCTCTCGCACGCTCTATTCCCTGCTGCTCAGCAAAATCCAAAGCCTGCTTCCAAATTGTCTCGACCGTTTCGCGCGCGTGTCTCCGAAGAATCTTATCCGGAAAAAAATGAAATTGATCTTCGGCAAACTTGGGCAACTGCGCAGTCCCAAACATCGCCTCATCACGCACCAACAGCGGCGGCGAGACCTCGGTGTAATTGTGCGGCTCGCTGGTGTGCACATCCAGCATGAACTGCCCAAGCGCACGCTCCAGCCGCGCCAGCCCTTTCTTCAGAACCACAAAGCGTGCGCCGGACAATTTCGCCGCGGCTTCGAAATCCATCTGGCCAAGCGCTTCGCCGAGTTCGAAATGCTGCTTCGGCGCGAACGCATAATCGCGCTTGGCGCCGAAGCGATGGCGCTCGACGTTATCCTCGGCGCCTGTTCCGTCTGGAACATCTGGCAGCGGCGAGTTGGGTATCTGTTCTAAGATGTTCTTCAGTTCAGCTTCGACCTTCTTTTCGTCGTTTTCCAATGTCGCGATTGACGACTTGCACTCGGCGACCTCCGCCATCAGCTCGTTTACTTTCGACTCGTCCTTCTTCGCCTTGGCTTGCCCAATCGCTTTAGATGCTGCATTTCGCCGCGCCTGCCAGTTCTCAAGGACTCGAATGATCGCGCGGCGCCGTTCATCAACAGAAATGAGGTTCTGCGACGAATAGCGCTTTCGCTCTTCGTCTGTGAGATTTCGTCTGCCAAGAGCCTTATCGAAGGCCTCAGGGTGTTCGCGGATGAAGCGGATGTCGTGCATGCAATGCTCGAAAAGAATCGGGAGTGCTTTTTAGCACGCCGTCGACGGCGATGAGGTTATTCCGCGGGCTTCGCCGTCGCCGCCGCGGCGGCTGCGGCGCGCTCGGCCGCCATGCGCTTCTCGATGTAACGCACCGACCAAACCGAGCCCTCGTAGAGGGCGACCAGCGGTAGCGCAAGCGACATCTGGCTCAAAATGTCCGGCGGGGTCAGGATCGCGGCGATCACAAAGGCGATGACGATGAAATAGCGGCGCTTCGATTTGAGCTGGTCGGAGGTGATGATGCCGACGCGGCCGAGGAGCGTGAGAATGACCGGCAACTGAAAGGCGATGCCGAACGCGAGCACAAGCTTCATCATCAGCGCGAGGTAATCGTCGACCTTCGGCAACAGCTCGATGGTTGCCTGGCCGGGACCGCCCAGTTGCTGCATGCCCAGAGAAAAACGCGTCAGCATCGGCCAAACCATGAAGTACACGACCATCGCGCCAAGCAAAAAGAAGATCGGCGTGGCGACGAGATATGGCAGAAACGCTTGCTTCTCGTTGCGGTAAAGCCCGGGCGCGACGAACATATAGATCTGGGTCGCGATCACCGGAAACGCGATGAAGGTGGCGCCGAACATCGCAAGCTTGAGCTGGACGACAAAATATTCGAGCAGGCCGGTATAGATGAATTTGGAATTCTCCGGCCCCGCCACCCACACGTAAGGCCACGTCAAGACGTTGTAGATGTACTTGGCGAAGAAAAAACAGACGATGGCGGCGACGACAAAAGCGGCGATCGCCTTGATGAGCCGGCCACGCAGCTCGATCAAGTGATCCATCAGCGGCGCCTTGGTCGCCTCAATGGCCTTCTCTTCGTCCTCGCCGCTCATCCGCCCTGCTCCGCCGTATCGGGCTTGGCCGCACCCGCGACCGGTTCAGGGACGACGGGCGCTATCTCCGCGACGACGGTTTCGTCTTGGGTTTGGTATTGGGCCTCGTCTCGAGCCTCGGCTTGGACGGGCTCCGGCGCCGGCAATTGCGAGGCGTCGGCCGACGCGCTTGCCGGGGCTGGTTCCTCGAACGAGGACTTGATCTCTTTCTGCGCCGCTTCGACGTCGGCGCGCACATCGTTCAGTGGATTGTAGCTCGTGACGTCTTGCTTGAGGCCATGGGTGATATCGTCGACCTGCTTCTTGAGGTCGGCCATCTCGGCTTCGCGCATCGCCTCCTGGAACTGACTCTGAAATTCGGTGGCCATGCCGCGAATTTTTCGCGTCCACTGCCCGACCGTGCGCAGCACCGCAGGCAGTTCCTTAGGTCCGATGAAGACCAGCGCCACGATGGCGATGAGCAGGAACTCGGTCCAAGAGATATCGAACATGCAAACTCCGGCCGGTCTAGCCGCCGGTTATTCGTCCGACAGGACTAACCGCAAGGCGCCTTAGGACACCTTGCTTTCGACGCGCTGCTTCACGTCGGCCGCCTGATGATCGATCGACTTCACTGGAGCGTCGGGCTTGGCCGCGGTCTCTTCCTCGGACATGCCTTTGCGGAACGCTTTGATGCCCTTGGCGACGTCGCCCATCATGTCGGAAATCTTGCCTCGTCCGCCAAAGACCAGCAGCAGCACGCCGCCGACGATCAGCCAGTGCCAGATGCTCAGAGAGCCCATGAAATCCTCCGTGCGCAACCGCGCCAGCGCCCCACCCTGGGGTGCGAATTCAATCTGAAACTAGGCGTCGGAGGCGGCAAAAACAAGCTTAACACGCAGCCGCCCCAAACGGGCGGCCGCGCGCGGTTAAATGCCTGGGCGATGAGGCTATTCTTCCGTGCGGTCCGCAGGCGGAACGAGGCCGAAATCGAGGTCTTCCGGTTCCAGCGGGTCCTCATCCTCCCGCAATGCGGGATCGTCCGACGGCATCGGCACGCTAAAGCCAGCCGGCAGCGATTTATCGACGAGGCCGGCGCCTTCGAGTTCATCGATGCCCGGCAGGTCGGCGATGGCGTCGAGGCCGAAATGCGACATAAACGCCTCGCTGGTGCCGTAGGTCACTGGGCGGCCCGGCGCTTTGCGCCGCCCGCGCAGCCTGATCCAGCCGGTTTCCAACAGCACATCGAGCGTGCCTTTCGACGTGGTCACGCCACGAATTTCCTCGATCTCGGCCCGCGTCACCGGTTGGTGATAGGCGACGATCGCCAAGGTCTCGATGGCGGCGCGCGACAGTTTGCGCGTGACCACCGTCTCGCGGGTCAACAGCCAGGCGAGATCGCCGGCGGTGCGCAGCGACCATTTGCCGCCGACGCGCACCAGGTTGACGCCGCGCGGCGCGTATTCCTTTTGCAGCTGATCAAGCAGCGCCCGCACGTCGGTCCCGGCCGGCAGCCGTCCGGCTAAGACTTTTTCGTCGAGCGGCTCCTCGGCGGCAAAAAGCAAAGCTTCGAGGATGCGCAATTCTTCCGCGCGCACTTCCGCTCCCTTTTTGCCGACGATGACCCGCATCTCCGCGACGTTTGCTCCCATCCCGGCGTCCCCCTCATCCATTCTCATTCCCGGATTCCACCACTGACTTGCGTTCGCCATTTTCGGACCGCTTGCGAACATAAAGCGGAGCGAAGGCCGCATGCTGATGCAACTCGATGCGGCCTTCGCGCACCAACTCCAGCGCGGCGGCGAAACTCGAAGCGCGCACCGTCGCCGCATGCGAAGGATCGACCATGTAAGCAATGAGATACTCGTCGAGCACGGACCATTCGGTGATCTCGCCGATCATCCGCTCAAGCGTCTCGCGCGCTTCGGCAAGCGACCACACCGTGCGCTTGGGCAAACGCACATAGGCGCGCGCCTGCTTCTGCCGCTGACCGGCGTAGGCAGAGAGCAGATCGTAGAGCGTCGCCGACCATTCCGGCTTTTTGATCTCGGCAATCGGCTCGGGCAGCCCGCGGGCAAAAACTTCGCGGCCGAGCTGCGGCCGATTGAGCAATTGCTCGGCGACCTGACGAATAGCTTCAAGCCGCCGCAGCCGCTGCGCCAGAGCCGTTGCCATGTCTTCAGCGCTGAGCCCGTCGGGCTCATGCTGTTCGGGCAGCAAGAGCCGCGATTTCAGGTAAGCGAGCCACGCCGCCATCACCAAATAGTCGGCGGCGAGTTCAAGCCGCAGCTTGCGCGCGTCCTCGATGAAAGTGAGGTATTGGTCGGCCAGCGCCAGGATCGAGATTTTGGCCAAGTCCACCTTCTGCTGGCGGGCAAGCATCAGCAGCAGGTCGAGCGGCCCTTCAAATCCCTCAACGTCGATGACGAGCGCCGGCTCGTCGGTCGCCCGCTCGGGAAGCTCGGTCTCGAACTGAACATCCTCGGCGATCATGCGTATCCTTTAGCCGGCTGCCAAGCGTCCGCCATCATCGCCAGAAATTCGGCGCGGCGCGCCGCGAGGTCGATTGTCGCCGGCGGCTTCTTTGACCCCAGCGCCGCTTGGGCCCGGCGCGCCGCTTCGCCGGCGAGCAGTGGCGCCGCGGCCGCAACGTCAACCATCTCCGCCAGCTCGCCGTTGCAGTGCAGCACGACATCGCAACCGGCAGCGATTGCAGCTCGCGTACGCTCGGCGATCGAGCCCGACAAGGCGCCCATGGAAATGTCGTCGCTCATCAATAGGCCTGTGAATCCAATCGAATCACGAATCACGTCGCGCACTATAGTTGCCGAAATCGTCGCCGGCGCGATGGGGTCGATGGCGGTAAACACAACATGTGCAGTCATCGCCAGCGGCAGGCCGCGCAGCGGCCGGAAAGCGGCAAAATCCGTAGCCTCAAGCGTTGCCCTGTCGGCATTGACCACTGGGAGCTTGGCATGGCTATCGGCGGTCGCGCGGCCGTGGCCGGGAATGTGCTTGAGGACGGGCAGTACGGCGCCGTCGGCCAATCCCTGTGCGACCGCGCCGGCGATGGCCGCGACCTTGGCCGGATCGGTGCCGTATGCGCGGTCTCCAATAATCGCATCCGCACCTGCGACCGGCACGTCCGCAATCGGCAGGCAGTCCACATCGACGCCCAGCGCGGCCAGATCTGCCGCGATCAACCGGGCTCCAAGACGAGCGGCGGCCAGACCCCCGGCCTGGTCGCGCTCATAGAGGGCGCCGTATGCCGCGCCCGGAGGATAGGACGGCCAATCCGGCGGCCCGAGCCGTTGCACGCGACCGCCTTCTTGGTCGATCAGCACCGGCGCCGACCGACCAAGCGTCGTGCGGACGTCGTCGATCAACCGCCGCAACGGCTCCGGTCCCGCCACATTGCGGCGAAACACGATGCATCCCCAAGGTTCCGCGTCGCGGAGGAATGCGCGTTCCTCGTCGGCTAACTCGGTTCCGGCCAAGCCGGTGATGAATGCGCGCATCGCGGCCGCTTAGCTCGCGCCCGGCGCCGGGGTCAAGCGCTCAAAGCTTCAATTCTTTTGGACGAGGCAATTGCCGCCGGAAGCCTTCAGGCCACTGCACAGGCCAGCGGCTTCTTCCGCCGAAGCGAATGGGCCAACGAGCGCGCGGTAATAAGTGCCTTTGTCGCCAAGATCGGCGCGCCGAATGATCGGTTGGCGCCCGCTGAGCTGATTGGGATATTTGGCCTGTAGCTCGCGAAATGACGCCTGGGCCTCGGCTTCGCTGCGCTGGGAGGTGACTTGCACGGCATAGCCGCCGCCTGCGGAGGCAGCCGCAGTCCCGGTGCTGGCGACAGGTGTCGGCGCCGCAGCAACGCGCGTGCGCGGCGGTGACGCCGGGGCCGTTTCGCCGCCGGGGACGATGGAAAGGGGCGCGTTGGAACCGGCGGGGGGCGGCGGCGCGCTGGCTGCGGCGCTCACCTTAGGCGCCGGCTGCGGTCGAGGCGCAGTCCGCGCGGCGGGCGGCGCCCCGGGCGTCGGAGAGGCCGAAGCGGGTGCCGGCGCCGCGTCCGAGGCTCCAGTCTGATCCGAGCGGATGATCACGGTATGGACCTTCTTCGCGTCCCCTTGGACTTGCGTTGCCGGAGCCGGCGCCGCGGGCATCGGTGCGGTCGTTTGCGGCGGGGCCGCGAGCGGCGAAGGTGGCCACGGCGAATTCGAAGCGGCCGAACCGGGGCCAGAACTTTGCGCGGGGACGATCGGAATGGTCGAGACCACGCGCGGCGCCGGCTTTGGCGGCTCGATATTCACCGGTTGTTCCTCGCGCGAAACCAGATTGTCGCTTGAACCGCCGCTCGCCGCCCCTTGCAGGTTTGCGGCATTGGCCAGGGCATCGTTACCAGCCGGCATGATCTTATTGGGGCCGTTGCCGGCCTTGATGATCGGGGGAAGCGTCGGGAGAACCGAACCGCCGAACATGGCGCGATAACCAAACGCGCCAGCGGTACCGACGACCGCAAGCGCAAAGATAGCCATCACCGCGATCAGGCCACTGCGCCGACGCGGGGCCGGCGCTTGCTCGTAATAATCGTCTTCCGCGTATTCTTCTTCTTCATCGTGATATTCGGGCTCGGCGGCGGCGTAGCTGTCATGCGCCGGCGCCGGAACCGGCGCATAAGCCTGGGGCTTCGGGGCCGCCGGCTCGCTGTAGGCTTCGTCCTCGCGGAAGCCATTAAACGTCGTCGCCGGACCGGAGAAATATCGGTCGGCGGAGGCTTCCGGCTCGTAATCGGGCTCCCGTGCTGCGTAGGATTGAGGCGGTGCGGGACGCAGGGGCGGCGGGGGCGGCGGCGGCGCGTAGTGGTCTTTTGCGTCGTGCCGGGGCCGCGGCTCGGGTTCGGGGTAAGGGTCGGCTTGGCCGATCAGGCGCGCCAGTTCGGCAAGCGGATCCGACTGAAAAACGTCGCGCGATAACGGATCGCGGTCGCGGTCAGATCCGAAATTGTTGTCTGCCACCGGACTCAAAGCTCCGATTTTTGCGTTGTGCGAGCCCCGCGGCCATTTCTGCCGCCCCAGGCGGCGGAGGCTTATCGCATCTCATTCGGCGCCCCAACGCCAACCAACGCGAGCCCCGACGCAAGCACCGTAACCACGCCTTGTACAAGCACGAGGCGTGCTAGGGTCATTTGTCGATCATTCTGGATAATGAAGCGTAAATGTGGCGATGCATTGCCAAGCGTCCATAAAGCATGAAATTCGCTGGCTAAATCAAACAAATAAAAGGCGATTCGATGCGGCTCATGGGCCGCCGAAGCACCCTCGATGACCCTGGGATAGAGGGCAATCTGCCGCATCAAAGCAAGTTCGGCCGGGTCGGACAGGAGTTCCAAATTCGCCGCTTCCGCGACGGCCTTCCGGTCTTCCGGAAGATCGGGAAAGGCTTCGCGAGCATTGCGGAACACCGACTGGCCGCGGGCGTGGCCGTATTGCACGTAGAATACCGGATTATCGCGCGACTGTTCGACCACCTTGGCCAAGTCGAAGTCGAGCGGCGCATCGTTCTTGCGGAACAACATCATGAAGCGCACGGCGTCCGAGCCGACTTCATCGACGACTTCGCGCAGCGTCACGAACTCCCCTGCCCGCTTGGACATTTTTACCGGTTCGCCGGCGCGCAAAAGCTTCACCAGTTGCACGAGCTTCACATCGAGGGTGGCTTGGCGATCGCTCAAAGCAGCGACGGCCGCCTGCATGCGCTTGATGTAGCCGCCATGATCGGCACCCCACACATCGATCAGCGCGCGAAAGCCGCGCTCGATTTTTGATTTGTGGTAGGCGATGTCGGAAGCAAAGTACGTGTAAGAGCCGTCGGACTTCTTGAGCGGCCGATCGACGTCATCGCCGAAGGCAGTCGAGCGGAACAAGGTCTGCTCGCGGTCTTCCCAATCTTCCAGATTGCCGCCCTTCGGCGGCGGCAAACGGCCTTCGTACACGAAGTCTCGCGCGCGTAGCCATTCGATCGTCTCAGCCACTTCATCGGCCTTGCCGTTTACCAGCGAGCGCTCGGAAAAAAAGACCTCGTGGGTGATGTTCAGCGCGGCCAGGTCGGCGCGCACCATCTCCATCATCATGGCGATGGCTTTGGCGCGAACGATCGGCAGCCAATCGCCTTCGGCTTGTTTTGTCAGCGCGTCGCCAAATTGCGCAGCGAGGGCGGCGCCGACCGGTTTGAGATAATCGCCGGGATAAAGCCCTTCGGGGATGGTGTCGATAGTCTCGCCAAGCGCTTGCCGGTAACGCAGATACGCCGAGCGCGCCAGCACATCGACCTGTGCGCCGGCATCGTTGACATAGTATTCGCGCACCACCTTGTGGCCGGCGAACTCGAGCAAGCTTGCGAGCGCGTCGCCGAACACCGCACCGCGGCCGTGACCGACATGCATCGGACCCGTCGGGTTGGCCGAGACATATTCGACATTGACGAAGGTGCCGCGGCCGACGTCGCTGCGGCCGTAATCGCTGCCGGCGGCAACCACGCGCCGTACCTCTTGCGCCCAGACTTGCGGTTTTAGCCGCAGATTGATGAAACCCGGACCAGCGATCTCTGCGCTGAACACAGTCTGGTCGTTGCGCAAACTCGCCGCAATGGCTTCGGCAAGCTCGCGCGGATTTTTGCGCACGTCCTTTGCCAGAACCATCGCTACATTGGTCGCGATGTCGCCATGGCTTGGATCGCGCGGCGGCTCGACGGTAACGCGCGATAGATCAAAGCCCGGAGGAAGAACCTCCGAAGCTGCACTGCGCACACGCTCAAGTGTGTCGGCGAAGACGTTGGCGGGTTTGGGCGGCGTTGACATTGGGCGCCGCGCGCCTAACGCAATTCCGGCGTCGAGTCAAAAAGCCGAGCGTGTTCCGCCAGCGCATAGCGGTCGGTCATGCCGGCGATAAAGTCTGCGATGCGGCGGGCGCGGGCGGCGTCGCTGAGTGCGGTGACGCCGATCGCCCATTCCGGCGGCAAGTCCTCCGGATGCGCATTGTACCGGGCAAAGAGCTCGCGCACGACCCGCGCCGCTTCGTTCATGACCCGCATCACACGCTCATGCCGGTACATGCGCGTTTTGAGGAAGCCTTTGATGACGGCCTCGGCCTCCACGACCGCCTGCGAAAAGCCGACGACCGCGGCGGAAGCCCGCCGCACATCGTCGGCCGATTGCGGTTTCAGCGCCGCCAATCGGCGCCCGGTCTCGGCGACAGCGTCTTCAATAAGCTGCCCGATCAGACGGCGAACGAATTCGTGCACTACGCGTCCGGGATCAAGAACGGGAAAAGTGGCGCGGATACCGCCGATGATCGTTGCCGGCAGCTCAAGGCTTGCGATTTCGTCGAGCGTGAACAACTCGGCGCGCAGACCGTCGTCGATGTCGTGGGCGTCGTAAGCGATGTCGTCGGCAAAGGCGGCGATTTGGGCCTCGACGCCGGCGAAATTCCCTAGCTGAAGGTCCTGCTGAGCGACGTAGTCGCGGATCGTCTCCGGCACGCCGCGCGCGCGATAACGGCCGGTCGGCGTTCCATCGCGCGCGGTCAACGGACCGTTGTGCTTCACCAAGCCTTCGAGGGTTTCCCAGGTGAGGTTCAACCCGTCGAAGGTCGGATAGCGGCGTTCCAGCACCGTCACCACACGCAAGGTCTGGGCATTATGATCGAAGCCTCCAAACGCGGCGAGGCATTCGTCGAGCGCGCGTTCGCCTGCGTGGCCAAAGGGTGGGTGGCCGAGATCGTGGGCGAGCGCCAGCGCTTCGGCCAGATCCTCGTCAAGCCGCAGCGCCCGCGCCAACGCGCGTGCGATCTGCGTCACTTCGAGCGTGTGGGTCAGCCGGGTGCGGTAATGATCGCCCTCGTCGAAAACAAAGACTTGCGTCTTGTGTTTGAGGCGGCGGAAAGCCGTTGAATGGATGATGCGGTCGCAGTCGCGGCGAAATGGGCTGCGGCTCCTGCTGACCGGTTCGGGATGCAGCCGCCCGCGGCTTTGCCCCGGATCGCAGGCATAGGGCGCGCGCAGCGTTGCAGCGTCGGTCGCCATCGCCCTGCCCGGACTCCACAATGATCTTCGCCGTTAATCCCGACCGATTGACCTTAGCATTTCCCGCACTTAACTATCAGCAACGTACCGTGGCAATTGGTGCTAACGCCGCGGCTGGAGACAATTATGACCATCGACGTCACCGTCAGCGAACGCGCCGCCCACCGAATCGGCGAAATCCTCCGCCACGAGCCGGCGGGCACCATGCTGCGGGTCAGCGTCGAAGGCGGCGGCTGCTCCGGCTTTCAGTATAAATTCGACACCGAGCGCACCAAGGCCGCCGACGACATCGTGATCGAAAAGAGCGGCGCTACCGTGCTGATCGACCCGGTCTCGCTCAATTACATGGCCGGCTCGGAGATCGATTTTGTCGACGATCTGATCGGCTCGGCCTTTAAGATCCACAACCCGCAAGCAACCGCCTCCTGCGGGTGCGGTACGAGCTTTTCGCTTTAACGCAAGATCGCGAAAGGTTATCGCCGGTTTTCGGAAAACATGCGCATTGCGACCTGGAACGTTAATTCGATCAAGCAACGGCTCGACCCGGCGCTCGCCTGGCTTGCCGAACGCAATCCAGACATCGTGTGCATGCAGGAAACCAAGTGCACCGACGATACGTTCCCGCGCGAGCCGTTCGAGGCGCTAGGCTACAATGTCGCCGTGCACGGACAGAAGACGTTCAACGGCGTCGCGCTGTTGTCGAAGGCCCCGTTCGACGAGGTCAATAACGGCCTGCCCGGCGACCATACCGACGATCACGCGCGCTTTATTGAGGCGGTGGTTTCGACGGAACACGGCGCATTGCGAGTCGCAAGCATCTATCTGCCGAACGGCAATCCGCCGAACACCGACAAATATTCCTACAAAATCGGCTGGATGAAACGGCTCGTCGCCTATGCGCGCGAGCGGCTTTTGCTTGGCGAGCCGCTCATTCTCGCCGGCGATTATAACGTCATCCCGATGGCGGCGGATGCGCGCAATCCCCAAGCATGGACCGGCGACGCGCTGTATTTGCCGCGCACCCGCGCCGAGTTCCGCACGCTCGTCAATCTCGGGCTTGCCGACGCAGTTCGCGCTGCAAGCGACGCCGCCGGTCTCTACACATTTTGGGACTACCAGGCTGGCGCTTGGCAGAAGGACAACGGCATTCGCATCGATCACGTCTTGCTGTCGCCGCAGGCCGCCGACAAACTGACCGACGTCGGCGTCGACCGCCACGTCCGCACCTGGGAAAAGCCGTCCGACCACGTTCCAGTGTGGGTTGATCTCGCGATCGAACCTGCCCGGCACTAAGACCCGTCAGCGAATTAACAAAAAATTCACCGTGCGGGGGCAGAGTGGCGGTCCGCTCCCCAAGGCACTGAGCTATCGACCGAATGCTTCCCTTTTGGCGTATGGAACGCATTGGCAAGGTGACCGCGAGCGCGCCCGAAGCGGCGCCCGGAGCTGAGGCATCGCCGGCGCCGGAGACGTCCCCGGCCCCGCAAGCGCCGGCCAACGCCGACCAGACGCTGCAAATCAGCAGCATCCGCGAGACCATCAGCCTTCTTGAATCCGACCTGAGCGCGATGATCGGCGACGTGCACCGCGCCTGCGCGCTTGTTTGCCGCGAGGCGGGAGAGTCCGCAGCCGCCTCGGATAGAATTACGCTTCAAACCGGCAGCCTGTTTGCTCAGGCCAGCAGCGCCAGCCGCGATCTCACGCAATTCGCCGCAGCGATCGAGGAGCTTGCGCGGTCCTCCGAGAGTATCGGCTGCCAAGTGCGCAAAGCCGACGATCTCGCCGACGAGGCGAATGCGTCTGCCGCATCGGCCGGGCGCGGCGTCGAAGGGCTGAAAAAATCATCGACCGAGATCGGTCAGGTCTTAAGCCTGATCTCAACGGTCGCACGGCAAACAAACCTCCTCGCGCTCAATGCTACGATCGAGGCTTCGCGTGCCGGCGAAGCCGGCCGCGGGTTCGCGGTCGTCGCCGCCGAGGTCAAAAAGCTCTCGCAAGAAACCCAAAAGGCGACCGAAGAGATCTCGCAGAAGATCGAGGCGCTGCAGAGCGACGCCGCCGACTGTTTCAAGGCGGTGCAGCGGATCACGCAAGTGATTGAGGTCTTGCAGCCGTTGTTCAGCGGCATTGCGGCGGCCGTCGGCCAGCAGAGCAGCGCGACCACGGCGGTAGCCCGCAACGCGACCGAGACGCTGCAGTTTGCCGACGCGGTCTCCGCCGGCGCTTCGGAAATCCGCGACGCCGCGGCGAACGCCAACGTTTACGGAAAGTCGGTCGAGGAACGCGCCAACAAGGTCACCGACCTCGCGGAAAAACTCAAAATGCGGGTGACCATATTCCTGCGGCAAAGCGAGGCAGGGGATCGCCGGCGGCACGACCGGCTGCCCTGCGAAATCGGCATCGAACTGACGACCGGCGCGGCGACCTTTTTCGGTCGAACCGCCGACCTTTCCGAAGGCGGCGCGCTGGTGCGCGTCGACGACAATCAAGCGTTTGCAGCCAACGCCTTGTTGCAGGCCAAGCTCGAGGGCATCGGTGCCACCCGGGTACGCGTCGCCGCCAAATCTTCGCTCGGATTGCACCTCGAATTTCTCGAGATGAATTCGGCCGTGCGCACTGAACTGGAGCGCAAGCTTGCGTCGATCCGCGACGAGAACCGCGAGGTCATTTCGCGCGCGGTCGATGTTGCCATCGAAATCTCGCGTACCTTTGAGCGCCTGGTCGAAGAGGGCAAGCTCACCAAAGAGGAGTTGTTCGACAACGACTATGTCCCGATCGAAGGCACCGATCCGATCCAGCACCGCACCCGCTTTCTCTCGGCGCTGGAGGATGTGCTGCCGTCAATTCAGGAGCCGCTTCTGGCCAGCGACCCGCGCATGGTGTTCTGCGCAGCGGTAGACCGCAACGGCTATTTGCCCGTGCACAATCGCAAATATTCGCTTCCGCAGCGCCCCGGTGAACCGGTGTGGAACACGGCGAATTCGCGTAATCGCCGCATCTTCGACGACCGCGCCGGCCTAACCGCCGGACGCAATGTCCGCCCCTACATCATTCAGGTGTATCCGCGCGACATGGGCAACGGCGTGACCATCATGATGCGCGAGATCGACGCGCCGATCCGCGTCTTTGGCAAGCATTGGGGCGGATTTCGCTCAGCCTACAAACTATGAAACGCGCCATCCGCGTCTCATATGATATTGGCGGCCGGTCGCTCAGTCTCTGCGGCCCTTAAGCCACCCTTCCAGATAAACCAGCGCCATGGCGCGCTCGTCGTCATCGGCGCGGTGGAAGGCGTTGTCATAGAGCGGCTTCACCCACGCCTCTTCCGGACCAGCGCAGTCTTTGCTCAGCGTCAACCACATCAGGCCGCGGGCGGCCTGCCGCGGCACCTGCTGGCCGCGAAACAACATGTCGCCGAGCACAGCTTCGGCGCGGCAATCGCCCTTTGTCGCGGCGAGCTGGAACCAGCGCGCCGCCTGGCGCGGATCGCTCGGCGTGCCGTCGAGATAAAGGCGCCCGAGCTGGTACTGCGCGTCGGCGTCGCCGAAGTAGGATGCCGCGTAGGCGAACATCTCGCGCGCGCGGCTCACGTCCGGCGCGATGGTCGAATTAGGGATGCCGTTCAAATAATAGTGTCCCAGAGCCACGAACGCATTGGCGACGATGCGCGCTTGCGCGGTACCCGGCGGCTCGTCCGGGTGCAGATTGGCGATCTGGCTGAAGTAAGCGAAGGCACGCTGTTCATCCCTGGGAACGCCATCGCCCGCCGCATACATGCGGCCAACCTTCCACTGCGCCGCCAGGTGTCCCTGGTCGGCGGCATATTGGAGGGCGGTGAATGCCTTCGCCTTGTCGCTGCCGTCCGGCGTGATCGGCGAACCGCGCAGCCCGTCATTGGGCGACAGCGACGCCGTGCTCGGGGCCGACGTTCCGTCAAACGAGAACACCGGCCCAGCCATGAGACCGAGACCGAGCACACCGGCGAGCGCGACCAGTGCGCCGCCTTTGGCAATGCGGTTGATTGGCTCAGATGTCCGCATAGCACTCTTTCTCAGCCGAACCGCCGGGCTGGGTGACAGCGCCGCTGCGCGCCGCACCCACTTGCTGGGCGTATTTCCACAGATAGCCGGAGGTATATTCTTCGCCGCGCGGCTTCCACGCGCGCGCGCGTTCGTCGAGTTCTGCCTTGCTCAGTTTGACATTGAGCGTGCCGCTAACGGCGTCGAGCTCGATGATGTCGCCGTCGCGCAAAAGTCCGATCGGTCCGCCGACGGCCGCTTCCGGCCCGACATGACCGACGCAGAAGCCGCGGGTTGCACCGGAGAAGCGCCCGTCGGTGATCAGGGCCACTTTTCCGCCCATGCCCTGTCCGTAGAGCGCAGCTGTCGTCGACAGCATTTCGCGCATACCGGGGCCACCCTTGGGGCCTTCGTAGCGGATCACCAGCACGTCGCCTTCCCGGTACTTTTTGTTCTTCACCGCCTCAAAGCAGGCTTCCTCGCCGTCAAAGCAACGCGCCGGACCGGTGAAACGCAAACCTTCCATGCCGGCAACCTTAACGATGGCTCCGTCAGGGGCGAGATTGCCCTTCAAGCCAACGACCCCGCCGGTCGGCGACAGCGGCTTGTCGGCCGGACGGATCACATCTTGATCGTCGTTCCATTTCACCGACTTCAGATTTTCAGCAATCGAGCGGCCGGTGACGGTGAGGCACTCGCCATGCAGGAAGCCATGATCGAGCAGCGTCTTCATCAGCAATGGAACGCCGCCAGCTTCGAACATGTCTTTGGCGACATAACGGCCGCCCGGTTTCAAATCCGCGATATACGGTGTCTTTTTGAAGACCTCGGCGACATCGAAGAGATCGAACTCAATGCCGCACTCGTTGGCGATCGCCGGCAAGTGGAGCGCGGCATTGGTCGAGCCGCCGGTGGCGGCGACCACCGCCGCGGCATTCTCGAGCGCCTTGCGGCTGACGATGTCGCGCGGCCGGATATTCTTGACGATCAAGTCCATGATCATCTCGCCGGCTAGGACGCAGAATTTGTCGCGGATCTCGTACGGCGCCGGCGCCCCCGCCGAATAGGGCAGCGCGAGCCCGATCGCCTCCGACACCGTCGCCATGGTGTTGGCGGTGAATTGCGCGCCGCAGGCGCCGGCCGACGGGCAGGCGTTTTGTTCCAGTATGTCGAGGTCCGTGTCCGACATGGCGCCGATCGAGTGCCGGCCGACCGCCTCGTAGACGTCCTGAATGGTCACCGGCTTGCCCTTGAAGGTGCCCGGCAGGATCGAGCCGCCATAAATGAAGATGGCTGGGACGTTGAGCCGGCACATCGCCATCATCATGCCCGGCTGCGACTTGTCGCACCCGGCAACGCCGACCAGCGCATCGTAGGAATGGCCCCGAACCGTCAATTCGATGGAATCGGCGATGACCTCGCGCGAGGGCAGCGAGGACCTCATGCCGGCATGGCCCATGGCGATGCCGTCGGTCACGGTGATGGTGCAGAACTCGCGCGGCGTGCCGCCGACCGAAGCCACACCGAGTTTGACGGCCTGGGTCTGGCGCATCAACGCGATGTTGCAGGGCGCCGCCTCGTTCCAGCAGCTGGCGACGCCGATGAAAGGCTGATGAATCTGTTCTTTGGTCAGACCCATCGCATAATAAAAGGCGCGATGCGGCGCGCGCTCGGCGCCTTCGGTGGCGTGGCGGCTTGGCAGCCTGGATTTCAAATTAGTCTTGGCGTCCATTTACTCGTACTGGCCGAAACGGCCTCCTCGCCCCACTCGCCCCGACCTCAAGCCCCGGCCTTGAGATCGAAGTGCGGCTCAAGCCAGCAAACCTGCGGCTTTCGCCCTACGGATATCGTCTCGAAAAATCCTATGGCCAAAAAGCGGCGTGCGACGACGCTGCAGTGCGAGATGAGCAAATCTTCCCAGGCTGTTGCTTGGGAGCCACAGATTCATGCTTCGGGACACGCTTATTTAATCGGCTGTTTACCAAACACCAGCGGTCTAGCAACGATCGGCACATGCCAAAACACCTGAGCCGCGCCTTCTTTGGCCGCCGCGTGCTCGACGTCGCGCACGATTTGATCGGTGCCACCTTGCTGTTCAAGGGCGTCGGCGGCCGCATTGTTGAACTGGAGGCCTATGACCACACCGACCCGGCGGCGCACAGTTTTCGCGGCCAAACGCCGCGAAATGTAGTGATGTTCGGCCCGCCGGGCTTTGCCTATGTCTACCGCTCTTACGGAATTCACTGGTGCCTTAACTTCGTTTGCGAGCCGGCGGGCTCGGCCAGTGCGGTTTTAATCCGGGCGCTAGAGCCGACCGCCGGGCTTGCGGCCATGCGGCGACGGCGCGGGCTGGCTGACGAGCGGCTGCTCTGCTCGGGTCCGGGACGACTCTGCGAGGCCTTGGGTATCACCAGCGCGCAGTACGGCTTGCCGCTGGATAGGCCGCCGTTTGAGCTTCTGGCACGGTCCGGCGATGTCGAAATTGTGGTCGGGCCGCGCATCGGCCTCACCAAGGCGGTCAAAACGCCATGGCGTTACGGCCTGAAGGACTCGCGCTTCCTGAGCAAGCCCTTCAAGCCTCAAGTCTGAAGGCCGGGTCGAATCCGAGGTCTTTGCGGGCTTTTTCGATGGAAACGGCGCCGTCATCCTCGGCAATGTTGTAGATGCCCGGCGCGCCCCGGCTCAGCGCCAGCAATGCCGCGTGCGCCGCAGCATCGACATGCACCGGAGCCCGCGCATTCGGTGTATTCCAGGTTCCGGGCCCGTAGAGCCGCCCGTAGCGAAGGACGACGCCCTCGATACCGGGCGCGTTGAGCACCTCGTCCTCGAGCGCGCGCACACCCCGGGCCGTGATAGCGCCAGGCGTCTCGCCCTCCGCGATATTGAGCGGGTCAGTTTCGGCATGCGGCTCCGGACCATCGGCATCGGCAAAGGCGATGCTTTGGGCGATGAGCCGGCGCGCGCCGGCCACCCGCGCGGCTGCGACCAGATTGGATGTGCCTTCGATCCGCAGCCGTGAATTGCGCGCCAGCACCTCGGCAAGGCGTGCCGGATCGATGACGTCCGGCAGATCTGTCAGCTGATGAATGACCGCGTCCGGCCGCGCCCAGGCAGCAAACTCCAGTAGCGAGTCGGCGTCAAAGACGTCAACGACAACAGGCTCGACACAGCTCGCCTTCAATTCTTCGGCCTTCTCTTGAGATCGCGTCGTGCCGACGACTGTGTGTCCGGCGCCCAGAAGCAGCGGCACCAGCCGTCGCCCGATCACGCCGCTCGCACCGGCTAAGAAAATCCGCACCTGACGAGCCTTCAGTGACAGGCGACGATGAATTCGCAGCCGGCGGCAGTCGGAAAGGAACGCGTCGCCTTCCCGCCGGCAAGTTCGAACTCGGTGACGACGGCATCATCGTGGCAGCACAAGTAAGCGTGCCGCCCGTCAGGCGCAAAACCGCAGCCCATGGGCCCCTTGCCGGAGGCAAAGGACGCCAGCGGATTGAGCCCCTCGACCGCATAAACCGCGGCGTGGCCTTCTTGATGCACGGATATGATGACGAACTGGTTGTCCGGCGATACGCGCACCCGCCGCATCTGTTTCTTGGCCGGCTCCGTGTTGCTGATGGCGACGGTCCGTAACAGCACGTGGCTGTTCGCGTCGATGACATAAAACTCGGCCGTGGTTTGCGCGCAGACGTACAGCGTGCCGCCATCTGGCGAGATCGCCAGCCCTTCAGTGGTGCGCGGCACGTTGATGCGATCGATCACCGCGCGGCGCGCAACGTCGATAACAACGATGAAATCGGTCTTGACCGAGACGAATGCCTTGCCGCCCTCATGGCTGATCGCGAGCCAATGCGCCGGGTTGCCGACGTCGATGCGCTGCACCTTGTCGGTTGCCGGATCGATCACGAACACAGCATTGGCAAGTTCGCCGGACGTCCACACCGCGCCGGACGCGTCGACCATGATGCCGTGCGGCGCACAGGTCTCGCCAAGATCGATCACCCGCGTCAGCGTTTGCGACGGCAAGTCGATCACTACAATGCGCCGGTCGGGATTGACGTTTTTGGCGAAGATGCCGTCGCCATACACCGTGCCGTAGGCGGTGCGCCCGTCATGCGAAAGCGCCAGCTCATGCGTCGACCCCGGCATGTCGATGGCTCTCGATACCGCGAGCGAATCCACGTCGAGGAAATGCACTTTGTGGGCGGTCTTCGCGGTGACGATCAGGTTCGGGCCACCGGGCCGGTTGTTGATATCCTGCATGAAGGTCTCGCGTCGAACGTGCCTTTCGCACTTGTAATTAGAACGTGGGCAAGCGGGATGTTAGCCTCAAGCTAGACGTAACCCGCCACGCGACAGAGCAACCATGAGCGACGTTGACAACGCCAGGGGCACCCTGCCGCCGGACTGGCGCGAGAAGTTGATCGCCATCCTGTCCGGCGACGGTATCACCCAGCCGCCGAAAGGCCTGGGATGGCGGCGGTTTTTGACGTTGTACGGGAAATCGATCGGCTGGATATTGCTGGTACCCCTCAGCGCTGTCGGCGGCTTCGCGATTTTCGTTATTCCGCTGTTTTACTTTCTGCCCGAGGCAACAGCCGCCAGCTATTTGGACGAATTCGGCGGCAAAGTGGTTCTGGTCGCGAGCCTGATCGGCTGCTGGTTCGCATACCCTCGCCTTCGCCGCGTCTTTCATGCCGCCACGCAGATCAAATTGGGGTATCAACCGACCCAGGTGCTGCAAAAAGCCAAGCACCCGCCGGTGCTATTTTTGCGCTCGTTCAGATTCGACCGTTTGTCGTCCGCCATGCCGCAGTGGCAGGAGCGATTGCCGATCAACGCCAATTTGCCGACTCCAGAGTTAAATCTGGCGCAAATGATATCACGCCATGCGCCGGTGCTGGCGATTGGCAAGCCGAACGAATTCGCGCCGCCGTTCGGCGCCGTGAGATTTTATGTGCGCCAGGACATTTGGCAGCGCACCATCCAGGCGATCGTGCCGTTGTGCCAGTTTGTCGTCTGGACCAGCGGCCACACCGACGGCCTGCGCTGGGAGATCCAGCATTTGCGCGACACCCTGCCGCCGCGAAAGCTATTGATATGGGTGCACGCGAACATCGGCAATCAGGGCAAGGCGCAACGCGACGCCGAATGGGCGCAATTCCGCGAGGCTTTCAGTGACGTCTTTCCGAAACCGCTGCCGGTTGATGCTGCGAGCACGCGGTTCATTGCGTTTGAGGACGATTGGACGCCGATCGCGATTCCAGGACCGGGATATCGGCCCACGCTCTGGGAGTTGATCGCGTCATGGCCGAAGACCTACGGCCTTGAAACACTCTTGCGAAAGCGGCTCGAGGCTTAGGCGCACGATCAGGAAAAGTGAATCCGGTTTTCCGAAAAGATCGTGCGCCAACAAAATCTAGGCCGACGCCTTGAGCCGCTCCAGCGCTTCGGCGATCTTGGCTTTGCGTGCCACCGCCTCTTCACGCTTGTCACGTTCGCCCTCGACCACCTCTTCCGGCGCACGCTTGAGGAAATCGGCATTGCCGAGCTTCTGATCGACGCGGGCGATGTCGGCATCGCACTTCGCCATCTCTTTGGCGAGGCGGATGCGCTCAGCGGCGAGATCGATGACGCCGGCGAGCGGGAGAGCAACAGTCTCACCACCCACTATTATTTGCGCTGAGCCTGCGGGTACTTGGTCAGAGAAAACACTTTCCGAAATCCTCGCGAGTCTGTTGAAAGTGGAATCCCAAAGCCTCGCCCTGTTCTTTGTCTCCTCTGATGGGCTCACAAACACAATTCGAACCAGCGATCCACCCGGCACATTCATCTCTGTGCGCACGGAGCGCACGGCAGACACCAATTCGATAAGCCAACCAATCTCCTCATGTGCGCCCGCAAAATGGGATTGCTGAGTTGGCCACGCTGCAAGAGCTAGCATCGGCTCCTTACGATCCTCGGCCGTAACACGCCAGAGTTCTTCGGTTATAAAGGGCATAAATGGATGCAAAATTTTCAAAATTTGATCGCGAACGTAGGCAACCGTTGCCTGCGTCTCACGCATTTCAGTGTCATCGGGTTGAGGAATTACAAAGACTGGCTTGGCAAGCTCCAAATACCAATCGCAGTAAAGATTCCAAACAAAGTGGTAGATTGCATCGGCCGCGTCATTGAAGCGGTAATTGTCAAGCGCCAACTCGACTTTCCTCAGCGTGTCGCCAAGTTCTGAAATGATCCATTGATTAGCCAGGAACTTCACTGAGCCCGGATCAAATCGCGACACAGTGATGCACTTGTTCATTTCGGCAAAGCGCGCCGCATTCCACAACTTGGTCGCAAAATTGCGATAGCCTTCGACGCGCTGTGCCGAGAGCTTGATGTCGCGGCCCTGTGCCGCCATGGCGGCAAGCGTGAACCGCAGCGCGTCGGCGCCGTATTCGTCAATCAGCTCCAAAGGATCGATGACGTTGCCTTTGGACTTCGACATTTTGGCGCCGGTGGCATCGCGCACCAGCGCATGAATGTAGACGATGGGGAACGGCACTTCTCTCATGAAGTGCAGCCCCATCATCATCATGCGGGCGACCCAGAAGAAGATGATGTCGAAGCCGGTCACCAGCACGCTGGTCGGGTAATAGCGCTGAAGCTCCGGCGTCTGGTCGGGCCAGCCAAGCGTCGAGAAAGGCCACAGCGCCGAGGAGAACCAAGTGTCGAGCACGTCCTCGTCGCGCCAAATGAAAACCGTGGGATTGTCATCGGCCATTTCTCGCCGAATGCTTTCTGCTCTGAGTTCCCCCGATGTCGTAAGAACCTTGATCGGCCTTCCGTAGAATTTTTTGGCTTGTTCGATAGCTTCGCTTTCGGATTCCGCGACGAAAAACCGGTTCTTGCCGCCATTGCCTAACTCATACGCAAGATGGCCCTCTTCAGTATAAGGGCCGTACCACGCCGGTATTTGATGCCCCCACCAGATCTGCCGCGAAATAGTCCATGGCTGGATGTTCTCCATCCAATTGAAGTACGTCGCCTCCCACTGCGCCGGCACGAACTTTGTTTTGCCTTCGCGCGCTGCCACGATTGCAGGCTGCGCCAGCCTCTTGGCGTCAATGTACCACTGCTCGGTCAGAAATGGTTCGATCACCGCGGCGGAACGATCACCGTGCGGGACGGCATTGACGATAGGTTCTATCTTTTCCACGAGGTCAACCGCCTCAAGGCGCTCGACTATTCTCTTGCGTGCCGCGAAGCGATCAACGCCGTGCAGCTGTTCTGTTAAATCGAGCTCGGCTGACGGTGGCGCTCCCGCTAAAAACGCATCATTGGCAGCAAGATTCAGCCGCCCTTCCGCGTTGAATACATTGATCAGCGGCAGATCGTGCCGCTTGCCGACTTCGAAGTCGTTGAAGTCATGCGCCGGCGTAATCTTCACGGCGCCTGAGCCTTTCTCCGGGTCGGCGTAATCGTCGCCGATAATCGGAATGCGGCGACCTACGAGCGGGAGAATAGCGGTCTTGCCGATCAGATGCTCGAGCCGCTCGTTGTCCGGGTGGATGGCGACCGCCGTGTCGCCGAGCATGGTCTCGGGGCGTGTCGTCGCCACCACGACGAATTCGTCGGTGCCTTCGACCGGATATTTGATGTACCACAGCGAACCCTTGGTCTCGACCTGCTGCACTTCCAGGTCGGAGATCGCGGTCTTCAGTTTCGGGTCCCAATTGACCAGCCGCTTGTCCTTGTAGATCAGCCCTTCGCGATAGAGCGCGACGAACACTTTAAGCACCGCGCGCGAGAGACCTTCGTCCATTGTGAAACGTTCGCGCGACCAGTCGCACGAGGCGCCGAGCCGTTTGAGCTGCGCAATGATGGTGCCGCCGGATTCCGCCTTCCACTCCCAAACCCGCTTGATGAAGGCCTCGCGGCCCAGCTCGCGGCTGCCGGGCTCTTTGCGCACCGTCAATTGGCGCTCGACCACGGCTTGGGTGGCGATGCCGGCGTGATCGGTGCCGGGCTGCCACAGCACGTCCTTGCCGCGCATACGCTCGAAGCGGCAGAGAATGTCCTGCAGGGTGTTGTTGAGCGCGTGGCCCATATGCAGCGAGCCGGTGACGTTCGGCGGCGGAATGACGATGCAGTAAGGC
>Ga0181520_10001170_pt1 | contig 54489 bp, 36 predicted proteins | sample PEATcosm2014_Bin_29_FD_132451 | JGI IMG/M metagenome (GOLD analysis project Ga0181520, IMG submission 132451) | Peatland microbial communities from MTU Mesocosm Facility, Houghton, MI, USA - PEATcosm2014_Bin02_30_metaG | ecosystem: Environmental > Terrestrial > Soil > Wetlands > Peat | place... | reverse complement strand
TGATGGTGCTAGTGTTTTGCCTTCCCCCCGGAAGAGCGTCGGGTAAAATCGCGAATGATATCGGACTGATGGTGCTAGTGTTTTGCCTTCCCCCCGGAAGAGCGTCGGGTAAAATTTTGCTGAGGGTAACAAAACCCTCCCGTAGGTTTTGCCTTCCCCCCGGAAGAGCGTCGGGTAAAATCAATTCAACCCCATCCTGTACGCGGAGGCTGTTTTGCCTTCCCCCCGGAAGAGCGTCGGGTAAAATCGCCCGTTGATTCGAATCATGTGGTTTGTTGTTTTGCCTTCCCCCCGGAAGAGCGTCGGGTAAAATCGGCTCTGTTTTGGTGACCAATCCAGTGGTGTTTTGCCTTCCCCCCGGAAGAGCGTCGGGTAAAATTGTCAGCAATCTCGCTCATGCAAACCTCCAGTTTTGCCTTCCCCCCGGAAGAGCGTCGGGTAAAATGCTCGAAAGCGCGTGGTTAGGCAGGATGGTGTTTTGCCTTCCCCCCGGAAGAGCGTCGGGTAAAATATCATTCCTGCGCTCCCGTCACCCGCAGGAGTTTTGCCTTCCCCCCGGAAGAGCGTCGGGTAAAATGCACGTGCATAAGGGCTGTCGGTTTGAGCTGTTTTGCCTTCCCCCCGGAAGAGCGTCGGGTAAAATATAGCTCGTGTTCGTCAGGAGCGTGTTGATGTTTTGCCTTCCCCCCGGAAGAGCGTCGGGTAAAATGATGCCGCCTGCCGTTGCTATGGCCTTGATGTTTTGCCTTCCCCCCGGAAGAGCGTCGGGTAAAATCGGCGGCGTGGGCATCGGCCATGGCGTCATGGTTTTGCCTTCCCCCCGGAAGAGCGTCGGGTAAAATCTTCCCCATAGCGTGCGCCACGGCCGCCGTGTTTTGCCTTCCCCCCGGAAGAGCGTCGGGTAAAATCTGCAAAACTTTCGTCAGCGCGTCCGATTTGTTTTGCCTTCCCCCCGGAAGAGCGTCGGGTAAAATTATCAGCCAGTGCGAGACGGAGATTGCAGCGTTTTGCCTTCCCCCCGGAAGAGCGTCGGGTAAAATTCCCGTTTATCAATGGAATACATCCAAGCAGTTTTGCCTTCCCCCCGGAAGAGCGTCGGGTAAAATACGGACGGGGACTACAGGCCGGCGGCTTTGAGTTTTGCCTTCCCCCCGGAAGAGCGTCGGGTAAAATATATTGCAGCGCCTCCTTGTGCGCATCGCCGTTTTGCCTTCCCCCCGGAAGAGCGTCGGGTAAAATCACGAAGTCGCCGGCGGCGCGGGGTGGATTGTTTTGCCTTCCCCCCGGAAGAGCGTCGGGTAAAATTCCTTGCTCATTCATCAGGCCAGGACGGCAGTTTTGCCTTCCCCCCGGAAGAGCGTCGGGTAAAATACGTCTGCTAGCGGGTGCGTCGTTTGACGCGTTTTGCCTTCCCCCCGGAAGAGCGTCGGGTAAAATTACTGTGGTCGCAGAGGCCCTGTTTGCGCAGGTTTTGCCTTCCCCCCGGAAGAGCGTCGGGTAAAATGCCCTGGCCGCGCGGCGGGCGCGAAGTGCGGTTTTGCCTTCCCCCCGGAAGAGCGTCGGGTAAAATCACGTCGGCGGCGGGGAATCACATCCACACGTTTTGCCTTCCCCCCGGAAGAGCGTCGGGTAAAATCATGCGGGTGACCGGACGGGCCACCCTGGCAGTTTTGCCTTCCCCCCGGAAGAGCGTCGGGTAAAATCAAGAGCGCGTGTTGAGACGTGACGCTCAAGTTTTGCCTTCCCCCCGGAAGAGCGTCGGGTAAAATGGCGGCAGCCACAACCAAATGGTCAATGGTGTTTTGCCTTCCCCCCGGAAGAGCGTCGGGTAAAATTTTGCGGGCCGCGATGAGGTCGGTTTTGTTGTTTTGCCTTCCCCCCGGAAGAGCGTCGGGTAAAATTGGATTCATGTGGGTTTGTGGGTGTGTGTTGTTTTGCCTTCCCCCCGGAAGAGCGTCGGGTAAAATCAGCAGGATGAAGGCCGTGAGGGCGAAGAGGTTTTGCCTTCCCCCCGGAAGAGCGTCGGGTAAAATCAATCCAATCGGCAATCAGTGCCAGGGGCGGTTTTGCCTTCCCCCCGGAAGAGCGTCGGGTAAAATTGAGGGGAATCACGCCTGCGATCCTTTCCGGTTTTGCCTTCCCCCCGGAAGAGCGTCGGGTAAAATCGACGACGGTTCGGAGCATGGCCGAAAGCGGTTTTGCCTTCCCCCCGGAAGAGCGTCGGGTAAAATGAGATTTATAAATATATTCATGGCGTTTATGTTTTGCCTTCCCCCCGGAAGAGCGTCGGGTAAAATCATCCCCAACAGTGTGACCAGCATCGGGTAGTTTTGCCTTCCCCCCGGAAGAGCGTCGGGTAAAATCACTGCCTTGGCCGGGACGCGTGCCACCGCGTTTTGCCTTCCCCCCGGAAGAGCGTCGGGTAAAATCCATTCCGGCGCGTCCGCTGCTTTTTTTGTGTTTTGCCTTCCCCCCGGAAGAGCGTCGGGTAAAATGACTCTGAACTTCACGCGATTTGCCCGGAGGTTTTGCCTTCCCCCCGGAAGAGCGTCGGGTAAAATCGCCAGCAGTTTGACCGCGTCGTCCAAAGTGTTTTGCCTTCCCCCCGGAAGAGCGTCGGGTAAAATCGGTTCATCCGCATGGAGAAGCGCTTGCGCGTTTTGCCTTCCCCCCGGAAGAGCGTCGGGTAAAATCTACGACGAGATTGACCGCGGTAACCCGCTGTTTTGCCTTCCCCCCGGAAGAGCGTCGGGTAAAATAAACGGGTGCAGGTCCAGGCGGAGTTCGCTGTTTTGCCTTCCCCCCGGAAGAGCGTCGGGTAAAATCTTAGACACCGCATGTCTAATCGCCTTAGAGTTTTGCCTTCCCCCCGGAAGAGCGTCGGGTAAAATGGGTCGTTGGCGCGCTTGAACTTGGCCCCGGTTTTGCCTTCCCCCCGGAAGAGCGTCGGGTAAAATGGGCTTGTCAGAAGCGGTTGATTTCGGTTAAGTTAATTGCAGTTGACGCTCTTCCGGGGGGAAGGCTTAACTGAATTGTGGAGCGAAAGCTCCTGCGAAGAAATTCGTTGGGTTCCGGATCACTGCTTTAACGGGCGCAAGCTCGGCAGTCGCAAGTCTGCGCACATCCGGAACCCACTTCTTCTTTATTCCCAGAACTCGACTTGGTCCGGGATTTTGGGGTTTCGCGCGCGTTTGCCTTGGTCGTAATTTGGCCCGATTACGGTCACACTTTTGGCCCACTGTTCATCGGTGATATAGAGCAGCCGCACATTGCCCGCCTCCGGCACCATTTTTTGAATGGTGCCCATGTGCTTGCTCAATTGCTCGAAGTTCACACAAGGGCGCGCATACACGGAAAATTGAATCATCAAGAAGCCGTGGTCAATAAGGTCGTTACGAAAGCGCGTGGCCATCTTTCGCTCCTTGTCGGTCATCACCGGCAGATCAAACATGGCCATGAGCCAGCCCATACTGAACGGAGAATTGTTCATGCATTCGATTGAGCGCAGCACCCGGCGTTCCCCGGCTCCTGCTTAATTCAGGGACATCGGCAGTTCCGGCACCCAAAACGCCCGGGCCGACATCTCTTCGTACGCCCGCGCCAGCGAATTGGCGGAGGCATCAATCGCATCCATTAATTTCAGCGTGTACGCGTCATGTTGCACGCGCCGCTCGCGCAATTCCGTGCCCACCTTTTTGGCCCAAGCTTTCATGGAAACATCCGGCTCCAACATGAATTCCGCCAGCATCAATTCCACCGCCGGACGAAACGCCTCCATCAAATCATACACCAGCGGTTCGGAGCGGAAACGGGGCTTGTGAAACACGCCAAGCTGCGGCAGCAGCCCGTGAACCAGCAGGCCGCGATGGCACAGCGCCGTCAGCACCGCGTAACCATAATTGAGCATCTGGTTCGGGGCGGTGTCCTCCTTGCGGTCGCGCCGGCTGGCGGACCAGCCGATGGCGGGAAAATACAACTGCCAATAACGCCGCGCGCAATTGCCCTCGTCAAAGACCTCCTGCTTGAGCGCCAGGTCCAAGTGCGGCGAACGAAGCTGCTTGTGCTGCAACACGCGGGACTGGTTGAGGGTCTTGCCGCGCAACATTTCGTGCCAGAGTTTCTCATTCAGGCGTTTGGGCTGGGCCATCTGGTTCTGAAACGTCTTCAAATCCACGACCCGGGCCAAGGGCGCCGTCCAACCGCAGGGCTGATACCGCTCGTCGCAATGCAGCGCGATGGCATCCATCTCGAGCAGGCCGGAAAGAAAACTGGACGTCAGGGTGACGCCGCGCGCCGCGATGATAACCGCCCGGATGTCCTCCAGCGGCAGCCGTCGTTCCGGCTGCCCGTCCGCCTTGCAGGTGATGAAACCGCGTTCCCGGCCAAGGACCGCACCATGCTGAAAGACGTGGAGGATGTGGTGGCTCATAAAATTTGTTGCGTTTAATCAACGCGTTTGAATCCAGAAGCCAGAAATTTGACCAGACCGATTTCTGGACTTTTTTCACCGCCAGCGCTCGTCAACTGTGCGCGGCCATCTTTTTTAATGGTGTTTAACTTATATATGCCTGGTTGAAGGGTTATGTTCCCGTGCACGACAGGTTTTTCCAGTTCAACCAGACACATGCTTTGGAAGAATCCAATAATATGCACACCCTTACCTTTGGCTTCAATTGCCATTTTCACTCTTTGGACTGAATCAAAAACTCGCACGGCTTCCGCGTGAGGTTTACCCTTCGAGTCCAAATAAACAAACTGTCCACGATGCTCTTTTTTCTTTGTGCGAAATGCTCCCGTGCCGTCTTTCGACAGGTCTTTGAACTCGATGGGGTCTTCATCCAGTTGCAAAGTTACTTTTGAAACTTTAATGCCAGGCATGGATTCCAACCTTCCATTTCCAAGTTTGTCGCAATATGTGTCCCAAGATGACTGACTTGGTTCGCTGGCGACAAATTTTTTTAGTTCTTGTTTTATCCGGGCATCGCGAATGGCTTCAATTTGGCCTGACGCATATTTTAGATTGAAAACTGGCTTCATTTGTTCCTGCTTGTAAGCCAAACTGCGAACTTGACTCCGCTTTACCATGACACAGCCATTGTCGCGTCGGCCATAAATTGTGTCGGCAAGAACTGGGCGTTCAAAGGCAAGATGTCTTGGCGTGACTTTTTTAATGTGATCGCCAAACAACTTTCGGATTTGTTCATAATCTTCGCGACCGTTGGAGTCACGGAAATCCTCCGGGAACCGGAAGAATCCTTCTTTGCCCGGATCGCGCGCCCATTGGGGAATGAATGTCAGAACCATTGCGTCCAGTGCGTGATGTCGTTTGTCATCCCGGTTTTTTAGCTTTTTTGCTAAAACCTCAGGATCGGTATCATCTTTGTAGAGCAGCTTGTCGAGGCCATATTTCCGGCGCACGCGCGCGGTCAGCCCGCCAGATACTACAATAACTCTTTTTTTACGGTTTTGGTCGTATCCGTTGGTCCAATTGAATCGGAGGTTCACAATGGTTTGCGCCAATTTTGAAACCCAAGCCGTTTCCGCCAATGCGGTGTAGCGTTCTACCAAATCAGGTGCATCTTCGCGTGTGAGGAGTTGCACCTTTTTGTTTCTCAAAGCTGTGGCACGAGCTTCCACGCGCTTGACGTAGGCATCCCAGCCTTCTTTTCCATGTAGCAGCGCAAATGGGGTAAGTTTGCCTTTTTCCTTCGTATGGTTCACCTCCTGGAACGTAAGCACATAATTTAATACCGCATCCGGCCCACCTAACGAGCGCGGCACGATATGGTCAATCTCGTATTCATCAAGTCGAGTTTCGGACAACGGTTTGCCGGTGTATAAACAGACGCAACCTTGTGCTTTGAATAGTTCGTAACGCAACCCGGACGATCGCGATTCAAGGCCGAGCTTTGTGGCTTCTTCTTTTGCTTTCTTTCGGTCTGCTGCTCTCTCGTTAAGGAATTTTTGATACTTTTTCAGCCTTTCCTCGCCCATAAAATCCTCGCGCACAAATTCGAGCACCACGGCATCGGGTTTGCCAAAGCCTGGCAGTTTTTCTTTCTGGTCACCGAATTGAATTTTTTTGAGCCGGTGGTCAAAAGCCTCAAGCCGATGTCTTACGATGGGATCATTTATATTGCCAAGCAATTCGCGAACGGCGGCATCCGTGTTTAGCTTGCCGTTTTCAGTGTGGCGTTGTTGGAGCGCGTCCAAAGTCTGTGATGGAATGAAAAGGTCTTTCCAAGAATCTTCCGCCGCGTTGTCTTGCCGCATCTGCCGTAGAAAATTCAGCTCTGAGACCAGCAGACCACGTTTTCGATTTTCCATATTCTCCAACTTCCGCTGCCTCTCGTCCGTTGCCTTCGAATTATCAAATAATTCAAGTGGTTTGTCGGGGGATGAACCCAGCTTACGAAGCAATTCTGCATCCCTCCGCAGCAGCCGGGCATGAAACAACGACGGTGATTCCCCCGACAAAATCAATTCCTTCAGAATTCGCAGCGCAACACGCGAATAACCACTGCGGCCAGACGTTTTAGGAGCTTTGACTTCTTCGTGGCCGGGCATGGGGCGAAGTGTTTTTTCATTTGCCAAAGCTTTGGCTTTTTTCCAGTCGGATTTGGCCGTCTTGAAGATCGATTCCAAATTTTCTGGCAGTTCATCCCCTAAAACTTTTTTGGGATTGGAAACCAATCGGAGAAGCAATTCAGTTTCGTCAGCCGTCAATCTCCGCGTTTTTCCGGCATCGGATATGTTATATGCTGAAATTTTGCCAAGAAACTCCGATTCAATTGCGATTTTCTCCCATTTTGATTTGTTAATTGCAAAGCGATCAGCCACTTTTTGGGGCCATCCTGTGACCAAATCGCCATCCGCCGTTAAGAGGCTCAAGGATTTGAGTTGGCGATGAGCAAACGCGGAAATGCTCCTTACCTCTTCGACGGTGAGCTTTCGCTGGCCGGCAACTGCATCGGTTACCAGCAGATTTTTGAGCTTCAAAAGCAAGGTAACTTCCGTAGCCAGCAGTGAATCAGAAACAATTTTTCCGGTGACCCCCTTATCGCCGTCCGTTTCGAGTCGCACATCCACTTTGCAGACGTGGTAGCGTGGAATCAGTATGCAATCATTGAGAATACGATTATCAAAACTCGGTGTTTTTTGGCCGAGGGCAGCCATCCATTCTTCAAAACTTCCACGATGTAGTCTCGCGTGCTGGCGTTGATCCAGAAATGCTTCAAATGAAGTTTCATCCGGTTTTCCAGCGGGACCATCACACAAAAATTCGCCGAAACTTTTGGCATGGATCGGATAAATCAATTCCTCACCAGTCGCCGGATGCCGATATTTCCATCCCTCACGCTGCCAGCGGAGAAACGCATTTTGAACTGCCGGAAGCATGGCGGCGGCGTGATCCCCAAGAATGACCAGCTCTGCGCGGACGTCGGCGCGGTCAAAACGGATATTATGCGTACTAGTGGCTAGATGGTCGTGGCGCGCAGAAGGTCTAATCCCTTCGTCGGAATTCCAAAGGCCCATCTTCCAGGCGTCATAATAGCAAGGAGGAACAAAATAGTAATTGTCCTGCAATTGCAGATGTACTCGTTCTGCTTTACCGGGTTGTATTCTTTCAAAAAAAGGCAATTTTTGTTTTTTAATATCCCATTTAAAATTAGGCCACCTGCCTACGGCTTGACGATAGCCAGGATCTGCTTGTTGAAGTTTTTTTTCCTCCTCCAGTTGCAGTTGTTCCGCTGTCTTGCCCTGCTTTCTGGCTTCTTTCGCGGCCCATGGAACTTTTCCGTAACCCCGACACTGAAGTGCAGCACGCAATGCCTTGTAAATCTGCCAGTCAGCCAGTGATTTGTCTCTCTGCAACAGACGAATACGAAGCAAACTGGAGGTATAACAGATTTCAAAATCTTCTTTTTTTGCAGCCGGGGCACCATCCTTGGGTGCTTTCCCATTGGGATACACTATTTTCCCCAACTCACCCGTTTTCGGGTTCCGTTTAAATTCAGCAGGAGCAAACTCGCGTTCCAACCGATAATCTGCCGGGTGTTTTAATTCCCATTGATCGGTTTTCGGGTTTTGCCAGACTTCACGCGGACGCAAGGGAGATAAACCAACCGCTGTCCAGACTTTTTCCAACCACCGTTCACGCTCATGGTGCGCCTCACGAGTTTTCATTGCCCGATAGCGGTTGGCGGGTGTCCCGGAGACTGTGGCGGGTCCACGCCGCCCCAACTCCGCCGGGATGAGCAGTGATGCCTTGTGAAGAAAATCTTTCCCCTGTCTCACGGCCTCGCCGATGGAGCCTTTGCCGAGGTCAAATGCCCAGACGATTTCGTTTTTTTTCGAAGGGGAATTTCCGTCTGTTTTTAGGGCGTGTTCTTTCGCATCCATATTTCCGATTGGCTGATTTGAAAACGATGCTACGCCCACGTTTTAGCTTGGGCAACAGTTTGTTTTTGTGCGCTTGGCGTGAAGAGCGTACAAAATTTTGACTGAACCACCTTTGGAAAGATTCCAGGGATCAAACTAGAGTTTAGACCTATGTCTATCGGATTTCCGCATCGGATACGACGAGTGGTATTTGTGGTGACCTGGTTGGGATAAGGCGCGAGCAACGAAGCGTGCGGCAAAAAGACCGGCCGCCCTGCGGGTTGCGTCGGAAAAAGCAATGCGTTTTCAGCCGTCCCGTTGGGACGGTTGCCCGTTTAACGCCTATACCCGCAGATAAATCTGCGGGCTACTCTCGAAAAGTCCCTGCGGGACTCCGTCAATTCGTTCCGCCGCCCTTTCAGATATCCGCCGTTGAAGCCACGGTGGGGGGGCGGGCGGACGTTTCATCCAGGCATCGGCGCACGGTGTGCACGAGGTTTTCCGGCGTGTAGGGCTTGGGGATAAAATTCAGGCCTTCCTCCAGCGGACATTCCAGGTTCAGGGCCTCCGCACTGTAGCCGGTGGTATAGATGACCTTGAGGCGGTTGTTTTGCGCCTGAAGGGTCTGGGCCAGTTTGCGGCCGGAGAGGTCGCCGGGCATGACCATGTCGGTCAGCAGGAGGTCTATTTTCGCGGCGTGTTCGTTCCAGATCGAAAGCGCTTCCTGGCCGGTGCTGGCATCAAATACCTGGTATCCCAGGCGTTGAAGGATTTTGTGGGCCAACCGGTGAACCACGGGCTCATCCTCAACCAGCAGGATGGTTTCAGTGCCGCCCGGGGTGGTGACTTTTGGCCAGGCCTCGGCGGTCAGGCCGGGCTTGGCGGTGCTGACCGGAATGAAAAAGCTGAACCTGGCTCCGCGGCCCGGTTCATTTTCAACTTCAATCCAGCCGCCGTGTTGTTCCACGATGCCTTGAACGGTGGCCAGCCCCAGCCCGGTGCCTTTGCCCGGCTCCTTGGTGGTGAAAAAGGGATCAAACAGATGGGGCAACGCGGCGGGGGCAATGCCGTTGCCGGTGTCGGTGACGCGGATGCAGGCAAACGAACCGAGACGGGATTGGGGATTGCTCCGGGCCTGGGCTTCGCCGATTTCCACCTCGCGGGCGTCAATTGTCAGCCGGCCGCCCTGCGGCATGGCGTCGCGGGCGTTGGTCACGAGGTTCAGGAGCACCTGTTCCATCATGACGGGATCGGCATAAACCGGCAGCGGCCTGGCATTGGCCTGAAATTGCAGGGCGATATTTTCGCCCAGGACCCGGCGGAGCAGTTTGCCCAGGCCGGCAATCACGTCATTCAGGTCCAGCACCTGCGGCTGCAGCCGTTTTTTGCGGCTGAACATGAGGATTTGCGACGTCAATTTGGCGGCCCGGTCGGTGGCCTGATCAATCTCCTGGAGCGCCTCGAGAGTGTCCGGGGGCTGATGGTTTTCGGCGAGCAGAGAATCCACGTAGCCGCGAATGACCGTGAGCAGGTTGTTGAAGTCATGGGCGATGCCGCCGGCGAGCCGGCCGAGGGCCTCCATTTTTTGGGACTGGCGCAGGGCTTCTTCGGTGCGTGCGCGTTCGGCCATCTCAATTTTCAACTGTTCGTTCGCGGCTTGAAGTTCACGCGTCCGGGCGGCGACCATGGCTTCCATTTCTTCCAGCTTCAGCCGGGCTTCCTGGCCCAGCCGCCATTTCTCCGTCAACGCATGGGCCAGTTGGACCACTTCCACGTTGTCAAAGGGCTTTTTTAAAATGACCAGCCGGTCCGAAATTCCCAGCCGGGTGATCATTTCATCCCAGGAATAATCCGAATACGCCGTGCAGATGACAACTTGAGTGTCCGGGGCGATGCCCCAGATGTGGGTGGTGGTCTCGATTCCATCCCAGCCTGGCGGCATGCGCACATCCATGAACACCATGGCATAAGGCTGGTGGGCGGCGATGGACTGTTGCACCAGGGCAAAGCCTTCCTGACCTTGAAAGGCTGAATCCACTTGGAAGACGGTCCGACTGGGGGCGGCTTGGCGGCCGCCGAAAATCTCCGCCTCGGCGGCATTCAGCCCGGGGTTGCCGCCCAGCGCGGGGCATAAAATTTTTTTAAAGTCGGAGTGGATGGCCGGGTTGTCATCCACCACGAGGATGCGCCGGTTGGCTTGAGTGAGGCAGTGGTTCATGATTGTTGAGGCGGTTGCAGGGGCAGATCCAATACGAACGTGGCGCCGGCGCCCGGGCCGGCGCTGCAGGCGGTCAGGGAGCCGCCGAGTTCCTTGGCGGCCAGCGCGCCACTATGAAGCCCGAAACCGTGGCCGGTTGCGCGCGTGGTGAAACCGTGATTGAAAATGCGGGTGAGGTTTTCGGCGGGGATGCCCACGCCGTTGTCCTGCACGGTGATTTGCGCACGCCGGCCGGCAAAGCGCACCTGGAGGGTCAGCCGCTTGTCCGGCCGGCCGGATTCATCGCAGGCATATTTGGCGTTGCGGATCAGGTTCACGAGGATTTGGAGCACCTTTTGCCGTTCCACGTTGCACTCGACGGCTGCCGCCGGGTAATCGCGGACGACTTGCACGGCGTGGCGGGTCAGTGCGCCCGCGTTCATGCGCAAGGCGTCCTCGACCAGGTCCGTCACTTTGACCTTTTCGACGACGCCGGAAACCTTGGCGTAATTTTGCTGCATCGTCACAATGTCTTTGATGTGCTCGATGTTTTTGCGGGTCAATTCGGTTTCGGCGACCAGTTGCGCCTGTTCGGCGGCGAGGTGTTCCGCCAGTTGGGTGAGGTAACCGGGCAGCAGTTTGCCGCGGGGATCGGTGAGGAAAAAGGCGGCGAGGTTGGCCTGCTGGTCGTGGATCAAGGCCGCGAGGCGGGCGAGATTCCCGAGCCGGGATTTTTTGACCAGATCGAGCACCAGCGTGGTGGAGACGTTGACACTGTTGAGCACGTTGCCGACGTTGTGCAAAACGGTCGTGGCCACTTCGGCCATGCCCGCCAGGCGGGAGGTTTCCAACAATTGCCGGTGCGTCTGTTCGATCCGGGCCTCGGCCAGTTTCAAGTCGGTGATGTTTTGGGAGGAACCGAAGGTGCCGACGATTTTACCCGCCTGGTTGTACCAGGGGGTTCGGTTGATGAGAAACCAGACGGGCTGGCCGTTGGCACAAATGGTTTTCTCGATTTTGCCGGACAATGACTTGCCGGTCCGCATGATTTCCTGTTCATCCCGGACAAATTCGGCGGCGCGTTCCGGCCCGAAGATGTCGGCGTCCGACTTGCCAATGAGATACTCCTGAAATCGTTCCAGGCTGGCCAAGTGCGCGGGCAGATGCGCCGCGCCGGGCGCGGGAGGCAGGGCGGCTTGGCGGAGCAACGCAATCTGGAACAGGGATTTCACCTCGGATTGGCTTACTCTAACGTAGCGGGACTGCCGGTCCTTGAAGAAAATGGAATCCGGCGACTGGTCGAGCAGCGCTTTCAGCAAATCGCGCTCGTAGGCCAGGGCCATTTCCGTGTGTTTGATGATGGTGAAGTCCTTGGAAATGCCGACGGTGCCGATGATTTCGCCGGCATGGTTGCGGAAGGGCATTTTGGCGGTCAGCACCCAGGATTCCTTGCGGCCATCCTTCCAGGATTCCCGTTCAATCTTGCCGATGATCGGCTGCCCGGTGCGGATGATGGCCTGCTCATCTGCAAAGGCGAGCCGGGCATGTTCCTCCGCGAAGAAATCAAAGTCGCTTTTACCCACCAATTCGTCGGCCGAAGCCACGCCCAGTCGGACGGCCATGGAGGTGCTGCATTTGATAAAGCGGGAATGCGCGTCCTTGAAATAGATATGATCGGTGGAGTTGTCCAGCAGCGTCCGCAGCAGGTCGCGCTCATAGGCCAGTTCCGCCTCGGCCAGCTTGCGCTGGGTGACATCCCGGAAGGTCCAGATCCTTCCGTAATTCCGGCCTTCCCGGTCCAGCACCGGCGCCGTGATGCGATCCATGATGGTGCCATCCTTGAGCCGGATCTCATCCTGGCCGGTGGCCTCGGGATGGGCGTAGTAGTGGGCCACGCGCTCGGCGAATTTGGCCGGGTCGGTCGTGGCGTTCATGACGTGGCGAACCTTCTCGTCGTCATGGTCGTTTTCGGCAATCGCCGGTGGCATTTTCCACATTTCCACGGACCGCCGGTTTTGGAAGAGGACTTTTCCCTGCGCGTTCACCACCACGATTCCGTCGGCGGTTGAACCCAGGGTGGCGTCCAGCACCGAAAGCGATTCGGCCAGGTCCCGGGTGCGCTCGGCCACGCGGCGTTCCAGATGGGCGTCGCGCGCCTGGATCTGCGCCAGCATCTCGTTGAAGCCGTCAATCAGGCTGCCCAATTCGTCGTGGCCCAGTCTGGCCGCGCGCACGGAGTAGTTTTTTTCCGTCCGGACGGCGGCGACCGTTTTCGCGAGGTCCGAGATGGGTTTGGAAATGGCCTGTTGCAGCCAGGCCGAAAGGAAGAACGCCACGCCCGCGGACACCAGGAGCACCAGCACTCCAATCTGGAAATACCGGGCGCGGCGGGCGGTCAACTGGCTCAAATCCTGTTCCAGATAGATTGTGCCGATGGATTCGCCGGCCAGATTGATGGCTTGAAACAATTCCAGGCGCTGGCGGGTGAAATGGCCGCCGGCGGTTTGGACGGGCGGTGGTGAATTCGTGGCGGCGGGGTCGCGGAGATAACGGGCGAACGGCCGGCCGTCCTTGTCGTAAACGCAAGCCTGGCGGATGTCCGGCTGGGCGCCCAGCGATTTCAGGGCCTGCTCCACCGAGTCGGCCTCATTGAACGACAAGCCGGCCGTGCTATTGGCGGCGGTCATGGCGGCGGTGATGTTGAGGGCCTGCGCCATCTGCTTGCGCGCGGCGGCCTGTTCAAAAGCCATGAAGGCCCCGCACGCCACCAAGAGGGCGCTGCCGCTCACCAGCATGGTAATGACCATGAGTTTGCGGCGGATGGGCAGGTTGCGGAAAAATTTCATGGCGGTATCTGCCGGGGTTTCGGGCGGACCGCTTTGGCGAGCTTGAGGAGCTGGGCGCTGATTTTCAAGCCCTGCTGCTCCGCCGCCGCCGCGTTGATTTCAAAACGGACCGTGTTTTCCGCGAGCACAAAATTGATCATTCCGCCGGCGGTGATGAATTTTTCCGATTCGCCGACGGTCAGCACACTGTTGGCTTTGAGGGCGGCCAGCGTTTCGGCCAGGTGCCCAGCCTCCGCGGCGCCAAAAAACATCAAGTGCACCCCGCGGGCTTCCGCCACGGTGGCGACGTGCTTGATCACGATGTTCCGGCCGTTGATTTTGTGGTCCTTGGCGATGGCGGTGAGTTCGCCGCCAAACGGGTTTTGGCCGAAGACGCCGATGACCAGCGGCGAATCGTTGTTGGTAAAAGCCGGGTCCGGCCATTCCACGAATTTGGCGAAGTTGTACAAATAGGCGGCTTTGATCTGATATTCCTTGGAAACGGGGTTCTGAGCCAGCCCGGGGGCCAGGCCCGCAACGAAACAGCAGCCCCACAGCGCCCACGCGAGCCAGCGGCGCGCCGCGGGTTCGCGGCGGCGGGCGGGCGACGAAGGAGCGGGGTGGCGCATGGATTCGACGGGTTAAAAGCGGAAGGTAATCCGGCCGATAATGCCGCGCGGGATTTCCGTGACCAGGGTGCTTGTGTAGCTGGTGTATTCGATGTGCCGGTCTTGGGCCAGGTTCTCTCCCCACACCCCCAGTTCCAAGTTCCGGGTGGCATGCCAGACGAGGCCCAAGTCAAGGCGGACATAGCTGGGAATATTCATCACCCCAATGCCGTAAGGCGCGAAGACCCGGTCCACGAAAGAAACGTCGCCGTTCAATTCCAGGTGATACGGCAGGTCAAACGAGGAACGCAACTGGGCCTGCTGTTGCGGCCCGGGCTGGGTATCCGCCGCATAAAATCCCATTTGGGTTTCGAGCCAGGAGTAATTGGCTGTCAGATGCCAGTAATCGGTTGCGTCCCAGCGCGCCGATACTTCCAGGCCATACGTGTGGGCGGTGCCGGCGTTTTCTTCCGGGATGACAACCGAAGCATAGGGCGGTGAGGCGCCGGCCTCAATTTCGGTCGAGCCACCGACCGGGGCGATCAACTGGCTGTAATCATTATAAAATGCCGCCGCGTCGAGCGAGAGATGTTTGGTGAGTTCCACGCGGTAGCCAAGTTCGTAGGCGGTCAGCTCTTCCGAGTCCACGCTGGGATTGCCCATGACAGTCACGAGCACCGGCAGCGGCAGCGTCGGCGTGGGCGGCAGGGTCTGCACGTTGGCGTCGCCATGCAGATCGGTCCAGTCGGGGGTGCGCACCGCGCGGGAGATGGCCGCCCACACGCTCTGGCGCGCGGTGGGGGTCCACAACAGGCGCACGGTGGGCTCGACTTCGAAACCGGTCAGGCTGTTGTCTTCAAATTTGGAACCCAGCGTGAGTTTGAGCCGGTCGGGCAGCAGGGAGATTTCATCCTGCACAAAGGAACTGTACAGTTGGTCGTGTTCGGTTGCTTGCGACCACATGACAAAAGGGCTCGAAGTGAAATCAGCCGCCACGTTGCGGCAGCCCAGCCCCCAGGTGATGTCGTTGCGGTTGCCCAGCAGGAACCGGTGTTGCGCGTCAAAATCAAGGGTGTTCGCGGTCTCGATGGCTCCGGCCTGTTCCTCCTTAAAGCGGTCGTAATAAGTCTGGATCGCGAGCGATGAACTGTCGGAAAAATCGTGGGTCCACCGGCCCAGCACATTGCCGCCGGAGTCGTAGTTTGCCTGGTTGAAACTTTGGACATAAGGGGGTGAAAGGATGGCGTAGTCCTGGCTTTCCACGAAGCGGTCGCGGAAGAAGTCCCCCTGCAGGGTTACCTGGTTTTCATCCGAGGGGTTCCAGTCCAGGCGCGTGCCGCCTTGCGCCGTCAGTGTGCGGTCGGGCGCGTCCTGGCCGCCGGGAGTTTCCAGGCCGTCGCGGTTGGAAACTTTTCCATAGACGCGGCAGTACAAATTCGTGGCCAGGCGGGTGCCGTAACGGACGGTCGTGGTGGGCTGGTCAAAGGTGCCGCCGGTGACGGAAACCAGGACGCCCTGCGTGTCTTTGGCGCCCTTGGTGATGATGTTAATCACGCCGTTGACCGCGTTGGCGCCCCACAGGGAGGCGCCCGGGCCGCGGATGACCTCAATGCGGTCCACATCCTCCATGGGCACATCCTCCGCCCCCCAGACGACGCCGCCAAACCCCGTGCTGTAGATTGAGCGGCCATCCACCAGCACCAACAGCTTGTTGGCAAACTCGCCGTTGAACCCGCGCGCCGAAACCGCCCATTCGTGCGAATTAATTTGCGCCACGTCCAGTCCGGGCACCAGCCGGAGCGCGTCCGGAATGGTGGTGATACCGAGCCGGCGGATGTCGTCCTGGGTGATGACCGAAATGGCCGCCGCCGATTCTTCGAACTTGGTTTCGCGCCGGTCAACCGACGTGACCGATTCGTTCATCAACTGCTCGACGCTCAAATCGGCCAGGCTGGCGGCCGGGGCGTTGGTTGTGCCGCCGTCCGCCGCAAACGACGGCAAGGTTCCCGCGGTCAAAGCCAGGCTGACGATGGCCGGGAAGGACAGGGCCTGTCGCAGGAGATTTTGGGGCTGGAGTCCTGATTGTCCGCTCCGCCGCGACCGTGGCTGCCGGCTTCGTATCTGATTCGACATGGGCACAGCAAGGGCGGAATCAGGGAACAAAAATCCGCGCGGCTTCATAGTTGCTTAATCGTCGGAAATGGGGGGGTCTTGAGCCCTATTTTAGGCGAAAGGTGGACAGTTCTTGCCAGCGCAAGAATGGGAAGGGTTTCCCCCCGAACCAAAAACAGGGGTGGGCCCACATTCACTGACGAGGCAACCCGCCCCGGGCGGACCGGGCCGCGCCCGCCTTTTCAGGGCAGTTTTGGGGATTTCCGGGCGGCGCGCGGGCGGGGCGGCAAATTTTTTGGCTCGCGTGGGCGGGAATTCTTCTGCAAAATCCCCCGTCGCGCGCATGAAAGCCAAAATCATCATCACACCGAAAAAAGCCGTCCTGGATCCGCAGGGCAAGACCGTCCAGACCGCCCTGGCCCAGATGGGCTACACGGGGGTGGCGGACGTCCATATCGGCAAATATATTGAGATAGACTTGGTGCCGGGCACGGACAAGGCGGCGGCGCAACAGGCGATCAATGAGGCCGCGCACAGGCTGTTGAGCAACCCGGTGATCGAAGATTACAAACTGGAGATCGAATAGGTTTGGCGGGCACGGGCCGCGGCCGTCCGGCCGGGGCGCGGGCCGCCGGAACGATAAACGCAAAGCCCATGAATTTCGCCGTCTTACAATTTCCCGCCAGCAACTGCGACCAAGATGCCGTCCACGCCGTGCGTTTGCTGGGGCATTCCGCGCGCCTGGTGTGGCACAAGGACGCCTCGCTGGGGGACACCGACGTGGTGATTGTGCCGGGTGGCTTCAGCTATGGCGATTATTTGCGGTGCGGGGCGATTGCGCGGTTCAGCCCGGTGATGCAGGCGGTGAAGCAATTTGCCGAGCACGGCGGGCTGGTGCTGGGCGTGTGCAACGGCTTTCAAGTGCTCACGGAGGCCGGCCTGCTGCCGGGGGCGCTGATCCGCAACCGGGATTTGCAGTTTCACTGCGAGTTCGTGCATTTGCAGACGGAGACGACGGACTCGCCGTTCACGAACCAGATTCCGGCGGGGAAGATTCTGCGGCTGCCGATTGCGCACGGGGAAGGCTGCTATTTTGCCGATGACGCCACGCTGGCGCAGCTCGCGGCCAACCATCAGATTCTCTGGAGGTATTGCGACGCGGGCGGGAGCCCGACGGAAGCGGCGAACCCGAACGGGGCCCTGGAAAACATTGCGGGCATCTGCAACGAGCGCCGCAACGTGGCGGGGCTGATGCCGCATCCCGAGCGGGCCTGCGAGCCGCTGCTGGGCAGCGACGACGGCAAATGGATTTTTGCGAGCATTTTTAGCGCGCTGAAGGCCCGGCCCCAGGCGCAATTGGCGTAAGCCTGGGCATTTGATTCGCGGGGACGAGCCGTGCCCCCAGTGTTGCTCCGCAGAACCCGGGAAGCGATTTTCGCCGCGTCAACCAGGAACGCATTGGGCGTGCAGGGGGGCGAGCATTTCCAATCAATGTTCTAATGCGTGTCCAAGTTGCGGCACAACCGCAGGACGAGGGGATGGCCGTGGAGGGTGAGTTTGGTGGTGCTGACGCGCACGGGCAGGGCGCCGCCCTGGGCCACGGTCATGGCGCATTCAAACGGCAGGGAGTCGTCCGCCCCCGCCTGGTCCCGGACCGCCAGGAGGCTGGAGATTTTGCGGCCCAGGATTTCCGCGCGCGTGCAGCCGAGCATCTGTTCGGCGCAGCGATTGGTGTCAATGATCTTCCCGGTTTGGGCGTCCGCCAGAAAGGCGGCATCGGCCAGGGACTCGAAAACTTCCCGGTATTTGTGCTCGGACTCGCGCATGGCGGCTTCCGCGCGCTCGCATTCGGCGCGTTCCTCGGCCTCGCGCAACGCCCGGTCCACCGCCGGGATCAGGCGCATGAGGCGGTGCTTCAGCACGTAGTCGGTGGCGCCGTTCTTGAGCGCCTCGATGGCGGTGTCCTCGCCGATGGTGCCGGAGACGAACAGGAAGGGCGTGTCCGGACATTTCTCATGGGCCAGCCGGAGGGCTTGCCGGCCGTCGAAGCCGGGCATGGTGTAATCGGAGAAGATGAGATCGAATTTGTTTTGTTCCAACTGGGCGAGGAATTCGTCCCGGTTATCCACGCGCACCAGTTCGCTATGGGGCCAGCGGGCGGAGATCATCGCCTGGTTGAGTTCCGCGTCCGCCGCGTTGTCCTCCAAGTTCAGGATTCGGAGTGAAGTTTTCATGGGCGCGCCGGTGATTACCTCTAGGTTGTGCAGTACGCGACAAAATACAGCCGATTCTGAAAGATGCAAAAGGGAAAGTGATTCGCCGGCGCGGGTGGGGCGGGGGGGTGGCGGCAAAAAACGCGATGGATTGCTGGAATCCGGGCGGCCAATCGGGTATAAAACAAGCCGCGCGCCATGGCGACGATTCCGATTGAACGTTACGCTTCCAGCCCCGCCCGCCAGCAAGGACGGCCGGTGCCGGTCGTTGCGGCCGGGCGCGCGGACATGGCCGAACCGTGAGTGAACCGACAAACTGTGAATTTTGAAATGACCGAACCTGCCATCACCCCTGAATTGGTTGCCAAGCACAATCTGACGCCGGAGGAATTCGCCCGGGCCAAGGAAATCCTGGGCCGCACCCCCACCTACACGGAGCTGGGCGTTTTTTCCGTGATGTGGAGCGAGCATTGCAGCTACAAGAACACGCGGCCGCTGCTCAAGACCTTCCCCACCCGGGCGCCGCGCATCCTGGTGGGGGCCGGCGAGGAGAATGCCGGCATTGTGGATATCGGCGACGGGCTGGCCATCGCGTTCAAGATCGAGTCGCACAACCATCCCAGCGCGGTGGAGCCGTTCCAGGGCGCCACGACGGGCGTGGGGGGCATCGTGCGGGACATTTTCACGATGGGCGCGCGGCCGGTGTGCGCCCTGAACTCGCTGCGCTTCGGGCCGATCACGGAAAGCGCGGCGGACGGGGCGGCGGTGGACCGGGACGAAGCGGCGGCGGTGCTGAACAATCGCCGGCTGTTTGCGGGGGTCGTGAGCGGCATCGCGCATTACGGCAATTGCTTCGGCATACCGACGGTGGCCGGGGAGGTTTATTTTGACAAGACCTACCAGGGCAATCCGCTGGTCAACGCGTTTTGCCTGGGAGTATTGCGCCACGAGCAGATCACCCGCGGGGCGGCGCGCGGCGTGGGCAACCCGGTGTTTTACGTGGGGCCGGCCACGGGCCGCGACGGCCTGGCGGGGGCGTCGTTTGCGTCGCAGGATTTGACGGAGGAGTCGTCGGAGCAGCAGCGCGGGGCGGTGCAGGTGGGCGATCCGTTCATGGAGAAGCTGGTTTGCGAAGCATGCCTGGAGCTGCTGGCCACGGGCGCGGTGGCGGGCATGCAGGACATGGGCGCGGCGGGCCTGACGTGTTCGACGTGCGAGACGGCCGCGCGGGCCGGCACGGGCATTGAGATCGAGCTGGACAAGGTGCCGCAGCGGGCACCGAACATGAGCAGCTACGAGATCATGCTGTCGGAATCGCAGGAGCGGATGCTGGTGGTGGTGCACAAGGGCCGCGAGGCGGAAGTGAAGAAGATTTTTGACAAGTGGGATTTGCCGTGGTCGGAGATCGGGGTGGTGACGGACACCGGCCACATGGTGGTGCGGCACGGGGGGCGGCTGGTGGTGGACATCCCGGCCAAGAAGATCGCCGACGAATCGCCCATTTACCACCGGGAGGCGCAGGAGCCGGCCTATTTGCAGGCGGTGCGCGCGTTCCGGTTGGGCGGCCTGGCCGACACGCGGACGCCGGCGGCGGATTTGAAAAAGCTGCTGGCGGATCCGAGCATCGCCTCCAAGAACTGGGTGTATCGCCAATACGATCACCAGGTGCGGGACGGCTCGGTGGTGCTGCCGGGCAGCGACGCGGCGGTGATCCGCATCAAGACCGACTCCCTGCCGGTGATGAGCGCGGAATTGGCGGCCAAGGTGGGCGACGCGACGGTGGCGGAGAAGCTGATTGCGCTGACGGTGGATTGCAACGGCGGCTACGTGTATCTGGATCCGTACGAAGGGGCCAAGGCGGCGGTGGCGGAGGCGTGCCGCAACCTGGCGTGCAGCGGCGCGGTGCCGCTGGGCGCCACGGACAATCTCAACATGCCCAGTCCGCTCAAGCCCGAGCTGTTCTGGCAGATTAAGGAATCGGTGCGGGGCCTGGCGGACGGCTGCAAGGCCTTCAACGCGCCGGTGACCGGGGGCAACTGTTCGCTGTACAACCAAAGCCCGGCCGGCCCCATTGACCCGACGCCCACGATGGCCGTGGTGGGGCTGATTGAACAGCCCGCGCACATCACCACGCAATGGTTCAAGGACGAGGGCGACGCCATCATCCTGCTGGGCGAGCCGGTGGACCAGGGCGATCCGCTGCTGGGGCTGGGCGGCAGCGCGTATCTCCAGGTGGTTCACGGCCAGAAGAACGGCCTGCCGCCGCGCTGCGATTTGGAAACGGCCAAGACGCTGCACAGCACGCTGCTGGGCTTGATTCACAGCGGCCTGGTCAAGAGCGCGCATGATTGCAGCGAAGGCGGCCTGGCGGTGACGCTGGCCGAATGCTGCATCAGCCAGCTCGTGGCGCGGGAGACGCCGCGGTTGCTGGGCGCCACGGTGGAACTTTCGGGCCTGGACCCCGAAGGGGCGGCCGGCGAGGCGGACGCGCCGGCGGCACCGGCGCCCACGAGAATGGATGCGCTGCTGTTCGGCGAGACGCAGTCGCGGGTGGTGATTTCCTGCCAGGCGCGGGACGCGGTGAAAGTGGTGGAGCGCGCCAAGTTGATGGGCGTGCCGGCGAGGCGGATCGGCAAGGTGGGCGGCGACAAGCTGGTCATCAAAACGGCGGGCGGAGAATTGTCCGCGCCGCTGACCGAGCTGCACGACGGTTGGTGGAACAGTATCGCGCGAGCGATGGCATGAAGCGCGCATCGGCCCTGGTCATGCCCCTCACGAGCAAAGACTTTGACGGGTTCGATCCGGAGGGGGCCCGGCGGTACACGGCGAAGTTCACTCCCGGGATCCAAAATCGGGGCGAGCTGTATTATAATAGCGGAGCTGTCTGCACGCTGACATGCAACGTCCCCGGCCGCAGCTATGCGGTAAAAGTCCAGGGAGATTTCACCTATGACGTGGAGTTGCATTATGAAGGCGAATGGGATGCCAAATGCACGTGTCCGGTGGGCATTGAGTGCAAGCACATCTACGCCGCCATCCAGAAATTGCTCGCGGTTTATGGCGGTCTGACAGGGAACGGGTCCGGCAAGCGGCCGGGGATGAAACCGCCGGCGCCGGCGCGGGAGGTCCGGGCGGGGGAATTCGCTGAAGTGGTCCAGGAGAAGCTGGGACGCCCGCTGGCGCGCGAGGAAATTCGCTATCTCAAAAACATTCACGAACTGTTTAACCGGGCGCGGGCCGGCGGATTGCATTACCAGCATGAGCTGACAGGATTCGAGTTGCCGCAATCCGCGTATTGGGGGGCGATGGAGTTGTATCCCAGCGTGCCGGGCGACGAGGGGGAGTTCTGGAATTATCTCGCGCTGTACCTCACGGAGCAGGCCGGGCAGCGCATTCCGGAGTTTATGGGGCCGGCCACGGACCTGGCGCAGGCGCGGGCCGACATGCAAAAGCATTATCGGACCCGGGACATTCAGCGTTGGAAGCAGGTGCTGTCGCAATACGCGCACGAGGGGGTGGCGGCGGAGCCGGCGCCGGCGGAGGGCCGGGCGCCGGAAATGCGGTTGCGCTTTCTGCGCGGGGGCGTGGCGTTTGAGTGGCGGCTGGCGGGCGATCCCGGGTGGGTGGAATTGAAGCCGCGCAAAGTGGACCATTTCGAGGCCCGATATGCTGCGGAACTTTCGCCCGAAGCGGGGTTGCTGTGGCTGGCGTTTTTGGAGCGGGCCAAGTCTTATGGCGGCAGCAACCTGGACTATGATGATCCCTGGGTGACTGAGCAGGTGGGACGCTGGGTGCGCCAGCCGCTGCTGCGTCCGCTGCTGGTGGATGATGCCGGCAAGCCGCTGGTATTTCATGAGGGGCCGTTGCGCTGGCAGGTGGGGCCGCCGGCGGACGCGGACGGCGATTACACCTTTTCGCTGGTGCAGGCGGACGGGCAGGCGGCGCCGGAAGTGTGGCTGACGGCGGCGGGCCATCCGCCGGTCTATATGACCGCCGCGGGGGTTTTTTACGGCCCGCCGTTTGAAGAGTGTGTGATGTCGGACGGGAACGCGATGCAGATTCCGGCCAAGGCCTTGGAAACCGGGGCGGGGCTTCGGTTGTTGGAGCGGCTGCGAGTGGCGCCGCCGCCGCGCCTGGCCGCCCGGATCCGCACGGTCAAGCTGCATCCGGCCGTGCGCGCGGAAATCAAGGTGCCCTGGCCCGGGGCGGCCCGGGAGAATTGCGAGGTGGAGGTGCTCGGGGCGGCGGGGGATGGGGAAGCGGTGGAATATTGGACCGCCAGCGGATGGCTGGTGGCGGACGGCCAGGGCCGGCGGCCGCGGGATGGTTTCGTGCAGCTCGACCGCTCGGACCTGGGCGGGTTAATCGCGCCGCTGGACCAGGCCGGGTTCAAGTGGGATTACAACCGGCAACGCTGGCAACTGCGGGTGTCGAAAAAATTTGCTGGAGTGTTCATGACGTTTCTCCAGGCCCTGCCGGCCGGGACGCGCCTCGAGCTGGGCGGGGAACTGGCGTCATTCCAAGGCGCCGCGGTGGCGGGCAAAATCCGGCTGGAGGCCAGCGAGGCGGAGGTGGACTGGTTTGACCTGCGCGTGCTGGTGGACGTGAATGACGCCACGCTCACGCCGGCGGAAATCAAGCTGCTGCTGGACGCCGGGGGCGACTGGGTGCGGCTGGATGGGAAGGGCTGGCGGAAGCTGGAGTTTGCGCTGAGCGAGGAAGAGGACCGGGAGCTGGCGCGGCTGGGGCTCACGCCGCATGCGCTGAGCAGCGAACCCCAGCGGCTGCACGCCTTCCAACTGGCGGACAAAGCGGCGCGGAAATTTTTGCCCGAAGCCACGTGCGACCGGATCGAGCGGCGGGCGGCGGAATTGCAGGCGCGGGTGACGCCGCCGGTGCCGGCGCAAATCCGGGGCGAGCTGCGGAGCTACCAGCGCGAGGGGTTTCATTTCCTGGCCTACCTGAGCACCAACCGGTTTGGCGGCATCCTGGCCGACGACATGGGCCTGGGCAAAACGCTGCAAGCGCTGGCGTGGCTGGGCTGGCTGCGGAGTACCGCCGCGTCCGCGCCGGACCAAAAGCCGCCGGCGCCCAGCCTGGTGGTCTGCCCCAAATCCGTGGCGGACAACTGGCGCGCCGAAGCCGCCAAGTTTTTCCCCGACCTCAAGGTGCGGGTCTGGTCCGCCGGCGAATTGAAAGCGTCCGCCGGGGATTTTTCCGGGGCGGAGCTGCACGTCCTGAACTACAGCCAGCTCCGCCTGGCGGCCAAGGAATTCACCCATGAGCAGTTTCAGGCCGTCATCCTCGACGAGGGCCAATACATCAAGAACCCCAACAGCCTCACGGCGCAGGTGGCGCGCAAGCTGCGCGCGGAGCACCGGCTGGTGCTGAGCGGCACGCCGATCGAGAACCGGCTGCTGGACCTGTGGAGCCTGATGCAGTTTGCCATGCCGGGCGCGCTCGGCGGCCGCGCGGAGTTCAACCGGCTGTATGACGCGAAACATGATCCGCTGGCGCGCCAGCGGCTGTCGGCGCGGGTGCGTCCGTTCTTGATCCGCCGGACCAAGGGCCAGGTGGCGCAGGATCTGCCGGACCGCGTGGAGGAGGACCTGTACTGCGAATTGGAAGGCGAGCAGAAGGCGCTTTACCGCGCGGAATTGAAGCGCGCCCAGGCGATGCTGCTGGGGGTGAAGACGGCCGCGGCCTTGAACCAGCAGCGGTTCAATTTTCTCACCTCGCTGCTGCGGCTGCGGCAGATCTGCTGCCACCCGAAACTCATCAATCCGGCTTCCAAGGCCGCCAGCGCCAAAATGGAGGCGCTGATCGAAACCCTCGAGCCGCTGCTGGAACAGGGGGAAAAGGTGCTGGTGTTCTCGCAATTTGTGGAATTGCTGGGCCTCTTGCGCACGGAAGTGAAAGCGCGGAATTGGACGCACTGGTATCTGGCCGGCGACACGGAAAACCGCGGGGATCTGGTGCGGGAATTTCAGGCGGCGGAGGGCGCGGGCGTGTTTCTGATCTCGCTCAAGGCCGGCGGGTTCGGCCTCAACCTGACGGCCGCCAGCTATGTGGTGCTGTTCGACCCGTGGTGGAATCCCGCCGTGGAAAACCAGGCCATTGACCGCACGCACCGCATCGGGCAGGACCGCACGGTGATGGCGTACCGCCTGCTGATCAAGGACAGCGTCGAGGAAAAAATCCGGAGCCTCCAGCGGCAAAAGAGCTCGCTGGCCGAGGACGTGCTGGGGGAGGACAAGTTTTCGCAGAGCCTGTCCCTGGACGATCTGCGGTTCCTGCTGGCCAATTGAGCCACGTCACCGATAGTCCATCTCGTCGGAAGCTGGCTGGTGGCGGTGGCCACGACCAACAACGCGCGGGATCGCAAACTGGTGACGCTGGCCGGGGTCGCGCCTGACATCGACGGCTTGGGCGCCGTGGCTGACGTCATTATCTCATGGTGTTCCGGCAAGGAATGCACCTTCCATTATTATCAGCAATACCATCATATCTTGCTGCACGGCTGGCCGGGCGCCGTGGTGGTGTCCCTCCTCTTCACATTTTTCGCGCGCGAACACTGGCGGGTGTTGCTGCTCTGCCTGTTGACCTATCATCTGCATTTGCTCTGTGACTTGGTTGGGTCGCGGGGGCCGACCGTCGGTGATTTGTGGCCGATCTGTTATTCCGAGCCGGTGTTCCGCCATCCGATTTGGTTTTGGAAGCACCAGTGGCGGCTGGACGGCTGGCAGAACCAATCCATTTTCGTTGTCATCTTTCTGGCCTCGCTGTGGGTGGCGGTCAGGAAGGGCTATTCCTTCGTAGAGGTGTTCAGTGAGCGTCTGGATGCGGGGTTTGTGAAGGTGCTGCGGAAATGGCGGGGCGATCTGCGGCGGAGTGCCGGGTTTTTGGCCTGAGCCGGACCGATTCAGACTGGATATTTCTCCTCCAAATCAATGCGTTTTAGTAGATAATGCAGAACATTCCCTGCGGGCTCTTCTGGCACCCCTGGCCGGGGTGCGGAGAAATGCGGGTGTTTACCGGCGGGCTGAGTATTCCCAGGCGTAAATTCCGGGAGTATTCATGATAATCCCCAAACGGCATATTGTTTAGCCTCAGGGTCGCAAAGCGACACCATGATAATAGCCGGGCGTTTCAACGCCCGGGTCATGGCCGGCGCCGGGGCAAGTCCCAACGGGACGGCTGAGTTTATTTCCACAAATACCGTTCGTCGTATTCGATTCGGTGTCTTTTCAATAGCGCCAGAAATTCTTCCGGAAACGTCATCTTTCGGTGGTGCGCCTCCTGCCCCCGGATGTATGCAATTGTTTTGTCCAGTTGTGACACGCTGACACTGAATGCGCCGTAGGCTTCCTGCCAGGCAAACGTTCCTTGGTGCTGAAAACACAATGAAAATAGGAACTGATGTAGGACATGGCCACCATTCAGCCGTCCCTGCGGGACTTTGGCAATGCCGAATTCAACCGGGCGTTGAAACGCCCGGCTAGTGTCGTGGCGTCGCTTTGCGACGGCCTGCCGCGCTTGTGCGCAAAGCATGTGGCGTTTGGGTCACCAAATTGAACCGACAACAATCCGAGATGGTCTTGGCGGCTGAGGGCGGGCCGGGGCGCGGTTTTTTGGGCTTGAATTTGAACGAAACGGCCGGTGACGCGCTCAATTTACCGGATTCCCTTGGTCATTTGCGCTGCGGCCGGAATAACCGCTGGTAATTTTGTCCCGGGCGCATAAACTGACCGAACTTTAAGTGCGTCAATTTCTTAACATAGCGGGCAATGCCTTTATGGAATTGGTCCGGCAGCCGGTCTTTCTGCTGTTGTTGACAGGCTCGGTGCTGTTCGAGATTTTTCTGGCGGTGCCGTATTACTTTGCGCTGGGGGACGAGATGAAGCTGGTGAAGACCAGCGCGCTGGCGGTGATGCTGTTGACGGGCCTGTTCGGCGCGGTGCTGAGCGCGTCGGCCTCGCTGGCGCGGGAGATTCACATGGGCACGGCGCTGGCGGTGCTGTCCAAGCCGGTGGGGCGCGCGCAGTTTTTGCTGGCGAAGTTTGCGGGCCTGGCCGCGGCGCTGACGGTGCTGGCGTATGTGGACCAGGTGGGGGTGATGCTCGCGAGCTGGATGGCGTTCGACGCGTACGGCAAGACGGATTTGCTCGCCATCGGGATTTTTGCCGGCGGCATCGCCCTGGCCTACGCGATGGCGGGCTTCAGCAATTTTTTCCTGCGGCGGCCGTTTGTGAGCGACGCGGTGTTTGCCACGGTGGTGATGGTGACGGTGGCGGCCTTCATCGTTTTGCAGTTCACCCGGCAGTCACAAAGCCTGGGGCAACAGGCGGCGGTGGACTGGCGGCTGGTGCCGGCGGGGATCCTGATTTTATTCGCGTTTTGGATTTTTGCGGCGGTGGCGCTGGCGTGTTCCACGCGGCTGGACATGATTGCCACGCTGGCGATCTGCTCGGGGGTGTTTCTCCTGGGGCTGATGTCGGATTATTTGTTTGGGCTGCCGGCGGCCCGGGGCAGCTGGTGGGCGTCGGTACTTTACAGCGTGGTGCCGAACTGGCAGCTTTTCTGGCTCGCCGACGCACTGGAAACGGGCAAGAGCACGTTTCAATGGGCCTATGTGGGCAAGGCGCTGGGCTATGTGGTGTTTTACGCCGGGAGTGCGCTGGCGGTGGCGGTGGCGCTGTTTGACGAGCGGGAATTGAACTGAGCCGGCGGCGGCGTTGGGGCGCCGGCACGAACAAGTTACAACCAAATGGATCGAAGCATACAAAAGAATGGCCTGGTGAACCTCGCCGTGGCGCTGGTGATCTTCCTCGCCGCGTTTGGGGTGACCGTATTTGCGGGGTCCCTGGGCGGGCAGGCGGCGGCCGTGTTCCTGGGCCTGGGCGTGCTGGTGACGTTGGTGAGCTGGTTTCAGATGCGGCTGGAGGAAAACGAGCGGCTGGAGAAATTGGAGCTGGACGAGCTGGCCCGCAGCCGCGGCGCGTCGCTGTTTGAGGCCAAGGACGCGGGCAGCTTCCCGGCGCGCAACGCCCGGGAGCAGTTCGAGAAGTATTTCGTTCCCGGATTCACCGTCCTGCTGCTGCTGCTGCAAGCCGGCGGCGCCTGGCTGCTGTGGTACTGGAGCGGCAAGAACCCGGCGACGCTCAAGGCGGACAACGCCATGCAAGGGCTGTCGCTGTTCGGCATTTTCGCGCTGCTGCTGTTTTTGTTCGGCCGGTTTTCCGTGACGATGGCGCGGCTGGAAGACAACCGGCTGCTGCGGCCGGGCGCGAGTTTCCTGCTGGCCAGCGCGTATGTGTGCGGGTTCACGGCGCTGGGGATTGCGGGCGCGGAGGCGCGGTATCCGCAGGCGGATTTCTGGGTGGCGCGGGGCCTGTGCGTGCTGCTGGCGCTGCTGGCGGTGGAGAACGTGCTCACGCTGGTGCTGGAGATTTATCGTCCGCGGCTCAAGGGCAAGGTGGTGCGTCCGCTCTACGAGAGCCGCATCGCCGGGCTGCTGGCGCAGCCGGAGAGCCTGTTCACGACGGCGGCGCAGACGCTGGACTACCAGTTTGGCTTCAAGGTGTCGGAGACGTGGTTTTTCCAGGCGTGCAAGCGGAGCGTGCCGGTGCTGCTGCTGGTGCAATTTGCCGCGCTGCTGCTGTCCACCACGATGGTGTTCGTGAATGCGGGGGAAGAGGCGGTGCTGGAGCATTTCGGGCGTCCGGTGGCGGTGTTCGGCGCCGGCGGGCATTGGAAACTGCCCTGGCCGGCCGACCGGGTGTACCGGTTCCGCACCGAGCAGATCCAGTCGTTCGCGGTGGGCTACACGCCGGATGCGGAGAGCGAGGCGGCGAACATCGTGTTGTGGACGGTGCCGCACGCGAAGGAGCAGAATTTCCTGGTGGGCAACCGGTCGCAGTCCCCGGCGGGGACCGCCGGCACCAATGACGCGGCCGGGGCCAAGCCCGTGGGGCTCATCACGGTGAGCATCCCGGTGCAATTCCAGATCACGAACATCACGGACTGGGTCTATCGGAACACCACGCCGGAGGATTTTCTGGAGAGCCTGGCCACGCGCGAGGTGGTGCATTATTTCGCCGGCAGCGACCTGAACGACGTTCTTTCGCACGGGCGGTTGGAGGCGGCGTCGGCCTTGCGCGACCGCATCCAGACGGCGGCGAATGCGCGGGATCTGGGCGTGAAAATCATTTTTGTGGGGCTGCAGGACATCCATCCGCCCACGGGCAGCGACGTGGCCAAGACCTACGAGAACGTGGTGGGCGCGGAGGAGAAGCGGCTGGCCACGATCCTGGACGCGGAGGCGGCGGCCATCCGCACCAACGCGCTGGCGGACAGCCAATCGTACACGGTGACGAACGTGGCGGACGCGAACCGGGTGCGGCTGGTGACGAGCGCGTACGCCCGGGCGGCGATGTTCACCAACCAGATCCCGGCTTTTGAGGCGGCGCCTTCGGTTTACCGGCAGCGGCTCTATTTGCAGAATTTCGCGGAGGCCACGCGCAACGCGCGCAAATACATTCTGCTGGTCACCAACACGCAGGACGTGCTGATTTTTGACCTGGAGGACAAGATCCGCGAGGACCTCCTGAACCTTTCCATCACGAATTCACCATGAAAAAGAACGCCATAACCATCATCATCGCCGCAATTCTGCTGGTGATCTTTGTGCTCCTGCTGTTCACCTTCCAGGTGCGGCAGTCCGAAGTCGTCGTGGTCTCCCGCTTCCTGGAGCCCAAGCGGACGATCAACGAGCCGGGGCTGTATTTGAAATGGCCGTGGCCGATTGACAGCATCAACCGGTTCGACCAGCGCGTGCAGACCTTCGAGGACAAGTTCAGCGAGACGTACCTGGCGGACAATTCGATCATGCTGGCCAGCGTGTACGTGGGGTGGCGGATTTCGGATGCCAAGGCGTTTTTCCCGAAGTTCCCGGGCGGTTCGGCGGTGGACGCGCAGCGCCAGTTGGAAACCATGCTCCGCAGCGCCAAGCTGGAAAGCATGGGGCGGCACAATTTGGCCGACTTCGTGAACTCCGATCCGTCCAAGCTGAAGTTCGACGAGATTGAAAAGGAGATCCAGGATTCGGTGCAGGCGCAACTGGCGAAGAACAATTACGGCATCACCATCGAGTTTCTCGGCATCAAGCGCATCGGCCTGCCGGAAAGCGTGACGCAGTCGGTGTTTGACCGGATGAAGGCCGAGCGCACGAAGTACATCACGGACGCGCAATCGCAGGGCGAAGCGCAGGCGGCCAAGATCAAATCCGCCGCCGAGCGCAAGGCCGCGGACCTGGTGGCCGATGCGACGGCGGACGCCACGCGGATCCAGGGCGAGGGCGAGGCGGAGGCGGCGAAGATGCTGGGGGTGTTCCAGCAGAATCCGCAACTGGCGGTGTTCAATTTGCAGCTCGAAGCCCTGAAGAATTCGATGAACCAGAAGTCCACGCTGATTTTCGACGAGCGCTGGTCGCCCTTCAGCATCTTCCAGAATCTGCCGGCCAACCCCACGGGCAAGTGACATGAGCGAGCACGACCATCACGACCATCATCATGCGGAGCACGCGGATCCGCCCGCGCTGGAGACGCGCGACGCGGGATCGCAGGCGCTGGCCGAGGCGCTGCACAGCAGCTTTGCCATCGTCAAAGTGGCGATGGTCCTGCTGGTGGTGGTCATCCTCGGCGCCGGCTTTTTCCGGGTGAACCCGGGCGAAAAAGCGGTGATCCTGCGGTTTGGCAAGCCGGTGGGCGAGGGGCAGAAGATGCTGCTGAGCTCGGGAAAATTCTACTGGTCGTTCCCGTATCCGATTGACGAGGTGGTGCGCATTCCCATCTCCGAGATTCAAAAGGTCACTTCCACCGCGGGTTGGTATTACATGACGCGGGAGGAGGAAGTGACGTACGAGACGATGGGGACGGAGCCGGCCGGCAACGGCATCAACCTGGACCCGCGGAAGGACAGCTATGTGATCAGCGCCGACCGGAACATCATCCACACGCGGGCGACGGTGTATTATCGCATCGAGGATCCGCTGGCGGCGATCTTCCACTTTACCGCGGGTACGAACCAGCAGTTCAACACGGGCGGGATTTCCAATGCGGTGCAGAATGCCGCGAACAATGCGCTGGTGGCCACGGCGGCGCGCTTCAACGTGGACGACATTCTCACGCTGGACATCGCGGGATTCCAGGACGCCGTGCGGCATCGCTTGAACGACTTGGTGGAGCGGGAGCATTTGGGGGTGGCGGTGGACCAGTGCCAGGTGCAGAGCGAGGCGCCGCGGCAGCTGGCGGACACTTTCCGGCTGGTGACGGCCGCCCGGCAGAGCCGTGACAAGTCCATCCAGGTGGCGCAGGGCGACCAGAACCGGATTTTGAGCGAGGCCGGCGCGCAGGCGGTGGGCATCACCAACTCCGCCGAGGCGGCGCGCAACCGCTACGTGACGTCCGTGCAGTCGGAGGCCGAGGCGTTCACCCGGCTGCTGCCGCAATACGAGAGCAATCCGCTGCTGTACGAGGAACTGGCGCTGACCAAGACCATGCCGGAGATTTTCACCAACGTGGAGAAAATCTATCTGCCGCAGCGCGCCGATGGCAGAACCCGCGAACTCAGGCTAATGTTAAACCGCGAACCGCCGCAGAATTCGCGAGCTGCGGGCGGTCCGTAGAACGGCAATTGTTGTATGCAAGTCACGTCACTGTTGAGCCAATACGAGCCCGACCACGAGCACGGGCATGATGGGCACGACCACGAGCATTCCGTAGTGCATCTCTGGCAGGCGGTGCTGGGGGTGGTCTGTGTGCTCAACGCCTTCATTGTGGACTGGCTGTTTGACGGTGCCAGCACGCTGGCCAACGCGAGCGCCATGATCGGCGCCATGATCCTGATTTACCCCATCATCGTGACGTCGGTGCGGGACCTGCGGAACGGCCATTTGAGCATCAACGAGCTGGTGGCCATCGCCGTGCTCGCGGCGTTTGCCTCCGGCAATTACAAGGTGGCCGGCGTCGTCGCCTTCTTCATGCTCACCGGCGAGCTCATCGAGACCCGCACGGCGGAAGGGGCGCGCAAATCCGTGGAATCGCTCATCAAGCTCACCCCCACGCGCGCGCGGCGGCTGTTGAAAGGCGGCGCGGAGGAGGAGGTGCCGGCCAGCCAGTTGACGGTGGGCGACCTGATCCGCATCCGGCCCGGCGACAACGTGGCGGCCGACGGGTTGATTGTCAGCGGCCAGGGCTCGTTCAACCAGGCGACCATCACGGGCGAGTCGCTGCCGGTGGACAAAAAGACGGGCGACGAAGTTTTTGCCGGCACGCAAAACCTCACGGGCGTGCTGGAGGTGAAGGTCAGCCGCGCTGGCACGGACACCACGCTGGGCCGCGTGCGCGAGCTGATCATAGCCGCCGAGCAGACGAAGCTGCCCATCCAGAAGATCGTGGACCAGTACATGGGATTCTACACGCCGCTGGTGCTGGTCATCGGGGCGCTGGTGTGGGCGTTCACGCATGATTTGGACCGGGTGATCGCGGTGCTGGTGGTGTCGTGTCCGTGCGCGTTCATTCTGGCCACGCCCACGGCGATGGTGGCGGCGCTGAGCGCCGCCGCGCGGTTGGGCATCCTGATCAAGAACGTGGCCGACATCGAATCGGCCGCGAAGATCAACGCGTTCATTTTTGACAAGACGGGCACACTGACCACCGGGCAACTGGCGGTGAGCCGCCTGGCGCCGCTGGGCGAGACCAAGCCCGCCGAGCTGTTGTTGCTGGCCGCCTCCGCGGAGAAGTACAGCAACCATCCCACCGCCCGGGCGCTGGCCAGCCTGGCCGGGGAGGCAGGCGTGCCGCTGGCGGAGCCGAAGGATTTTCTGGAGACGGCCGGCCGCGGTGTGAAGGCCGAGATCAACGGGGCCAAGGTGCTCGTGGGCCGGGCGCAATGGCTGCAGGACAACGGCGTGGCGGCCGGCTTTGAAAAGTCGGTGGATGTGAACGACGCGGAGGGCTGGAGTCTGATTTTTGTGGCGCAGAACGGGCGCTGCGTGGGCTGGCTGGGCATGCAGGACAAGACCCGGACCGACGCCAAGGACGCGCTGGCGGAATTGAAGGAAGCGGGCGTGCGCCGGATTTCGATGGTCTCGGGCGACCGGCAGGCGGTGGCCACGCGCGTGGCCGCGGAAATCGGCTGCGAAGAGGCCAAGGGCGACTGTTTGCCGCAGGACAAGGTGGCGTTCGTCCGCGCCATGAAGGCCAAGGGCTACAAGGTGGCGGTGATCGGCGACGGGGTGAATGACGCGCCGGCGCTGGCGGCGGGGGACATCGGCATCGCGATGGGCGCGGCGGGCAGCGAAGTGGCCATCCACAGCGCCACGATTGCGCTGTTGAACAACGATCTGCGCCGGCTGCCGTTCCTGGTGAAGCTCTCGCGCAGCACGCGCACGGTGATCAACCAGAATTTCCTGTTCGGCGTGCTGTTCATCATCGTGGGCCTCACCGTCACGTCGTTTGGCTTCATCGGCCCCATCTTCGCGGCCCTGCTGCACAACGTGGGGTCGTTGATTGTGATTTTCAACAGCGCGCGGCTGGTGCGCAAGGGCGAGGAACTGGAGCATTTCCATCCGGAAATGGAGACGTTCGAGCGTCCGGCGGCGGCGGGGCAGTTAACGCCGAAGCTGGCGTGAGGATTTTAAACGCCGGACTGCGAGCCGTTTGTTCCGGAGGAACAATTGATAATAGCCCGGCAATTTATTGCCGGGGGACGGCAATTGCGTGTCGCGTCCCAGCGGGACGGCTGAAAAATGACAATACCTTTTCAGCCGTCCCGTTGGGACTGTTGCCCGTTTAATGGCTATACCCGCAGATAAATCTGCGGGCTATTCTCGAAAAGTCCCTTCGGGACTACGTGAATTCGATTCGCTGCCTCGTTCACAACCCGAGATGCACCCAGTTGGCGAGCCGCAGAACTTGCAGGCGTCGGAGAATGCGACTAGTTTAATCGCGTGAAGACTAACGGGTTTTCTTTGATTCCTCACGGCTTGCTGACCATGCCCGACTCGATTAGAATCTCTATATGACCGATGCTGAAGTTAGCGTTGTTGGCCGATCTGCCGTCCGCCCAGCAGCGAACGACGAGGTGGTGGTGTCCGTGCGCGGGCTCACCAAGGTGTTCAAGGATTTCTGGAACCGGCCGAAGGCGCGCGCGGTGGACAACGTGGATTTCGCGGTGCGCCGCGGCGAGGTGTTCGGCCTGCTGGGTCCGAACGGCTCCGGCAAATCCACGACGGTGAAGCTGCTGCTGGGCCTGCTGAATCCCACGCGGGGGCACATCGAGGTGTTCGGCCATTCGCCGCGCCACGTGCAGACCAAGGCGCGCATCGGCTATCTGCCGGAGGAGTCGTACCTCTATCGCTATCTCAATTCGCGCGAGACGCTGGATTTTTTTGGCAACCTGTTTCATCTCAGCAAAAGCGACCGCGACAACCGCGCCGAGCAGTTGCTGGACATGGTGGGGCTGGGCAAGACGCAGACGCGCGCGGTGGGCGAGTTTTCCAAGGGCATGCAGCGCCGCATCGGCCTGGCCCAGGCGCTCATCAACGATCCCGACCTCGTCATCCTGGACGAGCCGACGGCGGGCCTGGACCCGATCGGCTGCCGCGAGGTGAAGGATTTGATCATCGCCCTGGCCAAGCGCGGCAAGACGGTGATCTTGAGCAGCCATTTGCTGTCGGACGTGGAGGATGTCTGCGACCGGGTGGTGATTTATTACGGCGGAAAGATCCAGGCCAACGGCACGTTGAAGGAGTTGCTGGCCAAGCCGGACAGTTTGCGCATCACCACGCCGGTGCTGTCGCGCCCCACGCTGGAGCGCGTGCTGGAGATCATCCGCACGGACGCCGCCAAGGGCGAAGTGCGCGTGGACAATCCCACGCAGAACCTCGAAAGCTATTTTCTGGACGTGGTGGCCAAGGCGCGCGCCGCGAACGAGACCAGCGGCGCCCAGTCCGGGGCGAGGGTGGCCGAGTATTTGCGCGGCGGGCCCGAGGTCCGGCCGGCGGGGGAAAAGGTGTTGGAAAAACTGGCGCTGCCGCAGGCGGCGCCCAAGGCGGTCCGGCCCGTGACGGAACCCGCCACGGCGAAGGTGGACGAAAACAAACTGGCGGCGCTGGCGCAGCCGGCCGCCCCGGTGCGGCCGCCGGAGCCAACCGCGCCGGGAACTCCCGCCCCCAAGCCGGCCGATCTGGCCAAGGCAGACGAAAAGCTGGCGTCGCTGCTGGGCGGGAAAAAGTGATTTAACCGGGAGCCCTTGCCCATGTTTGACGACATCAACGATCTTTACCAGCAGGTCATTCTGGATCACTGCAAGAACCCGCGCAATTTTCACGAGCTGCCGCGCTGCTCGTGTTCGGCGCAGGGCCACAATCCGCTGTGCGGCGACCAGTTGAAGCTGTTTCTCACGCTCGAGGGCGACGTGATCAAGGACGCGAGCTTCGTGGGGTCGGGCTGCTGCATTTCCAAGGCCTCAGCCTCGCTGCTGACGGAAAACGTCAAGGGCAAGTCACGGGCGGAGGCGGAACAAATGTTCGAGCGGGTGCGGGACTTGGTGACGACGGGCAAGACCACCGGCGAGGTGGGCAAGCTGGCCGTGTTCGCCGGCGTGCACAAGTACCCGGCGCGCGTGAAGTGCGCCATTCTCTCCTGGCACGCCTTGATGGGCGCGCTGCGGGGCGATGGCTCCAAGCCCATCAGCACGGAAAACGAGCAGACCTGACGGTCCCGCGGGTGCGGGCTTGGGCCGGGAAGATTGCCTGCCCCGAACCCGGGAAAGAAGGCGATGTTAGTGGGGGGGAAGCTCGCCCTCACCCCGGCCCTCTCCCCCGGGGAGGTTTCCCCTAAAGCGTTCGCGCATTGAACCCCTGAACTGCAAAAGAAACATTCAACATTCCACATTCAACGACCAATATCGAAGGGGCTCGCGCTGCTGCCTTCGTTCAGGATTGGAAGTTGAATGTCGAAGGTTGAATGTTTTGGGGAGCGGGCGGAGGGCGCCATGCATTTCCTGGCGGCGCTGGTGGAATCGAGCAGCGATGCCATCTACGGCAAAAACCTGGAAGGCATCATCGTGAGCTGGAATCCGGCCGCCGAACGGCTGTTTGGCTATTCGACGGAGGACATCGTGGGCCAGTCCACGGCCGTGCTGTATCCACAAGCCCGGCGCAAGGAAATGGCGGAGATCCTCGAGCGGGTGCGGGCCGGTGCCACTGTGGCCGAAATGGAGACCTGCGTTTCCCGGCATTCGGCGGTGACCTTCACCCAGAGCATCTGTCCCGACTGCGCCAAGAGTTATGAAAAGCGCTTCGGACCCAAGTCGGACTAACGCATTTATTGCGCGAAAAACTTCTGGATCTCGCGGATGACATCCACGAAGCGGTCCACTTCCGCCGGGGTGTTGTAGAAATAGAAGCTGGCGCGGGCGGTGGATTCCACGCCGAGTTTGTGCATGAGCGGTTGCGTGCAGTGATGCCCGCCGCGCAACGCCACGCCGCCCTGGTCGGCCAGGGTCACCACATCGTGCGCATGGACGTCCTTGAGCAGGAAGCTCACGAGCCCCGCCCGGTTTTCCCGGGGGCCGAAGATCCGGAGGTTTTTGAGCGCCGAGAGCTTTTCGACGGCATAGGCCGCCAGTTCCTGGTCGTGCCGCCAGATGTGCTCGCGCCCGATGGCATCGAGGTAATCCATGGCCACGTGCAGGCCCACCGGCCCGGAAATATCCGGCGTGCCGGCCTCGAACCGGTGGGGGGCGTTTTTGAATTCCGTCTTGTCGTAGCCCACGTTCAGAATCATCTCGCCGCCGCCCTGGTAGGGCGGCATGACGTCGAGCAGTTCCTGCCGGCCGTACAAGATGCCGATGCCCGTCGGCCCGCAAATCTTGTGGCCGGAGAAGGCGAAGAAATCGCACCCGATGGCCTGCACGTCCACCGGCAGATGGCCCGCGCTCTGCGCGCCGTCCACCAGGGTGACGATGCCCCGCTGCCGCGCCCGGGCGCACAGGTCGGCCACGGGATTGACGGTGCCCATGGAATTTGAAATGTGCACCATGGCAAAAATTTTTACGCGGGGCGTGAGCAGCGCATCCAGCCCGGACAAGTCCAGCAGGCCGTCGTCGCCGGTGACGGGCACATACGCGATGCGGGCGCCGGTGCGTTGCGCCAGCATTTGCCAGGGCACGAGGTTGCTGTGGTGCTCCAATTCGGTGAGCAGGATGACATCGCCGGGCTGCAAATGGGCGACGCCCCAGGTGGCGGCCACCAGGTTGATGCCCTCGGTGGTGCCGCGGGTGAAGACGATTTCGTCCGCGCTCCGGGCGTGGATGAACGTGGCGGCGCGTGCGCGGGCCGCCTCGAAGGCGCTGGTGGCGCGGTTGCTCAATTCATGGATGCCGCGATGGACGTTGGCGTTGTCGTGCTCGTAATAGTGCGTGAGCGCCTGGATCACCACGCGCGGCTTTTGCGACGTGGCCGCGTTGTCAAAATACACCAGCGGCCGCCCATGGACCTCTTGGTTGAGAATGGGAAAATCCTTGCGCAAATTTGGCCAGTCGGGAATTACACTCATATTATTTCGATACAAACGACAGGGAACACCCGGATTCCCCGGATGAAACGGCGCGAAGCCCGCCCAACCCCTGCTACAGCAGCCCCAATTGCAGCTTCGCCGCCTCGGTCATCATGCTCTGGTTCCAGGGGGGGTCCCAGACCAGCTCGACGTTGGCTTCGTCAATCGGCTCCAGTGAGATCAATTTGTTCTGCACGTCTTGGGCCAGCACCGGTCCCATGCCGCAGCCGGGCGCGGTGAGGGTCATTTTCACATCCGCTTTGAAATTATTGCCGCCCAAAGGCGTGAGCTGGCAGTCATAGATCAGGCCCAAGTCCACGATATTGACGGGGATTTCGGGGTCGAAGCACGTTTTGAGCGATTCCCAGACCTGTTTTTCCAGTTGGTCTTGGGACAGCGGGCCGGCGGGCGCCACCGCCGCGGCCGCCGGTTGGGCCGCCGGCGCCACCGTCAGGCCCAGCGCGTCGGCGTCCTGTTCGGCAATCCGGAACATGTTGCCGTTGACGATTACCGTGTAGCTGCCGCCGAGCGATTGGGTGATGTGCGCGGCTTCACCCTTGAGAAGCGTCACCTTGGTCCCAATGGGAACCACGGACGCCTCCACGTCTCGCAGCAAAACTTTCTGTTCGGAGCTCATAATTGGGCTTTCAACTCGTGTCGCCCGACATCATCGCTTCAATCCGGCCTAAAATCAATGGCTGTATCCCCGATTGCAGCCCTTTAATTTGACCGGCAGGACTCCTTTTCCATCGGCCGGCCTTAAGTCCCGGGTCGTCCCCGGGGGCAAATTAGTTTCGGAGATGTCGAATTAGATGTACACCCGCCCCGTCAACTTCCGGGCGGCTGGGGTGGTGTTGTTGTAACACTCTTGTCATCAATCGTTTCTGCGTTTAGATTTCAGTTGCGTTAAATGTCACTTGGATTTAACTTTAATGACAGTGTTAAGTTTTGCCCTTATGTCGAACCCAGCAAAAGAATCATCGTCGGTGAACGATTTGCTGAAGAACTCGTCGCTCTACCGTGAGTTTCAGGCCGAGCGTGAAGAAATTCTCAAGCACAAGTGGATTGAGTCGGAGAAGGCTGGACACGATATTGGCTTTGAGCAGGCGCTGACGGACTGGATCATCAAGCATCGTGCCAATTGGCGCAAGACCCGGCAGACCACGGTGATTTAAACTTAAAAAGCTCCTTTAAGGCCGGCCCAGTGAGGCGGCCAAGGGATCATGAACGCTCAAGCAACGACGCGAACCGGAGCCCGCAAGGGCTGGATTCGCGATTTTTATTTTCCGGCGGCCGGCGGGGCCCGGATCCGGAAGCCATTTGCGGAAAATTCCGATGTCTGATTCCACTGTCATTCTCGATGCCCCCGCCATCCAGCGCTCGCTGACGCGCATCGCCCACGAGATTGCCGAGCGCAACGAGCAGGACCGGGAGGTCGTGCTGGTGGGCATTCCCCTCGGCGGCGACCATCTGGCGGCGCGGCTGGCCAAGCTGCTCGCCGGCATCTGGAAACACGAGGTGCCCTTTGGCATCCTGGACACCACGATGCACCGGGACGACCTGGACCAGCGGCCGGCGCCCACCATGCATCCCACGGATATTCCCTTTGACGTGAACGGCAAGACCGTGGTGCTGGTGGACGACGTGCTGTTCAGCGGGCGCACCACGCGGGCGGCGATGGACGCGTTGAACGATTTCGGGCGCCCCAAGCGGATCCAGCTCGCCGTGCTGGTGGATCGCGGCCACCGCGAGCTGCCCATCAAGGCCGATTTCGTCGGCAAAAATGTGCCCACGGCGCTGGATGAAAAAATCTCCCTGCTGCTCACCGAATCCGGCGCGGCGCAGGACCAGGTGGTGGTGAAACGGAAATGAGGACCGAACGGGCAACCGCTCCTTAACCCAACATGTCGTGGACTAAAAAACATCTGCTCGACGTCGAGTCGCTCACCGTGGCGGAAATCATGACGGTGCTGGACACCGCGCGGAGCTTCAAGGCGGTGGGCCGGCGCGCCATCAAAAAGGTGCCGGCGCTGCGCGGCAAGACGGTGGTCAACCTGTTTGTCGAGCCATCCACGCGCACGCGCACGAGCTTCGAGCTGGCGGCCATCCGCCTGAGCGCGGACGTCATCAATTTCTCCGCCGAGGCGTCGTCGTTCAAGAAGGGCGAGACGCTCAAGGACACGGCCAAAAACCTGGAGGCGCTGAACGCCGATTTCATCATCATCCGCCACAGCGCGAGCGGCGCGGCGCATTTTCTGGCGCGGGCGCTGGACGCCCACGTGATCAACGCCGGCGACGGCGCCCACGAACATCCCACGCAGGCGCTGCTGGACACCTTCACCATCCTGGAGAAAAAGGGCCGCGTGGCCGGGCTGAACGTGACGATTCTGGGCGACATCCTGTACAGCCGCGTGGCCCGGTCGGACATCTGGGCGCTGACGAAACTTGGCGCCAACGTGACGCTGTGCGGCCCCGCCACGCTGGTGCCGAAAGCGTTCGAGCAGATGGGCTGCCGCGTGACTTACGACGTGGATGAGGCCATCCGCGACGCGGACATCATCAACCTGCTCCGCATCCAGCACGAGCGCCAGCGCAAGACGATGTTCCCCAGCCTGGGCGAATACACGAACCTGTACGGCCTCACCAAGGCCCGGCTCGCCCGGACCCGGCCCGATGCGCTGATCATGCATCCCGGCCCGATCAACCGCGGCGTGGAGATTGACAGCGAGGTGGCCGACTGCGGCCGCTCGGTCATTTTGGAACAGGTGACGAACGGGCTGGCCGTCCGCATGGCCGTGTTGTTTCTGGTGAATGGCGGCAAGGCCCCCGCCGAATTGTCCGCCGCCTAACCCGGATATTTCTCAGTGGCATTGGCGGACGAGGGCAACACTGGCGTAGCGCAGGTTTCCCAACCTGCTGTATCGCCGATTTCCAAATCGGCAGGGTGTCGCCATGGCGTGGCGTCTGCGGGCTTGGAAACCCGCGATACAGCAGACTTGGAAGTCTGCGCTGCAAGATTGCCTGTGAAATCTTCGGGCTAGACTCCCATCGGGTGCCAGACGGTCTTGAACTCGATCGTGTCGAGAATCCAAGCCGGATCCTCCACCTTGCTGCTGAACCAGTCCGCCGGCTTGAGCACGCGCTTGGCATAGCGCTTCAGATTGGTGGCCGTGCCCGCCTGCAATTTCGCCCCCGCCTCCGCGCTCCCCGTGCCATCCACGATCGCGTTCACGTCCATGTGCGCGGCGATGTGCGGCAACATTTCGGCGTGGCTGCCGGTGAGCAGGTTCACCACGCCGGCGGGCAGGTCGCTGGTGGCCAGGATTTCCGCGAAGGCGGCCACCGGCAGCGGATATTTCTCGGACGCCAGCGCCACCGCCGTGTTGCCGCTCAGGATGACCGGGGCCAGCAGGGACACCAGGGCCAGCAAGGGCGGTTCCTCGGGGGCCAGCACCACCACCACGCCGGTGGGTTCGGCCGTGGTGAAATTGAAATGCGGCGTGGCCACGGGATTGACGCTGCCATACACCTGCTGGTACTTGTCCGTCCAGCCCGCAAAATGCACCAGCCGGTCAATGGCCACGGCCACCTCGCGGTGGGCCTTCACGGCGCTCACGTCGGTGGAGCGGGCGATTTCGGCCACCAGTTCGCCGGCGCGGCTTTGCAGCATTTCCGCGGCGCGATAGAGAATCTGCCCGCGGTGGTAGGCCGAGGCCCGGCGCCAGCCCGCCGCCGCCGCGCGCGCGGCGGCCACGGCGTCGCGCAAATCCTTGCGCGAGGCGTGCGCATAATTGTCCAGCGGCTCGCCCTTGGCCGATTTGGCCGGCAGACAGCGCCCGCTTTCGCTGCGTGGAAATTTTCCCCCGATGTAGAGCTTGTAGGTTTTTTTGACTTCGAGGCGTTTGCTCATGACGTGATGATTTGATGCATGGTTTTCTGAGTGCCGACGGTCATCATCGGCGAAACTCCCGCAAAAGGCAACCGCCCAGCGAGGCTGTGTCGCCCAGCGCGGCTGGCTCCGCGGGCGATGAGATTTCCCCGAAAAATTCGCGCATTGAACCGCTGAACCGCAAAAGAAACATTCAACCTTCGACATTCAACGCCCAATATCGAAGGGGCTCGCGCTGCCGCCTTCGTTCAGGGTTGGAAGTTGAATGTTTTTTTGGTTCATGGAAAACGTCAATCCGCGCGGCAGTAGGCCGCCAGTCCTTGCAGGCCGCCCTCGCGGCCAAAGCCGCTTTCCCGGTAGCCGCCAAACGGGCTGGCGGGGTCAAACTTGTTGTACGTGTTGGCCCAGACCACCCCGGCGCGGAGCTGGCTGAGCACCTTGAAAATCTTGCTGCCCTTGTCCGTCCAGACGCCCGCGCTGAGGCCGTACGGCGTGGCATTGGCGCGCTCCACAGCTTCTTCGGGCGTGCGGAAAGTCATCACGCTGAGCACCGGGCCAAAGATCTCCTCCTGCGCCACGCGATGCGATGCCGTGACGCCCGTGAGGAACGTGGGCGGATACCAATAGCCGCGCGCCGGCAGTTGGCAGGCCGTCTGCACCACCTCCGCGCCCTCGTCCACGCCGCTTTGCACCAGCGCGCGGATTTTCTCCAACTGCGGCCGGTTGTTGATGGCGCCGATGTCCGTGTTCTTGTCCAGCGGATTGCCCAGGCGCAGCGTCTGGATGCGGTCGCGCAGCTTGCGCACCACCGCCGGGAAAATGCCCTCCTGCACGAGCAGCCGCGAGCCGGCGCAGCAGACGTGGCCCAGGTTGAAATAAATCCCGGCCACGATGCCCTCGATGGCCTGGTCCAGCGGCGCGTCCTCGAACACGATGTTCGCCGCCTTGCCGCCCAGCTCCAGCGTGAGGCGCTTGTCCGTGCCGGCCACCAGCGCCGCCAGTTGCTTGCCAACCTCCGTGGAACCGGTGAACGCAATCTTGTCCACGTCCGGATGCAGCACCAAAGCCGGGCCGGTTTCCGCCGGGCCGGTGATGACGTTCACGACGCCCGGCGGCAGCTCCGCCGCCTGGAAAATCTCCGCCAGCCGCAACAGGGTGAGACTGGTCGTCTTCGAGGGCTTGATAACCACGGTGTTGCCGCAGGCCAGCGCCGGCGCGATCTTCCACGCCGCCATCAACAGCGGAAAATTCCACGGCACGATCTGTCCCGCCACGCCCAGGGGCCGCGGCCGGCGGCCCGGGAACGCGTACGGCAGCTTGTCCGCCCAGCCGGCGTAATAAAAGAAATGCGCCGCCACCAAGGGCAGGTCCACGTCCCGCGTTTCCCGGATGGGCTTGCCGCCATCCAAGCTCTCCAGCACGGCCAGCTCGCGCGAGCGTTCCTGGATGAGGCGGGCGATGCGGTACAAATATTTGCCCCGCTCGCGCGCGGGCAGCCGGCTCCAGACGGTCTCGTAGGCGCGCCGGGCGGATTTCACGGCGCGGTCCACGTCCGCGGCGTCCGCCCGGGCAATTTCCGTGAGCGGTTCCTCGGTGGCCGGGTTGAGGCTGGCGAAATGTTTTCCCGAATGCGGCGCCACAAACCGGCCGTTGATGAACAGCTCGTGCCGCGGCGCGAGGGGGTAGTTTTTGGCGTCCTCCGGCGCCGGCGCATAATCCCACTTGTCGCCGAAGGTGAGGCGCCGCTGGTGCGCGGGCACGACGGGCCGGCCGGCCGTCACGGGCACCAGGCGGCCGGGGTTGCGTTTGCTTTTTTGCCGTTGCTTCGCGTCCATGTTTTGAGGCTAAACAGCGGTCCGAATTAGCAAAAGAGAATAATGCTCCGCGCCGGCCGGGCCTCCGGATGGAGTGTGAGACAGAATTCTGAAAACCACCTATCCTCCATAGCCTTGGCGACGGAGGAAGCAAAAAAGCCCAGAAAAGGGAGGCGCTTGACGAGGGGTGCGGGTTGAGCGGACGATTCTGGCCATGGCCCGACCGTTGCGCATTGAATATCTTGGTATTGGGGATCATCTCATGGCGCGGGGAAAGCAGGAGCGGGCCAGCTTCCAAGATGACGGGCATCGGCAAGGGTTTATTGAGGCTCTCGCCGCAAGTCTGCGGGAAGACGGGTTTGTGGATCCCCGTCTCGAATTATGGCCGCGCCTCGTGAGCACGGCTGACTTGGGCAATTGGGGCGTTTAAGGACAAACTTTATTCCTTGAACGGCTTGCTGCCCCTTCCGGCGGTTCCGGAGCCCGGCCGGGCCTTCTGGGCCGGGAAACCCGGGCAGGGCGTTGAATTGTCCCCGTTTCATGCGACTATTGGTCCAGCCAGTAATATTGCTAAATATAAGCATCGCCAGTGCTCCAGTGTCGGCTGTCCCGATAGAGGCGCCCAGGCTGCCAGTGACCGGCGGGCAATATCTTAGACCAACGAGATGAATCACAAAATGATCGTCACGGCCCAACAACTCAGAAAAGTCGGGTTTCCGCATTCAGCCCGGCCGGCGGGCCGCCGCCGCCCTGTGCCGGCCGGTTTCACCCTCATCGAATTGCTGGTGGTCATCGCCATTATCGCCATTCTGGCGGCGATGCTCCTCCCGGCGCTCAGCAAGGCCAAGGATCGCGCCCTCGGCACCGCCTGCCTCAGCAATACCAAGCAGATCGCCCTGGGCTTTACCATGTACGCCGGCGACGACAGCGACTTCTTTCCCTCCCCCAAAAAATGGTGGACCGACAACAGTTACATCAATCCGCACCACCAGCCGGCCGGCAACGAATGGTATTACGGCGACAGCCCCGCAGACTACACGCCCAATTCCCCGGCCCCGATGATGCTGAATTATATTCCCAACAACCTCGTCTGGGTCTGCCCCAAGCGGCGTCGCGGCCTGGACTACCCCAGCGAAACGGGCACTTGGGATCCCAGCATCACCGGCTACCTTTCCTATGGCTTTAATGACATCCATGTTTTTGGCTCCATAGACCCCAACAACGGCGCGATGCAATCCTCCAAGCCATTCAAGTCGTCCTTCTCCTCGCAGCCGTCCCAATTGGTGGCGCTCAGCGATACCAGCGGGACCATTTCCCCGATCGGTTCCGCCATGGCCGCCGCCTGGCTGGATTCAGTTTGGGCGGGCAGTTCCGGCGGCTCCACCCTCCCCAGCGGCTACAATAACCAATACAACGCCCGCCTCCAGACGGCCTATGCCCGCCACAACAACCGCGTTGACATCATCTATGTGGATGCCCACGCCGCCCCGTCGCTGCCGAGCGCGATCACTTGGGGCCAATTCTACGACATCTATACCCCGAACACGACGTGTCTCACTTCTTACGGCTCGGTGATGAGCGATGCCCCCATCAGCATCCCGGCTTGTGATGGCATGGTGTGGTCCCAAGCCCCGGAGTGAGCCGGTGCCCTCCCGCCGTGGCGGCGAACTGGCGTTCGCCGCCGGCTTGCGGTTCCCGACACCCGCCGCGCCCTCCGGGAAAACCCTCAGTTCCGCAAATACTTGGCCACGGCCTCCGTGCGCGACTGCACGTGGAGCTTTTCGTAGATCCGCCGCAGATACGTGCGGATGGTGTCTATGCTGATGCCCAATTGATCGGCAATCGCCTTGTACGTGAGCCCCTTGGCCAGGCAGTCCAGCACCATCTCTTCGCGCGGCGAGAGATGCACCTGCCGCGCCCCCAGTTGCTTGGCCTTCTGAAACGACGCCACCACCTTCCGCGCAATCGAGCTGGACATTGGCGAGCCCCCCGCCTGCACCTCGCGGATGGCTTCGAGCAGCGTGGTGGGGCTGCTGCGTTTCAGCAGATAGCCGGTGGCGCCGGCCTCCAGCGCCCGGAAAATCTGGTCCGTGTCCTCATAGACCGTCAGCATCAGGATCTGCATCGCCGGCACCTGCGCCTTCAGCCGTTCCACGCATTCAATCCCGTTCATCCCCCCCAGGTTGATGTCCATCAGCACCACGTCCGGCTTGTCGGCCGGCAATCCCTTCAGCGCCGCTTCGGCGCTGCTGTAGGTGCTCACGCAGTGAAACCCCGGCGATCCGTTCACGAAGGTCGTGATGGACTGCCGCAGTTCCTTTTCATCATCCACGATGGACACGGATATCATAGGTTTATGGGGCTGGGGGTTGGCGAAAACTTCAAAGGGATGATGAACCGGATGACGGTTCCGTGGCCGGGCGTGGACTCCATGATGCAGCGGCCGCCGATATCCGCCAGGCGCTGGTACATGTTCTTGAGCCCGTCGCCGGTGGCCACGCCCGCGGCGCGTCCGTTCTTGGGATCACTCCCCGGCACCACAAAGCCCTTGCCGTTGTCGGTGACCTTGATCTCAAATTCCCTCTCGCCGAACCGCATCGCAATCTTCGCCCGCGTGGCCCCCGAATGCTTGAGGATGTTCGTCAGCGCCTCGTGCGTCGCCAGGAATAGCTGGTGCCGGTTCTGCGAGGGCAGCGGATACGGCGGCAGTTCCGTGGGGATGTCCAGTTCGCACACCACGCCGGTCATCTGAAAATATTCCTCCGCATACTGCCCGATGTAGGAGCCCACGTGCTCCAGCGTGTCGTTCTGCGGGTTCACCGCCCAGACAATCTCGTCCAGCGAATGGAGCACCTCGCGCGAGGCGATGGAAATTGAGGTGATTTGGTCGTGCAGCTCCGCCGGCGGCAGTTGGCCCCGCCGCGCGTGCTCGCTCAAGAACGAGATCCGGCACAGCTTGGCGCCCATCTCGTCGTGCAAATCATGGGCGATCCGCGTGCGCTCCCGTTCCAGCGCCCGCTCCTGTTCATAGAGCTTCAGCCGGCGGGCCAGCTTCCGGCGCTCCACCAGCCGCACCGTACCCACCAGCGCGCTGATCAGGCACACCGCCGCCACGCTGTTGAACCACCATGTCTCCCAAAAATGCCGCAGCACCACCAGATGCAGCCCCGCCTCGTTGTCCGTCCAGACCCCCTCGTTGCTCGAGGCCGCCACGCGGAACTCGTAATCCCCCGGCGGCAGATAGCTGTAAAACACCGTGTGCCGCGTGCCCGCGTCCACCCAGTCGCTATCCAGCCCTTCGAGCCGGTAGCGAAAATGAATCAGGTCCGGCGCGTCAAAATTCACGCTCGTGTACCGGAAATCCACGCGGTGCCGCCCGGGCGTGATCCGCAGTCCGGCCGGCGACGCCTCCCAGCCGCCTTTGCCCCCCGCCTGGACCTGGCCGCTGGGCGGCGGCACCGGATGGGAGACGCCGTCCACCAGCACTTCCTCCAAGACCACCTTGGGCAGATCGGTCGCCGGGGTCGTTTCCGCCCGCGGATTCACCGCCACCACGCCCTTCAGCGTGGAGAACCACAGCAGCCCCGCTTTTGTCTTCAACCCGGCCGGGAAAAATCCGCCCGTGCATTCCTCGGCCAGCATCCCTTCCGCCCGCCCAAACAGCCGCGGGTACACGGCGGAAATCTTCCCCCGCCCCAGCTCCTCCAGCCGCCGTTTGTCCACGCACACGATCCCCCGGCTGGTCCCCAGCCAGAGCCGCCCGGTGCCGTCCTCCAGGATCTGCGAAATGTGCTCATCCGGTAAGCCTTCCTTGGACGTGAAATGAAACAGCCGGCCACTCCGCCACCAGTCCAGCCCGCCGTCGCCGGTGCCAATCCACAGCGTCCCCTGCTCATCGAGATACAAGGTCCGGATCACGTCGCTCGTGAGCCCCGCGCGCCGGGTCAAGTGCATCACGCTGCCATTGGCCGTCAGGTACAGGCCGTTGCCGTCCGTGCCCAGCCACAGCGAATCATTTCGGTCCGGCACAATTGCCGTGATGGCGTTCGTCTGCGCGAGGTTGGTCAGTTCCAGCCATTGGTTCGCGCGCAACTGCCAGATTTTTCCTTCGCGCGTGCCCATCCATAACCCGCCCTCCCGGTCCTCCGCCAGGGAAATGACGTTTGGCCTGGCCGACTCGATCACGCGGACCTCGTCCGCCGCCGCCACCGGGTCCTTGTACAGCAGCAGGCTGTTGGTGGTGGCCACCCAGCAAAATCCTTCGTGCGTCACCAGCAGCGCCGTGATCTGTGAATCGTGCTGCGACAGGCCCGTGGCGGTCAGGTGATTGAAGCTCTTGCCGTCCCAGCGATACAGCCCGTCGCTGGGCTTGGCCACCCAGATGACCCCGGACGCCGCTTCGGCCAGCCCCTGCGCGGCGCCCAAGCCCAGGCCTTCGCTTTGACTCAACGCGGCGAGCGTCCGGCGGCGCAGCCGGTTCAGCCCGGCTTCCGTGCCCACCCAAAGCTTCCCTTCCTGGTCCGCCAGCAGCGCGCCCACCAGTTTGCCCGCCAAGCCGCTGCCCGCCGGAATGGCCACCGATCGCCCATCCTTGAACTGCACCAGCCCGCCCCCGGCCGAGCCCGCCCACACCGTGCCGTCGCCTTCCTCCGCCAGCGCCGTGACCGACGACTTCATCTGGTTGCGCGGAATCCGGTATTGACGCCACCGGTCGTTGTCGCCGCACAGGACCGTGTCATCGCCGGCCCCCAGCCAGAGCCGCCCCGATTGGTCCACCAGCAGGCAATGGACATCCCGCAGGAGTTGGATCGGCACCTCCGCGGTCAGCGGCACAAATTCGCTGTGCACATATTGAAAAACGCCCGCGCCGGCGGCCGCCACCCACATCCGCCCCGCCGCATCTCCGCCCAGGGCCGTGATGCGGCGGCCTTTGAAAAATTCCGCCCCGGCGGGAGGGTTCCACTTCCCGTTCTGCCACCCGGTGAGCCCCGCCTCCGTGCCGATCCACACCCGCCCCCCGGCATCCTCCGCCAGCGCGGTGATGCCGGTGGCCGGCAGCCCGTCTCCCTGCTTGAACGTCCTGAACTGGCGGTCCTGCCAGCGGCCCAGCCCGTGATCGCTGCTCCCCACCCAAAGCGTCCCGCGGCGGTCCACCAGCAACGCGCTGACCGGCCCCGTCCCCATCCCTTCCGGGTTTCCGAACGGCACAAACCGCGAACCGTCAAAGCGCACCAGGCCGTCCTCGCCGCCAATCCAGAGGTAGCCTTCCGCTGTCTGGGCCAGGGCCCGCAGCGGACCTTGCGGCAGCCCCTGCTCCTTTTGCCACGCTTGAAAGGTGAACGCCCGCGTGCCGTCGGCGATCCAGGGCGCCGCCGCATTCGGCCGCGCGCTGCTCACATCCACGAAGTCGCTGAAGGACGTCGCAATCGCGAGGTCGCTGAATTTCCAGCCCCCGCCGCGCCCGCCGTGGCGCAGCCGGATTTCATCGAAGGTTGCATTCGCGTTGAACCGCGTCGTCAGGCCCTCCGGCTGATAGACTTCGTTGGCGCCCGGCCCCAAGTCGGGGTTCAGCCACACCGTCACCAGCGCATCCTCGCCGGGAACAAATTGCACTTTGAAAACAATTGTCGCCCCCACGCCGTGGCGCGGATATTGATACGAACTCGCGCTGGTGCCGGCGGCCACCTCCGGTTTCAACGTGTGCAGGTCAATGTAGCCCGACCCCCCGTTGGTTGCGCCGGGTTCCTCCGCCGGCAGGAACGCGCTGTAGGCCCAGGCCTTCAGGGCGTTGCCGACGCCCAGCCGCTCCTCGTTGCCCTCGAATAATTCAAACGCCGCAAAATATTCTTCCGTGTCCTTGTCCGACAGCGGGTCCACGTGGAATTTGAAATACAGGGTGTCGTTGGCCGAGGTGTCGCGTTTCACCGCGCCACCCAGGATGTCCGCGCCCGGCCCGGTTTCATGCGCCAGCGTCGTGTCCGCATCCGTCCACAGAATCACGGCCCGGGCCGGGCAGATGAGCGCGCCCGCCAGGCCGGCCGCGAGCCACCATCGCCGAAAACCACCGCGGCCGCCGGCCTTGGGGAAAAACTTCCTCCCGTTCCGCGCGGGGGACGATCGTTCAAGCAGGCCGGAGAGGAACGGGATTCGGATCATGGTGCTGCTGTATGCCACAATTATGAAACCAAGGAACCGCGGATACAAGCCCGCGATTAACTGTCACCACTTCATGTGACTGCCTGCCGCCAGCCGATGGGATATTTTGGTGAGAGTTGCGCGCATCATGGTTGTCTTCGGCTCCCCGCAGTTCCCGGCGGCCGTCTCCAACGGCAGGCGAAAGCGCCCGGCTGTTGCCGGGCCGGGTGGGGAAGAGAGAATTGTCTTTGTCTGTGAGATTGAGAAACATTTTTTGGTTGCTGGCTCTGATTCCCTGCCTGGTTGCCGGGCCGGGAGGCGCTCTGGCCGCGCCCAAGCCCATCCTGGTGCATTACATGCCTTGGTATGCCTCCCAGCCCTTCAGCGGCAACTGGGGCTGGCATTGGACCATGAACCACCTCAATCCCAATACCGTCAATCCCAATGGCACCCAGGCCATCGCCTCCTGGTACTATCCCCTGATCGGCCCCTATGACTCCGCCGATCCCGCCGTGCTCGAATACCATGTGTTGCTCATGAAACTCGCCGGCATTGACGGCGTGGTCGTGGACTGGTATGGCCCCGATAACTTTAATGATTACGCCATGAACAACCAGCGCACGCTGGCCTTGTTCAATTACACCCGCAAAGCCGGCCTGAAGTTCTCCCTCTGTTACGAAGACCAGACGATCCAGCAGGAAATCAGCGGCAATTTCCTCGCCCCCGGCGCCGCCCTGGCGCATGCCCAGCAAACCCTCTTGTACGCGCAAACCAATTTCTTCACCGACCCGAGCTTCCTGCGTCTCAGCAACGCCCCGGTCTTTTTCGATTTCGGCCCCCAGTATTTTAAAAACAGCGCGGACTGGGCGGCGATCTTTTCCGTGCTGGACGCCTCCAATGCCCCTTCTTTCTTCACCGAGGACAACCGCCTGGGCTCCGCCCTCGGCGCTTTTGACTGGCCCCCCATGTGGCTCACCGGCGGCGGCACCAACGTCCTGTCCCCGGCGCAACTCCAAAGCTATCTCGTCCGGTTCGAGCAGACCGCCCGTGGCTGGCCCGCCTTCGTCAGCAGCGCCTTCCCCCGCTTCCACGACATATATGCCCAAGCCGGCGCCAGCCCCTCCTATGGCTTTCTCGATGACGCCGGCGGCACCACCTTGATCCGAACCCTCTCCCGCGCGCTGACCAATAATTCCAGCCTCGTCCACATCGTCACGTGGAATGATTTCGGCGAAGGCACCATCGTCGAGCCCACCCGTGATTACGGTTATCGGGACTTGGGCATCATCCAGAGCCTGCGCCGGCAGTACCTGGACCCGGCGTTCGCCTATCACACCAACGATCTCGTCCTCGCCTTCCAGTTTTACCACGCGCGCAAGCAATCCGCCAATGACCCGGCCGGCAATGCGGAATTGGACCGCATCTTCACCAATATCATCGCGGGCAATCTCGCCCTGGCCAACTCCCAGCTCGCCCGCATCGGCTCGAACCGCCCCGCCACGGTTCGTCCCGCCGCCGCCGGGGGCGCGCTCCAGTCTTCCCTGGGCGGCCAGCCCCGCCCCGAAATTTCGGCTTCCCGGCCGGCGAACTTCACTTGGCCGGGAGCCCATGGCCTGGACTCCGGCACCAACCTGTCGGTGTTCAATGGCGGCGCCACCCAGGTGGTTTACCAGGCTTTCCAGGGGCAATGATTCGCCCGCGGGGCCAAGCCGCGCCCTCGCGAATTGCCTCGCCCGGGGCGATGGGCTAAAATTCGAGCGTGATCACCAAAAATCTCTTGTTATTGGCGGTGTTCTTCTGGGCGGCCCTCTGCCCTTCCGGTCCGGCCCGCGCCGATTCCAAACTCGTGATGGTGTATTACATGCCGTGGTTCGCCGCCAAGCCTTACAGCAGCAACTGGGGCTGGCATTGGACCATGGATCATTTTAATCCCGAGACCGTCAGCGTCACCGGCGACCGCCAGATCGCCTCCTGGTACTACCCCTTGATCGGCCCCTATGATTCCGCCGATCCCGCCGTGCTCGAATATCACGTCTTGCTCATGAAACTCGCCGGCATTGACGGCGTGGTTGTGGACTGGTACGGCCCCGATAACTTTCTGGATTACGGCATCAACAACCAGGCCACCGTCAAACTGTTTCAATTCGCCCGCCAGGCCGGCCTGAAATTCGCCATCTGCTATGAGGACCAGACCATCCGCCACCTGATTGACGGCAACTATCTGGGCGCCGCCGAGGCCGTGCCGCACGCCCAGGACGAAATGCTCTATCTCCAAACCAATTTCTTTTCCGACGCCAGCTACCTGCGCCTGCAGGGCCGCCCCGTGTTGCTCAATTTCGGCCCGCAATACTTTCTGGCCAGCAGCAATTGGGACGACATCTTCTCTGTCTTTGCCACCAGCAACCATCCCGCCTTCTTCACCGAGGATAACCGCCTGGACGCCGGCTTGGGGGCGTTCAGTTGGCCGCCCATGTGGATCAGCCAGGCCCCCGGCACCGGCGGCGTGTTGTCCGGCGCGGCCCTGAAGGGTTATCTCGCCGACTTCGAGCAAAAATCCGCCGGCTGGCCGGCCACCATCAGCAGCGCCTTCCCCCGGTTCCATGACATCTATCAACGGTCCGGCGTGCGCGATTATTGGGGCTATCTCGGCGACCGCCATGGCGACACCTTGCGCGAAACCCTGGCCCGCGCCATGACCAATGCCTCCGCCATCGTGCAAGTCGTCACCTGGAATGATTTCGGGGAAGGCACCATGGTGGAACCCACCAAGGAATACGGCTACCAGGACTTGGGCATCATTCAAGATTCACGGCGCCAGTTCCTCCAGCCCGGTTTTGCCCCCACCACCAACGATCTCACCCTGGCCTTTGAATTCTACCAACTGCGCCGGTCCAATGCCACCAACCGCCTGGTCGCCGCCGAATTGGACCGCGCCTTCGCTGAAATTGTTTCCGGCCATCTCGCCGCCGCCCGCACCCGCCTCGATCAATTGGCCAGGTAGCCGTTCCGGGCGGGCGAAAGATGCGAACAAACTGGTCGCTTTGCCCCCGCGCCGGGATCGGCTGTTGCCGTTGCTGCGATCCGTTTTACCGGCAAAAAAACGGTGGCACAGGCCAAGAACCTGTGCCGCCGACGATCAAAGATGAGATCACCCACCGCCGTGATTATTGATGATACAATCGGTAATACACGCCCGGATTCGCGGGATTTATCGTCACGCTGTATGGGCTGGTCGTGCCGCTGCCGGTCGAATTCCAAACGGTGCCCAATCCGCGGTTGGTTTGCGCCACCACGCTGTAGCCCGGGAAATCCGCGCTGTCCCAGGATAACGTCAATTGGTTGCCGCTGCGGGATAGGGTGATCAGCGGGTTACCCGGTGTCCCGCCCACCACCAGCGAGCCGTTGAGCAGCAGATCGTTTACCCAATTCAAGCCGGTCGGCAGGGTCGGAAAAGTTTCGGACGCGAAAACTCCCGTATAATGGGCGGCGTTGAACAGCTTGTAGGTTTGGCCCCCGATCGGCGCAGCGCCGGTATCAATCACCACCAGGTTACCGCCATAATAATTCGTCTGCGTCGTGCCCGCGCCCGGATACGGCACCAACGTGATCGTGTTCGTGTTGGCCAGATCAAAAATCAGCGTGCCGTTCAGATTCGCGTTGTTGGTCGTGAGGACAATGGAATCGGCAACGGTGTAGCTTCCGTTGATGGTCAGGGTCGGCACCGTGAGCGTGTTGCTGCCCCCGATGCTGCCTGTCCCGTTTAAGAAGAAGGCGCCATAGCTGATGCCATACACCGCGCCGTCATTTGTCAGGCTTCCCCCAACGACCCAGTTCGTTCCGTCGCCGAGATACCAGCCGTTGGTGTACCCATTGAAGGAATTCAGTGCCGTGCTTGGGCCGGTGATGACCAAATTTCCCCCGATGTAATTGGTGCCGTTCGCCGAATCCAAATCTTCCAGCCACCCACCCAGGTAAAGATTGCTGTTCACTATCAAAGTTCCTGAGGAGCAGTCCCACCCGCAGCCAGGCCCGATTGTCAAATTGCCGTTAATTATGATTGGGACACCCGCCACGTTGGCTTCCTGCACCTTGATCCACCCCAGCACCGACATGTTCCCATAAATGGTCATCGGGGTCGCCGTGGACACATCGTTGTCGGCGAAGTTGTTGAAATCTTCCCACGGCTTCGCATAGGGTGATATTGGGGGCGTCCAGTTCGTATTGGCCAGCACCAGGTTGTAATAATCACAGGGCATGGCGTAGTAGGGGTTCCCGGTGTAGATAACCGTGTTGTTCGACGCCGTGGCGTTCAACGTGATAGTCGTATCAATCATCGGGTCGTACAACAAAATCAGCGTGGAGTTCGTAACCATCGTTACCACGCCGTAACCTCCAATTTTGCCGACCGTGATGTTCGTGTCCACCATCACTTCAATACCACCCTCAATATCCACCGAGTTACTCACCCCCGGAACAATGCCCCCGGTCCAAGTGTTTGGGTCCGACCAATTGCCACTGGCTGTGGCAGTGATGAGGGTAAGGTTTGGCTGCCCCTGGCAGAGCACCGCGGAGAGCGAAATGGCCAAGAGGGTTAGGGTTCTGAAGAGAATGGTGGTTTTCATGGATTGCTCGATTCGAGGTTGTGGATTGAAATGGACTCTGCGGTCAGGCGCGTCTGAATTCAAGCGAAATGGGCATGGCTAAATCAGGTTTTAAGCTAATGACTCCCTCACGGCACGACGGTCGCATGGGGTTCAAGTGATACCTTATATTAGGTTGACCACGCCCGCGTCAACAGTCGCATGAAATGGTGACACTATTCCGCCGGGAAAAAACTGCGCCCGATTGCCCTCGCCGGCGGAGCGGCCGGCGGTCAGGCGCGTCGGACTTCTGGGCTGCTGACCAGCAAAAAAGCCGCCCCAAAGGGCGGCTTGAAAACCTGCCGGGTTCTTCCGGTGTTTGATTATTTGCGGCGGCGGAGCACCAACAAACCGGCCGCGCCCAAACCGGCCAAGGCCAGCGTCGTCGGTTCCGGTACCAGCGTGATGCTGCTGTACGTAATGTCATACGTCGGCGAGGACACGTTGGCCGGATCAATCTGGAAATTGATTCCAGAAACCACGTCGCCCGCCGCGAAATCGGCCAGATTGCCCGCTTGTAGCGGGAAGGTGAACGTATTCACTCCCGGCTGCGGAATGACATAGCCGGTACTATAATAGTCCGCCGCTCCGCCATTGCTGTCATCCAGTGAGAATAGGACAGCGACTCCACCGACCGGCGTCCCGGCATTCCAGATGTAGGAGAACGTGACCTCCGTCGCGGCCGGATCGTTCGGCTGGATTTGGCCCGCCGGAAGCCCGTAATACGAGGTGCTAAACGTGCCGGGGCCACCGACTGTATTGATTTCCAACCCCAACGGCGTGGACGTAACGGTCGCCGGGGGTGTCACCCAGACACCAGTAAACGACACATTGGCTGGATCTATGTTGGAGAGGTACTGCGGTCCCGTGATGCCCTGCGCCTGGGCTGATGCGGCCATTGCCAAGCCGCTCGCCACCGCGGCCGTGACTGCCATCCATTTGGTTTGTTTTCTCATAAGGATTTTTTAGGTTAGTTTTTTAGCATTCCGCCGATGAACTCACAACCTGACCGCCCTCATTCCCCTGCTTCTGAGCCGTTTGCCAAACCCAC
>Ga0181520_10001169_pt1 | contig 54536 bp, 42 predicted proteins | sample PEATcosm2014_Bin_29_FD_132451 | JGI IMG/M metagenome (GOLD analysis project Ga0181520, IMG submission 132451) | Peatland microbial communities from MTU Mesocosm Facility, Houghton, MI, USA - PEATcosm2014_Bin02_30_metaG | ecosystem: Environmental > Terrestrial > Soil > Wetlands > Peat | place... | reverse complement strand
GCGACTCCATCCCAATTGCCTCCTTCTGGCTCCGCCACCAATCCCGCCAGACCGGGGTCAACGCCTACGCCCAGGCCCCGTAACCTAACAAAGTGCGGAATGCACCCAAGGCCCGTCACGTCGCCCGGGGTCACGGTTTCAAATGGGGAATGTCGATACTGAGGCCGAATTGGTGGACCAGTTCCTCGGGCGTGACCCGATAGGTTGTGCCACGAATGACGCACGTGATATACTGGGCAAACTGGTCCCGCGGCGCGCGGCACGTCGCCGCGCCGCAACAAGTTGTTTTCTCGGAAATCCGCGCTGCTCCATTCGGAGTTTTTTGGCAAGGAGACGTTAGATGCCCGATGTAGATGGTCTGAAAGAAGCGAAGAATTATGGCGTCGGTATCCCCCAGAAATCGGAGTGCTTCTTCCTCAAAGGCTCCGGCAGCCTGGACTGGGGCATGAAGAACAGGCTGGCGCGGATTTTCGATCCCACCAGCGGCCGGACTGCCATGCTGGCCATCGATCATGGCTACTTTCAGGGGCCAACCACGGGGCTGGAACGAGTCGATCTGAACATCCTGCCGTTGGTCCCCTATGCCGACACCCTGATGCTGACCCGCGGCATTCTCCGCAGCATCGTGCCGGCCTCCACGTCCAAGTCGATCGTGCTGAGGGTTTCCGGCGGAACGAGCATTCTCAAGGAGCTGTCGAACGAACAACTGGCGGTGGATATCGAGGACGCCGTCCGTTTGAACGTGTGCGCCATGGCCGTTCAGGTCTTCATTGGCGGGCAGTACGAGCGTGAATCGATCATCAACATGACCAAGACGGTGGATGCGGGCATGCGCTATGGCATCCCTACGCTGGCCGTGACGGCCGTCGGCAAGGAGTTGGTCCGCGACGCCCGCTACTTCCGTCTGGCCACGCGGATCTGCGCCGAACTCGGCGCGCATTACGTCAAGACCTACTACGTCGAGGATGGGTTCGATACCGTGTGCGCGGCCTGCCCCGTGCCGATTGTCATCGCGGGGGGCAAGAAGCTGTCGGAACTGGACGCCCTGACGATGGCCTACAAGGCCGTTCAAGAGGGCGCTGCCGGCGTCGATATGGGACGAAACATCTTCCAGGCCGACGACCCCGTGGCCATGATTCAGGCCGTGCGGGCGGTGGTGCACGACAACGAGAAGCCGGCCAAGGCGATGGACCTCTATAAGAGCTTCAAAAAATGTTAGCCTCTGTCTGGTACAACAACAAGGATATCCGGCTGGAGGAGGTTCCCACTCCCAAGCCGGGGCCGCGCGAGATGCTGGTGAAGGTCATCGCCTGCGGCATCTGCGGCAGCGACGTGGTGGAATGGTACCGGCTGCCCCGCGCTCCGCTGGTGCAGGGGCACGAAATCGGCGCCCAGGTCGTCGAAGTCGGTGAGGCCGTCAAGGGTTATAAGGTGGGCGACCGGGTTTGTATCGCTCCCAAAGTGCCCTGCATGGAATGCTCGTACTGCCGGGACGGGCATTATCCGGTTTGCTCGGAGATCAAGGTTCGGCTGCCCGGCGGCTATGCCCAGTATATTCTCGTGCCCGAGACGCTGGTGGAGAAAGGGACGTATCCCTTGCCCGACGGCATCAATTACGAGCAAAGCACCTTCATCGAACCGCTGGCCTGCGTCGTCCGCGCCCAGAACATCGGCGGGCTGACCAGCGGGCAAACCGTGCTGATCCTGGGCTGCGGGATGTCCGGCCTGCTGCACGTGAAGCTTGCCAAGACGAAGAATTGCCGGATCGCGGTCACGGACGTCAATCAGAGCCGGTTGGAACTGGCCGGCAAACTTGGCGCGGACCTGGCGATCGACGCCACGGAGGACGTCCCTCAACGCGTGCTGGAGAAATTCGGCAAGAAGGCGGATGTGGTGATGGTGTGCGCCTCGGCGTTGCCGGCCATCCAGCAGGCATGGAAGAGCGTGGACAAGGGAGGCGCCGTCGTGTTCTTCGCCGTGCCCGGGCCGGAAAAAGACGTGGTCGTGCCGCTCAATGATTTCTGGACCAAAGAAATCAGGATCCTCACGGCGTACTACTGCGGCCCGAACGACATCCGGGAGTCCATGCGGCTGATCGAAACCGGAACGATCAAGGTCGAAGACCTGATCACCCATCGGCTGCCGTTGGAAGACACTGCCAAGGGTTTTGAGCTGGTGGCCGGCGGGCGGGACTCGCTGAAGGTCATCATCCGGCCGGCCGACGGGCTCAAGGCGTGAGGGGCTGCCGTTTTCTTCTGCCGTGGAGTGCCTGATGAAGCTGAAACACGTGGGCCTGGTGTGTGCCAGCGAGGAAAACGCGGACGCCTTCTATGGCCGCCTGCTGGGGCTGGCGAAGTCCGAGCCCAAAACGCTTCCTCGCGCGTTGTCGCAGGCAATCTTTCAGGTGGACGGCGACCTGAGAATCATTAATTACATCGGCGATGAGCTGCACGCCGAGATCTTCATCGACGGCCAACCCAGGCCTCAGGGCGGGCGCATCGAGCACGTCTGCCTCGAAGTCGACGACTTGCAGGTTTTTATCCAGGGCTGCCGTGCGCTTGGGGCAACGGTCACTCAGGTTCCCAAGGGCGATTCGCTGCTGACGTTCGCCTGCGATCTGGACGGCAATCTCTTTGAAATCAAGGAAGCGGCCGGCCGCGATCGATGACGCGCTATTTCCGTCTTGAGACCAGGCTTTGGCCCGTGGAATTGCCGAGTCGATCGAAAGGCGGGGCCGTAACGCCGGACCGAGTCTCAGAACCCGCCGCGATAGGACTGAATCAACTCGCGATCGGAAAGCGTCTGTTGGCTCTTCTCGCCCAAGAAGTAGAAGCTCGAAGCCGCATCCAGGGCCGCCGGGCTGCGAACGAGGTAGTAATCGAAATACTTGAGCCAGAAGAAGGCCAGACGCGAGAGGCCGCTCACCGCGGCGCGGGACCACCTTCGGCGGCAGAAGCTCAAGAGGAAATAGCGCGCCGACCAGGCCAACGCCACGCCTGGCCCCCCACTGATCCCGGCGGCAAGCTCGCGGAAGCGGCGGAACAACCGGCGGTGCCCCAGCCGGGTGAAACGCGTGAAATCGAACTCCCGCCCATGCACCTGCTGCATGAACGGCGTGTCGGCGTAGACCAGGCCGCCGGGCCGCAAAACGCGATGCACTTCGGCCACGCACCGCGCCGGATCGACGACGTGTTCCAGGACTGCCTGCAGGATCACGCCGTCGAAGGTCTCGTCCCGGAAAGGAAGGTCGTGCGCGTCGCATATCAATTGCGTGCGGAAGCCCAGGGCCACGTCGGTTTCGAGCAGTTCGATGCCAGGATCGCCGAGGAGCACCTGCAGGCCGTCGCCCACGATGCTGCCGCCGATCACCAGCACCCGGGGACGCTCGGCCCGGCCGCGCAGTTGGTCGCGAAACTGCCGGAAATTGCCGCGGGCCGTCACATTGGCCGCCAGCGTCGGCAGCGAGCTGCTGATCCAGCGGCGCAGGCGTCCCACGGGCTTGAAGAACGTGGGGGCCTTCCGCACGAACGTCGCCACGTCGAACAGGCTCCGCTCGGGGTTGATCAGGATGGCAGTGCCGTCGACCGTGGCAAACTTCGCCTCGCACCGGTCATTGCCGCAGACGAGGCCGTCGGCGGCCACTTCGAGCAAGTCGCGGCAAACCGGACAGGCGAGGTCGTCTCGAAACGCCTGTGGCAGCGCTGTAAGCAGGTCTTCTTCAGGGAGCGTCTGGCAGGGCTGCATCGGTATTCCCCGGTTTTCGAAAGCGGAGGGTGGCACTGCTGAGGGTGGCACCGCTAATAATAGGGACAGATGCGGCACAGGGCATTCGTCCCCGCGGCACTCGTCCGGCGGAACTCCCGAGCCTGCGGGCCGCGCCAAATCTCCCCGAATTCCTGCTCCAGGATATTGCCCACGACTGCCCCTTTCTCCGAGCCAAACAGGGCGCAGCAGGGGGCGACGTCCCCATTGGCCCGCACGAACATGTACTCCCACGGCAACAAACAACGAGGCAGGGCCGCCGGCGGCACCTTATTGCGCCGGAAGTAGCACGCCACGTTCAATCCCAAGTCTCTCCCCAGCTTCGACAGGTATTCTCGATTCACGGTGGAACTTGCCGTAGGCGAAGGGCAGAGAGCGGCCGCCGTGTCGTCCAGAGGGATGGGATGAATGGCATGGATGCCGTCGAATCCGAGCGCTCGGGCCAGGCGGAGAATGTCTCCGATTTCGTCCAGATTCGCTTGGCTGATCACCATGTTAACTCCGACGGTCAACGGTTTGCCGCGCCGTTGCCTAGCCTCCGCCAAGAACTCCCCCACGTAGCGCCGCCAGCGATCAAAGTCCGCCCCCCGCCGCAGACTCTCGAACGTCTTCTTTTGGGCGCCGTCGCACGAGATGTTGACGGTATCGATCGTGTCGCGGGAAAGGATGGCCTGCCGCATTCGCGCGCCGAGCAGCGTCCCGTTGGTGTGGAACTCGCAGCGGATCTTTCGTTCCGCCAGAATATCGACCAGCGAAAAGAACTGCGGGTTCGTCAAGGGCTCGCCGATGCCGCTGAGGACCACTCTGGCGGGCTGCCAGGGCAGGCGACTCAGGATGCGGCAAAAGTTGTCCTCGCTAAGGTGCTCGCCGTTGCCCTGCTCCCTCGAATGCGAACAGCTAGGACAGCACAGGTTGCATCGGCTCGAGGCCTCGATCTGCAGCTTCAACGGAAACCGGCGAGGACGCTCGGGGGCGACGTAGGCCACCATCAGTTTGCGAGAAGCATGTCTCCAGGAGTCCCGGCGGCTCAGCTTGGAAAGCACGCGAGCAAGCTTCTTCTCGATTCGCAGCGTGTTGGATAGCGTCATAGGGCTGTTCCAAAACATGTGGCGGAACGGCGTACCCCCCACAATCATAGCTTACGGTAGAAGCGGCACGGCGGTTGCTACACGCATGATTTGCGGTTAAAGCAAAGCTGGATTCTCTTCCAGGAACGTTGTCATTTGCAGTCCAGTCAGACCGGCCTAGGTGCAACGCTCGACGACATGGCCCTGATGCGGGTGTACATCAAGCGGCAGGAAGACTATGCCGTGGTTCGCGACCTGTGCCAGGCGCGGCTGGGCGAAACGCCGGTCGTCTATACCGTGGCCGACGTGTGCCGCCCCGAGCTGCTCGTGGAAATCGAAGGGATTGCGTTTTGCGGTCGGGGCTAACGGCACCGATAGTTGCTGCCGTGGCACTATTTCTTCAGACTAGCCGCGTTGGGCACCGGCCGCGCTTTCGGCACGTGCGGCGGCGCGTCGGCCTCCCGGACCGAAAGATCGGCGTAAATCACCCGGTACTTCTTTGCGGTCGTGGGGCGGTACCAGAAGACGGGCGTGTCGGCCGCGCCCAGCCGCACGCCTTTGCCCACGTAACGCGCCTCGGCACTGGGCGGAAGGTGGTTGGCGAAATGGATGCCGCGCTGGATCTGCCCCTGGGCTTCCATGAACTTCGCCGACGCCGCCTTCTGACTTTCCGCGGTCTTCCGCATTTTCGCTTCCTGAGCCTTCCCGGTTTTCGTCATTTTAGCGTCCCAGGCTTCCATGCTTTTCACCATCCGGTCGCCCAAAGCCTGGCGAAGCTCATCCTTGAACTTTTGCACCTCTGCCGGTTTTCCCGTCGCCTTTTCCAGATGCTTGAGCATCAGTTCCTCGAACTTGCATCTTTTTCCCTCGTCCGCCTTCCAGTCGGCGGGAGCCTGTTCCTCCCACAGCTTCGCTGTGATGAGCTTGCTGATCTCCTGCTGGGCCCTGCGTTTTTCCTCTGCTGTCCCACTGGCCAGTTTGAGCATCTGCTCCTCGAACTTGCGTCGTCGCGTCTCATCGGCCCTCCAACTCGCCGGCGCGAGGTTCTCCCAAAGTCTCCGGCTTGTTATGGGCATGATGATCTTCGTCATTTGCTCGGCCAGCTTGAGCGCCTGCTCCTTGCTCACTTTTCCCGCTATGATCTCGTCATGCATCTTGTCCATGATCGTGCTGATCTGCCCCTCGAACTTCCGCCGCTCGGCCTCATTCGCGTCTTCTGTCAATGAATTGGTCGGGACATTGTTCCATAGCGGCGGGGCACCAGCCATATTGTCCCACATCGCCTGGATATTGAACTTCTTCCAATACACCCAGGAAGCCGTCTGCATGTCGAGCGATTCCGGGAAGACACCGCCGGTCAGCTTGGTATATTCGCGGAACATTTCCAGCAGGTCCCTTTCGCGATCCGGGGATTCATCGGCCTTCTCCGTCCGCACCGTGTAGCCGGGCGGCGGCTCGACGCTGAACAACGATTCGTCCATCGGAGCGTTGAACACGAAGTCGCTCAAAGTCACTTTGATGTTGCCGTCCATCCCCGTGGTCATTTCGACGCGGACCGGCATGCCGGTCTTGGGATCGCCCCAGAGATCCATGGGTGGGTCGCGGTCGCTGCTGATACGGAACCCCACGACGCGGCGGCCGTCGATCTCCTTCTCGCCGAGCGGCACACTAGGGAACTTTTTGTTCTTGTTGTCCCGAGCCGTTTGCAGCAAGCGAAACCAGAGATTGGGATCGTTGCGGTAGTTCTGGGTGTTCGAGTAATTGAGAATCGTGGCCTGTTCTTCCGCGGGATACAGTGTGAGACTCTTGCCCCGGCCCCAATCGGTGATGGCCACCGTCTTGGGCCCGTTCGACGTGCCAATTTCCCGTCGCAACCGGGTCGCGTCCAGCACCATGTCCTCGCTACGAATCGTCATCGGCGAGGGGCCCTTCATTTCGATGATTGTCTTGTACTTGACGGTCTTCGCTTGCAGAAGCGGCTGCATGAAGTCGGCGACGGCCAACGTTGCGCCGGAGCTGTGAAACCATAAGGCAACTCCTGCGCTGGCGACGACAAAAATGACCGCCGCCGCAACACCGGAGATCGGGTGACGCATAATCCACCTCCAATGGGTTAGCGATCGAGCAAGGAATTTGGGGCGGGAACCATGCATGGGAGAGGGCAACACGGCCGTGGCCGCCAGCAGCTTCGCCCGCGCCTTGACGCGATCAATCGCGTCTTCAGGAATCGGCTCTTCCAAGGCCGCCTTCACCGCGGCTTCCAGCGGGGGCTCCAGGCTCTCGAAATCGACAGCACGGTATTCGTCGTTCATGGGCGATCTCCCCGATTCGAAACCGCCAACTGGGTGAGCAACCGTTGCCGCGCCTTGTACAACGCCGTCGAGACGGCGTCGGCAGAAACGCCCAGAGTTGCCGAGATTTCCGCGCGCGAAAGTTGCTCGAAGTGGTGCATCACGAAGACCGTGGCCTGTTGCTCGGGCAAGCGGGCGATGGCCTTTCCCAGCCAGTCGGCCAGTTCCCGGGCCCCGGCCTCTTCCACCGGCCCGACGGTCGACACCCGGTCGTCGTCGCGCAGCTCGACCGACGGGCGATGACGGCGCAACCGATCGAGCGACCGCAGCGTCGCCAGCCGCACGAGCAACCCGGTCCAACTCTGCACCGGCCCTTTCCGGTGCAAGCGGAGGGCTTCGGTGAACACGTCCTGCGCGACGTCCTCGGCGTCATGGACCGACCTCAAGATCCGCAGCGCCACCCGGAACACGCGTTTCGCGTCCTGCTCGACAATCCGGTCCCAATCGGGCAGCTCATCCTCGGTCACGCCATCCGTGCCTCACCTTGAAACCTGGGGACGCGTCTATTAGATAGTCGCAGCGGCCGCCCGCCCATGACCGGAAAAATGATGCGTTGTACAAGTTGGCGTGGCAGTTGTACTGCCATCCCCCCCGCCTCTGTAGAGAACGGGCTCCGTCCCGTTCCGCGAAGCCTCGGGGGCGCCCCATAGCCGCTCCGCGGAACGCCACGGAGGGCGTTCCCTTACAGAAACGATTACCGGTCTTGCCGGTCGAGACCCATCACCGGTGCCAGCCAGTGTTCTCCTTATTCCGGACGAACCGGCCACGAAGCGCGCTGCGGAGTGGCGTACAAGCCGATCTTTTCCAACGGGATCCGCTCGAAGCCCAGCTTATAGGCCGGCGAATCGTCCTTCAGTTGGAAATTGTGATGCTCGGGATCGACGAACCGCGGATCCTGGTCGAGCAAATTGTCTTGAAACGTGACCAGCGGCTTGGCCACCGTTTCGAAATCGCCCCACCGGCCGCGGACGCAAATGTTGCGGGCGATGAGATTGTCCGCCGGCGCCATGGGGTTCTGGTCGAGGATGTGCACCAGTTTCGGATAACGGCTGGCCCATAACGCGTTCTGATAGGGCACGGCGGCCAGCGTTTTCTCCATCGTGTCGCGCGAGAAAGCCGCCCAGTTGAGGCCGCGGGCGTCCACGTGGGTGGCGGGCACGCAATCGACGAAGACGTTGTTGACGATCGAGCAATCGCGGCCGCCGCCGATCATCGCCGCCCGCGTCACCTTGTAAAACAAGTTGCCGCGGATCTCGATGCCGCTCAGTTGATCGTCCAGGTACACGCCGACGCAGCCGCGCCCCTCAAAGCCGCTGATATGGTGGAAGTAGTTGTAGCGGACTTTCGTGCCGCGCATCGTCCAGTCGCGCCCGCCGTAGATCGCCCCGGCGTCGTTCGATTCACGGCAGACGTCGTGGATTTCGTTCATCTCGATAAGATGGTCGTTGCCGCCGAAATTGATCGCCATGTGCGGAGCGTCGTGGATCAAGTTATGCGTGACGCGATTTCCCACGCCGTTCATCAAGACTGCCGCGTGGTACATGGGATTCCAGCGACCGTAGTGGTGAATGTCGTTGTTGTCGATCGTTATCGCGCCGGCGGAAAGCGTTGTCCGGTCGCCGCCGCCCAGCGCGATGCCGCCGTCGCCGGTGTTGCAGATATCGCACCCGATCACGCCGCTGTGACTGCCCGATAGCTCGACGCCCCAGCTTCCCGTGTTGCGAATCTTGCAGCCGAGGACTTGCACATGGCTCGCCTCTCTGGCCACGATCGCGGTAGCGCGGCAGGCCTCAAAAGCCAATCCGCGAAAGGTGACGTGAGCGGCCTTGCTCATGTTCACCAGGGTGGGGATGACCGACACCACGGCCTGGCCCTTTTCGATCGGCGCTGGGGGCCAAAAATAGAGAATCCCCGACGTGCGGTCCAGATACCACTCACCCGGCGTGTCCAGCTCGGGCAGCAGGTTGAAGGCATAGTACCATTGGCCCTTCCGATAGCCGTAGTTGTGATAGGGCGGCACGAGCGAGATGGCGTGCCGGGCCGTGTCGATCGATTCGACCTGCTCGCGCTGGTCGGACCAGTCCCAAAACCAGTAGCCGTGCAGCCAGATGTCTTTTTCCCCGGTCCAGCGATTGGGCCGGTCGCCCTTATAGGTGAACTTTCCGATCGCATCGCCGACGGTGCCGCGGACGTCGACCAGCTTGCCGCCCAGCAGGTCGACGATATGCACGAAGCCCGTGTTGGGCCAGCGGGCCAGGGTCATCGGCTTGTCCTGAAAGAACAGATCGAGGCGATTGTCGCCGGTCACTTGCCCGAGGTCCTTGATTCCCGCCGCGCGCAGATCGGCTTCCAGCACCTTGCCGCGGGCCGACGCATCAATCCGTTTGAGCACCGCCGGATCGGTGACCGGCCGGAAATTATTGATCCGCACGCCTCCGGAAATCCGCACTTCTTCGCCGGGCCGCGCTCGCCACTGGATCGGCGCACTGGCGGTGCCGGAATCCTCGGCCGAAAGCGCGAGCGGCCCGGCCAGCGGGTAGCTGCCGCCGCCGAGTTCGACGACAATGCCGCCGGCGGGCAGCGTGCCCGCCTTTTTGATGTTGCGGAGTTCATCGCGTGCCCGCTCAAGGGTGCGAAAGGGGCCGTCGCCATCTTTCGGCGCGGCTACCCTACCCGACCAGCCGTCGTTGCCGTTTGGTGCAACGTGCAGCACGAGCCCCTCCGTCCCGGCGGCCGGACAAGCCACGGCTGCCCACAGCAAGGACAACGTCAGGACCGATCGCAAACCAGTGGCAAAGTTACGCATGGTGGCTCCTCAGGTTGGCGGGAAACTGTAGTAGCAGACGACGATCCTTGGCCGGCATTCCCGGTTGGGTGTCGTTCTGATATGCTCCGAGCGGCAACTCCCCTATCCTAGCGAAGAGCTATGCAACATTCCAGTTGGCCCGATGGTTTCCCCCCAACAATCTCGCTTCACACACTTCCCTGATGCTCAAGGCTATGGCGAGGGTGACTGGACCGAACAGCGGAGGTTGGCCCGCTTGTTGAAGCGGTCGTTCGAAGAATGGACAACATCGATTTCGGCGAATCCAGTCACCGACCAGGGGCGCTCATTGCTGCCTTTTGCCCTCGTCCCTCGTCCCCAGAGCGGGGATTCTCCACCCGTACCAGGATCATCCGGTCGAAAAACAGGCCGTTCGGCTCCTTGGGGTTGCCGTGGGGATACTTCGCCCCGGTGAATTTTGCGGAAACGTGCACTTCCCACTCCTGATCGGGATTCAGCGGGTCATTGAGAGAAAACAGATGTTTCTGCATCTGCCAGGACCCCGTAAGGTAGATGTAAGTCCATTCGCTCAGGCGAAAACGCGGCCCCTTGTACCAATGGTATCCTCTCCCCAAGACATCCTTGGCCTGAATAAAGACCGTGCCTCCATCGGAGAGCGGGGGTTTCTTGACGGAGCGCCAAAAACCGATGGGCATGGGGATATCCTTCCCGCTGGTCTGGGACGGCGGCATTGCCGCCAGGCCGAGCGCCGCATCGGGATCCGGAACCACAATAGGGAAATAGGATCCCCCGATCAACGGCGCCGTGAACTCGATGACACGGTCGGGAGACAGGGAAGCGAACTCCCTGGGCAGCGGAGTGTATTCGACTCCCGCGCTCATCTCCGCCACGTAATGCCGAACGATATCGAGCACCGGCTCAACGGCCTTGCGATCCTTGACGTCGAACCGGCTCGTGTTGCCCAACAAATAGGGGTGCTTGGTGGTCTTCAGCGTATCGAGCAAGCGCGCCTTCAGGAAGGCGGCACGATACGGATACGTCTCCAGCCTCCTGCCCTTGGCGAGGTAATCGCGGATGATCGTATTCCGCCAGACAAGCGCGGCAAGATCCAGTTGAAGGCGCAGGTCCCTAACTCGGCCCAGCCGTTCGATGTCATTTTTTACCGCTGCCTCGGCCTGGTCGAACAGCTTTTGCGCTGCATCCATAAACGCATAGTCGAAAAACCGGTATTGAAACCGCGGCAGACGCGAATGGATTTCTTCCACATGTTTCTGCAGTGCCGAGCCCGCGGCGCCGTAGTAGCCATTCAGGAAATCGGCGACCAAGCCATTCACGTCCGCGTCGGGGTTTTGGCACAGCCGGGCGTAAATCCACATGTCCATTTCGTAGAACTGCGGAAACAGCGAGTCCTCGAACGCCAACAACTCGTTCTCCTGAAAGATTCCGTCGGGACTTTTCAGGAACCTGAAGAATTTCATCTGCTCGTCCATCTTCCAGGTCCGCGGGCAGAAGAACTTGCCGTTATAAAAGCAGGGAGCAGCGTAATCCCAGAGCCAGATATGACTCGCGAAGTACGTCCATTTGCGCAAGGTTTTCAGGCCGTCACACTGGTTTCCCAGCGGATACCACACATTTCCGCTGCACGGACCCGTGCACACCTGGACGATTACATTGTCCCGCGCGCGGATGTTCTTGGGCGGCAATCCGGTGTTGTTGTACGCAAGCGTGCGGATGAACTTGTCCGGGTACTCCTCGCGGATGGCGTCGGCCACCTGGTTCACGAACGAGAGCAAGAGCCCCGCGTCCGTGCCGGTTTTATCCGTGGCGCCGTACTTGCGCGCCATCTCGCGGCAGTGCGGACAATCGCAAATCGTCTCGCCGCCTCCGTCGTTGCAGGCCACCGTGTAGCACAGTCCGTCCGGATCCGTGTGAATGTCTTTTTTGACCTCCTCGATGACGATCCGAAGAACGTCGGGATTCGTCAGACAGAGATGGTTTCCCTGATGGCTGCCCGGGACGCGCTTCCCGTCGCGCATGGAAAAGTACTCGGGGTGGCTGGCAAAGTACTTCTCGTTCGGCAGATATCCAATGAACCCATGGCCGCCCCCGATCCGGCCGCCGCATTTCAGCCAACCGCCTACGGACTCATCCAACTCGGAAGTACTGGGCTGGTTCAAACGGTTGCGGGCGTTAAACCATTTCCACGGCTCGTGCGAAAAAAATCGTGGATCGCCCAGCGACGTGTAATGGCTGCGGAATCTGAAATACGGCCGCACGCGGCGATCCAGCGATGGAATCGCGCAATTCTCAATCCTGGGGACCTTTTCCGCCCACGGCGTATACCAGCGCACTCCCAGCATGTTCTCCAGGAATTCATAGACGGCGTAGAGCGTTCCACGGGGCCGGCCGCCCGTCAGGACCAGATCGCCGACCGTGGTCTTGAGCAACGACTCCTCGGTCTGTAACGCTTTGACGTTTATGCCTAAGTGGCGGGCGAAAGTTGTGTTGCCCACGTAGATTGCCGGCGCCCCGCCTTTCCAATCGGATTCCTCGACCGTGGCAAACGTCGCCCCCGTGATCTTCGCAAGATAATCCGCCAGTTCCTTCGCCGCGGTCTTTTCGGCAGGAATCGCTTCCGATGAATTCACCACAATGGTGGCGAGGGCCTTTCCCTGCTCCGCAATCCTCAGCCCCCGTCGCGCAGGGGTCCCAGGAGAGTCCTCTCCCGCGCAGGTGACGCATAAGGTCCAAAATGATAGCCCCGCCAATACCCCGCAAACGGCATCCCGTATCTTCGCACGCAGTCCACTCGGACATTTTGGCATTCGTCGAGCCCTCATCAGTGCCAAGGAAAATGTCAGTACCGATCGCAAGCCAGTTGCAAAGTGTTATACATGGGAGGATCCTGAATGCTATGGCAAGGGCGATCGGACAGCAACGCCGAGCTTGGCCCGGTAGTTGAAGCGGTCGTTGGGTGCAACGTCCCCGTGCAGCGTGAAATCGCTCGCCTCGCCGCTCTGCTGAATGTTGTCGGCCCATTTGAAGTCGATCTCGGCGGGCAGGGTTTTCAGTCCCAGGGCCGCGCGCGGAATGGCAAGCTCCAACTGGTTGCCGCCCACGCGATACGGGACGTCGACCGGCATGCCCCAGCGATATCCGCGCAGGTTCCGTTCCAGCGTCGCCGTTTGGGCCCTGGCCGGTACGCGATTCAGCACGAAGTCGTAGCCCAACCAGCCGGTGGCCGGGTTATGATCGACGTCCAGGAACAGCATCATCCAATTGGCATCCGTCCGTGGTGAAAGCGGCTGCCGCGTGCGGACGTAGAAATAGACGTTCTTCTCGTCCCAGCTCACTTTCGCGACCACAATGTCGTTGCGCCCGGTGGTGTCGACGTACGGGCCTGCGCTCCCCCAGCCGGGATGGTTGCGCCGCATCGGGTCGCCGATCGGATCGCGAAATTCCGGCCCCACGGCCGCCCAATCGTCAAAACGCCCGTCGATCCGGATGGGCGCCGGAGTCACCGGCGGAACTGGCCTCGCCCCCTTGTAGCGGCGGATGTAGGAGACCATCTGATAATAGTAGTTGTCGCCGTGCCCGCCTTGCATCGGTTCGATGTCGCGGCTGTGCTCCTGGTCGAATTCATCGACGAACATCACCGGCCGCCGGATGCCGGCAAAGTTGTCGAAGCGGTCGGCAAACCACTCGTTCCAGCCGGTCAGGAAGATGAACTTCGGGTCCTCCTTGAGCGCCCGCTCCCACTGCTCGGCGACGTTGCGGCCGTAGAGCACCGCGTCAGGGCGGCGGTCGATGGTTCCGTTATGGAAGCTCCGCCCCCGCGATTCCGGCTCGCTCATGCTGCCCAAGCGGCCGCCCACGGCATTCTGGGCCACGCCGACGGACATTTGCTCCTTCTCTCCCCGGGAGTTCTTGAAGACGTGTTGCGGGTAAACTTCGAGCCAGCTCCACATATCGGGCTTGGTCGGGCCGCGAAAGTAATCGGGCTGCGGCGCCCGGAACGTGAAGAACCGGCGGATGGCAGCCGACGGGCCGTCGCTTAACATCGTGGGATCGGCCAAAATCAACGGTTTCCCCTGCCAGCGAAACCAGAGGTCGGGGAAAAGGCCCGGCCCATAGAGTTCCTTGTACAACTCGAGCACCACCTTACCGGGCTCGCCGAACGGGCAGAGGAAGGCCACTTGCGGCGAGCGTCCGCCACTCTGGCGGACCTCCGAAAAGGCGCGCAGCAGGGCCATGTAGTAGGGCTTATAGGTCACCTGATTGGTCACGTCGAAGATGACTACGTCGACCCCCGCGTCGGCGAGCATCTGCGCGTGCTTGCGGAGCACTCCCGCATCGTCGGTCAAGTAATAGCCGAAGATCGACTGGCCCCAGTGGTGCGGGGCGTGCATCGGTCCCCACAGCGGGCTCTGGTTTTTCTCCATCGCCTGCGGATCCTGGGCGAGGATCTTCGTCACGTCGTAGGGCCCTCCGCGGACATGGGCCCCATGCCAGAGGAAGTAGAAGATGCCGACCACGCGATCGGCCCGCGGCGGTCCGACGTCCTCGTAGGTCGGCACGCGGCGTCCCAGGGCGTCGGTCGCCGCCCAGGTGTCGCTGAAGGTGTCCCAGAGCGCATTTTGTCCCGGCCCGAGTGCCGGCCGCTCAGCGGCCTGGCCGCTGCGGATGCCCAACGCGGAACAAAACAGCACCGAAAACAGAATGGCTGTCGGAAGAGCAGACTTCACTTTCATGGTACCGCCATGGGGGGCTTTTCAGGGGAGGTCGCTCGGATGTGCCCCGAGCGGGAACTCCCCCATGTTAGCCGGTACCGGCATGAACTTCCAGTTGCTCGACTGATGTTCCCGTCGACAATCCGGTCTCACGGCTCATCGCGATGCGACCCATTCGCAGCGGGACAGTCCCCTCACGTGTTTTTGAATCGGCCCACTCGCGTGAGTTCTCGGTAGGGCGATCGCCAGAGCGGCTGTCCTCGGTTGGCATTCTTCAACCACTGTGCCGCACGACTATGTACTGCCGCTAGTGGCCCAACAACTGACCGACGCAATGGACTCGATCAGACGTTCGCGAGGGATAGGCTTCGTCACATGGTCGGCGAAACCCGCTTCGCGGCTCCGCTGGACGTCTTCGTCTTGACCATAGCCGCTTAGCGCGATGCCAGGAAACTCGTACCCTCGTGACCGCAACTCGCGCATTAGGTCGTGTCCGCTGCCGTCCGGCAGTCCCAAGTCGCTGATGAGCAGGTCGAAATGATGTTCGGCGGCCAGTTTCAGCGCCGTAACGATGTCGCCGGCCGTGTCGACCTCGTGGCCTTCGGACTCCAGCATCATGCGCACAATCGTCGCCGTGACGCCGTGGTCTTCAACCAATAGGACGCGCAAGGGGCCAACGGCACGATTCTGGGGCCTGGCGGGAGCACGGGCTTCGGGCCGGCCGGTAAGCGCTGTCAGCGGCAGCGTAACGCGAAACGTTGCTCCCTTGCCCGAGCCCTCGCTGCGGGCCTCGATACGACCGCTGTGCATCTCGGTCATCGCCTTGCTGATCGCCAGGCCCAAACCCAGTCCGCCGAACTGCTGACTGAGGGATCGCTCCGCCTGCTCGAAGGCGTTGAACAGCCGCGGCAGTGCATCCGGGGCAATGCCGATACCGTTGTCCTTCACCTCCGCGACGACATGCCCTTGCCCGTCGGGACGACAACGAATACCCGCGCAACCCCCGTGCGGCGTAAACTTGATCGCGTTCTTCAAAAGGTTCCAAAAGACCTGCTGGAGACGGGCGCTGTCGCCGTCCACCCAGTAGGGCGTGCCCGGCCCCATGTCCACGCCGAGTTCCAGCCCACGCGCTTCAATGTCGGGGCGACACACCTCGACGGCATGGTCAATCACCGTACCCAGGTCCACGCGTTCTTTGTAAAGCTTGATCTTGCCCTGCGTAATGCGAGCCAGGTCCAGCAGGTCGTCGATCAGCCGGGTCTCCATCTCGATGTTACGGCGGACCATCTCCAGCGTTTCGCGCATATCTTGATCCAGGCCTGGCCTGCGCTGGAGCATCGACACGCCCATCAACACCGGCGCCAGCGGCGTGCGCAGCTCATGGCTCAGAATTGCCAAGAAGTAGTCCTTGGCGCGGTTAGCTAGTTCGGCGGCCGCCTTGGCGCGCTCGGCTGATTCCTTCGCTGCACGCAAATCTGCCTCCAGCCGCTTTCGCTCGGAAATGTCTTGTACTAAGACCAGAATGCAATCGGGCGTCCCATCGTGTTTCTTCATGAGCTGAACCGAAACGCTGGCGTAAAGTAGTTCGCCGCCCTTGCGAGTGAAACGTTTATCCATGACGTAGCCTTTGCCGACGCCACTCAGCATGCGACGGAACTGCGCGTCCTCAACGGGCAAGTCGTCGGGATGGGTCAATTCGGCCCAGCTCTTCTTGGCCAGTTCGTCTTCCGAGTACCCCAACAGTTGGCAGAATCGCTGATTGACTTCCATCCATTCTCTTTGTTCCGATAACATCGCCATCCCGACCAGCCCTTGCTCGAAGTATCCACGGAACCGTTGCTCACTTTCCAATAGCCATTTTTCCGTCTGCATGCGTTCGGCGCTCTCCTTATCCAGGCTGCGGACAATCCCGGCGAGCTCGGCACTCGTGGCTTCAGCTCGACGGTTGCTCCTTTGCAAAGATTCGGTGAGAATGATGACGACGAGGCCCACAACGCAATAGAGCACAATCCCCACTTGATGTTCCAAGCTGTAGATCAGAATGGAACCGCGAGGCTCGGTGAACAGATATGCGGCCAGCAGGCCGCCGGAGACCATCGCCAACAACGCTGGCGCCCAGCCGGCGTACCAGGCCACGAACATGACGGCGGCGTAATACGTGGTGAACGGCGCACTGTCTTCGAGGATCGGATCGAGCCAGTAGCGCACCAGCGTTGCCAGGGCGGTGGCGACGATCGCGATGCCATAGGGCAGCAATCTTCTCCGCCGAGGAGGATACCAGCGACAGGTGGCGTCAAGCACCGCCCGTCCTCCAACTCGCGCATTTCCGACCAGGTCGGTGCGGAGACGGGTGATACGTTTGGCGAAATCAATCATCGCGCTCGCCTTCGAAAGCGCGAAGTCGGAGGCGGTTCCGGCGTGTCGGGTGGAACGCCTTCGCATATCTCCGCGCGCATGACCGAAACGTCGCCAGGGCCGGAGACACCCAGCTTTACCCGACTCTTTGAAACGGTCAACACCCTGACATTGATGGCCGAGCCAATCTGAATTTCTTCCCCTATTTTGCGCAGCAAGACGAGCATGGAGAAACCTCCGTGTTAGAAATGTCTTGAAATTAGATTTTCGTAGCCGCAAAGTGCGTGCTATGCATGACGTTTCCATTTGAAAGATGCGGGGTTATCACCTATCACCTGCCTACTCATATCGCAGGGCTTCGATTGGGTCCAGCCGCGACGCCTTCCACGCGGGATAAAAGCCGAACACGATGCCGACCGTGGCCGAGACCGCAACGGCTGCAACAATGGCCGGGAGCGATGCCTCGGTGGGCCAATGCCTGATCGACCGCACCAGCATCGACAAGCCTCGGCCGAAGACGATGCCGATGGCTCCGCCGACCAGGCACAGTGCCACGGCTTCGACGAGGAACTGCCGCAGGATGTGATAGCCGCGGGCACCGACGGCCAACGCAGCCAAGTCGCCTTGTTTGACCGGAACCGTGCGGAAGTTTGCCGGTGGATCGGCCGATGCACGGAGTATGTAATACGTGCCCCCCCCAAGTACCAGGCCAATCGCGATCAGAAAGCCAAACAGCGTTTTCATAGGTTCACTCCGGCAGCGACTGAAATGCCTCTGCGACAGCCTGCGATTGGATCGGCGGCAGACCGCGACGAACGAGCGTCGCGTCGTTACGCGAGGCCAAGACTGAAACAATGGTCCGTTTCGTTTCCGTGAAGTCGTCCCCCTTTTCAATGCAGGCGGTGGCAAAGACGCTGCGGGGATCACGCATACACAGTTCGTCGTTGTTGGTGAAAAGAATAACGCGAATGCTTCGATCAATGGCAGCGATCCGCTTGGCGGCTTCAAGTCCGTTGAGCTGCGGCATCAAGATGTCCAAAATCGCCAAGTCAGGCTGCTGCGATTGGACTAGATCAACGGCCTCGGTGCCGTCCCGTGCGAGTAGCACCCGATAGCCTTCGTCTTCAAGTTCCTGTTTCAGGAACTCGCGAATGTTGGCTGAGTCGTCTGCGAAAAGAATCGTGGCCACTTTTCACCCAATGACGAAGGAACACAAACCACATTTGTTATGTCGGCTATGCCCATAGTCCCTCAAGGACGAAGGTTTCAAGCGACGCAAAAAGCCGATCTCGCACTTCGTGACCGCTTTCAAAACTATGAGCAACAGCAGGTCGCGGAGGAACGTTGGGCTGCCTCCAGCCGGACGATCCCCAACCCCAACCATGATGCTGGGGCTGAGTCGGTGTCGTCGGATTGGCGGTGTTGTACGTCACGGTAAAGCTCGATGTCGCCGTCGTGCCAGCCGTGTCTGTCAAGCCCCCTGTCGAGTCTTCCGATGTCCCGTAAGAGGCCATGTTAATCCGATCGAGTTGGGTGCCAGCCCAGCCATTGTCGACGGGGCCGTTGACTCCGTTGATCGTTGCCGACGAGTTCGCGAAGCTCACCGCCCCGAAGTTTGCCAAGGGCAAGACGCCGGCATAGGACGAAGGAGCCTCCACGATCCATTCGGCTGACGATTTTGCCGCTCCGCGAGCACTCTGGGTTGTCGTGAATGTCTGACTCCCGTCGGTGATCGTCAATTGGAACAGACTACCGGAGACATAGGTAACCGATGCGCTGAGCGTATCGCCGGGTTTGATCGTCATTGAGGCAATGTCTACCGATCCCTTGGGGTACATCTCATACCACGCATAATACTGTGCCGTGCCATTCACAATGTCCGAGTCAGTCCCAATCTGCTCCACGGTGGATGAATTCAAACCGTCGATCCCTACCCAGGCCGAGGAATATGCAGTGCCGCTGCCGGTAACCACAGGCACTTTCCAAGAGCCAACCACGGCACTTACAGAGTTGGTGCCCGAGGCAACCGCATAACCCGACCAGTTCGAGCTTGAGGTGGACACCGGAGTAGCATGGCCAATGGAAGTCACAGCCAACGCTTGTAAGCTTGGGACCGCCGACAACGTCAAACGAGCCTCCAACCACTCACATCTCAATCGCCTGCTTGCTGGATGCCTGATCTTCATGTCACGATTCCTTCTTCTGCTTCATGAAACAGAATGTAACCCAATTGCCCTTCGCCACCCACCTTTCGGCGGTACAACCCTCACCGCACGCTTGGCCCTTCGGTTGTTGCGTTCCACCATCGTCCCATGCGCGATCCCAGAAAACGACCGTCCACGCGATCATGACGGACTACAAGATGCAGCAACCGCGCCGGACGGGGAAGCAATAGGCGTGCCAAATCCTGAGACACCTTTGTCGGAATTGCCGGAAGCCATGCCAGGATAAGGACCTACGGATGCCGCCACCCAGCCGTTGCCCCTGCGGGACGCGGAACTTGATGCCGGTGATCCGGCCCACCGCCGGATTCCCGGCGCTAGTCTTGCGAAGGGACGGCGTCTGTCGAGAGACGATACTTATGAAGCTTGTCGTACAACGTTTGCCGAGGCAAACCTAGCAATCTCGCGGCATGAGTCTGGTTCCCCTTTGTCTGGCGAAGGGCTTCGGTGATGAGGCAGATTTCAACCCGTTGAAGGAACCGTTCGTGAACCAGATCGCCCCCGGCGCAGCGAAGGTAGCGTTGCACCATGTCACGGAGAGTTTCATCATCTGCGAGTCCGAGTCGATATGCGTCCTGCTGGTTCGCGTGCGTCAGGAGCGGCAACAAGTCCGCGCCCTGAATCGGATGGCCCCCCGTCGAGATCATCAGTCGTTGGATGCAATGTTCAAGCTCGCGCACGTTGCCGGGCCACGTGTGAGTCTGCAAGACCTCCATCGCGTCCCGAGATAACAGCGGCCTGTCAATCTTCAACTCCCTGGCGAATCGGTCCACAAAATAATCCACGAGGTCGGGTATGTCTTCCCGCTTTTCCCGTAGCGGCGGCAGGTGGATGGCAAAAACGTTGAGACGGTGAAAAAGGTCCTCGCGAAAATGGCCTTCGGACATCGCCTTTTCTAGGTTTCGATTGGTGGCCGCGAGCACGCGGACGTTGCTGTGAATCGTCTCGTTGCCGCCCAGTCGCTGGAAGGTCTTGTCTTGGAGCACGCGGAGAATCTTGGCCTGGACCCCCAAAGGCATATCCCCGATTTCATCGAGGAAGATGGTCCCTTCGCTTCCCTGTTGGAACTTGCCGATTCGCTCCCCAACAGCGCCCGTAAATGCCCCGCGCTCGTGGCCAAACAATTCGCTCTCCAAAAGCGCCTCAGGGATGGCGGCACAATTGACGACGATGAGGAGCTTCTCCGCTCGAAGGCTGTGCTGGTAGATCGCGCGGGCAAGCAACTCCTTTCCGGTCCCAGACTCGCCGCGGATCAGGACAGCGGCTTCGGTATGCGCCACGCGCCCGATGGACTTGTACACCTCCTGCATAGCGGCACTCTGCCCAACGATTGCTTCTCCCGTGGTGGTCGCCCTCTCCCGCCCGACGGCGACCTGGCCGCGCATCAACCTCACCCCCGCCAAGGCTCTTTCGATCGTTGCCAGCATTTGTTCCGGTTCGATGGGTTTAAGCTGGTAGTCGAACGCGCCAAGTTTGGTAGCTTCAATGGCCGTGCTCATTGTGCCATGCCCAGTAATGACGACTACCGGAAGTTTGGGATGCTTCTGTTTGATGAGTCGAAGCGCGTCTAATCCGCTCATGCTAGGCAGTTGGATGTCGAGGATGACAAGATCGGCTGGCCCGCCTTGTAGCTGCTCGATCGCCGCCTCTGCACGATGTGCAGTCACCACCTCATGTTCCAGACCGCCAAGGATTTCCGCAAAAGCGGCCAACATGGTCGATTCATCGTCAACGACAAGAATCTTGCTCATCGCTCTTCTCCATTGCTATCGGAAGCCGAATGGCGAAAGTGGTGCTACCGGCCGTCGAGGATTCCAGCACAAGCTGCCCTTCTTGTGCTGCCAAGATGTTTGCGGCGATACAGAGCCCAAGCCCCGTTCCTTCCACCTTTGTAGTGAAGAACGGCTCGAACAGCCGGGACTGAACTTCATCCGGGATTCCGTGCCCAGTGTCTCGGACCCGCACCACGATGCCCTCGGAACCGTTGGCGCCCGCCTCCACACGGCTGGAAATCGAAATCTCGCCCCCTTCTGGCATCGCCTCTGCCGCATTGTCCAAGAGGTTGACGAAGACCTGTTTGAGTTGCTCCGAGTCCGCCATGACCTGGGGAAGTTCGGCTGTGTGATCCTGCACGACTTGGATATTCTTCCCATCGAGCCACGGGCGAACGATCTCCATCGTTTTGTCAATTATCTGGACAATGCTATGAGCCTGGGGTTGCAGCGAAGGGGGGCGCGAAAACTCCAAAACGCTGCGCACAATGCTCTCCAGGCGATTGATCTCATCCGCCAGAATCTGGTACTTGTGATCGAGGGTCGGCTCCGCACCGGCCGTTTTTCGGATGGAGTATAACCACATCTTCATCGAACTCAGCGGGTTCCGCATCTCATGGGCAACGCTGGCCGTGAGTTTTCCCAGGGCTGCCAGCTTCTCCGCGTTCCACATGCGGCTTCGACTCTCCGCCAGTGCCGTGCGTGTGTTCGCGGCATCGGCCATGACAGTTCTAAAGTAGTCGCCGACTGATCGGACCTCATCATCAACCATTTCACCCGTTCCGTCCGGTGTGTAGCCCACATGAATACGAGCATCCGCAGCCAGACGACGCAGCGGAATGAACACGCGTCGAATGAGCAGCCACACCAGCACTACAGCCAGTCCAACGATGAGCAGTGAACTGAGCGACACGCACCAGGAGCGCATTACGCCGTACCGATGAGCACGTTCTCTTGCTGACCGGACATTGCCGTCAACTACGTCGATGAGTTCTTCACACTGCCGGTATGCTCTTCGGTAAACAGGCCAGACTTCATCGCGGAGTGCCGAGGCGGCTTCATCCCGATGGCCGTGATCGAACTCAGCGATTACCTTGTCGCATTTTGCATCATACTCCGCGAGGACTTTGTCGAGTCTGTCAAGAAGCTCTGTCTCTTTGGAAGAAACGGCGTGTTCCCGCGCGCTCGCGAGCCAACTCTTGCCTTCCGCCCTCGACGCGCGTAGCCGCTCCAGCCACACGCGATCCCCTTTGCTCAGAAGGTACGCCGAAACATCGCTATCTTTGTCTGAAAGAGCGATTTCGATTTCTTCCGCAGCTTTGAGGCTCGGAAGGCTCTCGCTGATGGTCTCTCGAAAGGTCGCGGCGCTCACTTCCATGAACACCAAGGTGGTCGCGGCGATCACGATGGCCACGGCTGCGATTGCAGCGATCGTGAGAATTAACTTGGTTCCAAGCGTCAGACGCATTCCAATGTCCTCCCAAAGATGGGCTGGAGTGCAGCCATAGGCGTGTCAGGCGTTTTTGTCCTGGGGGATAGTGCCTCTGGCGCATCATCATTATACTGCTTGGCACGTTTTTTGTATTCTCCGGCAGCCGAGGGGGCTTGGCAACTGGTCCGCGAAATGCTCTCGTCTGACTTCCGGCGATGACTGCGGGCAAGACGTGCGCTTGCTCCCTAGCGTTTTCTAGGATTTCATAGGGCATTCAGTGCAGGCGGAAACGCTTGAAGTGAGGGTTACGTGTTCGGAAGGTGGCAACACGTTCGACGTGTGGCGAGGCTCTCGGCTGCCGTGCCCGCATCCTCCGACCAGCCTTTCCTTCTTCACTTTGGCAGGGTGACGTGTTACGCGTTCGCCATCGCCAGTGTGGCTCTAGCCCTCTTGGTGACTCAAGGCGTACGGCCGTTGCACGAACAGCCGCCGGTTCTCTTGTTCTTCGTGGCCGTGATCCTTGCGAGTTGGTACGCGGGGCAGGCCGCCGGATTCGTGGCCTCGATTCTGTCGATGTTGGCACTGGATTTCTTCTTCGTTGCGACGGTTTATTCGCTACGGATGGAGCTTGTCGAAGACGGGACAGATTTTGTCGCGTTCGCCGCGGCGACGTGGCTCGTGACTGCTTTGCAGCATCGTTGGCGGCAGTCCCACCATAAGCTTGTCGTGATGGAACGCGACATGGAAACTGCACGGCAGATTCAACAGCGGATGTTGCCCTCCAGCCCACCAACGCTAGCCGGTTTTGACGTTGGCGGGGCATGCTTTCCTGCCGCAGCCACCGGCGGGGATATTTTCGACTACATCTCAATGCCCGATGGCTGCATTGGAATCGTCTGTGGGGACGTCAGCGGTCACGGAATCGGGCCGGCTTTACTGATGATTCTGGTTCATTCTTACCTCCGAGCGTTGGCGCACACACGTCGGTCCGGCTGAGATCCTTACTAGGGCAAATAGGCTCGTCCATGATGATACGGAAGATGATCGTTTCATCACGCTATTCTTTGCGACACTCGACCCGAGCACCCGTGCCCTCATCTATGCCGGCGCCGGGCACGAAGCCCATTTGATCGATGCGTCCGGAAAGGTCACTACATTGTCCAGCACCGGCCCCCCCTGGGCATCGACGAAGTGGCAGAAATCGGTCAGGGGCCGTCGTTAATCCTTGAGCACGAGCACATTCTTCTGCTGCTCAGTGACGGGATACTCGAAACAAGTTCGACTGGCGGCGAGCAGTTCGGTCTGGATCGCGTTCTCGAAACCGTAAAGGTTCATCGGCAGAAGCCGGTGCAGGAGATTGCTGAGACGATCTACCAAGCGGCTCGTGACTATGCGGGAAACGTGGTGCAAGAAGACGACATGACAATTGTCATTGTCAGAGCCCGTGGGGAATAGCCGGCACCCTCAAGCCCGACGCGCGCTGGTTGGTTCGCCGTCGTTCCGAGAAATCGGCCCTATTTCAACACCTCTGGGAAACGGATGAGTGCTTGAAGCAGCCCTCGCTTTTCGTTAGCATGGGTGAAGTTGCCGCTGGGCGTGGTATCCGAGCGAAACCCGCATGCACGATCACGGTGTGCCCTGTGTCGGCCCAAGGAAAATCGATGTCAAAAGTGCCGCCACGCGACTTGTCCCCCAGCCCGCCGCCGGGCCTCGTTTTGAAAGCGGCAAATCTCCTGGGGATGCTGTCGACCTTCGGCGCCGTCGTCTTCATGACGGCGATGGCCGTCCGCCCCATCAATAGTCCCGACATCGGCTATCATCTCGCCTATGGCGAGCATCTGCTCGACACGGGCCATATCGTCCAGACCAACCTGTGGGTTTACCCGCCGCTGAATCCAGAGGCGATGAAGGATCCCGCCAGCCTCGGTCCGGGCTGCCGCTTCGACGCGGCGACCGGAACCTTTCATTTCATCAACGCCAACTGGCTCAGCCAGATGGTCATGGCCGCCGCTGGCCGGAAGGCAGGCATGGACGGGCTGGTGCTGTTGCAGGCGGCCCTGATCGCGATGATCGCGGTGCTTCTGGTGGTGCCGATGCGGCGGAACCAGGCGCCTTGGCACTGGATCGGGCCGGCAATCGTGCTGGTTGCCATCGCCACCGATATCCGCATGCCGCTGCGGCCCGAACTGTTCGGATTCCTGATGTTGGTCGGCCAATGGGCGCTGTTGTCCGGGCGGGATTTCGGGTGGAAACAGGCGGCCGGGGTAACGGCCTTGCAGGTGCTGGCCGTCAACTTCCACAGCTATTTCCTCTTGGGTATCGCGCTGACCGGGGCCGTCTACGCGGGAATCGCCCTGGACCGCTGGAACGCCCGGCGAAGGTCTCGATTTGAGGCGGCGGCGCTGAGCCCGAAGTTGAAATGGCTGGGCGTGGCGATGGCCGGCACGGTCGTCGCCTGCTTCGCGAATCCCTGGTTTGCCCGCGGGGCGATCATGCCGCTGGAAACGCTCTATTACATGCGCGCCAACAATATCAGCGGCGAGCTGCCCCCGGGGGCGACGCTGCATCCGTGGGCGACGATCCGCGAGTTCCAGCCGCTGCGGGAAGGTTGGGACAAAATGGAGTTTCGCGACCAGTTCGCCACGGCTGCAGTAATGATCCTGGGAGGCCTGGGAACGCTGATCGCTCTGTTGCGGCGCCACTGGGGCTGGGCGCTGGTGATCGCGGGAATGAGCCTGGTTGGTCTGCAGATGCACCGCAACCTTGCCCCGGCAGCCATGATTGTCGTGCCGGCCGTAACCGTGCTGCTGTGCCGGGAGTGGGCGACCCTGTGCCGGCAACGGCTCCGACCTGGCCCGCAGGCAGTCTGGTCGGGAGTCGCCCTGGCCGCTGTGCTAGGGCTCGCGCTGGCGGGGTGGAACCTCGCACGCGTCGTGACCAACCAGTTCTACCTGGACGGCAACCGGCCGACGCGCTTCGGCCTGGGGTGCAGCCGCCTCGTGCTGCCGCTGGCCGCCGCGGATTGGATCGACCGCTGCAAGCCCGCGGGACGTATCTTTACACCCTTTCCCAGCAGCTCGAACCTGATGTACTTCACGCATCCCCATCGGGACATGCCCACGCTGAGCAACACTTGGGCCTATCCGCCCTACTTGATGCTCCAGAGCCTGTTGTGGGAGGCCCAGCTCCCGCCCAGCCAATGGACTATTTCCTTCGACGAGGGCGTCCGCCGGTACGACATACAAACGATCGTTCTGCATTATCCGTTCGGCGCCACTCCCAGCCCGTTGCTGAACCGATTGGTCAAGAGTTCCGATTGGGCCTTGGCGAACGTGGGGCCGTCCCACCTGATCTTCCTTCGCCGCGACGGGCAAAACCGCGAGCTGATCGCCCGGAACGAACTTACGGAATCCAATTTTGACGTGCGGGATTTCGTCAGCCGTTGCGAGGCGGTCGATCCGGTTCCCTGGTACAGCCTCAACAAGGGCGGCGGCCTGCTGGCGGGCATCGGCTGGTTGGATCATGCCGCCATCGTCTTCCGGCGCTCCTTGAATCTGAACCGCAACGATCCGTACGCGCTGGCCGATCTGGCGGGAACCCACATCCAGAGAGGTATGACTCAGTTTAAGCTCGGCCAACTGAGCGCGCAGCAAGGGCAAGCGGGCGCGACCGAGCGCGCCATCCGAGAAGCCCTCGCACAATATGAACAGGCGCGTCCCCTGCTGCAACAGGCCCTGCGCCTGCGTCCCGGATACGCCAGGGCCCTGGATATGCAGAAGACGATCGACGGAGTGCCTGGCGCCCTGATCCGGAGGTTTGGCCGCGACGGCTCCGGCGGCGGACGGGGAGCCCCTGGAACGCCCGTTCCTGCGCCTTTTTAGGATCGAGCGGAATTCCTTCCGCTTCTCACCCTCTTCCACTCCAGATAAACCCCATTCTGTTAGCGTTGAGCATCTCGACTTCGCTCGCCTGGATAGGCCAGAGCCTGGCCGGTGAGACGCTGTATAATGGCATCGTGCTGCCATGGCTATGTGGCCGCCGGCGGCCGGGGGTTGACCGGGAGCCGGGACACGGTCGGCGACGCAGAAATAATGCCCGGCGATTAGGACGCAGAGGCGCCGTAACTCCCCTCTCCCGCCCGCGGGAGAGGGGCCGGGGGTGAGGGCGGCCTGCATTGCAGGCGCACTTACCGTCAATGAATCGCCAGCCTTGCGGGCCATGGTAGGCTGAACGCCTGACCAGGATTCATCCATAGGCACCTGCACGCCGTGTCGCCGCGGCCTCGTAACCGCTGGTGTCTTTCAGGGGGCGCGGTTAACCGGCTAACTATGCACCACAGGCGCGAAGCGATAGAATCAAGGATGGTGTCCAGAAACAGGCGGCCGCGATTCACTGAACGCGTGATCAAACCAAAGCATGTCGGCTCAAGATTCAAATGCGATCCCGAAGTCCGATCACAGCAAGCTTGAGTATGGATGGGAGACATGACATTTTAGGAGGGGGTAGCCGTCGTTGGCTTTTTTGGCTGAGCTTCGTGGTTGTTCTCTTGCCGTCGAATCCGGAAAGCGGATTGGCGAGAACCGAGGCGGCACCGAAGATATCGACCGCTGATGCCACAGTGGGCCAGTTGGTGATCGAAGGCCAGGCCATCGAAGGCTTGGTCTTGGAGAAAAGGGTCAGTGTACTCCGCGCGGGCCAAGAGAACCTGGTCCGTCTTGATCGACCGGGGCCGAGCGTATTGGTTCCGGCAGGCGAGTACCGCGTTCAGGAAGTGCGATTGCGGGGGCTCTACCGCTGTTCTCCCCCAGGAAGAATCGGTGACCCCGTGACCGGCCAGGTCAGAGAGGTCGGCTGGTTTTCCATCCAACCCGACAAGCCGTACACGATTCGTGTCGGCGCGCCTCTGAAGCCGACCTTGCGGGTATTCCGATGTGACCGAACCCTTCGCATGGGGTACCAATTATCTGATGTGTCGGGCCAGGAGTTCTGGAACTATCTTCCCGCGAACTTTCAAGGTGGCAAGATGGCGGATTTTGCCGTCTATTCCGGAGACGAACTCGTGGGCTCCGGGGCCATATGCGAATACGGTTGAGGCAGGCAAGACGGGCGCTCGTGGCGAGTGCCGCTGTGGATCGGCAATGCTTCGTTGAGGTTAGTCGCGACGCGGGAACTGGGCGACCTCGGGCCAAGTAAGACCGAGCCCATCGTCATCGAATGGCGTTGGTACTATCACCTTCCGAGTTTGGCGATCTGGATCGTCGTAGCCTGCCTTTTCGTCTTCGTGAAGGAGAACCGGAACTGGCAGGCCGGGACCATTCTTGTCCCTGCGATCTTGCTGGCAGGCGTTGGATGGCCGTTGCTTGTTAGCTGGGTGCCGCAATGGCGGGGCGTGTTTTGCTTCGTCCCGGACGAGGACCAGGCCGACTTTGCCTTTCGATCGTTGATTGGGGCATGGACGGCCCTGTGGCTCATGGCCCCTTGGCTTGCTCGACGTCGTATTTCGGTCGCAATCATTTGTGCCATGGCGTTTCTGCTGCTCTTCGGCGTCGCGGCCCACACCATCGCTTTCAGTGGCGCTCTGTCCGTTTCTCCCTCGACCCTGTCCTGGCTTCGCTCCCTAGATGCCGGAATCTTATGGTATGGTACAACCGCCCTCGCGCTACTGTTAGGGCTCGTGTTTGGCGCCGTTGCCTGCCAGGACAAACTTCGGCCACGGCGATTTCTGCTCTGGGGATTGCTCGGGATGCTTGTAGCGGCCTTTGTTGGTACGTCAGCAGAGGTGTACAGCCTATATTTCGCTATGGCCGTGCAAGGCCGCAGTCTTCCAATCCTGTTGCTAATACTTGGCCCCGTGGTCGGATCGTTAGCGGTGGCTGTTTTCGTGTTCTTGGTGAATTTGCCGTTCTTGTATCTCGCCTGCCTTGTTCCCTGCTACCGCGACCGATTGCGGAACATCCTGCGACTGCCAGATGACCGGTGATGGCGTGGCAGTTGGAGTAGCGGGAAGAACGATCCCGCGGTGCTCAGGCTCGCCAATGACGGAAACGGGTCGCGCGCCACAGCGCCGCCGCCCCATCCGATGATGGTGATTCTATGACGTTTACGCGATGGCTTCCAAGCGATTCGGTCTACGCGATCGCGCTCAGACCTTACCGTTCCCACCCGTCCCCCCGTCCGTTTCACCGGCCAGCGCCAACACAGGGACGGGCAGCGGACCAGGAGCCTCCTCGTGGAAGACGATCGGCCGGATATCGCGAATGATGAACAGGATCACGAGGAATCCCAGCACGTGAAACGTGCTGCCGATTGCGAAGACAATAGGATAGCCACTCGCCCGGCCGAAACTGTGGAGCAGGTAACCGGCCAGCGTATTGAACAGCACGCCGCCCATGGAACCGCCGAACCCGACCAATCCGGCCACCGAGCCGACGACGTGGCGCGGGAACATGTCGGCCGGCAAAGTAATCACCAGCGTGGAGAACGAGAGGTGGGCGAAAAACGCCGTGCTGAACATCGCGATTTCCCAGGCGACCGGCACGCGCGTCACCAGTAACATGCAGGGCATCAGTGCCGCGCTAAGCCCCAGCACGAGCTTGCGGGAGAAGTTGAGCGAGTAGCCGCTCAGGAGCAAGCGGCCGGAGAGCCAGCCCCCGGCGACACTGCCCACGCCCGAGGCGGCATAGGGAATCCAGGCCACGCAGCCCATCTGTGCGGTGCTAAACTCGTGCATGTCGAGCAGGTATTTTGGCATCCAGCCGACATAGGTAAACCATACGGCGTCGCAACAGCACTTGCCCAGCACCATTCCCCACACCGGCGGCAGCAGCAGCAGACTGCACCAGGAAATGCTGGCGCTCGACGGCGACGGCGGGGCCAATACCTCGCGGATTTCCTGGCGTTCTTTGGCGGAGAGCCGCGGATGTTGGGCCGGGGGAAAGTATTCCCACAGCCACCAGATGGTCCAAAACAGTCCCACCGCGCCGCTGAGATAAAACACCCAAGGCCACGACGCATACCCCAGGATCAGGGCGATGGCCGGCGGGGCAATGACGGCGCCGACCGAACTGCCGCCATTGATCATGCCCATGGCCGTCGCGCGCTCGGGAGTCGGGAACCACTCGGCGACGGCCTTGGCCGAGCCGGGGAAGGCGCCCCCCTGGGCGAGCCCCAACATCAGGCGGCCCGCCACCAGCATCAACACCCCGGTGGCCAAACCGTGTGCGGCGCATGCCAACGACCACCAGACCGCCATCAACAGAAACCCGCGCCGCGTGCCCAGGGCGTCCATCAGCCTTCCGCCGCCCATATACATCAGTGCGTAGGCGAAAAAGAAGGCCGCCTGCAGATGTCCGAAGTCTTTGTCCGAAAGCGGGATGTCCACCTGGATGGCCTTGACGCTCACTGCCAGAGTCTGCCGATCCAGGTAGGCGATGGCGATGGCCACGGTGATGAGAATCGCGATTATCCAGCGAGAACGCACTACGATCTCCTTGCCACATGACGTCATCCGCCCTACGACACCACCCAAACCCGACCGATGCTACCATGAATGCCCGGCAAAATCCACCTATTCCTGGGCGGCCAAGGGGACAGGCACCGTTTGTGCCAAGCACCCTTCGGGCCGCTCCGCGGCAAACGGAGCCAGTCCCCGTTACCGATAGGATACCAGCGTGGGGATTGACGGGGGCCGGGGGTGCATTACACTGAGCAAAAGGATCGGCGGCGACGGCAGGAGGCGCTTTTCTATCAAGAACCAGAGAGGAAAACAGTGATGCCTTCAAATCCCATTCTGACCGCGGCGGTGATTGGAACCGGGGAACGTGGCGCCAATGTCTACGGCGCCTATGCCATCGCCCATCCCGATCAGCTCAAGATGGTCGCCTGCGTAAACCGCACCGCCTTTCGGCGCGAACGCTTCGCCCGCCAGCACGGCATACCGCCCGAGCGCTCCTTCGCCACCGATACCGACTTCTTCAACGCCGGAAAGCTGGCCGATGCGGTCTTCATCTGCACGATGGATCAGCAGCATGAAGAGCAGACCATGAAGGCCCTGGAACTCGGCTATCACGTGTTCCTCGAAAAACCGATCGCCGTCACCGAGGAGGGAAGCCGGCGGGTCGTCCGCGAATCGATCCGCTGCAACCGCGTTTTGTCCATCGGCCTGGTGCTCCGCTATTCCCCGTTGTTTGCCACGGTGAAAAGCATCATCGATGCGGGAACCCTCGGCGAGTTGGTCTCCCTGCGGATGAGCGAAAACATGGGCACGTGGGTCTTTGCCCACAGTTTTGTGCGCGGTAACTGGGGAAACATCGCCAGAAGCTCGCACATGATCATTCAGAAGGGATGCCACGATTTCGATATCCTGTGCTACCTGGTCGGTTCGCGGCCGGAACTGCTTTCTTGCACGACCTCTGGCCCCGCGCTGCCGAAGGAGCAGGCGCCGCCCGGGGCACCGCCGCGTTGCACCGACGGCTGCCCGCATGCCGCCAACTGCATTTACGAAGCGGTCCGCTTCTACCGGGACGGCATTCCGATGATGCGCGATATCGCGCGTTCCGACAATATTTTCGTAAAGACGATCTTCCGGGCCGCGATGCGATATCCCCGGCTGGTGAGCGCGCTGATTCCGCCCGTGCGTACCATGCAAGTGGTTCCCTGGCGCCAATGGCCGGTGAACCACCTGGGCGAGGATCTTTCCGAGCAAGGCATTATGCGGGCCCTCCGCGAAGGGCAGTTCGGACAGTGCGTCTACCATTGCGACCACGACCAGCCGGCGTCGTGCGCCACCTCGATGCGTTTCGCCAACGGTGTTACGGCCACGTACACGCTCCACGGCATGAGCTATCGCGACGGGCGTGAACTGCGCGTCGATGGCACCAAGGCCAGCCTCAATGCCGTGTTCTACAACACCTGCTTCCGCATCTGGATTCACGACCATGCCACCGGCAAGACCCGCACCGTCAAGCTGCCGCTCGAGCGCACCGCCGGCGGCGGCGGCGACGATCGCATCGTGCGAGGTTTCCTGGATGCGGTGGCCGGCAAGGGGCCCACGCGTACCGACGGCTCGGAGGCGCTCTGGAGCCATCTGATGTGTTTTGCCGCGGAGCGTTCCATCCACAGCGGGCAAACGCAGCGGATTGAAGCGTGACGGTAAATGCCGGGCACGAAATGGTGCTAATCAAAGAGGGTTAGTCGGCTGACCACCGCCAGAAAATCCGCGATGCTCGACGACTCGGGGATGGGCTAGCGACCTCCACGACCGCGTGAAGCGGTGTCCGTGAGGAGTCCGATGCGGAAGCGAATTCTTCAGTTATGACGGGGGATCGCCGATTCCTGTTCGCTGCTCGGACCCCGACTGGCCGCAAGAAAAAATGTGAGGGCCATCGGATACAGGATTACGGCCGATAAAAACTTTCGCTCCGTAGACGTTCTCTATCATCTCTGTCGTGAGCACGTCCGCTGGTGTTCCGGTGGCCACGACCTTTCCCCGATCCAGCAATACCAGTCGGTCACAATACTCGGCGGCAAGGTTCAGGTCGTGGAATACGGCGACCACCGTCATGCGGGTCTGACGGTTCAGGTTCCTTATCAGGTTGAGGACGGACAGTTGATGCCCGATGTCAAGATGACTTGTTGGTTCATCCAAAAGGAGTACCTGCGGCTCCTGGGCGAGGCACACGGCGATGAATGCCCGTTGGCGCTCGCCCCCACTGATTTCCGTGATTGGCCGGTCGGCAATGTGCGAAACATTGGCGAGGTCCATGGCACGATCGACGATTGCCAAGTCACGTTCAGTCTCGCCGCCGAATCTTTGTAAATGAGGCGACCGTCCCATCAAGACCACCTCGTGGACTGAGAATGCCAGCCCCAAGGCTCGATCTTGCAGCAGGTGTGCCACAATCTTGGCCACGTCACGTCTGCTCATCTCTCGTAGTTTGCGTTCCCCGATCCAGACCTCTCCTTGTCGGGCAGGCAGCACGCCGCTAATGACCCGCAGCAGCGTGGTCTTTCCTGAGCCGTTTGGCCCGATAAGACCCACGAATTCCCCGGCGGTGATGTTCACCGCGACATTCTGCAACACGGGGCTTCCGTTATAGCCGGCGCTGATGTTCTCAAGAGCGAGCATGTTTTAGTCCCAGTAAGAAGCCTTTCGCTTCCGTAGCAATCCGAGAAAGAACGGGCCACCGAGTATTGCGGTGATGACCCCGATCGGCACTTCCCGTGGCGCGATCATCGTCCGGGCGACGCTGTCCGCCAACACCAGAAAGGCCGCGCCGGCCAGCGCGGCGGCCGTCACCAAGCGGCGATGGTCCGGGCCGGCCACCAGTCGCACCGTATGGGGGACGATCAGTCCCACGAAGCCGATCAGTCCGCAGGCGGCGACGGTCGCCCCCGTCATCAAGGACGCTAACAGGAAAAACAACTTATTTGTCCATTCCACGTCAAGGCCGAGGTGTGCCGCCGGTTCATCGCCCAGGGCCATGAGGTTTAAATCTCTGGCGAAAAGCACGCTCACCGCGAGTCCGGCCGCGACCACCGCCGAGACGATGCGGAGCAATCCCCAATCGAAGATCTGGAGGTTGCCCAGAAGCCACCATACAACGCTGTGTAACTTCTCCGACGGCGTGACCGACACCACGAACATGAGTATGCTTCCCAGCACGGCGCTTACCACCACACCCGAGAGGAGGAGCGTCTGGACAGGTGCGGTTCCGCGGGGCGTTCGGGCCAGGGCATAGACGAGCAGGATCGTGCCCAGCGCTCCGGCGAATGCCGTGGCAGGGAGCGTCCAAGCTCCGGCGGCGCTGAAGCCAAGCACGATGGCCAGCACCGCTCCCAATCCCGCTCCGGAAGAGACGCCTAGCACGTAGGGCTCGGCCAACGGGTTGCGCAGGATTGCCTGGAAAATTACGCCTGCCACGGAGAGTCCTGCCCCCGCAACCACGCAAAGCGCGGTCCGAGCCAGCCGCAGCCGAAAAATGCCGGAGTGCCACATGTCATCGGCTGGAAGGGGCACGGCCCCCGCAAAGAGCGAAACCAGGCACGCGACCACGAGAGCCAGCAACAGGGCACCATGCACGGCTAGGCTCTTCTTGTCCCAAGGATTGGACATCTACGGCTTGCCTCCCGGCGTGCGGAGACGCGCGGCCAACGCCTTGACTCCGCCGATCAGGCGCGGGCCGGGGCGAAAGAGCAGGTCAGGATGGATGTCGGCGATAACTCGCCCGTTCTTCACCGCGGAGATGTCGGCCCATCCTATGCGTCGAGACAGTTGTACGGCTGCATCTCCGGGTTGGCCCATCTGGGCGACAATGATGATGTCCGGGTTCCACTCAATTACTTTCTCGGGGTTGATGCTGGAATACGCTTGGGAGATCTCGTGCGCCACATTGACACCGCCCGCCCGCACGATCAGGTCATCCAGAAACGAGTTGCCGCCCGCTGTCGTCAAAGGATGGCTGTCGATCTCCACGAAGACCTTGGGGCGTTGTCCCCGAGGGGTCGCGCCGTTCTGTGCCGTGACGGCGTCGAGCTCGCCCCGCATCCGTACAATGACGCCTTCGGCCTGATGCGACCGATCCACCGCCTTGCCGATCTGCCGGATCGCATCGAACAGTTCCTCGAAATTGCGGATTCGGACGTCCAGCACCCGGATACCTGATTGGCGCAGCACGTCGGCCACCTCCGCCCTTTCAAACCCGGCCGCGATCACCAAATTGGGATTCAGGGCCAGCAGCTTTTCCACGCTGGGCGTGCCGAACCCGCCCACCCGCTCGATGCTTTTCGCCGCCGGTGGATAATCACAATGATCCGTCGCACCAATGAGCGATTCTCCGGCACCCAAGGCAAAAATGATCTCCGTTACACTAGGAGCCAACGCGACTACACGCGGCTTGCCGTTCGTGGTCTTGCCGGGCTGGGCATGTGGGCCGCTTCGAAAGACCACGAATCCGACGCCGATCAGAAAAACCGCTGCAATCAGTGTCCAGAACGGTTTTGGTGTGTTGCTCATGCGCTGTAGGACATTCTAGCAGCAGTGTTCCTCTCTGCCGGGGGCGCCGGGCGGAAAAGCCGTCGCTGCCTAGAGCCCCAGACTACCCTGGCAATGCCAGCGCCACAGATCAACACGAGCATCGATGGTTCAGGCACGGCCGATAACGTCAAGTTGTCCATGGCGAAGTAAGCCGGGGTGTTCATGCCATAGGCGCCGTTATCCGACGACGTGAGGCTGAAGGTAAGCGTCTTGGCGGCCGATAACGAGCTGAGATCGACCAATTGCCAGGTGTTCACAATCGAACCGTTTTGTGCCAAATAGAAATTGACCAATCCAATGGTGCTACCGGCGGCGTTCTCGCCGGTAATCGTGAGCTTGAACCAATCGGTAGGTCCAAACTGCTTAGCGTATTGGTCCCCATAGAGCATTGAGAGTCCCGCATAGGTGGTGTTTGTGAACGCGGCGGACTGTACCTGCATTCCGTTGGGGATCGCAATGCTTGGCAGCACCCCGTCATAGAGATCAATATACCCAAGGGCGTAGTTCGCCGAGCCGCCGGCCCCGGTTCCCGCGTAGCTTGCGTACTGGTTCGCGAAGCCCGGCGTCGTTGTATTCTTGACGTTCGAGTACGACCAACCGTCCCAAACGACGTATCCGCCCCCGAAGTCGGTGTAGCTGTTACCGAAATAGACGCCTCGGCTCGTGAAGCCGCCCGTGCCATCAGAACCGTTCCAATACGAATTTGTGGCCAGTGACAACGAAGGGTCGTCAAAATCGATGACCATCGCCCTGGTTGTTGCGACGAGTGGGCTTAGCAGCAACACCAAGACCGTGGCCATGCGCCGTGCAGACGGCCAACAATAATTCTGAAATAGAAAGTGGGGCGCGCTGCGAAAGGTTGTTGTGGTTTGAAACACTGACGCTGCCTCCTGGAATGGTTGTCAAGGTTGGTAATTAACGAAGAACGTCGTTCTATTGCCCATAACTCGGGCCATCACAACAATGCATCAGACGGTCATTGTGCAATCACCTCCTTCCTGCCACGGCGCACTCACGGCCATTGAACCGGCTCCTTTCCGTCCCGAGTAATCAGCGCGGTGAGCGTCTCGGCCGAGAGCGTGTTGGTCAAGAAATGGACGGACCCATCGACAAACAGGGTGTTCGCTCCGCCGGGGTGGCCGCTCGAAATCCCCCACGTGCCTCCCAGGCCTTTCCCCGGTCCCCCGTTGTTGAACCCATCCGGCTGGACGGAATTCGGGGCGTTGTTGTATCCGTTGAGCGAGTTGATCGCGTAGGCAGCTTGGTTGTAGTGCGGCCGGCCGTGAATCCACACGCCTCGGCCGAAGTTGACCGTTTCCACGACATCAATGGTCTGAGAGGACCCATCGACGAACTGTGCGATCGACAACTGCTGGCGTTCGGCGAAGCTGCCGTGGTTCTGCAACTGGCCTGCGATGGGAGCGGCCGTGAAAAGCCGGTTAACCCCGTTCAGGCCGTTGTAATCGATCACGGCGAACTGCATGCTCGGATCGGCCAGCGGCTCGGAGTGAGGGGCTTTTTGCAGTCCGTAGGTGTGTTCGGACGAAGGGCAAAGGTAAAGCGGAATAATCGTTTTGCCAAGGGTGACATTCACGTCTTCGTCGATCGCCAGATCCATTCGGAGGCTCTCGTAGAGAGCCTCCTGCTCGAGGTACGGCAGGATCACGGCGAACACCCCCGGGCAGTATGGCCCGGTTTCGAGGAGATTGAGCGGAACGTCGCCGGGGCTCGTCCCGTTCGGGTAACCCGCCCCATTCGGGTAACCCGTCACTGCGGTTCCAATCGGAAAGCAGCCGTTCGCCTCGTGAAAACCATGAAGCGCCAGCCCGATCTGTTTCAGGTTATTGCAGCAGGAAATGCATCGCGCCGCCTCACGCGCCGCCTGGACCGCAGGCAACAATAGCGCGAGCAGAATGCCGATGATCGTAATCACGACCAGCAATTCGACGAGCGTGAAAGCTCGCGGCTGTGGCCCTGGCGTAGGAAAGCCGACCATGACGGTGATGCTCGCAGCCGCAGCCCCTCGTAGTCGCGAGTCCGCGCGCACCATCAGCGCACGGAATATCACGGCTCGATGAACGTCAGCGGCGCAACAACTCCAACGACAATTTCACGGCCTCCGTCCACGCGGAACACCGCACGTCTTGCGTTGGTAGGTCTTCTGGCTCCCGAGTTCAGGCGTGCCCAGCCTTCTCACCAAGTCCCCCGCAAGGAACTAAGGTAATGGCCAACAGAAAGGGCCCTGATAACACTCGGTTACAGCGGCGGGGACCGTCCCGGAATCTCACCGGGTTCCCTGTACGTCGGCCCTTCAACGTGAAGTGGCCGACCACCAACGCCACAATTACCATCGATTTTAGCACGAGCGGTGCGGCTGTCAAGCGGGCTGTACTGAGTTTTCGGCAACGACCCTGATGCCCGCGGGCAGGAGCGGAGTGGCGGGATATTGTCCCGGCTGCCCCGGGGAACGACCTCGAACCACGGGCGGCGGACCACGCCAAGTTGGCTGGCCGGACGTGTGGTTTAACCGGTCGTTTCGCTGGCCGCTAGTGAAAGAGCAGCTCTTGCCCAGGCGGCGGGGCGAAATTGTGGCACGCGGCGGCCGCACATGCTATAACAATTGCACACCACGGTCAGCCAAGCCTCCCCACCCTTGACGCTGTCGCAAGGAGACCTGCGATGATCCGAGCGAATTTCTTGCTGATTTTGAGCGTCCTGCTGATCGCGTCGCGGCCCGCCCTCGGCCAGCCCGGCCTGAGCGATTTGCCGACCTTGCAGCCGGGCCGCACCGCCGCCCAGAACGCGTTATGGCTGGAGAATGATCTGAGCCTGCGCTTCAATTCCACGAAGCGGGTGGTCGTGGCCGACATTCCCGGTCCGGCCACGATTACCATGATCCACTTCGCCATGCCGGCGGGGTTGAAACTCAATCGCGATCTGCTGCTGCGGATCTATTGGGACGGCGAGCAACAGCCGAGCGTCGATTGCCCGATGGTCGATTTCTTCTGCGATCCGGCCGGCCAGCGGGACGAGGTCAACACGGTGCTGGTGAACAAGCGGCGCGGCTGGAATGCCTACTTCCCCATGCCATTTCGGAAGTCGGCCCGCGTCGAGCTGGTCTATGAGGGCCCGCTGCCGCCGGGCGAGGCGCTGTGGGGCCGGATGCCGTGCTACAGCTACGTCATGTACCGCACGCTGGAACGGGTGCCCGCCGACACCGGCTATTTCCATGCCTCCTGGCGCCAGGAGACGCTGCCGCTGGGCAAACGTGACTACGTGGCCTTGGAGGCGAAGGGGAAAGGCAAGTTCGTCGGCTGGAACGTCACGGTGCGGCTGCCGGGCAGCAGCGGCTATCCGGTCGATGAGAACGAGAAGTTCTTCATCGACGGCGAAAAGACGGCGTCCGTGGAGTTCCAGGGGCTGGAAGACTCGTTCGGTTTCAGTTGGGGGTTCCCCGAAACGCAGAGCATGTTCCCGTATACGGGCTATTTTCCGTTCTTCCGCGGCGCGTGCGCGTACCGCTTCTTCGTGTCCGACGCCATCAGTTTCGAAAAATCGCTCCGCGTGGCGATCGGTTTCGGAAAGCGCGAGGACCCGCAATTCGAGCGGGATTTTAGCAAGCCGGGCAACCAGTTGCAATTGTCGAGCACGGTGTACTGGTACCAGGTCGAGCCGCACGCGTCGCTGCCGGCGATGCCCCCGGCGGCCGAGCGTGCCCCGGCCCCGGAACAGCGGTTCTGGCCGGACACGCTCAAGCACCCTTCGACCGCTTCGCTCAAGCAACGCGGCGTGAAGCTGGAAATGCTCTGCGGCATCTCGGGGCAGGAGGTCATTTACGCCGCCCCGGGCTACGGGGTCGCGATCAAGGCGGGCGACGCCTGGAATGCGTGGAACCCGCCCGTCTACCATTGCCGCTCGTCGCTTAAAGACGTCGAAATCGAGGTCACCGTGCCGCGCGGCACCGAGGGCACGCTCCGCGTTTATATGATCGACCCCGACAACTACCAGGGCGGCCGGAAGCAAACGGTCACCATCGCCGGCCAGTCGTTCGGGCCGATCGACAACTTCCAGGAGGGGCGCTGGATCGAGCGGCCCCTCGGCCGGCAGGAGACGGCCGAAGGAAAGGTGCTGGTGCGGGCCACGAACGCCAAGAAGGAGGGCAACGCCGTGATCTCCATCATCGAATGGCTGGAAAAGAAGTAACGGCCGGCCGCCGGTTTCTCACTCAACTCCGTGTTATTCCAAGTCGCGGTGGAGTTGCACCGATTGCCCGGGCGCCAGCACGAGCGGTTTCGTTCTTGCAAGGTAACGCACGACACCGCGGGTGCCGCTGATGCTGCGGATGGTGGCGCTGAGGAGTTGGCCGTTTTTCCACGTCATGCCGATCTCGAACCCGCCGCGGGCGCGAAGGCCCTTCACCGACCCGCTGGGCCATGCTTTCGGCAACGCGGGCAGCAACTCGATCTGGCCGGTATGCGACTGCAACAGCATTTCGGCGATTCCCGCGGCGCCGGACGTGTTGCCGTCGATGCAGAAGATGTTCTGCGGGGCGCCGGCAATGCCGCCCCGCGAGAAGGTCATCAAGTTCAGATCGGTATCCGCCGCCAGCAGATTGGTCAGGTTCTTGAGGGCCATCGCGCCGTTGCCGAGCCGGGCGTAGTAGCAGATGGCATTGCCGGCACTCCATTCCACGTCTTCCCAATCCAGACGTTGCATGCGAAGTTGCAAGGATTTTTCCGCCGCCCGGGCCAACTCCGGCGTGCCCCGCGGCGTGATCTGCGCCAAGGGGAACAGGCTCACCAGATGGCTGGTGTGACGGTGATTGGTCTGCCCACCGTCATCTTGGTGGAACCATTCCTGCAATTGGCCGTTGCCGCCAATCTTGTACGGCGGAAGGTTTGCCCTCGCCGTTTCCAGCCGCGTCCGGAAATCGGCGTCCACCCCCAGCGTGCGGCTCGCCTCAATGCAGGAACTGAATAGCGCGTACACCAGCGCCCGGTCGTGGACCGAGCCGGGACCGGCTTCGCCACCGCGTTCCGGTGAAACCGACGGTCCGGTCATCAGGTGCCCGGTCGTCGGGTCAACATACAGGTAGTCGAGGAAAAACTCCGCCGCGCCTTTGAGCACCGGGTAGGCGCGTTGGGCCAGAAACTCACGGTCGCCGGTGAACAGATAATGTTCCCACAGGTGCGTGGAAATCCAGACGCCGGCGACCACGTGCAGGCCCCAGCCCGAGCCCCAGCCGGGCGCGGTGAAGCCCCAGGGATTGCTGACCACGTGGCACACCCAGCCGCGGTCGATCCCGTAGACCTTTCGGGCGGTGCGTCGCCCCGGCGCTTGCAGCGACTCGATGAAACGAAACAACGGCTGGCCGCATTCGCTCAGGTTGGCAACCTCGGTGGGCCAATAATTCTGCTGGGTGTTGATGTCCAGATGATAATCGCAAGTCCAGCCCATGTCGGCGGCCAGGCCGTCGTTCCAGAGGCCCTGCAAGTGCATCGGTAGCGGCGAATCTTCCCGCGAGCCGGCAATTGTCAGGTAGCGCCCGTATTGGAAGAATAAGGCGGCGAGTTGCGGATCGGCCTGCCCCTTGCCGAGCGCCTGCAAGCGAACGTCCGTCGGCCGCCCGGCCGACGCGGCCTCGCCCAAACTGAGCGTCACTCGGCGGAACAACCGCTGATGGTCTGCCATGTGCCCTTCGCGGAGCGTCTTCCAGTCCTTTCGCTGGGCGGCGGCCAGTTGGCGGTCGCACAGCGCCGCCGGATCGCGTCCTTGAAAGTTCGTGTTCAGCGCGATGAGGACCGTCGCCGCATCGGCCCCGGCCGCCCGCAGCGCATCGTTGCCGGCCGCGATCGTGCCGCCTTGCGGCAGCACGCGGAACAGCGACTGGAACGCCACGCCGCTCTTGCCGTCGCTGTGCTGCGTTTCGAAGGCATGACCGCTGACCGCGAGCGTGTCGTTGCCCCGCGTCTTCACGGTCCAAGGGAACCGCCCGCCACGGTAGCGCAACGTGAAGGCGACCAACCCGGGACGGTCGGCGCTCAAGCGGATGACCATGACTCCATCCGGATGGCTGGCCAGAACCTCGCGGCGGAAGTGGACACCGTTGGCCGTAAATGTCACCCGCGCCACGGCCCCATCCAGATCGAGCTCGCGCCGGTAGTCGCGGATGTCGCCCTGCGTTCCGCTTTGCGTCAACAACAAATATCCCGCCGGCAGATTCGTGCCGTAGTTGAGTTTGCGGCCGAGCAATTGCTCGGTGAGCGGCTGCGCCTGGGTGTACTTTCCCGCTTTGAACAGTTCCCGGATTTTGGCGAAGGCAGCGCGGGCTCCGGGATTTTCATGCTGATCGCCGGGCGCCCCGGACCAGAACGTGGACTCGTTGAGTGCCAGCCGCTCTTCCGTCATGCCGCCGAACACCATCGCCCCCAGCCGCCCGTTGCCCACCGGCAGCGCCTCCAGCCAACGCTCGGCCGGCTGACGATACCACAGCGTCAGCGAAGCGGCGGGCGGCGGCGCGGCCTCCGGCTGGGACGCTTCCACCGAGGCGAGCAGCAGGGCGGCGGCGAAGCCAACGAGAAGGCGCTTTGTGGTTTCGTTGATCAGGGGAATTCTCCTTCGCACGTCGAGCGGTGATTTCGGCCGCAATGATGCACTGGTGCCCCATTATAGTCGCGCGCAACATCGTGTCGCAACCATGCTTTGCCGGGCCCGGTCGGCCTTATTACGCCGGTTGCCGCGCGGTTTCGGCGCTGAGCGCCGCATCGGAAATCGCCTGAATGCGGCGCTGCCATCGCACTTGCAGATATGCTAGGAACGCTTGCGCTTGGGCACGCCGCTCACCTCGATGTGCGTAGTCCCCGCGCAAGTGATCATTAGCACGCCGGACACCCCGCGATAGTCGCCGAAGGTCCATTGCGACCGGTCCAACGGCTTCCCATCGGCAAGGACCTGGCTGGGCGTGAACGTCAGGCGCAGCATCTCCCGACCGCCGTGATCGAAGGTGCGGTACGAGATATCTCCCGCCTTGTAGCTCACGCTCTGCACGACCGAACTGGAATACAAGATGTGATCCGAATCCGACGGCGCCAACTCCGGCATTTCCTTCATGCCGTCCAGAAAGTGGCAGATGTAGTCGAAATAGCAATCCACGAACCACGGATTGGCATAGCCGATACCGACGTAGTTGATCGCATTTCCCTTCGTCGAGTACTGGTTATACGCCGAGTAGGTGGAGAGGGCGAAGCACGCACGGGCCTCTTCCCGAGCCGCGGCAGCGCCCGCATCGTTGGCGTCGGTCAAGATGCCGAACCATTGGGCCAGCACGGCCGCGTAGCGATTGGTGTGATTGCTCATTTCGAAGAAACAGCAATCCTGTTCGCGGATGCTGGGGGCCCCATAACGCACCGTCGGCAACCCAAAGCGGGTTTTCACCCAATTCAACAACGCCGGCACATCCCGCTTGTAGTTTGGGTCCATCGCGGGATGCTCGAGGATGTAGCGGGCCGTTTCCATGGGCACCGTCTGGCCCAGATTGTCCGGCAGGTCGCCAACGTCCTCGTAGAAATTGCTCCATTTGTTGGTCTTTATGGGGTAGTTCATCACCCAGTCCCAGACGCTTTTCTGGGCCTTTTGGTAAGTCCCGCCTCCCGTTTGGCCCAGGGCCATCAGTTCGCCGAAGAGCCGGACCGGGGCGAACATGTCGGACGTGTAGGCGGCGATTACCGAGCCGTCGCCCACGTTCACGCGGAACGGCAGAGGCGAGTGCGTTGCGTCGCCCGGGCGGACTTTTTGGGCCAGCGTGTTGGCAATGCCGATGGCCGCGTCGAGGTATTTTTGCTCGCCGGTAAACTGGTAGAAATTGATGCAGGCCGAGCCCACCAGCGCCATCTTGTCCGGCTCGCTGTAGCTATCGGTGTACTGGCCGTCGGGCGTGTTGTCCTGCGTGATGGGGCAATGGGGCCAGCTCGCCGTGGCCGGAGTCAGGTAGTGCAGGATGCGATCGAGCATCAACCGGACCGGCTTGATCGCCGCCGCGTCGCCGCTGAAGGCATAGTATTTGTTCAGCGAATAGCTGGCCCAATAAACGTTGGAACCCTGGCAGTTCTGGTTCTTTATGTAGGTGCCGTCCGGGTTCAACTTGGATGTCACCACGTACCAGGGATCGTTGCCAAACACGGTGCGCGTGGTCGGGCAGTGCTCGATGAAGTTCTGGCTCAGCCGCATCACGTTGTCGTAACCGGTCCATGGTTGCAGCTTACCGTTGCTGTCCAGCACCACGATATGGTCACAGATGCTATGGCCGTGCGGGTCCGCCGCCATGACCGCCGAGACTCGCAATAGCGGAAGCAGCATCAACGCGAAAACGATCCGGACGTACCAGCCATGCCTGCGAACCAAATGCCGTGCCATAACGTGCCTACCTTTCTGAGATGTCTCTTTCAATGTGTTCCGAACCGTTATCTCGCGATCGGATACTAGTTTGTTCCACAGTTGCAGCGTCGTCAATGGCCCATCGTTGCCCCAGTTTCCCGTTTGTTGTTACGCACGGCATTCTATTCGGAGCGGGACAAATCGACGATGGCAGCGTTCAAGAAAAAACGCGGCTGATTCCGGCTAACAGGCGCATATCAATGGATCGGGAAGTGCTCCGCGGAAATGGTTGTTGGAAGGCGGGGCTCGAAATGTTATGCTGTTCTATAAAGCCAAGTGAACTGGTCCTTCCGAAAAAGATAGCGGTAATGTCGGCGAGAAACAAGCCGCTTGCGGTTTCGCATGGCGCCATAGCAGGCAAAACCTTCTGGGAAGTCGTACTGGAACAGGGCGGACGGTAAACAGGCACTGATCGAGCGCCGGAGGCTTGCGATGCATTTCGAGAAATGTCGCGGTTGCGCGCGACTGGTGCTCGTGTTTATCTTTTGGTATCTGTCCTGCTACTTTCTTATGATGGACTGGCGGACACTCGCCTACGATCCTACATTTAACGAATGGACGGGCGAATCCTGCTATTACATGGCACCCATGGTGCACGTGCGTGGCAACATCACCATGATTGGCGGGAGCGCGTGCTGGGCGAACACTTTTTTCCGGCCCCTTGACTGGCTGCTCTATCGCGCGAAGGCCGCCCTGGGCGTCCGAGTCTTCGTAATAGATTGTTGGACCGTTTGGGCGTTTCTCTTCTGGACTAATCTCTTGTTGCCGTTTCTCTCTGTAGTCCGGCACGGCGGCTCGCCGCTTAGGCATCGCGGCATGCACATCCTTCTGTCGCTCTTTGCGGCAGGTTGGTACATTGGGTTATGGTTTCTGTACCATTTAATCCGCAACTGCGAGGCAACCAGATTCGTGGCTAAGCCGATGGCCGTGATCGGGACACTTGCCGCCCTGGCCGCGATCTATCGGCTAGCCCGTGCGAGAGGTTACCCATTTGTCGTTCCCTTGGCATTCGCAACCTTATCTGGGACGATTTGGCTTCTTGTGTCGCTGCCACGCAAATGGCCATACGTGTGAACGCCGGCGTCGTGTACAATACGTGTGAAAAGGGGGCGGAACTGAGCCACAGGAAAACAACCATGAAAATCCTTCAAGCACTCTCGTCGGCAGTCGTCTTCATGGGCCTCGCCGTCTCCATGGGGCACGCGGTCGAAAACGGCCAGCCCAACGTGGTCGTCGATTTTGCCAAGTCGGCCGGGAAGATTCGGGCCTTGCACGGCGTGAACAATGGCCCGGTCTCCTGGGGTGGCTCGGCCGACCTGACGAACTACCACAAGGAAGCCGGCTTTCCCTCGGCCCGTCTGCACGATTGCCATTATGCGGGCGCCAACGTGGTCGATATCCATTTCATCTTTCCCATCTTTGACGCCGATGCCGACGACCCGAAGTACTACCGCTTTGCCGAAACGGACGCGTACCTTGCCGCGATGGTCAACCTTGGCGAGCAGATCACCTATCGATTGGGCGAAAGCATCGAGTGCCGGAGCCGAGCCTATTCCGACGGCGGATTCTACGTCCATCCGCCCAAGGATTTTGCCAAATGGACGAAAATCTGCGTCAACATCATTCGGCACTGCAACGAAGGCTGGGCCAACGGGCATCATTACAACATCAAGCACTGGGAAATCTGGAATGAGCCCGAGGAAAACAACATTGGCATGTGGGTCGGCACGCAGCAGCAATACTTCGAGTTGTATGAAACCGCGGCCAAGGGGATCAAGGCACACGATCCGTCGCTCAAAGTCGGCGGCTCGGTCGTGTGGATGGGAAGCCCGCTGTTTCGACCGTTCTTGGCCTATTGTCGCGATCGAAAGCTGCCTTTGGACTTCCTCTCCTGGCACTCCTATCCCGACCAACCTCAGAACCTGGCGGGGGACGCCGTGACCGCCCGAAAAGTTCTGGACGAATATGGCTTCAGGAACGCCGAGAGTCGAGTCACGGAATGGCATCCGATGTGGTACAAATGGTCGGGCGATATCGATTGCAACGAGTTGGGGAACCCGAACCCGCAAAAATACGCCACGATGCGGGAAAAGTTCGATCTCATGCGCGGCCCGAAGGCGGCCGCGTTTGTGGCGTCGGCGTTGATGCTCGTGCAAGACGGCCCGCTCGACATGGCCAACTATTACACGGCCGACACCAATCCCTGGAGCATGTTCGACTCGTTCGGCGTTCCCGGACGCGTCTACTACGCCTTTGTCGCCTTCAACCAATTGACCAAAACGCCCAACCGCGTGGCGTGCGAGCCACAAGGCGCGCCGCGGCCGGACATTACGATGTGCGCCGGCTTGTCCAACGATCACACGACGGCGTCGATCTTGATCAGCAATTACGGCCCGACGGAGAGCCGCTTGGCGATCGGCTTGCCGAATCTGCCGTTCTCGGGCCGCGTGCAGGCGGAGACTCTGGCCGTCGACGCCACGCACGAGTTCACGCGCATTGGCGTCGCCGCGTTAGAGCCGGGCAAGGCTCGCTTGACGCTGAGCATCCCCGGCTATGCCGTACAGTTCGTCCGGCTTCACTCCCTGCAAAAGTGACGCGACCGACCATCCACCGCCGGTCTTTCTGAGCGCCGCGAAGAATCCTGCCGGGATCGTCACGCGGACAAGATTCTTCGCTGCGCTCAGAATGACTACGCTGCGCTCAGAATGACTACGCTGCGCTCGGAATGACCACTTCTCCCCGGTCTGTGAACGGTTACACGCGATTGGAGAACCGGCGAACCTGCGCTAAGGCTTCTGGAAGACGACCACTCGCGTCCCCCACGGCTCAAGCGCCAAATCAAACGCCTTCGAGTCGAGCGAGACGGGCTTCGGTTCGCCGTGCAGCCGGACTTTCCATTGGTCCGGAATCGCCGGCTGTGCAACGTGGACCACGGCGGCCTTGGCCGTGGGGTTCATCAACAGGAGCAAACGCCGGCCCTCGTGCTCGAAGGCGGCCCAATCGGCGGACGTGAGGCCGCTTACGCGAATATTGTCGTCACAGCGCCGGCCGCTGCAAAAGAGGTTTTCGTAAGCGGCAATGATCTCGGCCGCCTCGCTGGTGTAGTAAAAAGCCCCGCCGTCCATGGTGGGCAGCCACCAGATGAGCACGCCCTGGCAGCCGCCATCGACGAACTGCTGCAAAAGCCCGTTGCGCCAAGCCACCGGGTTGGGCACCTTGGCCAAATCGTATTTCATCCAGTCCGCGGGCGTCGCGATGGGAGCCTCGGCCAGGTAACACATCCGGCCGCTCATGAAGGGGACACGGCCCAATGCCTTGCGCGTCTCCAGAAGCTCGTCGCGCGATCCCCCGTAGCCGGCGATGGCCAGGTCCAGGTGCGGGGCCAGCATGGCCCAATCGACGCCATAGCGTTCCCGCGTGAACTGCCGCTGATAGCCGCTATAGACCGCGAATTCGATGGGCCGGGCGCAGCGCTTCAGGGCCGCGCGGACGTGGCCCACCAGTTCGGCGTTCTGCCGGCAGCGGAACAGCACCCAGGCGTCTTTGTGCTTGGCGACGATCGATTCGGCATCCAGTTTCACGTCGCCGGCCAGTGCCTGTTGTTTGCGGAAGGCGGCCAGGCAACGCGGACAGACGCAAAAACCTTCTTTTTCCGAGCAGACCGGCTGCTCGATGTCCCAACTGAGCGCCGAGCAGCCGTCGGCGTCGAGCCCTGCGACCAGTTCATCCTCCAAGAGCCGTCGCATCTTGTCGCCGTCGGGCGATAAGAGCCAGGTGGGGCAGAAAAGGTTGTTCTGCGGCTTGCCATCGTAGCCCACGGCGTGCAACTCCGGGTGGCCCTTCAAGAAAGCTTCGGCGGCCTTCCCGCACGCCTGGTACGGCTCGCCCGACTTGTCGTAATACACGCGCAGCCCGCGCGGCTGGAGAATCGGCACCACGTCGTTGTGCGTTTTGCCATAGATCCAGGTAACGCCACTCTGCCAGGCGTTTTCGGCGTAGGCCTCGGCCACCTTCGGGGCGAACATCGGCGTGTAATAACAGGGGGCGATGCGCACCCGCTTGGGGCGAACATTCTTCAGCGGCGGCAGGATGACCAATTCCGTCGGCCGAATCTCGCCGGGTTTTCCCTCGCTCGACAGCGTGTACGTCAGCAGCCGGCCGCGTCCCTCGGGGGCGTCTTGATCGGCGCGGAACAGCAGCGACGCAATGTGCGCCGTGCCGGGCGTGCCCAGCTTGGCGGCTTTGTTGTACTTGAGCACGTGCCGCACATAGGCCACGCCGTCGCGAGTCTCGCCGGGCTCGATGCGAACTTCGTCGGGCGGATTGCCACATCCCGGCTCCACCACCATGAACTTCAGATACTTCGGCGTTTCGACCACGAACCGGCAGTTGTCGCTCGCCCCTTTCGCTGCGGGCAAATAGGGCTTCAGCAACTGCGACGTACCTCGAGGAATCCAGACCGTGGACGAGTTCGGAAAGAACGTCGGTTCGCTCGCGGTCGCCACAGATAGCGAAATGAGCGTACACCAAGCGAACATCGCCAGTCTCTTGGGGAGCATTTGTCGGGTCCTTTTCCGAAGGTGGGGCTGTTGGGGGCGGGAACTTTCCACGCAAGTATACCTGCTGGACGAACACTTTTGGAGACCAGCGCACGCTTCAAGGGCGTTATCAGCGTGGCTCGGTAATACCCTAGATCTTGAACTCCGTGATGCCCGGCATGGGCACCGGATAGTTGCCTTTTTCATCTGGCTTAACCGGCGGCGTCATGTCCAAATGCACGTTCTCGACCTTTGGAGTGAAGGCAAACGTGGACTTGGAAACCTGTTCCCAGGTCAGTTCATTGCCGCTGTAGCAAGCCAATTGGCCCATGACGGCCACGAGCGTGCTGCGGGCCATGTAGTCGCCGCAGTTGACCGGGTTGCCGGACCGGATGGCCGAGAAAAGAACCTTGTGTTCGAGATCCCAGGCGTTGTTTTGTGCCATGGCGGCGTTCGCCGCGTGGTATTTCCACGGTTTTTCGCCTTCGATGCGGTACTGCGGAAACAGTTGACAGCGGCCTTTCGTTCCGAAATAGGTGCTGCTGTACTCGCCATAGCAACCGTTTTGCGTTCGACAGAATGCGTACAACCGCACGCCGTTGGCATACTCGTAGACCACCGAGTGGTGGTCGAAGACGTTGCCGTAGACTTCGCCGAAGGATGCCGACCGGCCGCCTAAACCGTGCGCCTTGACCGGCGTCTGCTCTTTCATCGCCCAGGTGGCTCGATCGAGGTTGTGAACCAGCGACTGCGGTACGTCGTCGCCCGAAAGCCAGGCGAAGTGGTACTGGTTCATGAATTGGTACTCGACTTCGTTCAGTTTCGGCTCGCGGTAACACAATCTGTACGGCGGGCGGAGGAAGTTCTCCTCGATCGACACGATCTCGCCGATGGCTCCGTCGTGGATGCGTTGGATGGCTTCCTGAAATCCCGGATCGTGCCGGCTGTGCAGCCCGGACATAACGCTGAGCTTCTTCTGCCGGGCCAGTTCGCAGGCGGCCGTGACTTCCCGAACGCCCACGGGATCGATGGCGTGGGGCTTCTCCACGAAAACGTGCTTGCCGGCTTCAATGGCCGCGCGGAGATACACGGGATGATACTTCGCCGAACAGGCAATCAACACTACGTCGACGCCGGCGATCACCTGCTTGTAGCCGTCCAGCCCCGAGAAGCAATGGTCATCGGCCACTTTGACCTGGCCTGGATTTTGCTGCTGGAGCATCTCGCGCCGACCCCGGACGCGGTCGGCCAGCACGTCGGTCATGGCGACCAAGCGGACGCCGTCGTCAGCCCTCATGGCGTTAATGGCGGCTCCAGGCCCGCGGCTTCCACAGCCGATCAGGCCGATGCGGATCACGTCCCCGCCGGCGCCGTGCGCACTGCGGGCAAACGGCAGCCCGCCAAACGCCGCCGTTCCCGCCGCGGCGGCCATCAAGGTTTTCAGAAAGTCGCGACGGGAGGTGGTCGTTGTCTTTGGTGATCTCATGAATGCGTTCCTCGAATAACGGTTTCGAACAGGATCACTTGCCAGTTTTCTAACTTAGTCGAGCACAAGTGGCCTGTCTACGGACTTTTGCGTAGCGTGATAGTACAATTGCGCAACAGCACGACGACTTTCGGTATGTTGCTTGCCATGTCTTGCACCCGTAAGTGCACGGCCTCGTCGGGCCCGGCGAGAAAACGTGATTGGCACGCCCAAACGTGCGCCATTGTACTACATGCGGCAGAAGATCACATCTCTGGACCGAGCCTCGGCCGACTGGAAGGCGGCGAGTTCCTTTGTTAACATGAGGAGACGGTTGCTGGAAGCGGAGCGTATCCGCGAGGAGCATATTCGGGGAATTGCGGCAAAAGGATGGTGGAGCCCCTCATGAGAAAACGTCTTCTGAGCCCATTACTGGTCGTGCTCTGCGCGTCGAATGCAGCCAGTGCGGCGGAACCGACCTATCGCGACATCTATCCCGATACCTGGGTGGCGACCGATGCAATCGGCCGAACCATGCCGGACTATTCGGTGGTGGGCCCCGTGAAACGCGACCAGCGCCGCGTGGTGGGCATCTTCTACATCGCCTGGCATCGCGACAGCCTGGCCGGACTGAAACCGCCCTACGCCGCCGACGTGAGCCGAGTGCTCGCCGCCGATCCCAGGGCACGCCTGGATGCCAAGCATCCGCTGTGGACCGAAGGCTCGTTCCACTGGGGCCAACCGCAAATGGGCTATTTCCTCAGTAAAGACGCCTATGTCATTCGCAAAGACATGTCCATGCTCGCCGACGCGGGCGTGGACGTGCTGGTGATGGACGTTACCAATGCCGAGCGCTACTGGGACGAGTGGGAGGTCATCTTTTCCGTCATGCAGAAGATGAGGGCCGAAGGCAACCGCGTGCCGGCGTTCTGTTTTTGGGCATTCAACGGGCCGGCGATCACCGTGGTACAGGACTTGTACGAGAAGATCTACCAGGCCGGCAAGTACAAAGACCTGTGGTTCTACTGGGACGGCAAACCGCTGCTGCTCGACAACGGCACGCCCAGCGTCGATGCCAACGGCCCGGTCTTGCAGCATCCCAACCCGCATTACGATCCGCAAGCCAAGACCGACAAGAACCACCCGCATTACGGCGACCCCGCCTACGCCGAGAAGTTCTACGCCGATTACACGCGGGAGGTGAAGCAGTTCTTCACGCTCCGATCCATGTGGTGGGGATACCACACCTGGGCCGGCAAGCGCTTCATCGGCACCGAGGACAACTGGAGTTTCGGCTATGACCTGGGGGACGACCGGGTCAAGACGATGAAACCGGACGAACTCGTTTCCAAGCACCGCGGCGTCAAGGAGGAAGCGGCGGTCACGCCGGCCCAGCATCCGTCGAGCTTGATCGGAAAATCCTGGACCCGGGAACATGGCGAACCGCAATTGAACGAATTCGATCTGCCGGTTCCCACTCCCGTGCCCTGGCTGGGCAAGACCGTGGAACACCCCGAGGGTTACGGGATTTATTTCCAGCAGCGATGGGACGAGGCGATTCAGGCCAATCCGCAGTTTCTGTATATCAACGATTGGAACGAATGGACGGCTGGCAAATATCAACCCAGCGGAACAGGCACCGTCCCCTTCATGCGCCGCAATGGCACGTATCAGTTCATCGACCAGTATAATGCCGAGTTCAATCGCTCCATTCAGCCGATGAAAGGCGGGTACACCGACAACTACTACATGCAAATGGCGGAGAACATCCGCCGTTACAAGGGAGTCCGCCCGATCCCCGTGCTCAGCGGACTGCATTCGGTGGCCATCGACGGCGATTTCGGCGATTGGGCAGGCGTTAACGTCGAGTATCGCGATACGATCGGCGACACGGTCCACCGCGACTACCCGGGCTACGGCGGTCTGCACTATCAGGACGACTCGGGCCGCAACGACATAGTGACCTGTAAAGTCGCCGTGGACGACGATAACGTCTACTTCTACGCCGAAACGAACGGGCCGCTCACGCCGCACACCGGCCACAACTGGATGCTCCTGCTGATCGATGCCGATGGGAACCATGACACCGGATGGCACGGCTATGACTATCTCGTCAACCAGAAGATTGTCGACGGAAAGACCACCACCCTGATGCGGTACGATGCGGCTTCCCCGGACCATCCGTGGGTCGAACAGGCGCAGTTGCAGTACCGTTACGCGGGCAACAAGTTGGAACTCGCCATACCGCGCCGGCTGATCGGCCTGCGGGGCGACTCGCTGAGTTTCGATTTTCACTGGTGCGACAATCCGACGGACTTGAAGGACCCGATTTCGCTGTGCGTTAGCGGCGACAGCGCCCCCAACGGACGTTTCAACTACCGCTGTATCTGGAAAAAGTGAGACGAGACCGGTCAGCCGCACGTCCTGCACACGGCCAAGCGGCCAGAGCCGGAGATTCCCGCGACGGTCGCCGTGCCCGATTACGCACACCTGCTGCCCGAGCCGATCCGCCGGTTCACCCGGTCGATCCAAGACGCCGAGCATCGTTCGTTCATTCAGGGCGGGGGGCACGGCGGTTCGCACCCGCACCTGGTGAACGAGTTCCTTGGCGCGCTCGTCCAGGATCGCGACGCCTGGCCCAACGCGGTCCAGTCGGCCAATTGGACCTGCGTCGGCATCTGTGCGCATCAGTCGGCATTGTCTGGCGGCCAGATCGTCGACCTGCCCGAGTTCACCTTGGCGTAGTGCCGGCCCGATCCGCGGCAACTGCGGCACTTTCGCAAGGAAGCTTTCGAAAGAGCTTCCAGTCTGATTCTCTCATGGGATGGGCCCCGCTATTCCGAAGTCACCACCTTCAGCGTCATGTCGTGCTTCGCCCGCTTCTTGCCCGCGTTGCCCTTCTTCGCTTTCGCCGTTGCCGCCTTGACGACGAGCTTACCGCCGGCCGCTGCAAAAGCCCGCATAAGCTGGTCGAGCGACACGTCCGGAGCGGCGCGCTCGATCTTGGCGATGCGCGGCTGGCTTGTGCCGAGTTTGACTCCCAACGCTTTTTGGGACAGGTGCCGCGCTTGGCGTTGTCGTCGAACGGCCAGGGCGAGTTTTATCCGCGCATCGAGCACTTGGCGTTCCGCATCGTTCATTTCCAGGAAGTCGGCGGCGTCGCCCACCTTCCAGCCTGCCGCCGCCAATACTTTGCGATTTGCCGCATCCATCGTTCGCTCCTCCGCTCGGTTAGAGAGTATATCGGAAATGATATACTGTCAATTGAGGAAGCTGGCCAAAGAGTTTGCTGCAGTGACCTGCGTTAGCACCGGGAAGACTCAGTCCTCGTAGACCGCCAAAATATTCTCGGGCGGGACGTCGGGCTGGAAGAGATGGGCCGGCGCCAGAATATAGCCGCCGTTGCTGCCCAGGGTTTGGCCGTAGCGGCGAACCTCGGCCCGAATTTCTTCCGGAGTGCCCAGCGGCAGCAGGTGCTGCATGTCGATGCCGCCGTGGAAGCAGAGTCGCGTGCCGAAGTCGGCCTTCAGCCGTTCGGGCTGCATCTCCGGCCCGACCGGCTGAATCGGATCCAAGATGTCCACGCCGAGTTGAATCAGGTCGGGAATGAACGCCCGCATGTTGCCGCAGCTATGGTACAACACCTTCGCCCCCAAACCGTGGATGCAATCGGCCAGCTCCTTGATATAGGGGCCGACGAACTGGCGGAACATGGGAAGCGAGATCAACGGCCCGTTCTGGCTGCCCAAGTCGCTGATGACCAGAAACAGGTCGATTCGCCCTTGCGTCGCTTCGGCCGCGCGGGTGTAGTCGGCCTTGTAGAAGTCGGTGAACTTGCGCGAGAGGAAATGCGCCCACTCCGGTCGCTCGACCATATCGACAAACATGCCCTCCCAACCCCGCACCAGCGCCGGCCGCTGCCAGACGTCGGCGAAACCGTAGATCAGGGCGTGCGACTCCCAACGTTGGCACTGTTCGGCCAGGGCCGCGTGATCGAACTGATCGGGCGTGGGCCAGTCGAACCGTTCGATGTCGGCCTGGGTTTGCGCCGCGGCCAACGCCCCCGGCCCGTCCTCGCGCATCGGTCCCCAGGGCGTCTGGCGGTAGACATAGCGTTCACCCCAGAAGTTCTGGTAGCGCCCTCCGCCCAGGGCTCGTTCCGGCGGGCTGGGCAGTTCCAGATGACGTATATCCACGCCCATCTGCTCGAGCACGCGGTCCCGGTCGTCGTGGCCCAGGTGGGCGAGCAGTCGCTTCCAGGTGGGTTCTTCCGCCCAGAAATCGCGTGGCGTGCGATCGGGCAAACGATGGCTCAGGGCCGTCAGCACTCTCTCACGCGGTGTCATCGTGTGGTTCCTATTTCCAGGAGAACGCTGCGGGGGGCACTGTCGGAGTGTGCCATTGGCTCTGCCAGTGCTTCGTTGAACCTCGCGAAGATGCCGCACCACCGTTCGACGCATCCTTCCTAACTTCTATCCGCGGCACAATGGAACGTCAAGCGACCCGAAGCACTGGCAAAGCCAGTGGCACGCGAGCGAAGAACCCGATGCGTCGCCGTTCCGATTCCCTTTGTTGCCGCGGGCAATAAGAACTGTTAGCGATTCTCGCCGGTCGGCGTTTCGTCAGGAAAGGCCTTAGGTCGGAATCCATTTTTCTCGGAAACTTTGGAAGCGTCAGGAGTCTTCGATTTGGCCGGGCCTGAGAAATAAAGCCCCCCGCCCCCTTTCAAGTCTTTCAGTCTCGCCACCGACACGTCAGGACAAGAACGCCGTAATTGACAACCCGCTGGCAGCGGCGCTCCGGTCGCTACTGACCGCCGGGCCGACCGCAGCCCACAGGTCCCACTCTCACCCGCACTCTTTACCCGTAGAGTGGAGCCGACAAGCCAGACCGGACGACCTTTTGCTTGGTGCCGTCCTTGGGTGCAGAGGGCTCTGGACGGGTCGCGGGCCGTGCGGGGCTCCGGGCCAAGGGGAACAAAAGGAGAAAGCCAGCAGCCAGGGTGGCTATAGGTCCGCCTTGGTCGCCTGCCAAACGTAGCCGTGTCCCCTCAAACTCTGGTCCTTCTCCTCCACCGCGACTTTGGCTGCTTCCGCTTCGGCTTTGGTGTTATGCGGCCCCGACAGGACGCATTTGCTGCGAGGACCGCGTGTTTCGGGCTTGATTTTCGTCTCCGGGGTTCGCCGTGTAATCTTCCCGCTGTCGGACACATACCACTTGCCGATTTCCGGCTTGACCTTCCTGTATTCTGGCATAGAACAACCCCTTTGTACTCGAAACGGGAATACAACCCTCCAACTCTACCTCGCAATTGATCTGCCTATAGACCCCCACTTGTGTATAAACGTTGTATAACTATACTAATGGCAATGTCAGGGGGTAGATTAACCGGACGATGAGAAAAGAGGGACAACAATCCGGCAACCGCATGTTAAACTGGACGAACTGTGGGAAACTGGTATCGTCGGGTCGCAACCGTTCACAGGCCGAAAGTGTTTTTCTGACAAAAGTGATCTGGACTTGAATGCCGGGTTCGTGCCACAACGATGGCATGGCACCGGTCGTCACGGAAGAACTGATTGCTCGTCAG
>Ga0181520_10001168_pt1 | contig 54572 bp, 43 predicted proteins | sample PEATcosm2014_Bin_29_FD_132451 | JGI IMG/M metagenome (GOLD analysis project Ga0181520, IMG submission 132451) | Peatland microbial communities from MTU Mesocosm Facility, Houghton, MI, USA - PEATcosm2014_Bin02_30_metaG | ecosystem: Environmental > Terrestrial > Soil > Wetlands > Peat | place... | reverse complement strand
CAAACGCCGCCGGGATTCTTTTCCATGTCGATGAGGGTGACGTCCAGGCCAAGGTCTGCGCCCAGGAAAGCTGCGGCGTAACCACCGGGTCCGCCGCCAACGACTGCAACTTTTAAGTTTGTGTTCGCCATGTCTCGCTTCCGCATTCTGCTTTGAAATTAGTTCACATCAACGAAATCAGTTCACTTCAACCGGTTCTGAAATTCTGCTGCTGCGTCCTAGCCTTGCACGGAGAGCAGGAATGGCTGCTCCAGCGCGTCCACAACCCAGCGGGTAAAGCGCGCCGCGTCGGCCCCGTCGATAATGCGATGGTCGTAAGAGACGGAGAGCGGCAGCATGGTGCGCGGCTCAAACTTATTGTTGATCCACACCGGCTCAACGCGTGAACGCGACATTCCGAGAATAGCCACCTCCGGGTAATTGACGATGGGAGTGAAGGCCGTGCCACCGACTCCGCCCAGGTTGGTGATGGTGAATGAGCCACCCTCCATCTCCTCAGCGGTAAGCTTTTTGTCGCGAGCTTTCTGTGAGATGGTCGAAAGCTCCACCGCCAGTTCGATGATGTTCTTCTTGTCCACGTCGCGAAGCACGGGAACCAGCAGGCCGCGATCGGTATCGACGGCGACGCCGATATTGATGTAGCGCTTGTAGATGATCTCCTGGCTGGCAATGTCGATGGAGGCGTTGAATTGCGGGAATGCCTTCAGCGCCGAAGAGACTACCTTCAGCGCGATAGCGGTCATCGTCATTCTGCCGCCAGCTTTTTCCGCCTTGGGAGAAAAGCGTTTGCGCAGCTCTTCCAGCTCGGTCACATCCGCTTTGTCAAACTGGGTGACGTGAGGGATGACGTTCCAGGCCAGCGCAAGATGCTCGGCGGTTTTGCGGCGAATTCCGCGCAACGTAACCTTTTCGACCTTGCCCCAGCGGCTGAAGTCCGGCAGCTTTACCACTACGGCCGCTGCGCCGGAAGCGACCTGCACGGAGGACGCAGGATCGGACATGCGCGCGAAGACGCCTTTGGCAAAGGCTTTTACATCCGCCTCGCTGATGCGTCCACCCGGACCACTTCCCTTTACCAAGTAAATATCCACGCCGATTTCGCGCGCCAATTTGCGCACGATTGGAGCCGCTGGAACCGTTTTGTGCTCCTGTCCGGCGTGCTTGTCGAGGCCTGCGGGATAGACAGCCGAGGCGACCTCGGGTGGTGCATCTCGGGGAAAAGCTTCTTCCTCGGTCTTGCCTTCCATGGTGCGCGCGGAGCGGAAGCTGTGCCGGGCCATAGCCATGGAGCTCTGGTCGGCGGGAGTAACCTCCGGCCCAGCCGGGGCTTCTGCGGGTGGCTTTTCGGGAGCAGGCGCAACGGTAGCGGTTCCTCCGGCAACCGTGAAAACCAGGTCGCCTACGCGCAGCTTCTGACCAACCTGTACGGACACTTCGCTGACCGTTCCACTTACGGTTGAAGGAACTTCCACCACCGCCTTATCGGTCTCAAGCTCCAATACGGTCTGGCCCTGACTTACCTGTTCTCCCGCTTGGACGGCCACGCGTACCACATCGCCGGACTCGATATTCTCACCCAACTCCGGCAGCCTGAACTCGGCGGCTGGTGCATTCGTCTGAGGCGCGCGAGGCTCCGGCGCAGCGTTCTGCGTTACAGCCTGCGCCGACGGCTTCTCCTGTGCCACAGGAGTTTCCGGGGCCTTCGGTTCTTGCTGCGCGGCTTGGGACGATTCATCCGTGTAGGTAAACAGCACCTCGCCGGTCTTTACGCGCTGCGATGGAGTCACCATCACGGATTCGATCACGCCGCTGACCGTGGAAGGTACTTCGACCACGGCCTTGTCGGTCTCCAGTTCAACGACCGTCTGGCCCTTCTTGATGGTTTCTCCTGCCGTAACTGCAATTCGAACTACGTCGCCAGCCTCGATGTTTTCACCAAGTTCCGGGAGTTTGAATTCTGTCGCCACAGTGCTTCCTTTCGATGGAGGCGGCCCAATCGCCGCGCACTTGGAATCTCCGAGCCCGGAGCCGCCACAACCACAGGCCGCTTCCGGACGCATCCACTACTTACGACAGACCGTTACACAGAGAACGGATCCGCGCCCTCGGTCTGGATGCCGAGATCGGTAATCGCCTTCTTCACCACTTCGGCTTTCAGCTTGCCCTCGCGCAGAAGCCCAGTGAGCGCGGCCAGAACAATGTGCTTGGCGTCCACCTCGAAGAAGTCGCGCAGCGAAGCCCGGCTCTCCGAGCGGCCGTAGCCATCGGTTCCCAGCGCAATCAGGGGCCGCGGCATCCATTGCGAGATCGACTCCGGAAGGGCCTTCACGTAATCGGAAGCGGCCACTAGAACGCCCTCCGTGTCCTTTAGTTGCGAAGCCACGAACGACTCGCGCGGCTTGCCGGCGGGATGCAGAATGTTCCAGCGCTCCACGGCATTGCCGTCCTTGTACAGTTCCTTGTAGCTGGTCACGCTCCAAACGTCGGCGGCGACCTTATACTTTTCCTCCAGTATTTGGGCGGCCTTCAATGCTTCCAGCATGATTGCGCCTGATCCGAAGAGTTGCGCCTTCAGTTTGAAATCCTTCTTCGTCGAGCTCTGGAAGCGGTACATACCGCGCAGAATGCCTTCGCGAACGTCTCCCGGCATGGCGGGTTGCGCCCACGTCTCATTCATTACCGTGATGTAGTAGAAGATATCTTCCTGCTCCACATACATGCGGCGAATGCCTTCCTGCACGATCATCGCAATTTCAAAGGCAAAGGCCGGATCGTAGGCCAGCAGGTTCGGAACAGGATAGGCCAGGAGTTGGCTGTGGCCATCCTGATGCTGCAATCCTTCGCCCGCCAGGGTGGTGCGACCGGCAGTGCCGCCGCAGAGGAAACCCTTTGTCCGCTGATCTCCGGCAGCCCACACCAGATCACCGACCCGCTGCAGACCAAACATCGAGTAGTAGACAAAGAACGGAATTGTGTTGATTCCATGATTGGCAGGCGAGGTTCCGGCGGCGATGAACTCGGAGGTTCCGCCCGCCTCGGTGATTCCCTCTTCCAGAATCTGCCCGTCCTTGGCCTCCTTGTAATAGAGCAAGGTGTCCATGTCGACCGGCTCATAATTCTGGCCAACGCTTGAGTAGATTCCCACCTGGCGGAAGAGCGCCTCCATACCGAAGGTTCGGGCCTCATCCGGAATGATCGGCACGATCAGCTTGCCGATTTTGGGATCGCGCAAAAGCTTGGCAATCACCCGCACCAACACCATGGTTGTAGCAATCTTGTGGTCGCCAGTACCGGTGTAAAACTCCTTGAAGACCTCTTCGCTCACCGGCTCAAGCTTGGGCGCGCGCATCTTGCGGTCGGGAAGATATCCACCGAGTTGCTTGCGGCGCTCGCGCAGGTACTGGATCTCGGCGCTATCGTCGGCTGGCCGGTAGAAAGGCGCATCGTGGAGTTGTTCGTCGGCAATCGGAATTCCGAAGCGCGAACGGAAGATGAGCAACTCTTCGTCGTTGATCTTCTTCTGCTGGTGAGTGATGTTGCGGCCTTCGCCGCTCTCGCCCAAGCCGTAGCCTTTGATGGTCTGCGCCAGAATCACAGTGGGTGAACCGGTGTGTTCGACGGCCGCCTTGTAGGCGGTATAGACCTTGATGGGATCGTGGCCGCCCAGCCGCAACTTCTCGATCTGCTCGTCGCTGAGGTGCTCCACCATCTTCAGCAGGCGTGGATCGCTGCCAAAGAAGTTCTGCCGGAAGTAGGTTCCGCTCTCGATGAACAGCTTTTGATACTGGCCGTCGCAGACCTCGCCCATGCGCTTCACGAGCAGGCCGTCGCGGTCATTCTGGATGATCTGATCCCAGTCGCCGCCCCAGATCACTTTGATCACGTTCCAACCTGCGCCGCGGAAGATGGCTTCCAGCTCCTGGATGATCTTTCCATTGCCGCGCACCGGACCATCGAGCCGCTGCAGATTGCAGTTGATGACAAAGATGAGATTGTCGAGTCTCTCTCGCGAGGCCAGGGTGATGGCGCCCAGCGACTCGGGCTCGTCGGTCTCGCCGTCTCCTAAAAATGCCCAGACCTTGCCCTGATTGCACTTCTTTAATCCGCGATTCTCAAGATAGCGGTTGAAGCGTGCCTGGTAGATGGCCTGGATGGGACCGAGTCCCATTGAAACCGTGGGAAACTCCCAGAAATTGGGCATCAGCCAAGGGTGCGGATAGGAGCTCAGACCTCCGCCCTCGGCCATTTCGCGACGGAAATTCTCCAACTGTTTCTCGGTGATCCGTCCTTCAAGAAAAGCGCGCGCATAAATGCCGGGTGCGGCGTGTCCCTGGAAGTAAACTAGGTCGCGGTCACCGTCGGGGGTAATAGCGCGGAAGAAATGGTTGAATGCGACCTCGTAGAGCGTGGCCGCCGAAGCGTAGGTGGAGATATGTCCGCCTATGCCCTCCTGCCGCTTATTGGCCCGCATCACCATGGCCAGCGCGTTCCAGCGGACCAGGCTCTTGATGCGCCGCTCCAGCTCCTGGCTGCCGGGAAATGGCGGCTGCTTCCGCGATGGAATCGTGTTTTGATATGGAGTGGTTGCGGAAAACGGCAGGCGATATCCGGATCGCGCGGTATGAAGTTCCAGTTGCTGCAGCAGCCGTCCGGCCCGTTCTGTTCCGCCATTTTCCAGAACGTAATCCAGGGAGTCCAGCCATTCTCTGGTTTCTAGAACTTCCTGCCCTACTTGCTCAGGATGATTGGAAGGATTCACGCTTGGTTCCTCTAGTGTGCAAACTCGAACCCTCTATAGTACAGCGCAGACTTTCTCAGGGGAAAGCCTGACGCGGAATTCATCGCATCGTAGCACTTCCAGCCTTGAGCTCAGCTATCCAGACGGCTTTCCGTGTTGCTGCCATCCGGCCTCCGGAATCCGGGCCAAGTTTCCCGCTTCAGCACCAGGAGGACAGAGGCGGAGGCCCATGATGATTTTTCTTCATACCCGGACAGAACGGGCATATGATGTCGCCGGCAGAAGTTCACACGCTGCCGGAAGTGCATTGATACGGCCCACTTCGGAGGGTATCGAGATGTTCGAACAAGAAATTGAAATGGAAAAGAAGGAAGGTTCAGGGATTGGTCCCGTCGTGATTATCCTGCTGATGGTCTGCCTTTTTGTCGGCGGCATCGGCGTGGTCATCTACCAGAGCAAGCAAACGCTTACGACCGACCAGGCGAAAGCTGCGGTCGAAGCCAACCTGAAGGCGCAGCCGCCGGTCAGTGTAACCTTCCACACCGGACGCGTAAGCTACTCCAACGCGGAAAAGCCCAGCGATGCTCAGTACAAGCTCTTCGAAAAGGCCGGCTTGATCAAAATCGGGCCAACTAACGGAATCATCTACGCCGCGCAGGTCGATTTGACCCCTGCGGGCAAGGCCTTTATGGCCGGCTTCCCCGCGGTGACAGGCAAGCCCGAAAAGGACGGCTCAGTCAGCTACACCCTGCCACTGGCTTCTCGCAAGCTGGTTTCTCTGGACAAGGTGACCAAGGTTAGCCAGCACAGATTTGAGGTTCAGTACACCTGGGCATGGCAAACCACCAAGGCAGGTGACCTGTTCGACGTTGCGGGAAAGGTGGCCCAGTCTCTTCCTTCCTATGAGCGCAGTATGCTGATTGACCAGCACGGAGGAGCGTACTACCACGCTGCTCCCGCCCAAGCCAAAATCATGCTAACCAAGGATGAGGACCGTTCCAAACCGACCTACTGATCGTCGCATGGATATTGAACACAATAAGGAGGGCTGCACCAGCCCTCCTTATTGTTTGTGCTAACGCGCATGAATCCCGCCCGGCACGACCTGGTCCCCTGATGTACCTCCGCTGACGTCTACCCGCGCTTTTGTCACACAAATTTTTGTCATAGCCCTGATGAGGAAGGCACAAGTTGCCGATGAATCCCCCATGCAGGTGTATCCCGCTCGGCTAGCTTCGGATGCTCAGACGGAAGTCCATATGAGAGTGCGTCTTAGGGCGCATACCGAAGAGCGTCTTGGAACGCATACCAGCCAAACCAACCAGCGCCGCTGCCATCACCGCGCCGGAAGGGATGGCCTGTGACTAGCCCGCAGATCTCCATCATTCCCGGCTTATTCCCGGTTCTTCCACCTCCTCCGGCACCTGAAGTCCAGGCGGAAGACGAGCGGCAGCAACTTGTTCTGAGCCATATGCAGGACGTTAAGCAGATTGCGCGTTCCATCCTGCGCCGTCTGCCCGCGTCGGTGCAGCTCGACGACCTGATTCAGGCAGGCTCCATTGGCCTCATCGATGCTGCAAGGCGCTTTGGCCCGCAGCGCAATATGCCGTTTCCGCAGTACGCCCGCATCCGCATTACCGGCGCAATCTTCGACAGCCTTCGGGAACTCGACTGGGCCTCGCGATACTTCCGGACGCGCCAGCAAAAGCTCGACAACGCCACACGGGCGCTGGAGTCGAAGCTGGGACGCAAGCCCGGCAGCGACGAAGTAGCCGACTCGATGGGCATGGACCTGAACACTTTTTATGAATTTGCGCAGGCCGTGCAGGATCGCCAGGAGGTGGACTTCGAGCCGCAGGAGGACAGCGAACGCCGCTCCGTGCAGGAGAGTGTGGCCGACGATCCTGAGAAGCGTCCCGATGCCGTGTGCCACCAGAACGAGTCCCGCCGCGAGCTTCGCCGCATGATTGCGCGGCTTCCTCAGGATGAGGCCAACGTTCTGGTTCTGTATTACTTCAAAAATTGGACCATGGCGCGAATCGCCAGATCCATCCGCAAAACCGAGTCCCGCGTCTCCCAGATTCACAGCAAAGCCGTGGGGCACCTGCGCGAACAACTTGGCCCGCGTGGCCGCCAGCTTATGACTCGACTGCTCTGACCCGTACAAGCCTGACAACCGCCTGCAAGGTTCTGCTATGCAGTTTTGTGCTTCGGTACCCGGTCAGCCACCAGCTTCTGACGCCGCTCTCCGGCTGCCACCAGCGAGCGCCTCAGATGCTCCCGCGCAGTGCTTACATCGGCCTGCACCTGCTCGGCCGTCCGCTCCATGATCGAGGCGATTTCGGCCAGGCGAAAACCCTCAAGGGTGAAGAGCAGAAACGCCTCGCGCTGATGAGTTGTGGCTCCCCGCAGCGCGCGTTCCACCATCGCCATCAGCTCCTCGCGTGAGGCGTCATCCTCCGGGGTGCAACAGCGCCGGTCAGGGATCAGGCTCTCGTTCGTCAGCCGCTCGTCGGGGTGATAGAACTCCAACATCTCATCATTGTCTACATCCTCCACAGGATGTATTTCCGCATCATTGAGCCGTACGGAGTGCGCCGCCGAATCAAGCTGATTTCCGAGCCGGTCCATTGCCGAGCGCGACAGCCGGTAGAGCCAAGGCTCCAAGGCAATCTTCTCCGGCCGTGGATGATGCTCGTCGAGCGCGTTCGCTATGGCCTCGTCGATTACCTCTTCGACGCTGACCTCCTGCAGACGGCGCTGTCCGCTGTCGCAGCGGAAGCGCAACTCGCGCTCCACGTAGCGCCGCAGCCGCTCCAGGTTGGCATTCACAAATCCGGCCACATCGATGCTTGAAACTTTCTCCGGCATCACCGCCGCAACCGTATCCTCAAAGCGGGCCTGCGGTTCAATCCGGCGTGGCCGTTCCTCGCCGCGCACTCGCGGATAGCGGTACTGGCTGCGCAGGTGCTCCTTATGCTTGCGCAGTTGCTCAGTTAGATCGTCAAAGCAAATCCGGATGGCCGCGTGCAGCGTCTCCGCGCTGGCTTTCGCCGCCATCTGTCCTGAGGGCAGGCGCAAGTTCAGCGCCACGGTAAAGCCCGATTTCGGCGCCTCCTCGATCAATCCGCGCAAGGAAATCATGTCCGGGTTAAAGACATGCAACCTTGGCCCAAGTTTTTCAATTTGTGATTGGAGATACTGCTCAGCAGAGGGAGACTTATCCAGCTTATAGGTAAAATGGACGTTCATCTGCGTGCCTCGTGAAGATCGATGCCTGTAGCAGGTACGGTCCTAAACCGATGGAATCTATCACTCCTATGCAGAGGCAAGCAAAGTCGGCTTGGTTGCTTGCCTAAAGAAATAACCGGCGTTGCTCGCCGGGCGCCCGCAGGCCGAAAAACTACACGGTGACAGTTACCGAGGTTTCCGTGCGCGTTACTGGACGGTACAGCGTGTCGCGCTCCACCGGAACCCGCCCCGCTGCCTCGATCAGGCGGATTAAATCCTGCCGGGTCAAGCCCTGCGGAGTCGTCGCCCCCGCGTCGTGGTAGATCTTTTCTTCCACCACCGTGCCGTCAATGTCGTCGGAGCCGAAGCGCAACGCAATCTGCGCAATCTTCGGCGTCAGCATTTGCCAGTACGCCTTGATGTGCGGAAAATTATCCAGCACCAGCCGCGCCACCGCGATCTGCTTCAGGTCGAGCATTCCGGTCGTCCACGGCAGATGTTGCAGCACGGTGTGATCAGGGTGGAACGAGAGCCCGATAAATGTCTGGAAGCCTTTGGTTTCATCCTGCAGCGCGCGAAGCTTGAGCAGATGATCGACCCGGTCTTCGTCGCCTTCAATGTGTCCGTAGAGCATGGTGGCGTTCGATTTGATTCCCAGCAGATGCGCCTCGCGCGCCACGTCCAACCATTCGCTGCCATCGATCTTGTGATCGCAGATGATGGCCCGCACACGCTCGGAGAAGATTTCCGCTCCGCCGCCCGGCATGGAATCCAGTCCCGCCTCTTTCAGCTTGAGCAGCACGTCGCGAGTTGTCATCTTGTTCAACTTGGCGAAGAAGGCGATCTCCACCATGGTGAAGCCCTTGCGATGCACCTGCGGGAAGCGCTCCCGGAGGCCACTCAGCATGTCCAGAAAATATTGCAGCGGAAGATCCGGGTGCAATCCGCCGACGATATGAAACTCGGTCACCGCCTCGGTGTAGCCCGATGCCGCCGACTCGAAGACCTCTTCGAGAGCCATTGTGTATGCGCCTTCGGTTCCCTTCTTGCGCCCGAAGGCACAGAGCCGGCAAGCGGCCACGCAGACATTCGTATGGTTGATGTGGCGATTCACATTGAAATAGGCGACGTTGCCATGCATCCGCTCGCGCACGTGATTGGCCAGCCAGCCGAGGGCCAGCATGTCTGGCGTGCGGTAGAGCGCCAGCCCATCGCTCTGATCGAGACGTTCGCGGGCCATCACTTTTTCGTAGATTTGGTTGAGCCGCGCATCTTCCGTGAAGAAGCTGTGACGCGACGCCGTGATTGGGAGCTGAACTTCCGGCATGACTCGTATGATATCGCAAACCGGGCGCCCGCGGACGGAGCGGCATCGGTTGCCGCGTACCCATCGCCTGGCGTATCCCGAACTGCAGCTTAGGCGCTAGCACCCGCCCCGAGGTGCGCAATACTCCGGCCACCAGATACAATAACCGTACCCTGGTTTTCCAAGATGCTGCATAACATTCGTGTAACTCTCGACATGATTAAGTGGGAGCACTCGTTCCTGACCCTCCCCTTCGGACTGACTGGCGCCGTGATCGCCGCCAACGGAATTCCACCCCTGCGCACGCTGGCCTGGATTTGCGTTGCCATGGTCGCCGCCCGTTCGGCCGCCATGGCCTACAACCGCCTGGTGGACGCCGATATCGATGCCCTTAATCCGCGCACCTCGATTCGAGCTCTGCCAGCCGGGCTGCTCTCCCGCGGCTTTGTCCTCGGCTTTACAATCGCCGTCTCGGCGCTGTTCTTTTGGGCAGCCTGGATGCTGAATCCACTCGCATTTTATCTTTCGCCGGTAGCGCTGATCATCGTGTGCGGCTACTCCTACACCAAGCGATTCACACGGTGGGCGCATCTTTTTCTTGGATTTGCCATGGGCATTGCACCCGCCGCAGCCTGGGTTGCGGTTCGTGGCACGCTGGACGCCCGCGTCCTCATCGTTACCGCCGCCGTTATGTTCTGGGGCGGAGGCTTTGACATTCTGTATAGCTGCCAGGACTACCAGTACGACGTCGCCAGCGGACTCCACTCCGTTCCGCGCGCCTTCGGAATCGCCGGGGCGCTGCGCCTCGCCCGGCTCTTCCACCTGATTGCCTTCGCCTTCTTTGCCTGGATGCTCTTCAGCTTCGGCCTCGGACATCTGGCGATCGCCGGAGTGGCTGTCACCGCGGCGGCCCTGATCTACGAGCACAGCCTGGTTAAGGCCGACGATCTCAGCAGGCTGAACGCAGCTTTCTTCACCACGAACGGCTTCATCTCCATGCTGATTCTTTTTGCCGTGACCGCCGACCGGATTCTGGTAAAGCGCTAATCTTGGGCCGAATGCGGGAGTACGAGTACACTGGTTCTCGCATATGACCGCACACGGTGGCAACGAGGTCGAAATCAAGTTCGTAGTACGAGACGTTCCGGCGCTCGTAAACACTCTGCAAAACATCGGCTTCCGCGAGGAAACCGCATCTACTTTCGAGGCCAACACGCTTTACGACACCGCATCAGGCGATCTGCGTAGCGCCGGGGAGGTCCTGCGGCTTCGAGTATATGGCGACCGTTGGCGATTCACTCACAAAGCGCCGGGCGCCGCCGGTAAGCATAAAAGCCGCGTCGAACATGAGACCGCCGTGGCCAACGGCGAAGAGATGCACGCCATCCTCACCGCCCTCGGTTACGTCCCGTCTTTCCGCTATGAAAAGTATCGCGCCGAGTGGAGCGACGGGCGGGGCGAGGTCGTCATTGACCGCACGCCCATCGGCGATTTTGCCGAAATTGAAGGCGAACCCCACTGGATCGACCGCATCGCCAAATCGATCAACGTCAGCCAGGCCGACTACATCACCGCCTCTTACGCTGAGCTCTTCTTCCATTGGAAGCAGCGCACCGGCAGTCCCGCCGTCAACATGACCTTCGACGAGTGCGGCACTCCGCGCCGTTGACTCACACCGTCGGAACCGCGTCTGGCCGTTTGACGTATCCTCCTCTGCTTCGACATGACCAGTTCTGCCGCGCCGCTACCCCGGATGTTCACGACAACCGCGCCTTCCTTGCTACACCACCCGTCGTCTGGTTCATCGCATGGAAGCCACCGATGTTTGGCCCAAAACAAAGAGATGGGGTTAGCCCGAGCCTGCGGCAGACGGACGTAAATGGGCGTGAATAAAAAACGGGCCCGTTTCCAGGCCCGCTGTTTCTGCTAAACCACTCTGCTGTTAACTTGCTTACTTCCCGTGCTCCTTCTCGTCTTTCTTCTTTGGTGGCGGAGGAGGAGTTTTCTTTTGCGGAGGAGGAGCTGCAGTTCCACCCGTTGCCGGAGCTGGCCGGATCGCTGGTCGAGCTTCCGCCGGTGCAGGCGGGGCTGGAGGCTGCGGAGCTGTGGTTGCCGGACGTGCAGGCGCAGCGGCTGGCACACCAGACGTTGGGGCGGGCCGATATGCTGGCCGCTCCGCGTTCACCGCTGGTGCAGGCGCCGGTGCTGCGGCAGGGCGCACCGGTAGTGCAGATGCCGGATGTGCGGGAACAGCCGCCGGAGCAACCGCCGGCCGCGCGGGAACCACCATTACGCGTGCCCCCGCAGGCGCCGGACTTGATGCGCGAAGATTCGCCCGCACCGCAGGACTCAGCGGCACACCACCGGATTTCTCCAGCAGAGGCCGTTGCTGCTCAAAGCTCAGCGGACGCGCAGGCGGAGCCATTCTGGCAACCACCTGACGTGGTGTCACCAGCCGCGAAGGAGCCATAGCCGGAGCATGTCCGCCGAGCACTGCGGCCTTGGTCGGCACAATGGCGGCCGAGGCCACAAAGCTTGCATGTCCCATCGCGCCAGCCGGAACCACTACAGCGGCCTGCGCTACGGGTCTGCCCGATGCAAATGCGTTGGCCGGAACTCCGGTCACCGCGCCATGCACGGTTACGTTCTCATAATGAATATTGTTGACGATGATGGTATTGCGCGCCTGCACGTTAGTGGTCGAGTAGTAGTTGTTGATCACCGTAACGTTGACCATGCGCGAGTTGGAGAGGTTCACGTTGCGCGCATACACCACGCTCACCGGATACGAAGGAATGAACGGGTCGTGCCATCCCAGCGGAACCCAGGCCACGCCACCGCCGCCAATTCCAATCGATACGCCGCCCACCCAGGCAACCAGCGCCGGAGCATACACCGGACGCACTCCCATCGGTCCCGGAACCCATCCCCACCGGCCATCCACCACCACCCAGCGGCCATAATGGAACGGAGCAAAGCCCCAGGGCGCATCATCTACCCAGGTCCATCCCCAAGGCTCGACCCAGGCCCAATGGCCTGCGTGATAGGGAGCCCATCCAGGAGCCACATTCGGGAACCAGATGGAACCATATATCGGCGACGGCTGCCAGATTCCATTGCCGTCCAAAGCCTCGTAGCCAACCGTACCTGCGGCTACATAGCGAGCTGAAGGCGATGCGGTTTCTACCATCTCACGCTGCGCACACCACTGCTCAAACTCATCGCGTCCCGGGACTCGCGCCGTGGTGTATTGGAGCGATTGACCATGGCTAAAGCGGTACCAGACGCCGCCCGGCAGATCCACCGAGCTATCTACCCCGCTGGCTTCTCCGTCGCCCCGGCGCACCAGAATCCAGCTCTGGTCCTGATCCGGCATCACGTTAAACAGATACTCGCCCGGCTGAAGAACTGTAAACGCAAAATTCGGCGTGTCGATTTCTATCGTCTCTCCCGGGTTCAGGCTCCGCACGGAGAGGTTCATGGTGCCCTGATCCAACTCCATCTGCGCCGCGTTGTCGCTCAGATTGGTCAGCGTCAGACCGGTCTCGGTTCCCAGACGAAGCACTGCCGAACCGGTCGTCAACTCGGTCCGCGAGTTCACATCGCTCCAAATCCGGTCTGCCGTCGTCAGTGGACGATTCATGCTGGCGTCAATCCAGTCATCCACTCCACCAGGCTGAAGAGAAACCTGGCCCTGGATGAACTGCAACCGCGCAACGCGTCCCGGAGGGTCCGGGGACTGGTCCTGAGCAAATGCCAATCCGCAGATGGCCAGTACGGCAAGCGCGGTTAGAAATCCGAATCGCAACGACGACTTCATTTGGTTCTCTCCTTCTGAAAAGGCGGGCAACGCCACTTCAGTGCAGCTCCTGCACCCAATACATTACCAGAAGAGTAAACCCGTAAGCTGCCCAGAGGTTTTGATTCCATGCTGCGAATAATCCCGCAGCCGCACACTTACATTCTCTATGTACGTAGCAAAAAAACTCCGGAGCCATGCCCCGGAGTCATCTTTGGCAAATATGGGGAACGCTCTATTCGTTTGCCCCGTGACACTTTTTATATTTCTTGCCACTGCCGCAGGGGCAGGGATCGTTACGCCCCACCTTTTCTCCGCGAACCCTCTGCTGTACCGCTTCCGCCGGTCCAGCTCCGGCTCTGCGTGCTTGCTCAAGCTCCCGCGACTTGCGCCGCTGGAATTGCTTCTCGACGTCATCCAGCGAGGTCTGCATCCGCCGCGAATTCCCGGACGCACCTGCTCCCGCCGTCGCCGCCTGCAACACGGGCTCGGCTTCCGTGGCCCCGTCCGCGGCACTGCGCCTGGGAGCAACAGCTGCCGTATAGCTGATCTCATCGCCGTTTTCGTCCACCACCCGCATCATGTACAGGTAGCGAACCGTCTCTTCCTCAAAGTGCTCCATCATCTCTTCGAAGAGCGTGAACGATTCCCTCTTGTACTCCACCAGCGGATCGTGTTGTCCATATCCGCGGAGCCCGATGCCTTCCTTCAGGTGGTCCATCTGCAGAAGATGGTCTTTCCACAACTGATCCAGCACGCTGAGCATGATGACCCGCTCGTGCTGCCGCATTGCGTCGGCGCCGATCAGTTTTTCCTTCGCCTCGTAACGCGCAATCAGCCGTTCAAAGATCGCATCCCCTAGCTCGTGATGGTTGAGCTGTTTCGGGTCCACGCCCTCAGCCAGAATGTCCACTCCGAAGCGGCCATGAATCTCGCCCTTCAGTCCCGCGACGTCCCAGTTGTCGGGGTGCACTTGCTCGCCCGCGAACTTCTCCAGAATTCCGCCAAGCAGGTCGCGCACATAATCCTGCTGAATCAGCTCCTTCTGCTCGTTGCCCTCCAGCAACTGGCGACGCAATCCATAGACTGCCTCGCGTTGCTTGTTCATTACGTCGTCGTACTCAAGCAGATGCTTGCGGGCCTCAAAGTTCTGGCCTTCCACGGCCTTCTGCGCCGCTTCAATGCGCCGCGTAATCAGTCCCGACTCAATTGGAACGCCCTCTTCCATGCCCAACTGCCTTAGCAGGTTTGAGACCCACTCCTTGGCGAAGATGCGCATCAGGTCGTCTTCCAGCGAGAGGTAGAAGCGCGAAGCGCCGGGATCACCCTGACGTCCGGCACGGCCACGCAATTGGTTGTCGATGCGCCGCGACTCATGCCGCTCCGTGCCGAGGATGAACAGACCGCCCGCGCCGATCACCTGCCCGTGCTCCACATCCGTCTCAGCCTTGTACTTCGTCAACAGCTCCGCCCAGGTTGAGGAAGGAATGCTGAACTCCTGCCCCTGGTAGTACCAGTAAGCCGTCGTGGGATCGTCGGGCCGGGCTTCCACTCCGCCTGCCACGGCCTTCACGGCGGTCGCCAGTCCCCGCTTCAGCGATTCCTGCTTGGCCATGAACTCGGGGTTACCGCCCAGCAGAATATCGGTGCCGCGGCCTGCCATGTTGGTGGCAATCGTCACCATGCCGTATCGGCCTGCCTGGGCCACAATTTCGGCTTCGCGCTCGTGAAACTTCGCGTTCAGCACCACGTGCTTGATGCCTTTTTTCTTCAACAGATCGCTGATTCGCTCTGACTTTTCAATCGAAGTCGTGCCCACCAGCACCGGTTGTTTCGACTCGTGAATCTTGGCAATCTCATCGGCGACGGCGAAGTACTTTTCCTTCTCCGTGCGGTAAACCACGTCTTTGTTTTCCTTGCGCAGCAACGGCTGGTTGGTGGGAATCACCACGACCTCCAGCCGGTAGATCTTGTCGAACTCGGCGGCTTCCGTCTCCGCCGTACCGGTCATGCCGGCCAGCTTGTGATACATACGGAAGTAGTTCTGGAAGGTGATCGTCGCCAGCGTTTGGTTCTCGCGCTCGATCTTCACTCCCTCCTTGGCTTCCACCGCCTGGTGAAGTCCATCGGACCAGCGCCGTCCCGGCATCAGGCGTCCAGTGAACTCATCCACGATCAGCACTTCGCCATCTTTCACCACGTATTCCACGTCGCGCTTGTAGAGGTGATGGGCCTTCACCGCAACTTCCACGTGATGCTTGAGGTCCCAGTTTTCCGGGTCGGCGATGTTTTCGATCCCCAGCAGCTTTTCCACCTTCTCCCAGCCTGCTTCGGTTACCATTGCAGTCCGGTGCTTTTCGTCGATTACAAAGTCGCCGGTGTAAATCTTCTCGGTCGGCTCCGCCCCGGGAAGTTCCTCGCCCTGCACCAGCTTCGGGATGATCACGTTGATCTTGGCGTACTTGTCGGTCGATTCTTCGCTGGCGCCGCTGATAATTAGTGGGGTACGCGCCTCGTCGATGAGGATCGAGTCAACCTCGTCCACGATGCTGAAGTTGTGTCCGCGCTGCACACAATCGTTCATGTCGAACTTCATGTTGTCGCGCAGGTAGTCGAAGCCAAATTCGTTGTTGGTTCCGTAGGTGATGTCGCTGCCGTAGGCGGCTTTGCGCTGGTCGTCGTCGAGGTCGTGGACGATCACGCCCACGGTCAATCCCAGGAAACTGTAGAGCTTTCCCATCCACTCCGAGTCGCGTTTAGCCAGGTAGTCGTTGACCGTCACCACGTGTACGCCACGTCCTGACAGTGAATTCAAGTAGACGGGCAGCGTCGCCACCAGCGTTTTACCTTCACCGGTCTTCATCTCGGCGATGCGCCCGCTGTGCAACACCATGCCGCCAATCAGCTGCACATCGAAATGGCGCATGTTCAGCGCCCGCCGTCCTGCCTCGCGCACTACTGCAAATGCCTCTTCCAGCAATGTGTCCAGCACTTCCTCGATGGCCTGGTACTGTTCCTTATCCCACTGCTTGCGGCGGTCCGCATCCATTTCTTCTGCCGAAGGCTCCTGCAGCAGCGACATGCGCTCCTGCACCCGGCGGCGAAATTCATCGGTCTTGGCCCTCAGTTCAGCATCCGTCAGCTTGCGAATCTCGGGCTCCAACGCGTTGATGCGCTCCACGCGCGGCTGGAGCTTCTTCACTTCGCGCTCGTTTTGAGTCCCGAAAATCTTTGCCATTAAAGAGTTAATCAATGCTTTGTCCTTCAGAAACTTACCGGCGATAGAGCTCGGTCCAGATCACATTCTTGCGGGGCCACCAGGGCACACACCGCACCATTAAAAAGCCTACCATATTGGATGAAACAGAGCGTGAACCGATCCGCTTACCCGCCGAGGGTTCGCGGCCGAAGCGGCGGCCGATGCCGCGTACCCGGCTGTGGAGCTCTGCTGGCCCGGTTTGTGCTAACTTCTGCGCTGCTGCTGGCATCCGCGAGTACTATGTACGTGATCTATGGGTTTGGATGACCTGTGGTGAATCAGGGGGTATCTCTGTGATAGTCGGAGTTCCCAAGGAAATCAAGGATCACGAAACCAGGGTCGGGATCACGCCTGCGGGCGCCAAGGCCTTGGTTCATGCAGGACACAAAGTTCTAGTTGAAGCTTCAGCCGGAGAGCTCTCAGCATTTCCCAACAGTGAATATCTCGCAGCCGGAGCCGAAATCCTCACCAGCGCTGCCCAGCTCTGGACCGCCGCTGAGATGATCGTCAAAGTCAAAGAGCCGATTGCCTCGGAGTACGGCTACTTTCGCCCCGGCTTGGCTCTGTTCACCTATCTCCACCTCGCCCCTGCACCCGAGCTCACCGCCGCGCTGCTTAGCAGCGGAATGACCGGCATCGCCTATGAAACCATCCGCGAGGACGACGGCACGCTTCCCTTGCTCACTCCTATGTCGGAGGTCGCCGGACGCATGTCCGTTCAGGTTGGAGCCGCCTACCTGCAAACCGGCCACGGTGGACGCGGCTTGCTGCTCGGCGGCGTGCCTGGCGTGCCTCCTGCTGACGTCTGTATCGTCGGCGGCGGAGTCGTTGGCACCAATGCCGCCCGCATCGCTATCGGCTTTGGCGCCAAGGTCACCATCGTCGATCTCAACTTCAACCGCCTGCGCCAGCTCGATGACATCTTCAATGGCCGCCTATATACCCTGGCCTCCAATGCCCACAACCTCAGCGACGCCGTCCAGCACTCCGATCTCGTCATCGGAGCGGTGCTCATCCCCGGCGCTACGGCTCCCAAAATCGTCACCCGCCAGATGGTCAGCCGGATGAAGAAGGGCGCCGTCATTGTCGATGTCGCCATCGACCAGGGTGGCTGCGTGGAAACCGCGCACCCCACCACTCACAGCGATCCCTCCTACATCGACCATGGTGTGGTCCACTATTGCGTCACCAACATCCCCGCCGCCGTCCCCCACACCTCAACTCTCGCCCTTACTAACGCAACCTTCCCTTATGTCTTCCGGCTCGCAGAGCACGGTATTCGGGAGGCACTACGCAGCTACAAAGACATTCATGATGGTGTCAACACTTATCAGGGCAAGCTCACCTATAAAGCCGTCGCCGAATCCCAAAAGAAACCCTGGACTCCTATCGCGGATCTGATCTGAAGATACGTCATGCAATACAGGGGCAAGCTGGAATACGCGCAGGGACGGAAGATGCGGGAGCGGAATACGCGTCTTTACCGTCTTGCCCACTGGCCCATATGGATTTGGGTGTTCTTCCTGGCGCCGGGACCGCTGACCTTCACGCTGTTTGCACATGGCTTTGGGAGAGGCAACCTGACGTGGCTGGCGGCGGTACTGGCCGGGACCGGAGTGGCTGGTCTGCGCGGCAGATTGCCCGGTGTGGAGCCGCGACCATACATCCTGCGCTTTGATGAGGACAAGCCCAATCCACTCTACCGGCGCGTGTGCTACACCTTCGCATGGAATGCGGCATTGAGCTTTGCGATGCTCAATCTCACCGGTCTGATCGTTGCGGCCGTGACTGGCGCGTGGTACATGCAGCAGATTTACCATTACGCCTACCTGCCGCTGTGCGCGGCGATTCTGCTGCTGGGCGCAACCGGCGTGTTGCCACGTGTGAGGCCCTCAACCAAGGGTGAAGGGACGGAACGGCGGTACTTCTACGGCTCGGTTTGGGCCGCAACCGTGGCGCAGGCGATACTGCTGGCGCTTTGGAAGACGTTGCCGGAGACACGCACCGCCGGTTTGGTGAAGCTGCTTGCGTTCATGGGCACACTACTGCTGATGGGGCTGGCGGCGTATCGCGGAGCACTGCCGAGGACGCGCCCCATTGTGCCGGGTGAGCCGATGATCGCGGACTAGAACTGTTTGCCGACTGCATACCCAGTCGGCAAGATTTGTTCGCGGTTTCTACCCCACCACTGTTTCCAGCTCAACTCCATAGCGTTTGCCGACCTGGCACAGCTCCTGGAAGACGCCGGGGCTGACGGGGATGCCGTTGCGAATCCGCTCCTGTTTCGTCAGATACGAGCGCTCGCCGGGCACATAGATACGTTCGACTCCCTTGGCTTTCTTCACATTCTTAATGTCTGCGATCGCTTTGCCCATGCGCTGCTTGTAGGTGGCGATGTCTTCGAAGGAGGCAATCGGCAGAACGCCGAACATGTGGCCGATGTTCGCAGCGGCATCCTTCTGGCGATGACGCTCGCCGATCTCCGATCCGAAGTTGGCGCCCGACAGCATGGTGCAAAGCAGCCCGATCGTTAACGCCAGTCCATAACCCTTCGGTCCGGCGATCGGCATTAGAAATCCCTTCAGGGCCTCGTTCGGGTCGGTCGTCGGCAGGCCGTCCGGACCAGTGGCCCAATCCGCCGGAATAGACTCGCCTTTCTTGGAAGCCAACAGGATCTTGCCTCGCGCCACGCTGCACGCCATATCCAGCACCATGGGGAACTTGCCGGGAGTGGGGAACGCCACGGCAATGGGATTGTTCCCCAGCATCGCCTCGGCTCCGCCCCAGGGAGGCATCAGCAACATGCCGCTGATGGTGAAGCTCAGCCCGATCATGTCATGGCGGGCGGCCATCTCGGCAAAATAGGCGGCGACGCCGTTGTGGTTGCTGTTGCGGACAGTGACGAAGGCGCAATCACCGTCGGCGGCTTTGGCAATGGCCAACTCCATGGCTCGCACTGCAACCAGGTGCCCCATGCCGTTGCCACCGTCGAGCACGGCGGTGGTGCGGGTCTCTTTCACCGTCTGCATCACCGGCTTGGGATTGATGCCACCGGCACTGATGCGTTCCACGTAGGCGGGCAGGCGAATCACGCCGTGGGACTCTTTGCCACACAGATCGGCGTCTACAAGGACCTCCGCCACCAATGCGGCTTCGTCCGAAGGGACTCCCAGACGCTCCAGCACCACACGGCAGAACCGCTTCAATTCCTGCTCACGAATGCAGACTGCACCATCCTGCTCACCGCCCATACTTTCTCCCTCTCTGGTTCAACGTATCCGCATTTTAATTCCTCTGAGCTGCCCTCACGGGAGCGGCCGTTCGCAAAGCTGGAATTCCGATTTACCGGATACTCCTCGTGTAGGATTCAATCGAGTAGTATTCAAAGGTACGCCGGGTAAGTCCTTGCAAGAGTGAAAGCCGGGACGAGAGCTGGCCGGAAAGGTTGAACATTCGTAATGAGCACAGACACAATTGGAATTGTTGGTTTGGGTCTTATGGGATGCGATGTCGCCGCGATCTTCCTTGCGGCTGGGTGGCACGTACAGGCGGCAGAACCCGATACAGCTAGTTGGGATAAGCGGCGCGAGAGAGTGTGCGCCTCCATCCATCAGCTCGAGGGAACTTGCCATCCGGAACGTCTTCGCATCGTCAAGAGCATGGAAGAGATCGAGTGGGCGGAAGTCAAGCTTGTATTCGAAGCTGCACCGGAGCGGCTCGAATTGAAGCACAAGATATTCGCAGACCTTGATCGTCTGGTCCCACCTCACATTCCGATTGGCTCCAACGCATCCGGATTTCGCATCACCGACATTGCGCGCGATTGCAAGACTCGTGATCGCATGGCGAATCTGCATTTCTTCGCACCCGCTCACCTGGTTCCCGCAGTCGAAGTCGTGCGTGGCGAGTTTACTGATCCCGCAGCGACTGACACTCTCTACAACATCATGAAAGCCGTCGGGCGCATGCCGGTGCGGGTAAACCGCGACGCGCCTGGGTTCCTCGCCAACCGGATTCAGCACGCACTCATGCGCGAAGCCTTCTCGGTGATTCAAGAAGGGCTGGGCACGGCCGAGGACGTGGATACCGCAGTGCGCTACGGCTTTGGCTTCCGCTACGTTGCGGCAGGCCCGATCCTGCAAAAGGAGTTCGCCGGACTGGACACACAGATTTCCGCTGCCCGCTCGATCTATCCGTCGCTATCGACCAGCGCCGAGCCCATTCGAATCTTGCAGGAAGTTGTCGCTGAGGGGCGGTTGGGGATGAAGACAGGTCACGGATTCTGGGAGTGGACGCCGGAGCAGATTAGTAAAGAGCGAGAGCGGTATGAGCGCACTCTGCTGGCAGCTCTGAAGCTGCTGCGCGAGTCGAAGGCGTCAACCGAAGAGTAAAAGCCGGATTGGCATCACGGCTGCCCTCGGCCGCACGAGCGGTGCGATACTAGAGGGGTTCAGCCGGCAGGAGGATAAAGTTGATTGAAAATGAAATAGGCAGCTTTGTCGGAAGGAAAGCCGCACTTGTGCTCGACAAAAAAGATAACGTCGCGGTTGCATTGGCCGACTTAGCCGCCGGCGATTCTTGTCTGGTTGCAGATGACGACGGCAGGAAGTACGAGGTGTCCGTCACAGAGAAGATCCCCTTCGGGCATAAGTTTGCTCTCGTCGGCCTTGAACAGGATTCAGCCGTCTACAAATATGGCGAAGAAATTGGCCGCATGAAAGCAGCGATTGAGAAGGGCGGATGGATCCATAATCACAACATGTATTGCGAGAGAGGAATGAAATAGATGGGAGACAAGTTTCTTGGCTACAGGAGAGAGAACGGGGCGGTAGGGGTCAGGAACCTGATTGCCATTATTCCATCGGTTTTCTGTTCCGCCAAAGTTGCCCAGCGCATTTCTGAAAGCGTTCCAGGTACAGTCCATTTCAGTCATCCCGTCGGCTGCAGCCAGGTGGGAGATGACTTGGATGTTACCGCAAACACGCTGATAGGCATCGGTCGCAACCCGAATTTTGCCGGTGTTGTGGTAGTGGGCCTTGGCTGCGAACGCTTCTCGCCACACGAGTTGGCCGAAGGTATCGCATCAACTGGCAAAATGCTGGAAACGGTGGTGATTCAGGATGAGGGCGATTCCCTGAAAACCATCGAACTGGGCACGCGCCATGCCCGCAGAATGCAGCAGGCGGCATCGCAGGAGCAGCGGCAAGAGACGGACGTCAGCGAGTTGATGATCGGCTTGAACTGCGGAGGCTCAGACGCCACCTCGGGCCTGGTAGCCAATCCCGCCCTCGGCATCGCGTCAGACAAACTGGTTGCGCAGGGTGGTTCCTCCATCCTGACTGAGCTGACAGAGTTGCTTGGCACCGAACACATCCTGGCGCGTCGCGCCGTGAACGAGCAGGTGGCGCAGGACATCCTCACCGTAATTCACAACATGGAAGAGCGCCTCACGCGGCAGACGCAGGCCTCAAGCAATGCCAAACGCAAACATCTGATCTCCACCGGCAACTACGATGGCGGACTCTCCAGCGTCGTTGAAAAATCCCTGGGCGGGATGAAAAAGTCTGGGAACGCACAGTTTGTTGAGGTGTTTAAGTATGGCAGTGCGCCGACCAAGAAAGGTCTGTTGCTTCTTGAGGGACCGGGCCATGACGGCGAAGCAACAACCGGAGAAGTAGCAGCCGGCGCGCAAATCATCTGTTTTCCCACCGGCAGGGGCACTCCCTCGGGCTTCCCTGGCGTGCCGGTTATCAAGATTACCGGGAATCCGCGCACCTATGAACGGATGAAAGAAAACATCGACATCAATGCAGGCAGGGTCATAACCGGCGAAAGATCGCTGCAGGAGATGGGTGCTGAGATTTACCAGGAAATCCTCTCCGTTGCGTCTGGAAAACTATCGAAGGCCGAAGTGCTTGGTCACGACGAGCAGTTCTGCATTACTCGCATGCCTTAACTTCTGGCTTCGACAGTGTGGGAGAACGGAGAACACGGTTGGTGCGCAACAAACGAATACGTCATCGTATTTCTGGACTCATGATGATTTCTGTGTACTCCCACAAATATCTAGCCTAAGATAGTGGCTCTGAAATCAGCGACTTAGTGGCGGGAACCGCGCCAGCCGGGAACACTCCCGGCTCGTTGTTTTTACTGAGCATAGGTGTCTGCCGAGGATTGTATTGATGGATTCACCTAGGAACAGTATGGGGAGAGTACTGTTAGCATTTTAATTTGCACCCCTATCAATCCATAAGGAAGCGGATGGCGAATACTGTCGATACAGAACGGCACCGTGGGGACGGGGAACTCCATCAGTTCGCCAACGCTTCCGAGAGCGGTGGAGCTCGAGCCGGAGAGACTCAGGGCATTGGCTTGGGCATTCGCTTCCGGCTCGCCTGTCTGGTTGCCGCCTGTGTGCTGCCCGTCTGGCTTGCGGCCGGCTTCCTCGTTTACCACGCTTACCAGAATAAGCGGGAGCTGATCGATAGCCACATGCTCGATACGGCGCGAGCTCTCGCCCTGGTGACCGACAAGGAACTGGGCAACATACAAGCGAGCTTGACAGTACTCGCCACCTCCCCCTCTCTCGACTCCGGCGATCTGGCGGCTTTTCATCGTCAGGCGCAGATGGTTCTGCGCGATTATGCGGGCGGTGACATTATCTTGGCGGACGCCACTGGCCAGGAATCTGTAAACTCATTCCTGCCATTCGGCACGACACTCCCCAAGCGCAATGTTCCCGATGCGGTGCGCCGTGTGTATGCTACGGGCAAGCCAAGCATTACAAATCTCTTCATCGGCGCTGTCACCGGACGGCCTTTGATCGGTGTGGACGTCCCGGTGTTCCGCAATGGCCGGGTGATCTACGACTTAACAATGACCCTGCCCGCCGATCGGCTCGCCGCCATTCTCTTGCATCAGCGACTCCCGCCTGAATGGATCGGAACCATCATGGACAGCAATTACGTGACTGTTGCCCGTACTCTGTTCCCGGAAAAGGTCATCGGGCAGCGTGCCACAAACGCCGCGAAGTGGGCAGCAGCTACAGAGGGTACGGAGACAGTCACCAACAACGAAGGGACCCTGATGTTCGACGCCTTCAGCCGGTCGGCGGACTCCGGTTGGACGGTGGTGATCGGTGTTCCTGAATCCATCGTAAGAGCAGAGCTCCAGCGCTGGCTCTGGTGGACGATTGCCGGAATGGTCCTGCTATCATTCACCGGAGTCTGGCTGGCTCTGCTGATCGCACGGAACGTCGCCCGTATAGAAGAGGCCTTGCGCCGTAATCGAGAGTGGCTGCACGTCACACTCACCAGCATTGGGGACGCGGTACTGACTGCGGATCAGAGTGGGAGGGTTACTTTCCTTAATCCTGTTGCCTCCTGGCTCACTGGCTGGGAACCACAGCAGGCCCAGGGCCAGCCTAGCCGGAGTGTACTGCAGGTTATCAACGAGCAGACGCGGGAACCGGCTGAGGATGTCGTGGCGCGAGTGCTGCGAGAGGGACGTGGCGTCGCACTCGCCAATCACACTGCGCTCGTGGCCAAGAACGGCCGCGAAATCCCTATCGAGGATAGCGCCGCGCCGATATTGGATAGAAAAGGCAACGTTGTTGGCGCAGTCCTTGTCTTTCACGATGTCGCCGAGAAGAGGCAGGCCCAGGAGGCCTTGCAACAGAGCGAAGCACAGTTCAGAACGCTGGCCGATTCCATTCCACAACTGGTGTGGATGGCAAACGCCGATGGCTGGATATTCTGGTACAACCAGCGCTGGTATGAATACACCGGGACCACTCCACAGCAGATGGAAGGCTGGGGCTGGCAGTCGGTTCACGACCCTGCAGAGTTGCCCATAGTAATGGAGCGGTGGAAGGCTTCAATCGCCAGCGGCGAGCCGTTCGATATGGTGTTCCCGTTGCGAGGGGCCGATGGCGTCTTTCACCCCTTCCTTTCCCGCGCGGTGCCATTGTTTGACTCGCAAGGGCGAGTGGTGCGCTGGTTCGGCACGAATACCGACATCAGCGCACAAAAGCAGGCCGAAGAGGCGCTTCTCCGCAGCGAAAAACTGGCGTCTGTGGGGCGCATGGCTTCCTCCATCGCCCACGAGATCAATAACCCATTGGAGACCATAGGCCACGCGGTTTATCTTGCTTCAACCGACTCCGGAATTTCAGAACAGGGCAAGTCGTATTTGAACATGGCTGTCCAGGAGTTGGAACGCGTTACGCACATCACAAGGCAGACGTTGGCATTCCATCGTGAGAACCGCACGCCGATGCCGATCGACTTGCGCGAATGCATAGACAGTGCCTTGAAGTTATTCGCCAACAGGTTAAGGTCCAGAGAGATTACGGTGGAAACACGCTATCTTGAAGTCGAGCGCGTCACGGCGCATAGTGGAGAGATTCGGCAGGTTATTGCTAATTTAATCTCAAACAGCATGGATGCCGTACCACGCCAAGGCAAGATACTGCTCCGCCTTTCACGGTCGATCGCAAAGGATGGATCTCGCCTGGTTCGTTTTACGATCGGCGACACTGGCTCAGGTATTCCGCGTGAACGGTTAGAGAAGATCTTCGAACCGTTCTTTACCACGAAGGATGTGGTCGGGACCGGCCTTGGACTTTGGATTACGAAACAGATCATTGAGAAACACAAGGCCCGGATTCGGGTTCGCAGCAAATCTGGACGAGGAACCGTCTTTTCAATTAGCTTTCCAACTGCGGAAGTAGCTACGCAAGTACTCTGAAAAGGGCCCTGATGACGACTGCATGGGAGAAGACAATACTGGTGGTGGATGACGAGCCTCCTCTGGCCGATACGCTTGCCACTATCTTCCAACGGGCCGGCTACACCGCCAGTGCCGTGTACAGCTGCGAAGAGGCACTCTCTCGCATTGCGGCCAGTCAACCTTCGCTCATCATCTCGGATGTTGTTATGCCCGGCATGAACGGCATTGCATTTGCCAGGACACTCCGAGTGTCTTACCCGGACTGCCCGATTTTGCTGTTTTCCGGCAATGCAGATACGCAGGAGCTACTGGACGCAGCGCAGCAGGAAGGTCATGTATTCGAGGTGCTGGCGAAACCAGTCCCTCCGTCGCAGATGCTTGCGAAAGTCGCCGCCCTGCTTGACCAGAATTGCTAGTCCCTCTCTTGATCCGACTCGCGCTCGCGAAGACCACGAGAACAGGCAGCAAGATCAGCCTGTCCAACAATCTCTGCAAATTACTGAAGGAAAAAAGAGGTATGGTGCGCCCGGCGAGATTCGAACTCACGACCTAACGCTTCGGAGGCGTTCGCTCTATCCAGCTGAGCTACGGGCGCGCAAGGCCATTATACCTGAGCCGATGCCGCGCGCGTTCCAGTTGACAGCTGCAGCAAAAGAAAGCGGCACCTTCTAGCGCAGCAGCAGGTAGATTGCGATCCAAAGTGGAGCTGACAACGCGCCTGCAAACAGCAATCCACGGACTCCGCCCAAAATGCGGTCCGGCCCTCGATCCGAAACCGGGAACTCCGGTTCGCTCGGATACGCGCGGTAGTGTCGAGGAACTCGTGGAAGATCGGAATACTTTCGTGCGTACATCGTCAGGCCGCCTCTCATGGCGCAATTCAGCTTCATTTATGAGAGCGAAGGCGAAATTCAGGTTGCCTGTTTCCTTGGAATTATTCGCGCCGAGGCCTGAACCAAGTGCGTCAACCCGCCGCCGCGCGGAAGCAGTCATACTCTAGCAGTGACTCCCGCCCCAAAGTCCGTTGCGCAACCGGCCGTGCAAACGACAGCGCAGAACCGCGCCCTCGCCGCCTTTGCCGTTTATCTGCGCGTGGAAAAGGGCTTGGCTCCGCTTACTGTGAGCTCCTATGGCGGAGACCTGAAACTTTGGGCAGAGTTCCTGGCGACGCGCCAGAAAACGGTGCTTACTGCGCAGCGCGAAGATCTCAAGGCACTATTGCTGCACCTGCTCGGCCACGGCATGGATTCGCGCTCAATCGCCCGCAAGCTCTCCGCTCTGCGCCAGTTCTACCGCTATCTGCTGTTGGATAAGCTGATCGACCACGATCCCACCCTGGACATCGACAGCCCCAAGCAGTGGAAAGTGTTGCCCAAGGCGCTCTCCGAGGAGGAGATCGTCGAACTGGTCGAAAGTCCCGGCAAGCGCGACGCGGACGCCAACCAGTCGCGCATCTCGCAGGTGCTGGCCTTGCGTGATCGCGCCATGCTCGAGGTCCTCTACGCCGCCGCCATGCGGGTTAGCGAGTTGGTGGATGTGCGCGTTGAAGATACCAAGCTCGAACTCGGATACATGCTGGTGCGGGGCAAGGGAGACAAGGAACGCATCGTTCCTCTTGGCGCTCCCGCGCAGCAAGCGCTCGCCACATATATGCACGATGCTCGTCCGCTTCTGGTTGGCCGCAGAAACGCCGCTGAGTTATTCCTGGCGCGTGGCGGCCACAAGCTCACCCGCGAGCGCATCTGGATGATTGTGAACCTCGCCTCCAACGCCGCCGGACGCCACGCCTCGCCTCACATGCTGCGCCACTCGGCGGCCACTCACATGGTCTCCCACGGAGCCGATCTGCGCACCGTGCAAACCGTGCTGGGCCACGCCGACATCGGTACCACCCAGGTCTACACGCACGTTGCGCTGGACCGACTGCAGAAGGTGTACGCCGCGCACCATCCCCGTGCCCATGTGCGCACCCCGCGCAAGGATGAGCCCCAGTGAGCAACGCCGATAGCACACCATCCCCATCCGGTCCCGTCCAGACTCCGGTGGCCATTGCCTTGGCTGGCTTCCTGCGCACGCTGACCCAGCGCAACGCATCGCCGCACACCATCAAGGCCTATCGCACCGATCTCGCTGAGTTCGTCACCTTCGTCGGTCCAGAAGAACTCCGTGCCATCGACCACATTTTGATCCGCGCTTTCCTCGGGCAGCTGTACGAGCGCGGATTGAGCAAGACCTCGGTGGCGCGAGCGCTTTCCTCCCTGCGTTCGTTCTTTAAGTGGATGGGCCGCGAGCACAGCATCGAATCGAACCCCGCGCTGTTGGTCGCCGCTCCCAAACTGCCGAAACGGCTGCCCCGCGTGCCCACCATGGAGGAGATGAACTCCGTGCTCGATGCGGAGATGCCGCCGGAAGCAGCCTTTGCCCCGCGTGACCGCCTGATCCTCGAACTGCTGTATGGCTGCGGCATCCGTAACAGTGAGCTGACAGGCATCAACGTCGATGACATGCATCTGCGCCAGGGGCTGATCCTGGTGCGCGGCAAAGGCAAGAAGCAGCGCATGGTTCCCTTTGGAGATTCGGCGCAGGTCGCGCTGCGCGATTACCTGCCGCATCGCGCCCGCACGCTGGAGCAGAACCGGCGCACCGCGGAGTCCGCGCTGCTGATCAATTTGCGCGGCAGCCGGCTCACCACGCGCAGCGTGGGGCGAATCGTCAAGTCCATTGCCATTGCAGGCGGCCTGCCTCGCGAGGTGCATCCCCACACCTTGCGCCACGCCTTCGGCACTCACATGCTGGAGGAAGGCGCGGACCTGCGCGCCATTCAGGAGCTGCTAGGCCACGAGCGTCTCTCCACCACGCAGCGGTACACCCAACTCACCACCAAACAGGTGCTCGACGTTTACGACAAGACGCATCCCCGGGCAAAGTAAGCGCGTGCAGCCGGAGCGGCGCTCCGTTGCCGCGTGCCTACCGTGGACCGCAAGACCGCTTCGTTTGCGTTAAGCGGTGGTGAGCTCAGCAGGCTCTTTGGGCTTCGAGTGGCTCGCCAACTCATTCCACATCTCCACGACCTGGCTGCGGAGTTCCTCGGTGAGGCGCTCGTATGCCTGCTCAGGCTTCTCACTCAGGTCCGGATAGATCGGCTTGCCGACACGAATGCGCAGCGGATGAAAGCCTTGGAAGCCCTTTCCACGAGGCCAGCACTGATGAAAACCAAACTCCGCCACCGGGATGATGGGAACGTTGAGATGCAGCGAAAGAATCGCCGCGCCCTTCTTGAATTTTTTCGGCGGCCCTTCAATGGAGCGCTCACCCTCGGGATACATGACGAGGATTTTTCCGGCGCGCAAACCGTACGCTCCGGCACGCATGGCCGGCACAAGGTTCGAATCCGGATCGACAGGAATGAGGTGTAGGAACTGGGCGAATTTTCGCATTGCTCCGGAGCCGAAAATCTCGCTGGTCCCCACGTAAAAGACATTGTGAAACGCCTTCCAAGGGAGTGCGGCGGTCAGAATCGGCGCATCCATGTAGCTGGAGTGGTTCGGGCATATCACGCACGGTCCTTCGGGCAGATTCTCCATGCCTTCCACGCGCAGCTTGAAGAGAACGTGCGAAGCCCACTTGACGCCTTTGCCACACAACCACCAGAAAAACCCTACCACCGGACGCTCATGGGTTATGGCGAGCACCTCCGGATCGGTAGTTTCTCCTTCAAACACCGTGCTCCAGCCCGGAGCCTGGCGCGCGGCTTTACCCATGTTTTTGCGAACCACATCCACCAGCTCTCGAACCGTATAAACTTCGCTGGCGACCGAATCTTCTACCTCCGCACCCATGCTATGCGTCAGATCCGTGAGCAACTCGACGCGCTCCATGGAATCCAGTCCGAGATCCAACTCAAGGCTGTCGTCCGGATGGATCTGTTTCTGTCGGTCCTTTCCGGCTGCATCGGCGATCACCTTCAAGGCGCGCTGCACATCGGGAGTTGCCAGCCAGATACGGTCGTCATCGGAGAACGCCCGCTCCTTGGCCGTGATCTCTTCCACCTTGCCGCTGGCATACATCGCCAGCAATTTCTTCTCGATCTCATTGCGGCGCAGCTTGCGCGTGGTTGTACGCGGAAGATCGTCCTGCCAGATGTCGTACGAGAGAATTCGCTTGGTAGCTGGCAGCGTTGCGGAGATGCCATCCACATCGTAGCGGATGACCTCACGAATGTTGACGATCTTGTGCTCACGGAGCACGTCGAAGTTGGGCACTATCACGCCGTGCAGACGCTCACTGAGAGGCTCGCCGGGCTTGCGGCTTTCAAGGCCAAGAACGCAAAGCTCCTTGATCCACGGCGAGCGCAGATAATAACTTTCAATCTCTTCCGGATAAATATTTTTCCCGGAGCTGAGAACGATCACATCCTTGGCGCGTCCGGTGATGAAGTAGTTGCCCCGGTCGTCCACATAGCCCAGATCGCCGGTGTAAAGCCAGCCATCCTTCAGAACTTCGGCGGTTGCTTCCGGACGGTTGTAATAGCCCTTCATAATGGTTGGCCCGGAGAGCGCGATCTCTCCCACAAGTTGCCCATTCTCGTCCAACTTGGGATCGATCAGCTTTGCCTGCAATCCTGGCAGCGGAGGACCGATGGAGCCCATGACATTGGCTTCCAGAGGCGTACAGAAACAGCCGCTGGTAGTCTCGGTCATGCCGAAGGCTTGCAACATCTGGAAACCGAGGGCTTCAATGTCACGCCCAATCTGCGCGTCAAATCGCGAACCGCCGGTGACAAAGAAGCGTATTTGGGGCCCAAGCTGAACGTGGACCTTCTTGAAAAACACCTTGCCGAGATTGAAGCCCATCTTCTGCGAGATCGCACTGAGCTTGAGCATCACCGCAAAGATCTTTTCCGCGAGACGGCCCTTCTTGGAAACTTCTCCAAAAATACGCTCATGGATGAGATAGAAAAACTGAGGAACGCAGCAGAAGATTGTAATGCCGCGCTCGCGCAGTGCAAGCGTCAATTCCTGTGTGTTCAGCGAATCAAGAAAGACCACCTTGGCGCCATTACCAAGCGGTAGATAGATGTTGACCATCTGCGCCAGCACATGGAAGAGCGGTAACACTCCCAGTAACCCGTCACCGGGACCTACGTGAACGAACCGGTGAACGCACTCCAGCTCAGCCGTCAAATTGCCATCGGTGAGCATGACGCCTTTGGGGTCGCTGGTGGTTCCCGAGGTATAAATGATCGCCAAAACATCATCCGATTGCACTTGCACCGGAACAAAATCAGGATGCGCATCCAGCACCATGTCCACTACGTAAGGCAAGTCTTCGTGCTGCGTCTCCAGAGTTGCCAACTGAATCGGCCGGCCGGCAATCGCCTCTTGAGCCACCGCGAAGCAGCGTTCGTCGGCAAAGAGCAGGGTTGCGCCGCAGTCGTCGAGCAGCTTTCCAACCTGGTATGCGGTGAAAGCCGTGTCGAGTGGAACCGCGGTATTGCCGCTGGCGACAATCCCCAAAAAGGTTGCGACCCAGCTTGGACTATTGAAGGCGAGGATGGCGCAACGTGTGCCTCCGGCTACGCCCGCGCCAATGCCGGAGCATACCAGCCATTCGCCCACACCATCGGCAAAGCGCCGGAGCTGCTGATAGGTAAAACTTTCAACGGTGTGGCCGTCGGCAGTGGTGATGACGCTGGAAAGCGGCGATTGTAGCGCCGACGTTCCGGGCTGACGCTGAATTCCGACTGCCACGGCCGTCGGCCAGCGCTCCACGGACTCTAGAAAGCAACTGTAGAACATAGGGTCTCTCAGCTACAGGATACAGGCGGGAACACGCCTGCGACAGAGTTTATAGCACGAGAGGAAAACATCGGCAGCGAATATTCTATCGGCTCATCGATGACGAGCGTTACTGGCGTGGTTGCAGCATTGCCGTCCAGCCAAGAGCTACATTCTAGAGGTGGGTGAGCCTTCGGCGAGCTCGCGCAGGTTATCGAAGATGGCAAGCTCCCCGCAGGGACGCTTGAGCGTCTCGTGCAGCGAAAACGTTACGGAAAAATGAGGTGTGCGAGTGCGAAACGACACTGCAAGAAATTCAAGTTCCCGGTTCGATACCACGCAACTCATGCGGCCTGCAATCTCCGGATCCCACTCGGGCTGAGTGGAGATAAACAGGGATGCAACCGGATACGTGGCCCAGCTGCTTGCATTGCCCGTCCATCGACGGGTCAGCCCGGTCCATCGGGTACGGCCGATCTCTACGTTGCACTGCGGCGGGGAAATGAGATTTGCTTCGAAGGTGAGTGTTTCCTGCCGTTGCCGCCAGCGCCACGCCGCCCACCGCGCAGGCATCTGTCGAGGTGCAAGGCACGTGTCCAGGGAAGGCTGACGGAAGCCGCAACCCGGCAGCTCCAAACGCGACCTGAAGCGCGATGCGCCGGTCCATTCAACTTCGCTGATCCGGCCATGGGAGACGATCGCCCCCTCCAGCCAGCGCAGCACGCGCCGCGCGCGCCGCCGGTTGAAGTACAGAAACGACCAGTACCAGGCGACGCAGGCCAAGATTCCCAGACTCACGGCGATGAGCGCGAACTGCAGCATAACTGCGGTGTGGGATGCAGTCGAGGCCGCTGCGAGATGCTATTGCCGATTCGCACCCTGTGAATTACGTCTGCGACCGCGACGACAGCAGCTCGGTTCCGTGCTATTTCTGAGGAGGCATGCTCGAATCCACCACATAGTACCTGTTCTGGCCTCCGGGCCGGATGTTATTGCGCTCAAAACAGTCCTTGATGCGGCGGCGGAGTTCGCGGCTGACCGCATACTGCTGGCCCGGGCGGGTCTTCACCAGCATCAGGTAATCCACTTCGCTGCCGGTCACGCGGTCGATGCCAGGCACCTGCGGGTCTGCCACAATGGCCGAGCGGAAGGCTTCATCGTTGCGCATCTCGGCGCCAATCTGCTGCAAAATTTCGATCACGCGGTCGCTGTTCTCCTGGTAATCGACGGCCACTTGCATGGCAATCTGCGTCCAGTCGCGGGTCATATTGGTGACTGCCGTGATGGTTGAGTTCGGGATGGTATGCACCGAACCATTGTCATCCCTTAACACCGTGCGGCGCAGGGTTAGCGTCTCAACCGAGCCCTGAAAGGCGCCAATTTTGACGACGTCCCCCACATCAAACCAGTTCTCCACCAGGATAAAAAATCCATTCAGGACGTCATGTACCAGAGTCTGTGCGCCAAAACCTACGGCAAGGCCGGCGATTCCGGCACTGGCCAGCAACGGCTCCACGTGAATGCCCAAGTCGAAGAGCACGGTAACCACCGCAATGAAGACGATTGCCGTCAATCCAACACTATGGATAATCGACGAAATCGTGCGGAGCTGCTGCACCCGCACCGCAGAGGTAACCAGGTTCGACTGATTGACTCGCGCCAGCCTCCGTCCCGCGAGATTCAGAATGCGGATGAGGATGACGGCGACAACCACGGTGACAAGAATCTTCGGTAGCTTGTCATGCACCAGGACGTAGATGTCCTGATACCAGTCATTCAGCCGGAACAGATCGTGCCACGAGTGCGAAAGCTGAGTAGGATTCACGACTGCGGATTATAAATCGTCCCCGGCTGAGGCGTATTCTATAATCCGGCTCTCTCTTCCATCGCATCTCAATCGCATCGAGGTTGAATGCCATGCATAGCCTTCGTTTGCTTGGGATCGCGACTCTCCTTCTCTCCTGTTTCCTGAATTCGGCATGGGCCCAATTCGTTCCCGGCCAAAACCCTATACCGGGTGCCGACAACGCCGCCGGGCAGACTCAACAGGACGCGGAAATGGAGCGGCAACTAGCGATAGCGCGCCAGAAAAAACGCTTCGACGACGTTAAGCGCGAGTCGCAGAAACTGTTGGAGTTGGCGACCGAGTTGAAACAGTACGTGGACAGGTCCGGCGAAGGCGTTCTCTCCCTCGAAGTCGTTCGGAAAGCAGAAGAAATGGAGAAGCTGGCACGGCAAGTCAAGAACAATATGCGCGGACAATAGAAATTCGTTATCCCCGCGCCGGAGTAGGAATTGACGTTGCTAGGTGTGTCAAGTCATTGATCCGAAATTGCCTTACGTGATATAAGTTTTTCGTACCCGAGAGTGGCTGACGAGCGTCGCTAGCGGGGAGGGGGAGCGCCTCGCAAGCAGTTCCCTGTGACACCCAACGCGGCCAAACCTCATCGTTCCTTTGAAGTGGAAGCGCGTTTCGGGTTCAGTTGCTGTGTGTCCCGAAACTTTTACCGGGTGGTTCTGCCGCACTGGTTTAGGCGCACGGCCATTTGAATGGGTAGTAATAACCCGTAACGAGTTTGAACTCGGAGGAATCGTATGAATTTGTGGCTCTCGCAGAGCCTCACTTCCTTGTGCCGTATGAGCAAGTTTTCCCTGCTCCGTCGCGGCATGTCGCTGATCACCCTGGCTCTCTTTACCTCCGTCGCAGCACTGGCCGAACCGGGCGGCGGCGAAGCAGCACTGAAGCTTCCCAACCTTCGCAGTGTCAGCTTCTTCAACGAAGCTATCAACGGACACAACCTGTTGCTGATCGGCATCCTGTTCTGCGTCTTCGGACTGCTGTTTGGCTTGGCGATCTACGTCCACCTGAAAAACCTGCCAGTCCATTCCGCCATGCTCGAAATCTCCGAGCTGATCTATGAGACCTGTAAGACTTACTTGGTCACCCAGGGCAAATTCATACTTATTCTGTGGGCATTCATAGCCGTAATCATAGCGGCCTATTTTGGCTGGCTTGCCCCGGTTCCGGACAAACCGGTCGCGGTCACACTGCCGATCATTCTGGGCTTCAGCCTGGTGGGCATCGCCGGAAGCTATGGCGTGGCCTGGTTCGGCATTCGCGTCAACACCTTTGCCAACTCGCGCACCGCTTTTGCCGGTCTGCGCGGCAAGCCCTTCCCTTGTTATGACATTCCGCTAAAAGCCGGCATGAGCATTGGCATGATGCTGATCAGCGTCGAATTGCTGATCATGCTCTGCATTCTGCTCTTCATCCCCGGCGATTATGCCGGTCCATGCTTCATCGGCTTTGCCATTGGCGAGTCGCTGGGCGCAGCCGCGCTCCGTATCGCAGGCGGCATCTTTACCAAGATCGCCGACATCGGCTCCGATTTAATGAAGATCGTCTTCAAGATCAAGGAAGACGATGCGCGCAACCCAGGCGTGATTGCCGATTGCACGGGCGATAACGCAGGCGACTCGGTTGGACCCTCTGCCGACGGCTTTGAGACCTACGGCGTCACCGGCGTCGCGCTGATCACCTTCATTCTGCTTGGCGTGCACGACCCGATCGTACAGGTACAGTTGCTGGTCTGGATCTTCGTCATGCGCGTCATGATGCTGGTGGCCAGCGCCGGTTCCTACTTCCTGAACCATGCATTTGCCAAGGCCAAGTACGGCACGAGCGACACGATGAACTTCGAGGCGCCGCTGACCTCACTGGTGTGGCTGACCTCGGTGGTCTCTATCGCTTTGACTTACATTGCCAGCTACCTGATGATTCCCACCCTTGGCGGCGATTCGACGCTGTGGTGGAAGCTGGCTTCGATCATCAGTTGCGGGACCCTGGCAGGAGCCGTAATTCCGGAGCTGGTAAAGGTCTTCACCTCTACCTCCAGCGACCACGTGCAGGAAGTAGTTACCGCCTCGCAAGAGGGCGGCGCGTCACTGAACATCCTCTCCGGTTTTGTGGCGGGCAACTTCTCCGCTTACTGGCTGGGTCTGGCGATGGTCGCGCTGATGTCTATTGCCTACTTCGTGAGTCTGCATGGATTAGCTGCGCTTATGCTGGTTCCGGCGGTGTTTGCCTTCGGCCTGGTGGCTTTCGGATTCCTCGGAATGGGGCCGGTGACCATCGCAGTTGATTCCTATGGCCCGGTCACCGACAACGCACAGTCTGTCTATGAGCTTTCGCTGATCGAGCAAGTTCCCAACGTCAAGGCACAGGTCAAAAAGGACTTCGGCTTCGACGTGAACTTTGATCGCGCGAAGGACCTGCTGGAAGAAAATGACGGCGCGGGCAACACCTTCAAGGCGACCGCCAAGCCGGTGTTGATCGGCACTGCCGTCGTCGGTGCCACCACGATGATCTTCTCGATCATCATGGGCCTTACCGGCGGACTCACCCATGATGTTGAAAAGTTGTCCCTGCTCTACGCACCCTTCGTCCTCGGCCTCATCACGGGCGGCGCCATGATCTACTGGTTCACTGGTGCGGCGACCCAGGCGGTCTCCACGGGCGCTTACCGGGCGGTGGAGTTCATCAAGGACAACATCAAGCTGGAAGGCGCGGAAAAGGCCAGCGTGGAAGACTCCAAGAAGGTGGTTGAAATCTGCACGCAGTATGCGCAGAAGGGCATGTTCAACATCTTCCTCGCGGTCTTCTTTGCGACTCTTGCCTTCGCCTTCATCGAGCCGTTCTACTTCATTGGATACCTATTCTCCATCGCGATCTTCGGCTTGTATCAGGCCATCTTTATGGCCGATGCCGGTGGCGCGTGGGACAACGCCAAGAAGATCGTAGAGACCGAACTCAAGGCCAAGGGCACTCCGCTGCATGACGCCTGCGTGGTGGGCGATACGGTGGGCGACCCGTTCAAGGACACCTCTTCGGTAGCCATGAACCCGGTCATCAAGTTCACTACCCTCTTCGGATTGCTGGCCGTGCCTTTGGGCGTGACTCTGACCGCGAGGAGCCCGCTGGCGACCCATGTGCTGGCACTGTGCTTCTTCCTGGTGTCGGTCACCTTTGTATGGCGCAGCTTCTACAAGATGCGCATCGTACGGGCGCTTGCGGCCGATACAAAGGCAGCAGCTACCGGCAAGTAATCAACCAACCGAAAGCAAACGGGAGCGCCATCCTTCGGGGTGGCGTTTCTGTTTTTGCTCATTCGCAGAACGGGTAACGCTGCGCTGCCGGCCGCGGGCGCCAAGTCGGCCGCGAGCGCTAGGCTCCTGCTATTCTGTTGCCATGGACCCTATAGCGCTGACTTGTCAGCTTATTGATATCGAATCCATCACCGGCAAGGAAGGCAACGCGGCCAGCTTTCTCGCCAATCATCTGGAGGAGCTCGGCTACCTCGTCGAACGCATGCCAGTGCAGGGCGAGCGCTTCAACGTCTTCGCAAAGCCTGCGAATGTAGACGAACCCGCGCTGGTCTTTTCCACTCACATCGACACGGTCCCGCCATTTCTGCCTTCACGCGAGGACGCCGCGAACATCTACGGACGCGGCGCCTGTGACGCCAAGGGAATCATTGCCGCTCAGGTTGCTGCCTGCGAACGGCTGCGCATGGCCGGGAAGTCCGCCGGATTGCTCTTCGTCGTCGGCGAAGAGCGCGACTCGCTAGGCGCAACCATCGCCAATCAAAACCCGCGCGGCTCGCGTTTCCTGGTTAACGGGGAGCCCACGGAAAACCACATCGCACTGGCCTCCAAGGGCGCGCTACGTGTGGAAGTGACGGCGCACGGACGCATGGCGCACTCTGCCTATCCGGAGTTAGGCGAGTCCGCGATTGAGAAGCTGCTAGACGCGCTGCAGGCTCTGCGAGCCATGGAACTGCCGCACAATCCGGATATTGGCCCCAGCACAGTCAACATCGGCATCATCGAAGGCGGAAGCGCCACCAACGTAATTCCGGACTTTGCCAAGGCACAGTTGCTCTATCGCCTGGTCGCCCCGTCTGAGGAACTTCGGCAGGCAATCGTTTCTGCCGTAGGCCCGCTGGCCGAAGTGGAGTTCGTTCTGGACATCCCCTACATGCGCTTCCTCACCGTTCCCGGCATCCCTACCATGACGGCGTCGTTCACCACCGATATCCCCAAGCTGTCCTCCTGGGGGCGGCCCGTGCTGCTGGGTCCGGGCTCCATTCTAGTGGCGCACACCGAGCGCGAGTTTCTGGCCAAGGCAGAGCTGATGCAGGCCATCGAATTGTATGTGCACATTGGGACATTTCTCCTGAGCTGATTGCTCAGTGAGACACTTACACCACGAGAGAACGCGCGGACCAAAAAGTACATGGAGGATACCGGGGAGGCATCCTCCAACTGTAAGCGTATTTATTAATCCTGTAACTGGCCGGTTAGATAATTGTTGTAGGCGGCCAAGTCGAGCAAACCATGTCCGCTGAGGTTGAAGAGGATCACTTTCTTGCGGCCTTCCTCGCGCGCCTTGACGGCCTCATCCACTACGGCGCGAATCGCGTGCGACGACTCCGGCGCAGGTATCAGCCCTTCGGTGCGAGCAAAGAGCACGGCCGCCTCGAAGACCGAGGTTTGCGGGTAAGCAACGGCTTCGAGCAGTCCAAGCTTGTAGGCATGGCTTACCACGGGAGACATACCGTGGTAGCGGAGCCCACCAGCGTGGATCGATGGCGGCATGAAGTCGTGGCCCAGCGTGTACATGTTCATCAGAGGCGTCATGCCGGCGGTATCGCCGAAATCGTAACGCAACTCTCCCTTGGTGAGCGACGGACAGGATGAGGGTTCCACGGCAATGATGCGATATTGCTTGCCTTCGGTGATCTTCTTGCGGAGGAATGGGAAGCCGATTCCGGCGAAGTTGCTGCCGCCGCCCGCGCAGCCCACCACGATGTCTGGTTCTTCGCCCGCCTCCTCCATCTGTTGGATTGATTCCTGGCCAATGACCGTCTGGTGCAGGCACACATGGTTTAACACGCTACCGAGCGAATACTTGGTGCCCGGATGCGTGACTGTGTTCTCGATTGCCTCACTAATGGCGATGCCAAGGCTGCCCGCGCAGCCGGGATCCTCAGCCAACTGCTTGCGCCCGAATGCCGTCTGGTCACTGGGACTGGCATACACGGTTGCACCGTAGGTCTGCATCATAAGACGGCGATACGGCTTCTGGTCATGGCTCACGCGGACCATCCACACGGCGCACTCCAGCCCGAAAAGCTGACAGGCCATTGCCAGCGAGGTACCCCACTGTCCCGCGCCAGTCTCAGTGGAGAGGCGGCGCGTGCCTGCGATTTTGTTGTAATACGCCTGCGGAACCGCAGTGTTCGGTTTGTGGCTGCCCACCGGGTTGTCGCCTTCGTATTTGTAGTAGATATGCGCTGGCGTGTTCAGCGCTTTTTCAAGGCGAACCGCCCGCAGCAGTGGCGTAGGACGCCACAACGCGTACACATTACGTACTTCCTCGGGAATCTCAATCCAGCGCTCCGTGCTCATTTCCTGCGCTACCAGGTTTTCAGGAAAGATGGCGTACATGTCCGCCGGCGAGATAGGCTGGCGCGTACCGGGATGAAGCGGCGGCGACATGGGCTCGGAGAAATCCGCAGTCAAGTTGTACCAATGAGTAGGAATAGAGGATTGCGGCAATACGAAACGAGTCTGCATAGCCTATGAGCCTTCCCGTATGGATTGAATAAACTGAGGGTAATTGAGCAGTTCCGGTGGGTCAACGTTTTCGCGCAACAGAGCTGCGATTTTCAACCCCGCTCAGGTTCCCAGGCCCTCTTCGAGTTACACTGATCGGCATGAGCACGAGCCAGCCGAACGCTCTCGTCCACGCCTCCTCTGCCTACCTCCGATCCGCAATGCACCAGCCCACCCAGTGGCACGAGTGGGGGCAGGAGGCATTCGCGATTGCCAAAGCCGAAAACAAACCCATCCTGCTCGACGTGGGAGCCGTGTGGTGCCACTGGTGCCACGTCATGGATCGCGAGTCGTATGAGTCCGCTGAGACCGCCGCAATTCTGAACGCCAACTATGTCGCCGTAAAGGTGGACCGCGATGAGCGTCCGGATGTGGACGCGCGTTACCAGGCGGCGGTTGCAGCAATCAGCGGGCGGGGCGGATGGCCGCTCACGGTCTTCCTCACTCCGGATGGCAAACCATTTTTCGGCGGCACCTACTTCCCTCCGCAAGATGCTTATGGCCGTCCCAGCTTCCGGCAGATTCTCCTGGCGATTGCACAAGCTTTCCGCGAGCGCCGTGAGGAAGTGGAAACCGAAAGCGAAGGACTGATGCACGCCCTCGCGCACTCCGAGGGAATGCTCGGCCATAGTGGCGAGTTCTCGCCGCGAATCATAGAGCAGATGGTGCAAGCCGCGCTCGGTGCCTTTGACCGCGAAAATGGCGGCTTCAGCCGCGCCCCAAAATTTCCGCATCCGCCGGTTATCGATCTGCTGCTTGACTGGTATGCGCGCACCGGCGAAGAGCAGGTGGGCAAGGTGGTGATCACCACGTTGGAAAAGATGGCGCGAGGCGGAGTCTACGACCAGCTTGCCGGAGGCTTCCATCGCTACTCGGTTGATGAACACTGGTGCGTGCCGCACTTCGAGAAAATGGCATACGACAACTCCGAGTTGCTGAAGAACTATGTCCATGCCTGGCAGGCCACCGGCAATCCCTTCTTCGCCGATGTGGCGCGCGACATTCTGCGCTGGCTGCGCGAGTGGCTCAGCGACCGCCCGCGCGGCGGCTACTACGGCTCGCAGGACGCGGACATCGATCTCGACGACGACGGCGGCTATTTCACCTGGACTCTGGAAGAAGCTCGCGCCGTGTTGACTGCGGACGAACTCGCCGCCGCCGCCGCGCATTACGACATTGGCGATCGCGGCGAGATGCCACACGATCCCGCAAGAAACGTGTTGTGGGTGAGTAAATCCGTCGAGCAGATTGCGGCGGATCAGAATCGCGCGCGCGAAACGACTGCGGAGCTACTAGATGCGGCGAAGACAAAGCTCTACGCGGCGCGGCTGCAAAGGCCGATGCCGTTCATCGACCGCACCCTCTACACCAATTGGAATGCGCTCTGCATCTCCGCCGTATTGCAGGCCGCACGCGTGCTGGGAGAAATCGCCGAAGAACAGTTTGCGCTACGCTCGCTCGACCGTCTGCTCAATGAGGCCTACCAACCCGAACGCGGACTGCTCCACATCATTGCCTATGCCGAAGACGGAGCCAGCCAGCGGCCCGCCGGTGTGCTCGACGATTATGCCTTCACCATCCTGGCGTGTCTTGACGCCTACGAGACGACTAGCAATCTGCGCTACTTCGCCCGAGCACAGGAGATTGCCGCACGCATGATATCCGGCTTCTACGATGAGACGGACGGCGGCTTCTTCGATCTCGATAGCACCTCGCCCGCGGAATCCGCCGGAGCACTGACTGCGCGGCGTAAGCCGTTCCAGGATTCCCCAACTCCCGCGGGCAACCCTGCCGCCGCAATTGCGCTGATGCGCCTGTACGCGCTCAACGGAGACGCTCATCTGCAGAAACTGGCCAAGGATACGTTAGAGGTCTTTGCCGGAGTCGCTGAACAGTTCGGCATCTACGCCGGCACTTACGGGATCGCATCGGTGTGGATGGCGCGCGCCTATACGCAGGTCATCGTAATCGGCGAAGGTGCGGAGGCGGACAAGTTGTACGCAGAGGCGCTTGCTCCCTTTGCGCTGAATAAAATTGTGCTCCGCGTAAAGGACGCCGCAAACCTGCAGACTGCGCTCCCTCCCACGCTCGCGGAAACCATCTCTGCTGTTCCTGGATTGCAGGAAGGCGGCGCGGTGGCCATGCTCTGCAGCGGTTTCACCTGCCAACCTCCTATTCGCACGGCCAACGCGTTGCGGGAGGCCCTGCGGAACGCGATTACGCAGAGCAGTTGAATGCCTTCGAGCAGCCCTGCCGCACGGTGCGCCTTTGCTGGCCGCAGGAATTGTAGCGTTCCACTCGACCGGCAGCGTTGCTTCGCGCTAGAGTGAGAACATGCCCACAAATGCGAAGAACCTGAAAAAGACCGCCGCAAGCAAGAAAGCGGCGAAAAAGAGCTCGACCAAAAGATCCTCACCGGCCTCGGCCAAAACCGCAACTCCCAAAGCCGAAAATGGCAGCTTTCACCCCGGAACTTACACTGTGCCGCGCGGACACGTGAGCATCGCGGTACCCACCTTCTGGAGTTTGCGCCAGACCAACGACGACATTCAGGTGGAGTCCGAAGCCAGTGAGACCACGGTCATCGTGACGGCTTACCATCGCAACGCAGATGTGAAGTCGCTGGATGCACGCGACTACCTGAAACACTTTCTCGATACTGCTCCCGTGGCCGGACGCCTGCAGACCGGCGATAGCACCAAACAGCGGGCCAGCGCGCGTTTTCGCGACGAGGAAGGCGACAACTGGTTCGTCCGCTTCATCTCCAATGGGAAAACTCTGTTGCTGGCGACCTGCCACTCCAATCGTCCACTGACCTCGCGCGAAGGTAAGACCGGAGTCGCTGTGCTGGACTCAATCCAGTTGAAGGCGCGGGGGTGAGTTCGCACCAAGGCAGCATTGAGTCGTTCTTCCTGGAAGGCGAAACCGGAAGGCTGGAGGCGCTGCTGAACCTGGGCACACCCGACGCAAAATATGCGTGCGTGGTGTGCCATCCGCATCCGCTCTTCGGCGGAACGATGCACAATAAAGTTGTCTTCCACGCGATGAAGGCGTTGAATGCATTCGGGTTTCCGGTTCTGCGTTTTAACTTTCGTGGGGCGGGCGCCAGTGCTGGAGTACACGACTACGGCCGCGGAGAAATTGCCGACGTGAGAGTGGCGCTCGACTATTTGGCCGAGCGATTCTCCCTGCCCATCCTCTTCGCTGGATTCTCATTTGGCGCAGCCATCGGGTTGCGTGCGGCGGTGCCGCACCGCCGGGTGGAAGCACTGATCGCGCTGGGGATTCCGCTGAATGCTGATGGCCGTGAATACACCTACGCGCTGCTGCGGGAGAGCGAGCAGCCCAAGCTTTTTCTAAGCGGCGCACGCGATCAATTTGCATCGCCTGAACAACTGGCGCAGGTATTTGCCAACGCAGCCGAACCAAAGCGTCTGGTCGTGATTCCGGAAGCCGACCATTTTTTTACCGGACACCTGGAGGAAATGCGCAACGCCTTGAGTCTCTGGGTGCGCGAACTTCTGGGTCCGGTGCTTCCTGCCGTATAATCTCGCGCATGAAGGTACTCAACGAAGCCGCCACGGCGGAATGTATGACGCGCGAAATGCGTGCCATCGCCCGCGAAATTTTCCGGAACGCTCTAGAGGAGAGCAGCATCGAACGCGGCTTCAGCCGCAAGGTCCAGTACGAGCGCGGCATCCTGCAAGTGGGCGACGATCTCTACGATCTTGGCACCTTCTCGCGGCTTTTCGTTGTCTCCTTCGGCAAGGCGGCCCACAGCAGTCTGGAGGCGCTGGTCACGCGCCTTGGCTCTGGAGCCGGGGCGGCTGGAATTGTCTGCGCACCCACAGTGCCAAGTGCACAGGTTTTTGGCTTCCGTTATTTTGAAGGCGGCCATCCGATGCCTAACACGGAATCGGTGCGGGCCGCTGAGGCGATTCTTCGCGCATTGGATTCGCTGAACGGACGCGCGCTCGTTATCTACCTGATCAGCGGCGGCGGTTCGGCGATTGTCGAGAAACCGATCAGCGACGAAATATCTTTTGAAGACCTGGTGCAGAGCTACCGGGCGTTGGTGCACTCGGGTGCACCCATCGCAAAAATTAATGCCGTTCGCAAACACCTGTCAGCCGTCAAAGGCGGACGCATGGCCATGGCGGCCTCGCCCGCTCACCAGCTTTCCATCATGATTTCAGACGTGCCGGACAACGCGACGGACTCGCTGGCTAGCGGCCCGACGATGCCCGACACCAGTACCGTCGAACAGTGTTATGACATTGTGCAGGAATACAACCTGATGCCGCGATTCCCTCGGAGTGTACAGGCGCTTTTCAAGACGCGCGGCTTGGAAGAAACACCGAAGCCGGGCGATCCGCTATTCGAGCGGGCTCGATGGTGGACCATTCTCTCCAATGCTTCCGCGCTGAAGGCCGCGGTGGAACTGGCTGCGATCAAGGGTTTTGCCGTGCAGATTGACAACTCCTGCGATGACTGGGATTACCGCAAAGCCGCTGATTACCTGCTCGAACGGGTACGCGAGTTGCGCAAAGGAGTATCGCGGGTGTGCCTGATCTCGGGCGGGGAAGTCACGGTCTCCGTGGACGGAACACCGGGAGCAGGCGGACGCAATCAGCAGTTTGCTCTCTATTGCGCTGAGCACATTCAGGGAGAAAACATCGCGGTGCTCAGCGCGGGCACTGACGGTATCGATGGCAACAGTCTGGCCGCAGGTGCGGTGGCCGATGGAACCACTGTTGCGCGCGCGGCAGAAAAGGGGATGAGCGCAGAGGCCGCACTAAAAGGCTTCGACGCCTACCCGTTCTTCGACGCGCTGGGCGACACCATCATGACTGGATACACGGGAACGAATGTGCGCGACGTGCGTGTGTTGCTGGCGTGGTAGAAGAACCGCCTCAGAAGAATTCCGCAACGCCCTCTTCCAGCACGCGCACACGATCCTGAACGCCGAGGCGGCGGGCGCCTGCGAGCAGGCGTTTTACGGGCTCGTCGACGGGTTCCTGCGAAAGCTTGAAGGTTCCAAAGTGCATGGGGATCATGGTCTGCGCGCCCATCTCCACGAAGCCGCGCAGAGCGTCCTCCGGGCTGGTGTGCACGGAGCGAAAACTTTCCGGATGGTAGGCTCCTATCGGCAGCAGCGCAACTTCAGGATGTAGGCGTTCGCCAATCTCGGCAAAGCCGTTGAAGTAAGCAGTGTCTCCCGAGTGATAGATGGAATGGCCCCCGCCGTTGAACACATAGCCGCCATAGCCGCGATGCATGTCGCGGATTACGCGCGCGCCCCAATGCTTGGCGGGCGTTGCAGTGATGCGAGTTCCCTGTAACTGCATTTCCTGCCACCAGCTCAGCTCAACTACCTGATCAAAACCGAGATCGAAAACGAGATCGCCAACGTTGGCGGGCACGATGAGTAATGGCGCGCGTCCGCTTTTCATGCGGCTGGAGCGGGCAATCGCGCGCAATGAGGGACGATGCAGATGATCGAAGTGCGCGTGAGTTACGAAGACGGCATCGAGCGGCGGAAGTTCCTTGATGCGAAGGCCGGGGCGGCGAAGACGTTTGAGAACAAAGAGCCAGGGCGCGAAGATGGGATCGATTACGATGTTTAGTTCACCGACCTGCAGAAAGAACGATGAGTGGCCTATGAAGGTCACGCCCATCCGGCCGTCTGCGGCTAGCACTGGGTGGTGCGTACGGCCGGTGCGCTTGGCCATTGCGGAGTGTTTCACCAGTCTGCCAAGCTGGCCTGCTTTCTTGCTGATACTGATGTTTAGCATCCTGCTCCATTGGACGCAAAAACGCCGTCCAGGATTCCATATCGTTAATCGTACCTCCGGCGGAGAGCCGCGACCCCAGCTTCTCTGGCTTTTAACCAAGTTTTCGCTTAGCGCGATCCGCACCAAGCGATTGACAAAATGGATAATCGTTGAAAAGGCGATGGTTACCGATTTGCTAATCGTTGCGCGGATTTCTCAACGATTGGCAGATCGATCAACTTTGAAAATTGAGGATTAACTGACTTGTCTATCGTTGCGCGAGACGAATTGAGAGCAAGCGTTAAAAAGAAACCAGGCTCCCATCCGACAAGGAGCCTGGTCAAAGTTACGAGCCGAGATACTCGACGTGAACGTAAGTTCCGAGGCGGACGTTGTAGGCGAGATACCAGCCTGGGTGATCGGGATCGTCGTAGAGGACGATGGAGTCATCGGCCCAATTCCAATCGGCGCAGGAGCCGAGGTCGTAGGGTGCGACGTTGAAATAGAATCCGCCAAACCAGAAGCGGCTGGGACCGCCTCCTGCGAGACGCCAGACATGGCTGCGGCCGATCTCGCCGGGAAAGTGTCCGTGCTCCCATGGATGGTCGAGATGATAGTGCGGATCGTTGGGTCCTGTGTTATGGCCGACCCAGGTATCGTTAGCGTGCACGTGCGGCGCTGTGGGATGTCCGGGCTCGTCGGGGACCGCGGGGCGGCTCTCTTCCTTTGGAGCGGGAGGGGCGTGTTTTACGGGCGCGGGGCCGTGCGCGGGGATGTGGCCGCCACCAACTTCATGACCAGCAGCAGGCGGATGTCCGCCGGCCGGTGCTGCTTCGTGGCCCCGCTCCTGGGCGACGGCCGCTACGGAACAAATCAGCAATGCTGCAAGCAACCCAGCAAACTCTTTCATTTGTCTATCCTCTTTCAAACTTTTGCGATGCCAGTTCTTTCGACTGTGCTGCCTTAGCTGGAGCTGCCGAAAGCAGGATGAAAAGCGAGCATAACGGGTTGTGTCTGCATGGTACGGCGTGAATGGCTGTCTGTACTGAACTCGGATGAGTAAGAGAACAACGCAAAAGCAGAATGGCTAACGTTTTCGGCACAACTCATGGAGGGTGGAGGGTATCTAGAATAGTGATCCTTAACAAAAGAGAAGGTGACTCATGTCCCATCACTACTCCGGTCCCAACTTCGGGTTCCCTCATGGGGACGCCCGCCTCGATTTCACCGATCTTTACGCCTTCCCCAAACCGGGTGACTCCGGCAAGTCAATCCTCATTATGAACGTACACCCATCCGCCAGCGTGGACCCGCCGGGGACCACCACAGCCGAGCCATTCTCTACCGAGGCACTTTACGAACTCAAAATCGACACTGACGGAGACGCCGTTGCCAATATCACATACCGCGCGCGCTTCTTCGCCTCCGAGAGCGGGACGCAGACCGCGACGCTGCGCCGCATAGAGGGAGCGCAGGCTACCGGCACGACTGACGCAGGGCAGATCATCGTTGAGCGGACACCAGTCTCCACGGGCCGGGAGGCGCACGTCACCGAAGCGGGCGACTACCGCTTCTTCGCGGGCTGGCGCAGCGATCCATTCTTCTTCGACGTGCAGGGCGCCCTCAATAACCTGCAATTCACCGGCAACGATTTCTTTGCCGACAAAGACGTGTGCAGCATCGCGATTGAATTGCCGAACTCCGCATTGGGGGCTAGAAAGGTCGGCCTCTGGGCACGCACGCTCGTCAATCAGAGCGGCAAATGGGTACAGGTCGACCGCGGCGCGCGGCCCCAGCAAACACCTTTTCTTAGCGGCGAAGAGAACGCTGCCTACCTCGCCGCTGAGCCCGCCGGCGATGCCCGCTTCATTCCCCTCTTCGCACATGCGCTGGAACACGCAGGTGGCTACACGCCAGAAGAGGCAAAACGGGTGGCAGGAACACTGCTGCCCGATATCCTTTTCTACGATCCCAAACGTCCGGCGTCGTTTCCCATCAATGGCCGCTTACTCACCGACGACGTCGTAGCAGTATTCATGCCCATCCTGACAAATGGAAAGGTGAAGGGAGATAAAGTAGGGCCGCACAGTGATGTGCTTGGCGCATTCCCTTACGTGGGCGCGCCACACAAGGTCTGGTCCGTGGAACGCGCCGCCTGAGAAGCCAACCGGGGGCGGCGCGAAATCAGCGACGCCGCCCCGGAAAGGCGCTTGACACTGATTAGCTCCGCTTCAGTTCGCGGAGTTCGCGCTTCATGCGCTTGCTGCGGCTGACCAGGGTGAGAGCGTAGGCGAGGTGGATGACCCAGACGACAATGTAGGCCGAGTAGAGATAGACGTTGTTGTTTGCGCCGTTCATAGTCTGTCCTCCGTTTCGTAATCGAGCGATGCCTGCGCGTGAGCCTCTTCCAACGCGTGTTCATCGAGCGCCTGCCGGTAACGTATCCAGACGAAGATGAAGGCAAGCATGGCAAAGGCCGCAAGGTTCCAAAGGACAGCGTGCCACATGCGCGGGTCGAGTCCCGAGCCTTCGCCTCCGCCGATTACGGGCTGCGGGTGCTGAGTGCGAAACCAACGGATAGCCATGTAGACGATGGGAACATCGACAAATCCGAATATACCGAGAGCGGCGGCCAGCACGGGGATCTGTCCGCCGGTGGCGTAGTGGCGCAGCACAAGATAACTGACGTAGATGAGCCAGAGCACGAGGGTGCTGGTGAGCCGCGCATCCCAGGTCCACCAGATGCCCCAGATGGGACGCGCCCAGATAGGTCCGGTGATGAGGACGATGGTGCAGAAGGAGACACCGACTTCGGCACTCGCGAGAGCCAAGGCATCCGCGCCGACTGTGCGGCGGATGAGATACCAGGCAGAGGCGAGGAAGTTGACGAAGAAGAGCAGGAAGGCTACCCAGGCCGAAGGCAGATGGTAGTAAAAGATGCGCTGCACATCGCCCATAGTGGCTTCCCGGGGCGCGATGAACATGGCTTGGCAGAAGCCGTAGCCCAGCAGCAGAGCGGTGATTACGAGGAGAAGCTTGAATAGGATTTTCATTCTGCGTTCAGCACCGGTTCAAAGAGGATGAGGCTGACAGCGGTAAAGACGAGATCATACACCGACAGAAGGCGTATCCAGAAGATGGGCGAGTTGTCGCCGGTGAGGATGGAGGTGGTGGCATCGACCATGGCGAGCAGCGCGGGAATGGAGATGGGAAAGAGGATGAGCGGCAGCATGATTTCGCGGCTGCGGGTGCGGATGGAGAGCGCTGCAAAAAAAGTTCCGTTGACGACCAGAGCCCAGGTGGCGAGCAGGGCGACGACCAGCAACTGCCACCAGGGACCAACGGAGCGCAGGTTGTAAAAGACCACGAAGAGCGGAACCATCAGGACTTCAAGCACGGAGACAAAGATAAAGTTGCCAATGGTTTTGGCGAGAAAGAGCGCCTGGGGCGGTGCGGGCGAGAGACGATAGGCGTCAAGCACCTGATTGCGCAATTCGCGCGTCCAGGTTTGGTTGAGGGCGACGACGGTGGCAAAGAGAATTGCCACCCAGAGCAGACCACCGGCGATCTTGCGCGACTCCTCGGCTGTGGGGTCAAAGCCGAAGCTGAAGATGACCACAACGAGCAGGGCAAAAAACAACATGCTATTGATGGCATCTTTGGAGCGCCACTCCAGGCGGAGATCCTTTACGAGCGAGCGGCGGGTGATGGCCCAGATGGTGGGAGCAGAGGTCATGGCTTGGCTTCCAGATCCGCTGGCAGAGCCTCGGTTCGTACGGCAGTCGATTGCAAGGCGGCGCGCTCTGCGGCGAGGTACGGGGTGAGCAGGCGGGCGGGGATTCCCTGCTCGCGGGCGACGAGGCGTCCGGCGTCGAGGACGATGCATTCGTCGGCAACGGGCTCCATGAGGGCGGCCTGATGGGTGACGACGAAGATGGTGGTTCCCTGCTCGCGCATGTGGGCGAGCAAGGTTGTCATCTGCTTGGCCGAGCGCACGTCGACGTTGGAGAAGGGCTCGTCGAGAAAGAGCAGTTCGGGACCGTGCACGATGGCACGGGCGAGTGAGATGCGCTGACGCATGCCTTGGGAATACTGTCCGACGCGTCGCTGGAGAGCTGGGTCGAGGCCGACGGTGCGGATGGCTTCTTCACAGCGGACGCGGTCATTGATTCCGTAGAGCGCAGCGAAGTATTCCAGATTTTCGAGCGCCGACATTTCGTCGTAGAGGAGCGGGGCGTGTCCCATGTAGCCGAAGCGGGTGGCAACAGAGCGGATGTCTTCCGAGCCGAGGACGCTGACGGTGCCGCGCGAGGGGGCGAGCAATCCGGCGATGATGCGCAGCAGAGTGCTTTTGCCAGCGCCGTTTTCGCCAAGGAGGACGTAGAGACGTCCGGGAGCGAAGTCGGCGGTGATGCCACGCAAGGCGGCGAAGCGCCCGAAGTGGCGCACGACATCGCGGATGGAGACAGCGGGCTGAGTGGTGTCAGTCACTGTGCCCACTCCAGGAGCTGGTGGTCCCCACATTCGCCAACAGAAGGCGGATGTGGGCCACCCGGATTTTGCTGAGTCTTGTCAGTCACAGGTTGGAAGTGTAACGCGTCCTCTCAGGGATTGCGATTTGGCGGGCCGCTGGGGGTGGTAGCTTGAGCCTTCTGCTGCGGTGTGGCGTTTTCGGGCGGCGTGGTGGTTTGTCCGGGCTGTTCGCCGGGTTGCGCGGGAGCATACTTGGAGGCGCACTTGGCCTGGAGCTGCTGGGCATGGAATACTCCATCGCGGCCATAGCTGCCTTCGGCAAGAGCCTGGGCATTGTCCTTGAAAGTGTCGGGCGGAGCTTCGGTACCGGAGTAGACGATGTTGAGGGTGCGTCCCTGTTCGGCCAGGGTGAACGCGACGTGAGTGCCCTGACGGCGGATGGAGCCGGGCTGCACGTTACCGGCGACGCGCAGGCGTTTGTTGTACACGCTGTCGCCCATGTCGCCCATTTCCTTGATGGTGACGTAGTAGCTCTTGCTCTCCTGCACGCCGCTGACGGCCAGATAGGCGAGGCCGCAGACGATAAGCAGGATTGGCACCCCGAACTTTACGTAGTTATTTCCAAAGTGCTTATTCATTTTCCACCCGAAAAGGAAAGCGACCTCACTCCGAAAAGAACGCGGCAGGGCGAAGCTCGCCCGTAAAGGACCTTTCCCCATCCCCATTGCAACGAGGGTACTTCGGCGAAGCCACGGGGTCAAGCGATCGCGCCCGTAGTTTTGATGCAGAGCAGGGATGGAAGACTCAGGAGAAGTACGCGTGTACGGCAGTGAGAGTCGTATAATGAGCGATTAGCACTCAAGAAGAGGTTAGCAGGATGAGCGGAAACAACGGATCAAATGGCAATGAAAGCAAGGGCGTGTCGCCCCACGATATTCCCTCCGATGGAATTCCGAAGCTGCGGCAGGAGTGGATTGCACGGCGGCAAGAGGAAGCGGCGCGCAGCGGCAACGGGGCGCAGAACGTAACCCAAATGCACTATGCGCGCACAGGACGGATCACGGAAGAGATGCTGTACGTGGCCGAGCGCGAGAAGATCTCGCCGGAGTTGGTGCGTTCGAAGATTGCCGAAGGTAAGTTGATCATCCCGGCAAACATCAACCATCCTGAGCTGGAACCGATGTGCATTGGAGTGGATTCGCTGTGCAAGATCAATGCGAACATCGGCAACTCGGCGGTGACTTCAAACGTGGCAGAGGAGCTGAAAAAGCTGCACACCTCGGTGCACTACGGCGCGGACACGATGATGGACCTGTCGACGGGCGGCGATATTCACGGCATTCGCGAGACGCTGCTGCGGCATTGTCCGGTGCCGATGGGCACGGTTCCGATTTATGAGGCAGTGGCGCGGGTGAAGCGCATCGAAGACCTCTCGGCATCACTGATGCTGGAGGTGATTGAAGAGCAGGCGGCGCAGGGCGTGGACTATATGACGATCCACGCTGGAGTGCTGGTGCAGAATCTGCCGATGGTGGCTTCGCGCATTACGGGGATTGTGAGCCGCGGAGGCGCGATTCTGGCGCAGTGGATGGCCCACCATCACAAGCAGAATTTCTTGTACGACTGCTTTGAAGACATCTGCAAGATTATGGCGAAGTATGACGTGAGCTTCTCGCTGGGGGATGGACTGCGGCCGGGTTGCATTGCCGACGCCAGCGACGAAGCACAATTCGCTGAGCTGAAGACCTTGGGCGAGTTGACGCGCGTGGCCTGGAAGTATGACGTGCAGGTGATGATCGAAGGACCGGGACACGTGCCGATCGACAAGATCAAGGAGCAGGTGGACAAGGAAGTGGAGTGGTGCGACGGCGCTCCGTTCTACACCTTGGGACCGCTGGTTACGGATATCGCTCCGGGATATGACCACATTACTTCGGCAATTGGCGCGGCGATGATTGGCTGGTACGGAGCGGCGATGCTCTGCTACGTGACTCCGAAAGAGCACCTGGGACTGCCGAACGAGAAGGATGTGAAGGACGGCATCATTGCGTACAAGATTGCAGCGCACGCGGCAGACTTGGCGCGTCACCGTCCGGGAGTGCAGGACCGGGACAATGCGCTGAGCCATGCACGCTACACTTTCGACTGGGAGAAGCAGTTTGAGTTATCGCTGGACCCGGAAACGGCACGCTCGATGCACGATGAGACGCTGCCGGACAAGTTCTACAAGGACGCTTCGTTCTGCTCGATGTGCGGGCCGAAGTTCTGCTCGATGAATTACTCGTCGAAGGTGGACGAGTACAACAAGCAGGTTCACGGACTGGAAAAGAAAGATTACTCAGAGCTGGTGAAGCTGGTGGGGACTCATAAGTAAGAGAGCATCTCCATCCCACATTTGCGTCGAAAAGCACGACGCAGATGTGGGCCACCCTGAAGAGATAACAAGGCCGCGTCTGGCAAAAAGGCGCGGCTTTCTTTTTGATCCTTAATTAGTTTTGGTCGGCGTAGTCGTTGCCGTCGGCGTATTGCAGGCCGGTGATGTGGCGGGCACGATGCTGCACTTCGAGGTAGGCTTCAAGGATCTGAATGTGCATGAACTCGCGCTGGACGGGGCTGGTGCATTCGGTCCGGGCAAGGTCAAGGGCAAGATAGCGGTCGTGGGCCAAGATGAAGCTGTTCATCTCCCGAAGCATGTAAACACCTCGCCAAACAGTGTCATGCCGAGAACCGGCGGCGGGAATCAGGTCTAGACCCTAGAGTCTATTCTGGATGTAACGCAGCCCGGCGCTCAGGGACTAAGGACGCTACCAGCGATCTCCCCAACCCCAGAGTTTGGGATCGCCGACTTCCTCAAACTGGGCTTCGGCAACGCTGTTTCCAACGGAGCCGCTCTCGGTGCCAATGATGTGAATCAGGAAGAGGTGATCTCCGGCCATACCGGAGATGCACCAGACGTTCCGAAGTCCTTCGACGGGAACGGCCGCTTCATCGTCCAGTTGCTTGAGCAGTTCGAGACGATGGAACGACCACTCGAATTCTTCTTCGCTGGCACTGCGCAGCCATGCACGCAATGCCAGCTCAGGAGACTCGCCTGAGGCCTGGTGGACGTAGGTGCCTCCCAGGAACTCAATCACGAACGTATAGAAGGCGTTCTTACCTCTCATTTTTTGCTTTCGTCGTATCGCGGGCCAAAGCGGTCCGCTGAAACTATGGCCGTTGGCCGAAGTGCTTCCTCGACCTGGTTCCATATTTCAGCGGCGCTGGGACTCCTCGCTACGCATCGGAATAACAACTCAGAGCAAGAGCGAGATCAACAATATGAATGACGTACAGCAAGAGTACCCACAACACTGTACATCAACTCTGGAAGCTTGGAACTAACTTACAAGCTCTTCGGGTTCGTCGGCTTCCTCCGGAGTCTCGTGAAGCAGAACATCGCGAAGCCTGTCCTCGTCGAGGGCGTTGCACCAGTGTCCCACAACAATGGTGGCGACACCGTTACCGATGAGGTTAGTGAGGGCACGAGCCTCAGACATGAAACGGTCAATGCCGAGAATGAGCGCCACGCCGGCAACCGGTACCGAGCCAGTGGCGGAAAGAGTGGCAGCCAGTACGATGAAGCCGCTGCCGGTGACTCCGGCTGCTCCCTTAGAGGTCAGCATGAGAATCGCAAGCAAGCCAATCTGCTGCATGAGCGAGAGATGGGTGTTGGTGGCCTGAGCGATGAAGATGGACGCCATGGTGAGGTAAATGGAGGTGCCATCGAGGTTGAAGGAATAACCGGCGGGGATGACAAGTCCGACCACGGACTTGTGCACGCCGACAAGTTCCATCTTAGCCATCATGCGCGGCAGAGCCGCCTCAGACGAAGACGTACCGAGGACGATGAAGAGCTCTTCCTTGATGTACTTGAGATATTTCCAGATGCTGAAACCGTGGAAGCGCGCCACCAGGCCGAGGATGACAAAGATGAAGATGAGGCAGGTGGCGTAGAAGCAAGCCATCAACTTGCCGAGCTGGAAGAGAGAGCCAAGTCCATACTTGCCGATGGTGAAGGCCATGGCGCCAAAGGCTCCGATCGGGGCAACTCTCATGATGATGCCGACGATGCGGAAGAGGACGTGAGAGATCTGTTCGATGAAGGTTTGGACGATCTTGCCCTTGGGACCGACCAAGTGAAGAGCAAAACCGAAGAGGATGGCGAAAAACAGGACGGAGAGGATGTCGCCTTTGGCGAAGGCTCCCATGATGGTGTCAGGGATGATGTCCAGCAAAAAGCTGGTGGTAGTCTGCATTTTGCCGGGGCCGGTGAAGGCGGCAACGGCTTTGACGTCCAGACTCGCCATGGTCACGTTCATGCCGGCTCCGGGACGTACAAAATCCACGATAACCAGGCCGATGACTAGAGAGATGGTGCTGAGGATTTCAAAGTAGAGGATCGCCAAAGCCCCGGTCTTGCCGACGGCCTTCATGTTTTCCATGCCCGAGATGCCAAGCACCACGGTGCAGAAGATGATGGGAGCAATCATCATCTTGATGAGCTTGATGAAGCCGTCACCGAGGGGTTTCATCTCGGCAGCGAGGCCCGGCCTTAGATATCCGAGGGTAATGCCGATCGCAATTGCGACCAGAACTTGAAAATAGAGGTTCTTATAGAAGGGTTGTCCCTGCACTTTTGCCATCTCTGTTGGTGCCCCTGATTTGGAATCTGTAGTGGTGAAGCAGCATTGCCGCGAGTCTGTAGATTCGCAGACGGCAAGCTTAGTTGCTCATTTATACACTATGGGGCTGCAGGTCCCTGCCTACTTTCTGCGATGACGAGAGGTTTTAATCCAAAAAAAAGGACGGCCACATTTTCGATGGCCGCCCTTCGTTTCTATCTATCCAATTCAAGATTGCTACCGGGCATTGGCAGTCTGCTTCGCTGCGTAGGCAGTAGCTTCTATGTCTCCAACCTTGTCCAGTTCGAGATCCTTGGTCTCCGGTGAGAAGAAGAGGCTGACGAAGGTCATAAACGCACCAACCGTCAAAATCACGGCCGGCGACAGCCACAGATCCTGCTTCTCGATAGCGCCGATGAAGGGGATCTTGTGAGCCCAGAGGACGTAGATGTTGAACCATGCGCCAAGAAGAGCACCCGCCGAGTAGCCGAATCCTACGCCGGTGGCTCGCGTCTTGGTTGGGAAACGCTCGCACAGATAGGCAGGAAGCATGCCCCATGCCAGCTTCAACATGCCAGCCATGCAACAGCCGAGGACGGCCATCCCTACGTTGCGTGCGACCGCGGCGTGATAGAGGACGTAAAAAACTGGAACTGCAAATATGACGAGAAAACCACAATACCATTGCGTCAGGATCTTTCGTCCAGTCTTATCGGAAAGCCAACCATAGAAGTTGTAGCCGAGGAACGACAGGAAGAGGGCAAAGCCATAGATCAAGCTGAAGGTTGTGGTGTTGAAACCCCGTCCGCCCAAGGTCAGGATGCTGGGCAGGTATCCGTATACCGAGTAGTCGGTTAGGAAGAGGCCGGTCATGAAGAAAAAGACCTGCAAGAAGGCCCATAGTTGCGGTGGCTTGAAAAGCGTGAAGAACGGCGCTTTATCAGTCTTGCCGCCAGCCTTGGCTTTCTCAAATTCGGGAGACTCGTGGAGCGAGGAGCGAATCCAGAGCGCCAGGAAAACAGGAATCACACCGGTCATGAAGGCGATGCGCCAGCCGTACTGAAGCATTCCGGCAGGGCCCAAAGTCGCGGACAATGCGGCAACGACGAGGGAGGCAAAGACATAGCCCAGAGGAAAACCGGACTGT
>Ga0181520_10001166_pt1 | contig 54675 bp, 45 predicted proteins | sample PEATcosm2014_Bin_29_FD_132451 | JGI IMG/M metagenome (GOLD analysis project Ga0181520, IMG submission 132451) | Peatland microbial communities from MTU Mesocosm Facility, Houghton, MI, USA - PEATcosm2014_Bin02_30_metaG | ecosystem: Environmental > Terrestrial > Soil > Wetlands > Peat | place... | reverse complement strand
CGCCGGAGCCAATGCCGCCACCAAGCTGCACACGGACGCCGACCTGATGATCGGCACGCTGCTCGTCCCCAAGGGCGATTACACAGTCTATATCGACCTCTCCGACCCCGCCAACTGGGTGCTTATCATCAACAAGCAGACCGGCCAATGGGGAACCATCTACGACGCGCACCAAGATTTGGGCCGCGTGAAGATGAAGATGGAAAAGCCCGCCGCGCTGGTGGAAACGCTGAAGTACACCATCAAGGATTTGGGCAAGGGAAAGGCCAAGCTCTCGCTGGCCTGGGAGAATCTCTGCGGATCTGTTTCATTCACCGTGAAATAGAAACGGGACGCCCCGACTTTAAAAGTACGGTTTGGGGCGTCCATTCACATGAAGATTAAATATTGTCGAATCGTCACTCATATTGAGGGATCAAAACTATTTTTGTTGCATCTGTCAAACTTATGTACTATATTTCTTGAACAGGAAACAAACTTTCGTACTATCTTGATATGTGGTTTCGATCCGTGGAGGAATGATGCACGGCGTACGTAAGATGATTGAAGTAGTCACAAATCTTGCCATTCTAGCGGTTTGCGGTCTGATTTGTTGGACCCTGATTACACATCGATTCGTCAACCTACGTACAATTTTCGTGCGGGGGGGCAGGAAACCAACCTGGAAGGCCACATATTGCCGCCCTTGCCTGGTTACCATTGGGCTGACCACCAGAAGACTCTCGTTCTAGCAATTCGCAAGGGGTGCCATTTTTGCGAAGAAAGCCTGCCGTTCTACAAGCGACTCGAAGACCTCGAAAATACCAATAGCCTGCACGCGCACGTACTGGCAGTGATGCCGGACAACCAGGATTCTGGCAGTGCGGCTTTGCAATCCGGCGGCGTGGCTGTGGAAGGCATCTTTAGCCAGCCGCTTAATTCCATTCAAGTTACGGGAACGCCAACCCTTTTGCTCCTCGACGCCAAAGGACGCGTCGAGCGGGCATGGATTGGCCAGCTCACCCCACAGGGCGAAGAGGATCTGATTGCCGCAGTGGAGAAGTAGCGCCCGGTCGAGGCCGGGCAGCTTACGCTGCGCGGTAATTCATGCAAGGAGAAAGAAATGAAGAGAATTGCAGTAAGAATGCTCATTTTAGCGGCGCTCTGCGGGACATACGCCTACAGCAGAGCTGTAACGGTAAAGCCAGAAAATAAGATTTACTGTTGCGGCGATCCGAACGAAGGACCATACTGCTGTGGTGCCCATGGCTGCTCTAGTGGGCCTGGAGGCTGTACTGCCCATCTCCTGTAGCCCATTTTCATTACTGTGCTTGGCTGTGTGAACCGGATTTCATAATTTTTGGCTTGCATCACCAAGCACAGCTTCTATTTTGTGAACAACACGGAGAGTGATTGCTATGAACGGAATGCATTACTTGTTTCGCAGGATATCCAGATCGTATGGATATTCAGCACTAATAGTTGTTACGATCGCGCTCGCTCTCGGCGTCAATCTGGGTGTTTTCTCCGTGACTCGATCCATACTCAATCATTCGCTCGGTGTTCCTGATGCTGACAGAGTTGTCCATTACACCATCGACACAGAAAGACAAAAACTGAATTTTTCCGGCCCAGCATACAATGCTTTGATCAATAATGCTCACATGAATAATCTCTTGGCTTGGAAAAAAGCCCAATTTAGGCTGAAAAGTCAAGACAGTGTTGTCAAGATAGGAGGTGCTCTTGTCACAGGGAACGCATTTTCTGTATTTGGTCTCAAGCCTTCACTCGGGCGATTCTTCAACGAGTCTGATGACCTTCCTGGGGGCGGCAAGGATGGCTGGTTGGCTGTTCTGGGATACTCATATTGGAAGACAAGCTTTGACGCCAATCCCAATGTAATTGGCCAGGTAATCTACGTCGAAGGCGTGCCCGTCCATATCATAGGAGTACTTCCTAGAGAGTTCACCGGCATATCCCCGCTCTCGGCCACCGATATCTTGCTTCCACGGCATTTTCTCGATGTGACCAACCCCAACGAGAATAGATTTGCGAATCCCGGTTATTTTGAATGGATGGTCTTTGGCAGGCTTGCGCGCGGCGTTTCAATTCCATCTGTTCAATCCAATCTCAACGCGATTGATTCTTCATTTAGACGATCGGCCGATCCCGAGGGCATGATGTTCTCCTCTGATAGCCCGGCGAATTCCCCTCAGGCAGCGCTGTTGCATGTAGAAGACGGCAGTTTAGGAGCCAGCTCCAGTGGAAAGGCACTTCACTTACCCCTTTTGTCAATGGAGATCCTAACGGTTTTTGTCTTTCTATCCTGCCTAAGTAATTTGGCCCTGCTCATCATTGGACGTGCCAAACGGGAGGCACACAATGACACGATTCGCGCGGCATTGGGAGCGCGGTTGAGCGGAGCGGTCCGGCTTGCCATGCTTGAATCTGCCACTTTGGCGATATTCGGGTGTATCGTTGCAGTTCCTCTTTCTTGGGGCGCGGCGAGAATTCTTTCTCGGGTGATTCAATCCGTCCACGGATTCGATGCTTTTCCAACGGTTACTCCTTCCATCTCTCTGCTTTCAATATCGATTGGAATCACATTGGTTATTGCGTGCGTAATGAGCGCGGGAGCTAATATCTGGTTCGGAAAAAGGCGCGAAGGTATTAGCCTGAAAGAGGTCTGCTCCGCGACCGGCACGCGATCCAGAAACTGGATTATCGGATTTGAAGTCTTTACCTCGGTTATTCTAATTACAGTTGCCGTTGTCAATGGCATTGGGAGTCTAAAACTAGATCGTCAACCTTCTGGTTTTGCAACCGACAATGCTGTAATGGCTTCGCTCGATCTGAAAGCTGCTATACATGGCGCTCCGGCCAGCCCAGGTTTGGAGGAACACATCGTCGAAAATATTGAACAGTCTCCAGGTGTTCAATCTATTGCTAGTATTAACGTACTTCCACTCAGCGGCGCCGAAGCAAAAGGCACGATTCGCTCACGCATCGAATCCGGCATGATGCGCCAAGAAGATATTTGGCCAGCCGACGTATCACTTGAGTATTTCTCCACCATTGGCACAGCGATTATCAAGGGCAGAGACTTTGCACGTGAGGATTTTGCGGGGACTCCTGTTTGCATCGTAAGTAACCGGTTCGCGTCCTCCACATTTTCAGGGGATGATACACTAGGCAAATATCTATATGAAGGCGGAGATGACGCAACGAATGCGGCTCCCATTCCGTATTGCCGTATCATTGGTGTCGCTGAAGACGTTCATTTCAGGTCTATGTCCGATTCTCCGGATACCGTCGTTTACCGATTATCCAAAAGCCTTTTCCCCAATATCATTGTGAGGGCAGTGAATAGTGGACTGGCTATTCAAGCAGTACGAAATGCAGTGAAGAGTGTTGCGCCAGATAGCCTGACTCCGCGCATTGAGACCATTCAAGAACACATGGAGGACGACCTTCGATTAACACGAGTCATCGCGCTTTCAGCAGCTATATGTGCCTTCATTTCGGCAATCGTCCTCAGCATTGGCTTTTTCGGAATCCTATCTCTTCAAGTGGCTGAGCAGAGACGTAAGATCGGAATTCAAATCGCGTTGGGAGCAAACAGGACTCAGATTTGCATCTCGGTCATGAACAAACTGCGGCAGTCTATCCTTGCCGGTCTTGCATTTGGATCGGGTGCGGCGCTGCTGGCCGCAACCGAAGTAGCGCAGAACTACGGATTAGGTTCAGGAAATGTAATCGGAGGATTTCTAGGGGGCCTGTTCACACTCGGAGTTCTTCTGCTGGCCTCTGCCATTGCGCCGTTGCGCCGTGCATTCGCAGTCTCCCCGATGGAGTGCCTTCGCAGCGAATGATCGCGCATCGCAAAGAAGAAACAAGCGTGGGCCGGGAGGTCCACTCTAAATCCGGTCGGGTGGCCGAGGTTCCATTTGCATGAAAACTCAGATTGGGTGCCCCAGGTCCGGATTTTCGGACCTGGGAACCTTAATCTCTATGTGCGCAATTTGCGATCAGAGATTTACAGCTTGACCGAGGCGGCGCGGGGCGAGGTTCCGCTGATCTCGGCGGCGCGGGCTTCGGCGTAGGCGGCTGCTCCCAGCAAGGCGGCGCGGCTCTCCAGAATGACGCGCACCGGCATATTGATGAGCAACTGGCTCAGGCGTCCCTTGCTGGTGAAGGCTTTGATGAAGGTTCCGTCCTTGAGCTTCTCCAGGATGCGCGGCGCGATGCCGCCGCCAATGTAAACGCCGCCCACTGAAAGCAGCGTCAGAGCCAGGTTGCCGGTCTCCGCGCCGTAGGCCGAGACAAACATATCCAGCGCCTTTTCGCAGACTTCGCTTTTGGCGGCCAGCGCCAGCTCGGTGATGACCGCGTTGGGATCTTCGGCGGCGATGCGCTCGGCGAGCCAGACCGGCTCATCCAGACCGCGCACCTCGCGCAGAAACTCATAGATGTTGGTCAGTCCCATTCCGCTGACCACGCGCTCAAAGCTGATGCGCCCGTTGTACTTCTGCTTCAGAAAGCGCAGCAGGTCGATCTCGTCTTCATTGCGCGGAGCGTAATCGTTGTGCCCGCCTTCGGAAGGGTAGGGAATGTGGCTGCGTCCGTTCCAAATCAGCAATCCCTCGCCCAGGCCGGTTCCGGCGGCAATCAGCGCGCGGTTGCCCAGTTGGCTGGGATCGCCTTCGGCCAGGGTATAAATCTGATCGGGAGCCAGTTCGGCCACGCCGTAGCCATTGGCTTCCAAATCGTTGATTAGAAAGACATGGTTGATGTTCAGGCTGACGGAGAGCTCGCGGCTGTCCAGGGTCCAGGGAAGGTTGGTGAGCCGCAGACGGCCATCGCGCACCGGGCCCGGCACGCCAAAGCAGGCCGCCGTTACTTTGGCCGCGCCCACAAATTCCTTCACAATCTCTTCCAAACCGGCGTAGTTCTTGGCCGGAAAGCGCTCATCGCGCGAGCATTGCAGTTTTCCATCCACAAAATCGTACAGCGCCAAATGAACCTTGGTGCCGCCCACATCACCAGCCAAAATCATCGTTCTCTCTCCAAAACTCCACAGCCGTCCTCGTCCGTTGCCGGAAGGAAGGCGGCTGCATCTTTATCCAGTATCAGGCTCAGTATACCGCTTGAGGGCCAAATTAACTGGCTGGGCAGCCGCTCCGGATCATTCTGTCCGGTAAAGACTTCCCGCAAGACGGAGGCCTTTTCCCGTCCTGCAACCAGAAAAAAGACCGAGCGCGCGTGGTTGATCACCGGCCAGGCGAGCGTGACGCGCCATGCATCCTTCAGCGGCAGGTGGTTGGCCACTGCCAGACGGCTCATCTCATGGACCGCCGTGGTGTGCGGAAAGATTGAGGCTGTGTGGCCGTCTTCGCCCATGCCCAGCGCCACTAGATCAAAGCGCGGATACTCAGCGCCCTCCAGGCGAAAGCCGTTGCGCAGCTCGGACTCATAGCGCGCCGCAGCCGCCTCCGGCTCCAACTCGCCCTCGATGCGGTGAATCTGCTCCGCGCGCATCGGCACATGATCGAGCAGCGCCAAGCGCGTCATGCGATAGTTGCTCGCGGCATCCTCCGGCGGAACGCAGCGCTCATCCACCCAATAAAGGTCTAGATTCGCCCACGGCATCCGGCTGCGCCACGGCTCGTGCGGATCGGCCAGCAGCTCAAAGGCGGCTTTGGGCGTGGAGCCGCCGCTGACGGCAATCCGCGCGCAACCCTGCGCCTCAACCGCCTCGCTCACCATCTCGGCAAAATACTGCGCCGCCCGCCGCGCCAGTGCAGCCGGGTCAGCCTCTACATAATATTTGATTGTCAGCCGTCGAGGCATAGGCAAGCATTACCCTTTGCTTGATTCTATGCTCAAACGTAACTTGGCTGGTTGAAATTTTGTATGGTGCTACGAAAGGTAACCCTCAAGCGGGTGGCCCTGATCTCCTACATCGTTTCACCAGACCCATCTGCCTGAATTTGATGTGCCTTCAGGCAGACGGTCTTCCTTGTATCTGAGCGAAGTATGGCGCGATCATTGCGGTAAAAATGGAGAGCGTGAAGCTCAACCGGCGACCTGGTTCCTTAGTCCCTTGGTCCCTCAACGGCCCGCGCCACGCGGAAGGCCGCGCTCTCATTGAAGTGCTTGGCGAGGACCTGCATCCCGACCGGCAATCCGGCCTGGGTTGCGCCGCAGGGCACGTTCACGCCGCAGATGCCGGCCAGGCTCGCCGTCACCGTATAAATGTCGGCCAGGTACATGGCGATGGGGTCGTCGCACTTTTCGCCCAGCTTGAAAGCGGGGGTGGGCGAGGTCGGCGTTACGATGGCGTCCACCTCGGCAAAGGCGCGCAGAAACTCCTCGGCCAGGATGCGCCGGACCTGCTGCGCCTTCAGATAATAGGCATCGTAGTAGCCTGCGCTGAGCGCGTAGGTGCCAAGCAGAATGCGCCGCTTGACCTCCGCGCCAAAGCCCTCGTCGCGCGAGTGCGAGTACATATCGGCGAGCGTTGCCGAATCCTTGGAGCGCGGCCCGTAGCGCACGCCGTCAAAGCGGGCCAAGTTGGCGCTGGCCTCGGCGGTGGCGATCAGATAATAGGCCGGGACCGCGTACTTGGTGTGAGGCAGAGTGACCGGCTTCACCGTGCAGCCCGCGGCCTTGAGCTTGGCAATGCCGGCCTCGATGCAGGCGCGCACTTCTGGGTCAAGCCCTTCGGCAAAGTACTCGGCTGGAACGCCGATGCGCAGTCCTTCGGCGGGCTTGTCGCTCTCGGCGGCGAAGTCCGGCACGGGAGCCGTCGAGCTGGTGGCGTCCATTGGATCATGCCCTGCAATCACGCCGAGCAGCGTGGCCGCGTCGCGGACGTTGGCGGCAAAGGGGCCAACGCGGTCAAGCGAAGAGGCGTAGGCGATCAGCCCGTAGCGCGAGACGCGCCCGTAGGTCGGCAGCACGCCCACCACGCCGCAGAAGCTGGCAGGCTGCCGAATCGAACCGCCGGTATCCGAGCCGAGCGTGGCCGCGGCCATGTTGGCCGCCACCGCTGCCGCCGAGCCGCCCGACGAGCCGCCCGGAACCCGCTCCGTGTCCACAGGATTGAGCACCGGCCCATAGGCCGAATTCTCATTTGAGCCGCCCATGGCGAACTCGTCGCAGTTCAGCTTGCCGAGCAGCAGCGCGCCCGCCGCCGCCAGCTTCGAAACAGCCGTCGCGTCGTAAGGCGGCTCCCAGCCCTGCAAGATCTTGGAGCCCGCCGTCGCTGGAGCGCCGCGCATCACCAGCACATCCTTGATGCCCATGGGAATCCCGGCCAGCGGGGGCAGCGGGTCGCCTTTGGCCGCCGCGTCGTCCACCAGCGCGGCCTGCGCCAGCGCACGCTCTCTGGTCAGGCTCAGATAGACATTCAGGCGGGGATTCACCGCTGCGATCCGTTCATAATAGTCGGCAGCAAGCTCCGTGGCCTTGGTGGCGCCGGCAAGAATCCCGGCGCGCAGCTCGGCCAGAGTCTTTGGATGTTCTACAAAGGATTCCGTCATTGTCTATCCATCTCCAAAAGAATCTACTCAAAATTTCGCAGTACGTAGTGCTTACTTCTCAATCACCTTGGGAACCTTGAAGAAGACCCCGTCGGCCTCCGGCGCCTGTGAAAAGACCAAGGCGCGGTCGAGCGAAGGGCGCAGCACATCGGCGCGCAGTTCAGTCGCGCCCGCCCCGTCGAGCAATTCGCTCACCTGGGCCAGCGGCGCAATGCCAGCGGTGTTCAGCTCATTCAGCTCCGCCACGTAATCCAGAATGGCGTTCAGATCCTTGAGCATCCGCGGAGTCTCCTCCGCCGTCAGCTCCAGGTGGGCCAATTCGGCCACGCGCTCGACCTCTTTCACCGTCACTTTTTCGCTCATCGTCTCTTCCTCATCCGCTGGATTTCCTGTAGCAAAGCGCAATCTTTGCCCGCAAAGCTCCGAAGATAGAGTATAGCTGGTTTGATTTGCGCGCCGCGTATTTTTCCTGTTGGCGCGGAGCGAGGCGTGGACCAGGAGGTCCACGTAACAGCCGACCGGGAGGTCGGCGCTACGAATTTCCGCTGGCGCTGAAAATTTTCTTTGGCGCTACGAACTGGTGCCAGTGCTACAGATTTCCGCCGGGCGCTCAGTCCACGGTCAGCGTGAGCGTTGTTTGATGCGAGACGCCGTTGGAGCTGGCGGTGACCACTACGTAGTAGGTGGCCGGCGGGGTGACTCCAGTGCCGGTCTTCCCGGTGCCTTTGCCTGATCCGCCGCCGGACTGCGTGCAACTGGAGAGGCTGCTTGCCAGTAGCGCCATCAAGGCAATCAGCGTGAGTGCCTTGCGCCGCCGCCGCAGGGCCAGTGGCAGGAGCGCCACTCCGCAAGTCAGCGGAAGCGCGGGCCACGGCGCTGATAAGGGAGGTGTGGAGTTGGAGGTTGTCTGCGTAACTCCAGTGGCGATCTCTGCCACTACGTTGCCGACGATGTTGGCGGGAACGCCTTCACTGGCTGGGTTGAAGGCGCAGGAGGTTGCGGTGGGCAGGGTTCCGCACTGGAAGGTAAAAATCCCTGCCGAGCTATTCAGCGGCGTAACCAGCAGGTTGTACTCGGCAATCTGGCCATTGGCGACAGCCTGGGTGGACGATCCGCTGGGCGTAAAAGTGAAGTCGAAGCCAACGCCCGACAATGCCAGAAAAGAGCCGGTTGGCAGGGCGCTGCTGGTCACGGTCAGGCTTCCGGTCTGCGCTCCGGCGCTTACCGGCGCAAAGGCAATCGATGCTGTGCAACTGGCTCCGGGGCCGAGCGAGGTGGAGCAGGTTGTGGAGGAGAGTGAAAATCCCGCCGTAACGGCCAGCGCCAGATTGCTGAGGCTGCTCATGCCGTTGGGGTTGGTGATAATCACAGTGCTGACGGCGCTGGTTTGATTCACGCCGGTTTGCGGAAAGGTCAACAAGCTCGGCTGGAAGCTGACCGAGCCCGGCGTGCCCCCGGTTCCGCTTAGCGCCACGCTGGCCGTGGCTGAGGTGGAAGACGATGCAACGGTCAGCGTGCCCGTAAAGTTGCCGTTCACGGATGGTGCAAAAATCACCCCGGTCGAGCAGTTTGCGCCAGCGGCCAAGGTGCTGCCGCAGGTGTTTTGCACCAGGCTGAAGGGAAGGGAAGCCGCAAGCGTGAGCGCGTTGGCCACCGTGCCGCCGGTGTTCGTCACGGTCACCGTCTGTGCCAAGCTGGATTGACCGGCAGCGACGATGGGAAAGGAGAGTTGCGTCGGGCTCACATTCAACCCTGCCGGCGTCAACCCCCCGCCGCTCAACGCCACGGTCACCTGGTTCGGTGTCGAGTTTGAGGATGAGACAACCAGCGAGGCCGATGCGCCGCCCGCCGCCGTCGGGGTAAAGATGATCTGCGCGGAGCAACTGGAGCCATTGGCCAGAGTCGAGCCGCAGGTGACTGTACCCATTGAGAAGCTGCTTGCCGAAAGCCCGCTAATCGCAAAGCCCACATTGGCCACCGCCACGCCGCCCGTATTGGTCACAGTCACCGTCTGCGCGGCGCTGGACTGACCCACCGTTTGCGCCGCAAAGCTCAGACTCAACGGAGTCACCTGCAGCGCAGCCGGTCGCAGCCCCGTTCCGCTCAGGGAGACGCTCTTTGGCGAATCGGCGGCGCTTGAACGGATGGTGAGAGTCGCTGACTCGGAACTGCTCGTTGACGGATCAAATTGCACACTGATTACGCAGCTTGAGTTCGCCCCCAGGCTGGACGTGCAGGTTGCCACTTGAAAATCCGCCGCATTCGTTCCGCTTACAGAGATCGAAATCGAGGTTAACGGTTCGCCGCCGCTGTTGGTCAGCGTAACCGTTTGCACGGCGGAAAGCTGCCCCATAACCGTACTTGGGAAGGTCAACGTTGTCGGGGCGACGGTATCCGTGGCGGTGGACAATCCGGTTCCGCTCAAAGCCACCGTCTGTGTCCCGCTGGTGTCGGTAAAGGTAAGTGATCCTGCGGCCGCGCCCGCCTGCGTGGGGGTGAATATCAGCATAAGATTGCAGGAGCCATCAGCCGGAATCGAGCTGCCGCAAGAGTTGGTAGCGATGGAAAACGGTCCGCTGACTGCGCTGGTAAAGCTGAGCGCGGGCGAACCGCTGTTGCTGGCTGTGACTTGAAAAAGCCCGGAGGTTTGCCCCACCAGTACGCCTCCGGTGACGCCATTGAAGTTGATTGAGGCCGGAGTCAAACTCACCGCCCCTGACGGCGTGCCGCTCCCACTGAGCGAAACCGTCAGCTCTCCGCCATTCACGGTAGTAAAGATGGTCAACATGCCTGTTCGGCTGCCGACCCCGGTCGGCGTAAAGCTCACTTGAATCGTGCAACTCTTTCCTGGCTGCACCGTACTGCCCACGCAGTTGCCGGTTGCGCTGAAGTCGCCCGTCGCTGTGACGGTGCCGGTTGTCAAAGCTGAACTTCCGGTGTTGGTCACGGTCACCGTCTGCGTGCCGCTGGTGGTGCCGTAGGCTTGGCTGGAGAAGGTCAACGCCGCCGGCAACGCTGTGGCCGTCGTCAGATACTCCGTTGCCGTCCATAGCGAAGTGGTCCAGACGCCCCGCCCGTATGTGGCCGCCACCAGATTATGCAGAGAGGCCGATATAGGCGCGGCACTGATTTGAACCACCGGCGACGGCGGAAGTCCGCTGCCAAAAGCGGTCCAGCAACTAGACGATTCTATGGCGCAATTGGCAATCTCACGCGTTGAATAGACCCCGCTGTCGAGGGCAACGTAAACCGTATTGGCGTCCTGCGGATCGACCACAAGGCTGTTGGCAGACGCCGGGTGCAGGTTGTTGGTCAGCCCTGCCCAATGCGCTCCGCCGTCGGTTGAACCATACACGGTATGAATGGTCTCGCCAACCGAAGAGAATCCCGCCACCGTCACATACACCGTTTTGCCCGTTGGATCATGAGGATCAACGAAGATGCTCGATATATCCATCCCCCAATAGTTCATGGTGTGGCTGTCGTTGGTCACCGGATTCAGCGTCAAATCCGTCCACACAGGCATTGTGCTGCTTGCAAAATTCACCTTCGCCGACAGAATGTGTCCCGGCAGCGATGCGCCCCCGTTCAACGTGCTGTACATTCCCACATAGATCATCTCCCCACCACTCGGCAGAGCGGTTGAGGCGGCCAGCGGCAGAGCGGCGATCGAACGGATCAGCGCATTGCCATTGCAGTTTGTGTTGCCCGTGATTCCGTCCAAAATTGGGCTGATCGCGTTCGCGTCGCTCCATCCCACGCCGCTCGCCGGTCCACGCCAAACCCGGCAGGTGGCAATCAGCAACTGCGAGTCGGCGAATGGGTCCACCAGAAACGGCGCCGGAGTGTACATGGTGTAACCGTCTTTGACCACGTCAGCTTGCGGAGCCGTAGCTGCCGATAGCACTGCCGCAAATGTGCTCGGCGTGCTGCCCGTGGGTGGCGTTCCCTTGTAAATCGAAACGCCTGCCCCGTTATTCACATACCAGTTTGAGCTGTTGCCCGGATCAATCGCCACCGGACCGCCCTCGCCGCCCAGAATCTCCGGCCAATTCGCCGTCACTCCGCTGCTGCTATTGATGCCTGCCGTTCCGTTCGTTCCCAGGCCAACCATCACCGTGTAGGGCGTCGCGCCCGTTTGCGAAAGGCTCACCACCTCAGCCAGCGAACCCAAACTTCCGTTCAGATTTTGAAAATGCGATGCGTCAGTGGGTGAGCAAACCGGCTCCGGGCTGGCCAACGTGCTCTCGCCAATGGCGTCTGTTGAGCGCCACAGCCCGCCGTCGTTGCCCACAAAGATCTCCAGTGGATTGCCAGTATTCCACGCGAGCGCGTGCTGGTATTCGGCAACCTTGGCGCTAAAACACGTGGTCGAGTTGGTTGTATTCCGCCACCGGCAACCCTGCGAGTAAGGGCAGGTCGTTTGCCACAGATCGTTGGCCCCGGCCAGCAGCATCGTCTCCTGCCCTGACGGGACCGCGGCCAGCGTCAGATTGTAGTCGCCATTCTCAATCGTCGCGCCGCCCTGCAAGGTGTTCGACTCCAGCGCCGCCGTTCCCCACTGCTGCGCAAAGGTAAACGTCAAATTTGTGCAGGCATTGGCGCTCGCCACGCACAGATCCTGCCAAATCCCCTGGTCCTGATTGAATTCGTCCACCGTCCAGGCAAAGGTGTCACCGGTCAGCGGATTCACCGCCAGAGAGCCGCGAAAGATCGGGCAACTGGTCAACCCCGCGCCGCCGGTATTGGACGGGCACAGCCCTGCTTTGGCCGCCAGATTCGCGCCCGGCTGCGCCGCCATCCGCGTCCACGTAATTCCGTCTGCGGATTGGTAGTAGCCGTGGTAGCGCACCGCCGCAATAAACAGTTGCCGAATCGGATTCCACACCACCGAAGTTGCCGCATTCCCGTCCGGGTAGACAAAAGTGTTGTTCGGTCCCTGTATCGCACTTCCGCTGCCGTCCGTAATCGTCGCCAGCGTCCAACTCGCCCCGCCGTCTGAGGAGTAGTAAAGCCCCTCATAGCTGTATCCCGGAACCAGCGCATTCACTTGCGCGCTCTCAAGAGCTTGCGAAACTGCCACCACTGCACGCTGCGGATTGACCGTGCTCCAGGCAAAACCCGCAATGCTCTCACCCTCAAAGACGTAAACCTGGTCAGCGGTTGCGTTGATCAGGCTCCAGGTGTTGCCACCGTCAGTTGAGCGCAAAATTCCTGCGCCATAATAGGAGTCCAATGCATCATTCGGATCGCCCGTTCCGGCCAGCACCACCCCGGTCCCTCCCGGCTGCACGCTCAGCGCTCCAATGCTGATCGAGGCATCTGTCGCGCCGCTCATTGCCGGAAGATTATCCGTCAACGGTACAAAGCTGATTTTGGAAGCGCTGGAGGTGCCCGCATTTTGTGACCGCCAAACCCCGCCTCCGGTGGTCCCCACAAAAAGCGTGTTGCCGCTGGCATCTGACGGGTCAAGCGCCAACGCGGTTATGCGCCCGCTCACCAGCCCATAACTCTGCGAGATCACTGCCTCAGGCCCAAGGGGCTGCCAGCTCCAACCGCTCTGCGCCGTGCTCAGCGCAGGAAATGCCAACGCCATCAACCCCAGCAGAATCAGCGCCGCAAGGTAAGTGCTCTTTCGCGTCAAAAATGGAAGTATGAACGCCGGGGTAAAAGCCAAACACTTGCGGCTCTCTGCGCGCTCCTGCCGCTTCGCTGCCAACGCAAAAACACACTTCAACCCTCCGCCGCCAAAGGCAGCGTAACCGCGAGGCCGATTGATTGCCCATAGGCTCACACGCATCCCGCCTGCAATTCCGGCGTCCCCTCCCTTTATCGGCAATCTCCGGGGTGGACTTCATCGGAATCCAACTTCGACCATCGTGTGAAACGCGCAGAAAACAGGGGTAACTAATTGGCTGGATTATAGACTACTTATGCAACAATTGGCGCGCACTGGGCCCAGTTTGCGCCTAAGCTCTTTATTTTAATGAAAATAGTGGGTCTGAAAGCGTCAAATCGTAGTGCCGATCTCCAGATCGGCTGTCGTGCGGGTCTCCAGCCCCGCACATTTCGAAGCACCAAAACTTTCCTTCATTTATCTGCGGCCTTACCAGTTTCCCCAAGCGCGGCTAAAGTAATCCGTGAGCGTCATTGAAACCAATATCAGAAAGGTGAAGATACCGGCGAAGACAGTCAACTTGGTCAACTTGGAACTATACTTCACGCCCATAAAAAACAGCACCACCAGCGAAGCCTTCGACGTGGCGATGGCCAGCGCGATAACCGGATTCCATGGACCCATATCGACAAACGACGCCCAGACAGTGAGCGCCGTGCCCACCAGTAGACCAATAAGAATCAACACATAAATCTTAGGCCCAACAATGTGATGCGCGTGTTCATTTGGTTCGCTCATAACGCCAATCCTCAGGTAGTCTCTTGATGCCTGTCTCTCAATGCCTGCTGATCAAATACAACAGCGCAAACAAATAAATCCAAACAATGTCCACAAAGTGCCAGTATAGCCCGAAGTTCTCGACAAAAGTAACATGGCCCTCTGTGTAAGCACCGGCCCGCGCGCGAAAGATCATAAACGCCAGAATTCCAATGCCGATAATCATGTGCAGCGCGTGCATGCCGGTCATCACAAAGTACAGCGAAAAATAAAGTTCGGTGTGCTGTGCCATATCAAGTGCCAGCGGCTTGTCGTGATATTCCCGATAAACTTCCGGATTGGATTCAGGATCAAGAAACGATTGCAGGCTGTAGTGAAATCCGGGAACGTGGTGCATCTCAATCTTTTCCCGATACTCAATCGTCTTGATTCCCAAAAACACTAATCCAAGAAACAATGTCAGCGATAAACAAAGAACCAGGCCTTTGCGCCGCCGCGTCTCCGAGCACCAAACGCCCATCGCCATGGTAAAACTGGAAAAAATCAAGACAACCGTGTTCGTGGTGCCCCAGACTACATTTAACTGGTGAGATCCAGAAACAAAAGCCGGATAATACCAATTGCGATAGATTAGGTAAGCGGTAAACAATCCGCCGAAAAACATTACTTCGGTCAGTAAAAAAAGCCACATGGCAAAGTGTGTCGTGTCTGCCTGCTGCTCCACTGAATTAAAATGATGGCGCAAATAGGCTGGATGCTCGGCGTGAGAGGTGTCAGTGGAGTGAACGATGTTATTCGGCATGAGTCACCTCTGTTTCTGCTTCGCTCTGATGCTGACTCTCAAGCCACGCGTAATCGTAAGCTTCATGGTCCATTATCGGTTGCACAACAAAGTTTTCCGTCAGTGGTGGCGACTGCGTTTGCCACTCCAGGCCAGTTGCCTGCCATGGATTGTCCCCGGCAACCTCGCCATATTTCAAAGACCATATCAAGTAAAGCACCGGTAAAAGATATCCCACGCCAAGAATCGTAGCTCCCGCGGTAGAAAAAACATTCAGCACTTGAAACTCCGGTGGATAAGAAGCAATTCTGCGAGGCATTCCAAGTGTTCCCAAAATGAACTGCGGGAAGAATGTGAAGTTAAAGCCAATAAAAGTCACCACGGCGGCCAGTTGCGATATCTTCTCAGGATACATTCGCCCTGTAATCTTGGGCCACCAGAAGTGAATGCCGGACAAAAATGCCATCAGCATTCCACCAACCATCACAAAATGAAAATGCGCCACAATAAAATATGTCTCGGTCAAGTGAATATCAGTGCCGGAACTGCCCAAAAAAACTCCCGTCATTCCGCCGATGGTAAACAGTCCCATAAAGCCAAAGGCGTAGAGCATTGGCGTCTCAAATGTGATTGAACCCTTATAAAGTGTAAAAGTCCAATTAAATATTTTGATCGCGGACGGAACCGCAACCAGCATCGTCAGCAGTGAAAATACCAGTACTGCATAATTAGAAATGCCCATGATAAACATATGGTGAGCCCAAACAAAGAAACCAAAAACCGCAATGGCAACCGATGAAAACGCCACTGCCGTATATCCGAAAACGCGCTTGCGGCTGAATGTCGATATAACCTCTGAGATAACTCCCATGCCGGGAAGAATCATGATATAAACTGCCGGATGCGAGTAAAACCAGAACAAATGTTGAAATAGCAGCGGATCGCCGCCCTTGGTCGGATCAAAGACGCCAATGCCGAGTGTGCGTTCCAAAGCCACCAGTACTATTGCAATTGCCACAACCGGCGTCGCCAGCACCATCAGAATACTTGCCGCATAATGTGCCCACACAAAAAGTGGCAGCCTGAACCATGTCATCCCAGGCGCGCGCATCTTGTGAATCGTGACAATAAAATTAAGCCCTGTAAAGATCGAACTGAATCCGACAATAAATACCGCCAGACCCGTGGAGAGCACATTCGTATTTACATAGTGGGTGGAAAGCGGGGTCGTGAAGGTCCAACCTGTATCCACGCCACCGGTCACCATGGTGACAATTACGAGAATACCGCCAATGACGTATAGGTACCAACTCAGCAAGTTAATCCTGGGTAAAGCCAGATCCTTCGCCCCAATCATCATGGGGATGAAGAAATTGCCCAGCGTAGCAGGAACGGAAGGCACAAGAAATAAAAATATCATCACAATGCCATGCATCGTGAAGACCTTGTTGTAAGTGTCGGTTGCCATCAAATCCGTTTGCGGAGTCAATAACTCCAGGCGAATCAGCCCAGCCAATGCACCGCCAATAAAGAAAAAGAATGTGATAGATATGAGGTACAGAATTGCAATACGCTTGTGGTCGCCGGTTAATAGCCAGCTCAGCAGGCCGTTTTCGCGCGTGATAAAGTTATCCTTTGGAATCCGCGCCGTCGCTTGATCGGGAAGTTTGACAATCGTTTCACTCATGGCTTCACCGGTTCTTTCACGGTTGTGGGCCTTTCGGCTGCGGGTGCATTGCCTTCGCTCTCTGGCAACATATTCGTTGTGTTCAGCGTTTGCTGGATGCGATAATCCGTGTCGAGATTCTTGATGTATTCAATCAGAGAAATCACTCCCTCTTCACTGATCTGCCCTTGGTAAGTTGGCATGATCGGCGCATAACCCTGCGTGATGTGCTGCGATGGATTCAAGATAGCTTCGCGCAAGTAAGCATCGTCGGCCGTTACGGATCCGCCGGACGCCAATGGCAGTTTGGCTCCGTAAACACCGGCTAGATTCGGCCCTCGCGCATCTGGCCGAGAATTATGGCAAGCAGCGCAACTTAAGCTGGCAAACAATCTTTCGCCATTCTGCGCTAGCGACATTCCGGATGTTGAACTGGCTAGCCACTTCCTATAATCCTCTGGCGTCATCACTACAATATCGCCAGTCATCTGCGAATGATTCGTTCCGCAATATTGCGTGCAAAAGAGGTGATAAGTTCCCGGCGTGGTTGCTTCAAACCAAACCGTTGTATAGCGTCCTGGAATAGCCTCACGCTTAACGCGAAAGGCGGGAATCGAAAAGCTGTGAAAAACATCCTGCGAAATTAGAGTTACCTGAATCGCGCGTCCTGTAGGGATATGAAGCGCATTGATTTCGTGTTGTCCGCCCGGATGTTCAGCCTTCCACATCCATTGTTTGCCCACCACATAAATATTCATTGCATTGGCTGGCGGTGTAAAAACACGAAAATAAATTAGAGCGCCCCAAACAAACATAATCAGAAAAAGTCCGAGCGGAATGATCGTCCATGTGGCTTCCAGCAGCGTTGAGCCCTCAATCTGCACCGCCACCGGATGGCGCTTCTTGCTATATAAAATCGAAAAAGCTGTCACCAAAAGGACGACAATCGTTAGCCCAATCACACTTACCAACACCATAAAAAAATACAAAGCGTCCATTTGAGGCGCAATCTTGGACGCCTCCGGCGGAAAAAGCGCGAAGTTCGTCAACCACTTGACGAGAAACTGCGAAATTACTGGACTAAAATGATTCATTTCGTTATCCGTTCACCTTTTTGTCTGTCACCGGCTGACCATCTTTCCTCGCATCCTTGCGAAACATTGTCAGCATAAAACCGCCAAGAGAAAACACAGTCACCAGTCCGCCCAACTGGACAACGCGCGCGATTATAAGAGTGTGCTTGTTGGTCGTCGGATCGTAATGGTAGCAGTATGTCAGAATATTATCTACCGGCGAGCCGATGCGGTTGGATGAAGCCTCAACAAGTCCTAACCGCAGGTCCTTCGGCGAGTATTCGACACCCATGTAATACTGCGCCAGTCGCCCCTCCGGAGTAACAATTTGTATCGCGCTGGCGTGAGCAAACTGCGTAAGCCTGCCATCAGGTCCGGGGATCTTGACGTAGCCGAAACCTACCGCTTGTGTAAGCGTATCAATGTTAGCTTGTGTACCGGTCATAAAGTGCCATCCGGATGCCGTTTCCGGATGCCCGTAGCGTTTGAGATAAATCCGTTTTTTAGCCGCAGCCAAATCCGTGCCCTCGCTCGGATCAATGCTAACCACGATTACGTTAAAATCTTTGCCTGGTACCAGATTCACCATCTCCAGCGCACTGGTCAAACCATTCAGTTCCTCAGAACAAAGCATCGGGCATTGATAATACACCAGCGCCAAAATTGCAGGTTTCTTTCCGAAGTAACTTGCCAGTTGCACTTGCTTGCCCGCGTCATCAGTGAACAAAAGTGCAAGCGGCAATTGTCCATTCAACCTTTGAGCAATACCCACTTTGCTTAAGATCACTGGAGGTCTGTCGCTCACAGGAGCCATCTCCTTTTCGTCGTAGCGCGAAACTTGCGCCGAAAGTAAAGGCGAAAGCAGAAGCGCACCTACTGTCAGCGCATAAAATACGCCCATCCTGTTACTCCGAAGTGTCTTAGCATTTAGCATACAGTCAACTTTCTCACTTACCGACAAACCGTAACACCAAGCAAACGGCACAAAAAGTGAAACACCAGACTCTTACTCAATTCAAATTCCAACGGCTTCCACGAAATCCGGTAAGATGAACACAAAATCCTTAACGCTCTTTGCGCATCATCATTGAGGTCCGATCCATCTCATATCCAGTTCGGGCAAATCCGCTCGTTAAGGGAACAGTCACCGACAACCTCTCATCCCCAATCATCAATGAGCTTTGATTCGAATGCTTTGCAACAGGCAATCCTCGTTGTGCGACCAACTCCATCGCGCGATCAATTGGAATTCGCACTTTGCCTTGTCCTTGATCTGCCCAGCTATAGTTATCCAATAGCAAATCTTCGCGTGCGTGGAGATCAGCTACATCCTGATTGCCGTCATCTGTCTGCACACGCGGGGTTGGAAAAATTTGCGTCGAGTTACCTATCGACTTCTCCATATCTGCGTTTGAAGCCATGTCGCCTAACTGCCTAACATCAACCGGTTGGGCCCACCTATTCTTCGGTCCGTCTTCTCTGCTCATGCGTGCATTCAACCAACCGCCCATCCCATAAGCGATTCCCCCGATTACTGCACCGACAACACCCAGAACGATTAAGAAAGTTACCACGCCGGAAACGCGCGCGTCTGACTTCTCATAGCCAAGCGAGACATCAATCTGATCCGGATCGTGCGGTTTATGCGTGTGCATGATCACTCTCCTGAATTTCTGCCAAGTGCGGATCATTCGTTTGCACCAGCGGCCTTGCTTTTAGTTCGGTGCAAAAATACGCAATCCAAAACGCAGTCATCGCCACAGGAACTGCCATGTATTCCAAAATACCCCAGCTAAAATGAAGGTTTCGCGCCGCATCCTTGAAGTTAGGCTCAATCAGCCAAAACAAATCAAATGCTTTTGCAAATACCATCCATATACAAATCCAAAGTAGTCGCCTTTTGTCGCGCTTCAAGTCGCGTGAAAGCAGTAAAGTAAACGGAATCAGCCAATGAAAAATAAAATCAAGCGTGATCACTACGCCCCAACCGCCCATGAAACGATCCAGATACCAGGGAATCTCTTCTGGGAGATTACCAGACCAGATAATCAAAAACTGCGAAAATGCCAAATAAATATTCAGCATCACAAAAGCAAATGCCAACTTGCCCAGATCGTGCTGCTCAGTTTGGCGAAGAATCGTTTTGTATGGTTCTTCCTTGGAAAGCGAAATTACAACAATGATGGAAAACGCCAGCACCTGGTAACCTTGGCCCACTAGAAAAAGTAATCCATAAACAGATGAATACCAAGTCGGATCAAGCGACATTATCCAATAAATCACAGCGGCGCTCATTGTAATAGCGTATACAACGATTCCCGGACCGCTTATATTTTCAAACTGCTTGATCCATGTCGGTGTAGTGACCGGTAAATCTGCATCACGCCGGATTCCCATCGAATTAAGCTTCCACGCATAGAATCCCCAAATTGCAAAGCACACCAAGCCAACGAGTATAAATGAAAAAGAATTTAGCATTGGCCGCTTAAATTCAATTGCATGCCTTTGGACCTCATTAATAAGTCCCGCCTTGAATGCTACGGATGGATTCTCAATCCAGGCCCACAAATATAGTTTTTTCAGAAAAAGCGCAACCACCAGCCAGTAAGCGAAAACAAGTGGAAGTGTGCGACTCATAGCCTCCAAAGGTCTGCGCAGCAGAAGTCCCCACTTGCCGCCAGTGACATACTGCACCATTAGCAAAGCAAGACCCCCAACCGCAAAACCAAAAGTAAGTACCATGCCAAGTAACCATGCCCGCAAAACATGATCAACCGACTTGTCCGCAACCGCCAAGCCAAAAGACATAATCGAAAAGGCCAAACCAGTTACAAGCGCACGCCTACGCCATCCGTCTACAAAAGACGGAGCGCCCAACTCAGCGGGAAGTGGTCTTGCGTGCGTCTGATCTGTCATACCGTGCGTCCTTTGCTCTTGGTCGAAAGCACCTAAGTGCTGAATATTACTCAACCGATCACCTTTTAAGTGGAATCTTGATCGCCGGGTCCGCAGGATTAGCCGGAGCCAGCGCTGGAATGTCTTGTTTATCTTCGTGGGGATATGCTTGCACTGCGGTTTTTGGCATCGGCCATTTCTCTGCGAATCCTTCCGATAAATGATATTCCGCCGCAATTTCTTTCAAGTTCTCTATCTTAGAACCTACAGGCACATCCGTCACCGTCGCAGATTGACTTAGTTGCAATGCCCGAATATAAGCCGCCACAGCCCAACGATCCACGGGAGTCAACTGCGCGGAATATTCAGGCATCGCACCATATCCATTGGTCATCACGTAAAAATAGTGCGAAATTGGTTGCGACAATCTTACTTGATCATGCAGATTAGCCGCAGGCTTGTAACCGCGCTGAACAATCTCGCCAAGCCCATTGCCAACACGCGAGTGGCAAGGCGAGCAATATACATTGAAGCGCTCCTGCCCCCGCTTCAAGACGTTAAGTGTGACCGGGAAAGGCATCTCATTCTTTTCTTCGCGATAGCCATCTGCCGACTGAATCACACCAGTAAAAAAGTAACTGTCCTCGTGCAACTGTCCGCGAGCCACGGTGTTAGCTGCCTGCGGGCGCGCGCCGCGATGATCGGCAAAAACCTCAGATCCGCGCTGCGCAATAATCTTCGGCTGATCTTGCATATCCTGCCGGCAACCAGCAGCAAATAAAGCAGCCGATGCCGCCATTAAAATTGCTACGCCTCGATTGTGCTGACAGCGAATCATCCACTGCATACTGCCCACTGTCCATTGTCGGGTAGTCATCAGTAGTCCACCTCCACCACCGAGACCGGCGCAAAACTCTCCAAATATTTCTTTGCCTCTTCCAAATCGAACTTAGGGTCCAGCGCCTCAAGACACAAAAAAAACTTATCAGTTGTCGCTCCCTCGCGAAAGTTAGGCGCGTTAAATAGTGGATGATAGAGCGTCGGCAATCCGTTCAACGCAAGCATCCCGAAAGCAGCCGATAATCCAGCAAATAAGATAGTCCATTCGTATGCAGGCACAATAAACGCGGGCCATGAATATGTGGGTCGGCCAGCAATATTCAGTGGATACGCCCAAACCGAAATCCAAACTTCCAACAAAAACATCGCCATTAATCCCATCAATCCGCCAATCAAAGTGATGAGAGGAACCTTGTTGCGATGAAAGCCAATAGCTTCAACCGCCTCTTCCAGAGGGTAAGGCGTGTAACAATCCATGCGCCGCCAACCGTCCTGGCGCGCTTGTTGCGCTGCGCGAACCAAGTCGACGGGAGTATCGAATTCTGCCAACAGGCCGTAAATCCCTTCGCGTGGGGGCATCAGTCACCAACCTCCGCAGTTTTCTTTGACGCTATCTTTGCACCTGGCAGCATCATCCTGATCTCAGACATCGGAATCATCGGTAAAAATCTTACAAACAACAGGAACAGTGCCGTGAATAGTCCCAGTGTTCCCACATAAATCATGTAATCCCACTTCGTTGCACGATAAGTTCCCCACGATGATGGCAAGAAGTCCCGATAGAGGCTGGTGACCACGATCACAAAACGTTCAAACCACATTCCGACATTCACTACTATCGAAATGAAAAACATGAAAGCAATGTTTGTACGCAGTTTGCGCGACCATAGCGTTGTTAATGGAATCGCCAGGTTGCAAGTAATCAAGACCCAGTAAGCCCATCCCATCGGCCCGAACATCCGGTTCCACATCATAAAGGCTTCCCAATGCGAGGCTGAGTACCAAGCCATGAAGACTTCCATTCCATAGCCGTAAGCTACAATAAAACCCGTCGCCAGCATCACCTTTCCCATGTTATCGATATGTCTCTCTGTAACCAAACCTTCAAGATGATAAAACTTACGCAATGGAATCGCCAATGTCAGCACCATCGCAAAGCCGGAGTAAATTGCGCCGGCAACAAAGTATGGTGGAAAAATCGTCGTATGCCATCCCGGCAAGACAGCCACGGCAAAATCAAAGCTGATAACCGTATGCACAGAAAGGACCAGTGGCGTGGCTAAACCAGCCAGCAATAGCGAGGCCGTCTCATAGCGCGCCCAGTGGCGCACTGATCCTCGCCAACCAAGGGCAACCAACCCATACGCATATTGCGCAAACTTTGAATTGGCACGGTCGCGCATTGTGCCAAAATCTGGAACCATGCCGATATACCAGAAAACCACCGAAATCGTCGCATAGGTTGAAACTGCAAAAACATCCCAAAGCAGAGGCGAGCGGAACTGCGGCCAAACACCCATCGTCAACGGAATCGGTAGCAACCAGTATCCCAGCCATGGACGGCCTACATGAATTAGCGGAAACATACCGGCGCACACAACGGCGAAAATCGTCATCGCCTCTGCAAACCTGTTAATCGAGTTACGCCATCCCTGCTTGAAGAGAAGTAAGATTGCGGAAATCAGCGTGCCAGCATGACCAATGCCGATCCACCAAACAAAATTGATAATTGCAAAGCCCCAGGCGACCGGCTGCGTGATTGCCCAAATCCCTACGCCTTCTAGAAATAGCCAGGTCACGGCTACCAGCAGCACAGTCGCCAGCGCACCGCCTACGCCGAAAAGCGCAAACCATCCCAACGGGGTCGTGGGCGTCAGCACTATGCGCGTAATCTTCTCGGTGACAGAGATGAATGTCTGTCCCGGCGCAATAACGTAGTACTCGCCAGTCGCTGGATCAAGCTTCGGGTTGTCTTTCAAATCGACTGCCATCGTGGCTCCGCAACCTTACTATTTCATTTCTTCACCGCGCAACAATTAACCCTTCGCCGGATGCTCCACCGGACTCTCTTCCAACTCCGGATTCATATTCAATACCGCTGCAACATACTTTGTCCGCGGCCGAGTATTCTGATCAGCTAGTACCTGATAACTGCGCTCGTCGGCTTGTAACTTAGCCACTTTACTTTGTTTGTCGTTAATATTCCCAAAAGTTATCGCTTGCGCCGGGCAAGCCTGCTGGCACGCTGTTACAATCTCCCCGTCACGCACCGGACGGTTCTCCTTGTCGGCCTCAATCTTCGCCGCAGAAATCCGCTGCAAGCAGTAACTGCACTTCTCCATCACGCCGCGCGAGCGCACCGTGACATCCGGATTGCGCATCAATTTCAAGCTCTCGGTCTCGAAATCGGAATACAAAAGAAAATTAAATCTACGGACTTTGTAGGGGCAGTTATTCGAGCAATAGCGCGTGCCCACGCAGCGGTTGTAAACCATTGCGTTCAAGCCTTCCGGTGTATGCACCGTCGCGCCCACCGGGCAGACTTGCTCGCACGGCGCATTCTCGCAGTGCTGGCAAGCCATCGGCTGGAAGTGCGCACGAGGAGCCGCCAAATCTCCTTCAAAGTAAGTGTCAATGCGCAACCACTGCATATTGCGCCCGATGCGCACTTGCTGCTTGCCGACGACCGCAATGTTATTCTCCGCATAACAGCCGACGATGCACGCATTGCAGCCCGTGCAACTGTTCATATCAATCGACATACCCCACGCTTTTTCCTTATACTCCCAGTTAGGAAAAAGCGACAAGCTTTTGTCTGTCGCAGTGCGCCCTTCGCCCTCGTTGGCAAAGTTAGGATTAGCTTTGTACTCCTCCAGCGTTGCATAGCGAATAATGCCGCGCTCGTTGATCGCTTCATCGGCTTCCAGTGAGTTATTACCATTGCCCTCGCCGCCAAACATCTTGGGCCTATGGTCCTGGAAGTGGCTCTTGGTGATCGCCACGCCCCACTTGCCGGGAACCTTCTTCATCGAGCCGACAGCGTAAAACGGCGCATCCGAGGTGCGAATCAGATAAGCATTGAAGCCCGCGCCCGAACCCACGCGCCCGGCATTCGAGCGCCCATAACCCAAATGCACAGTAACCGAGTTATCTGGATGCCCTGGGGCAACAATCACCGGCGCATTCACCTTGCGGCCATTCACCGATAACTCGACAATATCGTCTTCTTCCAGGCCATACTTGGTCAGCGTTGCGCCAGACATGATCGCCGCATTATCCCAACTCAAATTCGTCACAGGCTTGGGAAGCTCCTGCAACCAACCAACATTGGCAAAGCGCCCGTCATACACATTCGGGTCCGGCCGGAAGATGATTTCGACGGATCCATTCGATCCAACATTCGACAACGGGGCGGGAGTCTTAGGATGAGCAGAAATGCTGAATATAGATTGGTAGGTGCTCAAATAGGTTGTTGTTTCTATCCAACCAGCATGCAGCGCCTTGCGCCAGCCCAATTCAAAATCACCTTTAATGACCGGCTTCCAGGTCAGTCTAACTGCCTCATAAGGACTCAATCCTGGCTCATCCAGCAATGCTTGGAAGAAATGGTGCGCTGTCTTCCCGCCATACAGCGGATCAATCATCGGCTGCACAATCGAAACTGTTCCGTCATAAGTCCGCGCGTCAGACCACGACTCAAAAAAGTGCGCAGTGGGAATATGCCATTGAGCATTTTGCCCGGTTTCGTCAAGATGCGAGCCGAGATGCACTGTCATCTTCGCCTTCTCAAAGGCAGAAGAAAAAATCAAATCGGCAGGGGCGCTATAAATCGGATTGGAATTCAAAATTACTAGCCAATCGACTTTGTCGGCATTCAAATCGCCAACCAGTAATTTCAGGTTGGTGATTTGATTTGGTATTTGAGGTTCTCTTAGCTCCAAAGATGCCAGATTCAGCGAATCGCCTGTCTCTAGAGCTGTTGTGCTATTTCCCAAAACAATGTTGATAGCAAGAGAGGCCTCAACGACTGAAGAATCCTGATAAATCCCAGGAATCACGACACACTTACCCGCGTGAGCCTTCAAATCCTTGGCCAGCACAGCCAAGAACTTCTTCTGCTCATCGGTCCAGCTATAAGCAGGTGTCTCAACCCCACTAACTCCAACAGCCTTCGCCAACTCCGCTGCAAAGGCCGGAATCTGACTCGCCCGCAAACCTAGTCGATGCTCAGCCTTCAATCCCGTAGTTGTCGGTGTGCTCTCAATCGCATACAACCGATTCAGCTTTGTTGGATCTTTGCGCCGTTCCGCATATTGGCGCACTAATTTATGAAAGCCGGGGAAGCCAGCACCTGAAAGAAAATCCGCATCGAGCGAAACAATTACATCCGCGTCAGCCAAATCGTATTGAACATTCAGCCCATTCTCTAGCGAAGTCCCGGCAACCGCCGGATCATATTGCACCAGCGTCGCCTTCGGGTACTTAGCCTGTACTTCCTTCCACTGCCGCGCCAGCGTTGGCGAAGTGATCGTCTCGCTGAGGAAGTAAATTCCCGTTCCGTCTTTGGTCGAGATCACTTTGTTGCGAAATTCGACCGCAAACTCTGCCCACTCGCGATTGTCGCCGCGATAAGTCACGTGCTGCGAGCGGTCTGGGTCGTATAAGTCCAGCAGCGCAGCCTGAGAGAATGGGTCCGACGAGCCTTGATTATAAGGATGCTCTGGATTGCCGTCGATTTTAATTGGCCTATATTGATCGGTCTTGACTAACAGCGGCACCGCGCCGGTTACAAACGGCATCGCCGTGGCAAAGTAATTCGGCTTGCCGAGAACCAAATCCTCCGGCGCCTTGACATAAGGATAGATCGGCTCATCGGGCTGCTTGGTGCAGCCGGCCAAACCAGCCAGCGCCGCAGATGCACCCATGAATTTCAAGAAGCCTCGCCGCGAAACTTCATCACCCCACGCGTGAGGCGACGAGGGAAATTCCTTTTCCACTGCCGCTTGAAACTCCGGCGTATCGGCTAACTCATCCACCGATCGCCAATAGCGCTTGCCTGTGACCCCTTTTAATTGTTGGCGAATTTGGACGAGAGTCATTGGCGTTGAGGCAGCGATTGCGGTCGAAGAGCCCCCCTCAGGGGCTAAAGCCCGTGCCGATTGGGCATCGCTTGCGGCACGACTGAAGTCGTGCCCTGTTACAAGACTCGGCTCTTGGGCCACTTGGGCGTCGTTCCTCATCTCGGATTCATTCATCTTTTTGTGTCCGCTCATCGGTGGCAGACCTCGCAACTGGATAACTCGTTTGGCGTGCGAATCTTGTAGTGATCCACTAGAAAATTCCCTAACTCACTCTGGCTGGTGAATTTTTTGTACGACGCCAGCGCGGGTTCCCGTGTCACGCAATTCACGCTCTGCGCCGTAGGCACACCGGTTTCCTCGTCACCCACCGCGCACCAGACCGGCCTATCTTCTGCGGGTTTCTCCCACGCCATGTTATAAATCTCGCTGGTAGGTCGCAGGTTTTTCGCTGGATTGCGATGGCAATTCAAACACCATTCCATCTGCAAAGTATTCTCGGCGTACATGAGCGGCATCTGATCCACGCGCCCGTGGCAGCTTGCGCAGCCCATGCCTTTATTCACATGAATCTCATGACTGAAATAAACATAATCGGGTAAGTCATGCACTTTAATCCATGGGATCGACTTACCTGTCGCCCAGCTCTCGCGCACCGGTTCCAGCAGTTGCGCATTGGTCCAGATCTGCGCATGGCAGTTCATGCAAGTTTTGGTGGGTGGAATTCCAGCGTAACTCGACTTCTCGACTGAGACGTGACAATACTGACACTGCAAGCCCAGTCCTTGAACGTGATGCTTGTGGCTGAATGGCACTGGCTGATCCGGCCGCTGACCTTGCCGCGTCACCCATGGCGAGCGCTGCAATGCATCCAGCGTCACCCCAAGCCCGATCACGATCAGCCCCGTCAATATCAGGCTCGCACGAGCCAACGCATTCGAGCTGCGGTCAAATATTTGCGCCATTCGTACATTCCTTGCCTGGTTGGCGTTTATTTGATGTGCGCGCTGTGTCGGCGGTCACATAAATTTGTTCAAGAAAGTGATCTAAGGAAGACTCCACCCTCAAGTTAGAGAATCCCAGAAACCCGCGTACAGGCCTAAAACCGCCCTCGAAGCCAAACAAATCTCTGATAAAACAGAATATACCCGTTCCGTTCCGCTCTGTAATTCAATGAAACCAAACCGCTTGCAAAAACAACTGGGGGAGGGGGAAGCCGCAAACTCTTTTCGGAAATCTTCAGAACCGAGTGAACCGCTATCAACAAAGTAGCACACTTTTCGGACTCACGGAGTCTAAAAAGCATCTCTTAGTACCGCAATATGGTACAACGTTCAACCTTGGTGGAGAAATGGGTGACGTGTCCAGACTCTTTGCACACCTTCCGCGCCCTTACACACTTGACCCGGTTCAGATCGAAGGCTGCCCGCAGGAGTATTATCGATGCAAAACCAAGAATTGAAGGTGGAGTTGCGTCAAAATGAAAGCCCCGAAGGTTCGTCCCGCGCTTGAGCCCTTTCCCTGGTGCCCCGCTCTCGACGGTTGCCACTGCGTCACCAACTCGCTGGCCAAGATCTTTCACAACGCCGGCCATCCACTTTCTGAGGAGATGCTGCTCGGCCTCGGCGCTGGAATGGGGTTTATTTATTGGCAGATGAAGATGGGCTCGGGCACGATCCTTTTTGTGGGCGGCAGGGCAAATCCCAAGAATTTTTACCAGGATTTGAGCGACCAAACAGGCGTCGACATTCGGGAGATCTGCACGGCCAGCGCCAAGAAGGCCGAAGCTGAGCTGCTGTGCGAACTGGCGCGGAAGAAGCCCGTCATGCTGGGCGGCGACTTGGGCTTTCTTCCCTGGTTTGACTTTCCGGAGGATTACCACTTTGGCGGCCACGCCTTTGTGGTCTGCGGCTACGACGGCGAGCAGACGGTGCTGGCCTCCGATATGGACCCGCAGATGTCTGGAGTGAAGAGGGGCTTTTATGCGCCGATTACGCTGGTGCAACTCGCCAAGGCCAGAGGCTCGGCTTTCAAGCCTTTTCCTCCCAAGAACCTGCGCCTGGAGTTCGATTTTGCGGGCTTCCGCGCGCCGGGCAGGCGAGAGATTCTTGGCTCCATCACGCAGACGGTCGATGCCTTGCTCCGCCCTCCGATCAAAAACTTTGGCATTGCGGGTCTGCGCCACACGGCCAAACAGATATTGCGCTGGCCGTCTTTCTTCAAGGAGAAAGAGCTGCGCGAAAATCTATTCAACCTCTATGTATTCATTGAGATCGGCGGCACGGGAGGCGGCTGTTTCCGGCCCATGTATGCCCGCTTCTTGGAAGAAAGCGCCGGAATCCTCGCCCTGCCCGCGCTGGCCGAGGTGGCGGAGATCTTCCATCAATCCGGCGGCAAGTTCACCGAGATCGCGCTGCTCTTCAAGGATGCCCAGAAGATGACAGGGATTGAAGAGAACGTGCGCCGCGCCTCCAAGCTCTTTGAAGAGATTGCCGATCTGGAAGAGAAGGGCTGTCGGCTTCTGGAGAAAATCGCCTCCGCGGGATGAAATTACTCCCGCCGGAATCGGTTCGCCTGCTCGAACTCCGCGCGCAGCTCCGGCGTCTTCAGGTTCTCGCGCAGATGCTGGAGCCTCTGCTCCAGCGCGAAGATCGCCGCCGCGACAGCCTCAGTGTTGGTGGCGGCAATGTCGCGCCACATCGTATACGGACTCGCCCCCAGCCGCGTCATCTCGCGGAGCGCGCGCCCGCCCACATCCTTCAACTCCGGCGCGTCGCCCACCCGCTCCTGCAACAGCGCGCTCAGCGCCGTGGCCAAAAACTGCGGCAGATGGCTGACCCACGCCACCATCTCGTCGTGCCGCGCGGGATCAATGTCGATGCAGCGCGAACCCATTGCCGCCACCAGCGCCCGCCACTCCTCGACCAGCTCCGCCCCGCGCGCCGACCGCCGCCAGTTCGTATCGTCGGTAAACAGCCACACCGTCCCGCGAAAAAGCTCCGCATCGCCCAGCGCCGCGCCGCCCCGCTCCTTGCCGGCCATCGGATGACCGGGCAGAAAGGCCGCCCGCTCCGGCGTATTGAAGAGCCGGCCAGCCGCTTCGGTGATCTTTCCTTTGGTGCTGCCGACATCAGTCACCAGATGCTCATGGCCCAGCACGCCGCTGAGCTTCTCCATCAGGTCCAGCGTCGCGTAGATCGGCGCAGCTAGCACGACGACCTGGCTCTCCCGCGCCGCCTGCAACGGGTCGGCGGCAATCGAGTCAATCGCGCCAGCCTCCAGCGCCAGCCGCGCCCCCTCCGCGCCCCGGTTCCAACCGACGATAGAGCCAGCATAGCCCGACCCGCGCAGCGCCAGCCCAACTGACGTGCCGAGGAGACCCGTACCTAGAATTGCGATGCGTTCGATCATTTTTCCTTGCCGCTTCTGCTCATTTAAGGAATGCGGAATTGAAGGGTACGGGCTTTAGCCCGTACATTCAAAGCAGACTTTGATTCCCGGCTTTAGCCGCCGAGGGAACGCAGACTTCATGCGCCGATTTCCCTCAGGGGCTAAAGCCCAAATTCTAACAGCCCGGTTGATGTACGGGCTAAAGCCCGTACCCTTCAATCAATCAGTCAGTCAATCAATCAATCAGTCAATCAATCAGTCAGTCAATCAACGGACTGCATTTCCAATCCAATTCTCCAGGACTTCCGACCAACTACTCCGGCAATCACCTATAGACTTGCCCAACCGGTGCTTACGCCGGACTAACCTTGAACGCCCACGCATACTCGCACGGCTTCTGCTCAGGAAGAACGATGCTCACTCCATCCGCATCGCGCTTCCATTTCAACTCGCCGTTATACCCTAGCAATTCCAACTTCCTAATCTGCTTTGGGTAATGCGGCGCGTTCGAACCCAGCGACTTCACCGTCAGCTTGCCATCCCCCGGCCAGGCCAGAGCGATGGCGTACAGCGCGTCGCCCTTTTGCGTAAAGCGGATGTCGCCCGCCGCGTACGTATGCCTTTCCAGCGTATAGGCCCCGCCTGCGCCCGTCTGGGTGGGGCCTTCGCCGTAGATTTTCCAGGGGCGCGTGCCGTGGATGGCCTCGCCGTTGATCGCATTCCACTTGGCCATCTCATCCAGAAACTTCAATTCGTCGTCGTCCGGCATGCCGTCTCCGGGCAGCGGAATGCTCAGCAGCAGATTGCCGTTCTTGCTGACAATGTCCACCAGCACGGGAACCATCTGCGCCGCGGTCTTGTAGGTGTGGCTCTCGTAGACCGACCGCAGGTAATGCCAGTTGCCGATGCAGGCCTCCGTCTGCCAGGGCTTCTCTTGCAGGCCCCGCGCTGAATCGCCCTCGAAATCCCGCGTCATCGTACCCCAAATCGGCTCCGGAACGGTCTTCAGATCAAGCACGCCTTCCAGCTTTCCGCCGTGGCGGCGCATATTGGCGTTGTAATAGTAAGCCATGATGACCGGCGCAAGGTCCGGCATTCCCAGCCAAACCTTCAGGTCCAGAATCGGCCCGCCGTCATCGAAATCGAAGATCGGATTATCGTCGAAGGTGAAGGTGTCGGGGTCGTACTTATCGATAACATCCTGCACGCGCAGCATGAACTGCTTCACAAAATCCGGGCAGGGCGAGTTCTTCAGATGAGGCGTGCCGTTGAGCATCTGCGGGTCCATGCCCTCCCACCATTTGCCTATGCCGTCGGCCTCGGTCATCCTGCCGTCGTAAGGAACGCCCGCCAGCGGCCCGGTTTTGTCGCTGCCGTAGCGGACGGGCAGAAACTCATCCCACGTGCGGTGCGGCGTGCCGTGATAACTGACGCCAAAGCGCAGCCCGTGCGCCCGCGCCGCCTTGGCCCATCCGCCCACAATGTCCCGCTTGGGGCCGACGTTGACCGCATTCCACGGCTGATATTTCGAATCCCAGCAATCGAAGTTGTCATGATGGTTGGCCAGCGCGACCATATACTTGGCCCCAGCCTTTTTGTAAAGCTGCATCAGCGCATCGGGGTCCCATCGCTCGGCCTTCCACAGATGGCAAATGTCCTTGTAGCCAAAGACCGACGGATGTCCGTAATGCTTGACGTGATACTCGTATTGAGGCTGCCCTTGGCAGTACATCCCCCGTGCATACCAATCGCCCTGCTCCGGCACGCACTGCGGATCCCAGTGCGCCCAGATACCGAACTTCGCATCCCGAAACCACTCCGGACACTGGTAGGCCTTCAGCGACTCCCAATCCGGCCAAAACGGCCCGTTGGGAATCTTGCCTTTGAAATAGCTTGGCCCGGATTGAGCCGCGCACAGCTTTGCAAAAGCCAGAAGGGAGATGCCACCGCCCAAAAACTCTCTGCGATTGAAACTCACATCCCCTCCATGAATCCTGCCGATCAGAATGGATCGCCGATTAGAATGTAGCGCCGACCTCCTGGTCGGCTGTAACGTGGGCCTCCCGGCCCACGTTCGTTCATTCAATTGAAGATCTTCACTCGGTCACCGACCCAGTGCTAACTCTTCTCTTACAGCGTCCGCCCAACCGACTTGCCCAGAAGTCCCGCACTAAAAATTGTGATGCGTTCGATCATAATAGGTTCAACGCTTGACGTCTATGGACCGACAAAACGGATCAGATCTTTTAGCAAAGGCTCGATTCCATTCCCTAGAAAATCAATTTCAATCTTCGACGAAATCTCTTTTCCGCCAAACGAGATATGCCCCTCGTCAAATCCAGAAGTCATCTCGTTCAACAATTGTATCCAAGCAGTTCGGTGAGGTCCTTTTGTGAAACCCCCTGTGCCGAATACGTTATTACCGCCCTCCCGCACAATTGATAAGGGATAATCTCCCGTGTGCAGGTCAACTGAGTTCGTGGCTCGATATATATGCTCGCCGCGCCTGATGCTGACTGTCATAGCACGGACCTCAACTTCAACATCAGAATCATCTGGACCTTCGAACAGTTCCAGTTCCTTTTCTGGAACAAATTGCTGAAGTCCCTCTATATAGATTTCGATTCCCGGAGGGCCTACGGTGACTTTAATGCCTGGATGCTCGTCAGGTTTGTCTTTCTCATGTCCCGAGATAAAGACAAAAGCCTTATGTTTTTCGCCTTTATATGTAGCTGTTGCGGGAATACCGATGGCCTTTAAAAAAGGCAAAGGGTGATGGTCTGTTGCCGTTTCCATGGGAATTACTCTCCATGAATTCTGTGCGTTCAAAAGGGAAGGCGCGAAAAGAAATAGAACCGTCAGCAAAAAGCTAAACAACCAGAATCGTTTCATCCGAACCTCCCTTTTGAAAACCAACGCCGCCTTTACAGCGTCCGCCCCACCGCCCCGGCAATTACCCTCAACTCGCCCATCAGCTTCTCGAACTGATCCAAGTACAGCGTCTGCGCCGAGTCGCTGGCGGCCTTGTCGGCGTTGGGATGAATCTCCACCAGAATCGCATCCGCGCCCGCGGCCACCGACGCCTTGGCCATCGGAGGAACCATATCCCGGCGCCCGGTTCCATGCGACGGATCGGCCACGACAGGCAAATGCGACAGCTTGTGCAGCACCGGAATCGCCGAAATGTCCATGGTGTTGCGCGTCGTCGTCTCGTAGGTCCGAATGCCGCGCTCGCACAAGATCACTTCGTAGTTGCCGCCGGCCATGATGTACTCGCTCGACAGCAGCAGCTCCTCGATGGTCGCGGCGATTCCGCGCTTCAGCAGCACCGGCTTGCGCGCCTGCCCCAGCTCGCGCAGCAGATTGAAGTTCTGCATATTCCGCGCGCCCACCTGAAACAAATCCGTGTAAGGCAACATCGGCTCAATCTGCGAGATCTCCATCACTTCGCTGACCGTCATCAATCCGTTCTCTTGCGCCGCCTCGTGCATCAGTTGCAAGCCCGGAATCCCCAGCCCCTGAAAGGCGTACGGCGAACTCCGCGGCTTGAAGGCGCCTCCGCGCAGGAAGCCAGCGCCCGCCTTCTTTACGCACGCGGCAATGGTAAAGATCTGCTCGCGGTTTTCAATGGCGCACGGGCCGGCGATCACTGCCACCTGCTCGCCGCCGATCTTTGCGCCATTGGCAAATTCGACGACCGAGCCCTCCGGCCGGAAGGCGCGCCCCGCCAACTTGTACGGCGCGGTGATGCGGTGGACGTAGAGCACGCCCGCCATGATCTCGAACTTGGCCAGATCAATCTTCGCTGTCGATCCCACGCCGGCCAGGATCGTTTGCGTGGTGCCGGTCGTTCGGTGAACATTTACACCCGCTTCCACCATCGCGGTGATGACCGCGTCAATCTGCTCTTCGGTGGCCAATTCCTGCATCGCTACTATCATTGCTTTTTCCCAATCTCGTGCGCTTCAGCGCCGCTGTCGAGGCCCGGTTCTGCCGCCGGGGCATTCCTCTCCAAAGCCAACTCCTCCCGCTGCAAGGTCCGCATCACGTCGATGATCCGCTCGTAGATATGCATCAGTTCGATGTCGGGCAGCGGGCCCTGGTTGGCCGCGCGCACATTGGCGTAGACCAGCTTCTCCCGTGCCGGCTCATACACCGGCAGCGCGGTGATGGCCTTCAAATGTCCTACCATCTTCGCCGCACGCGCCCGTTCGCTCAGCAGCGCCACAAGCTGCCGGTCCAATTCATCAATCTGACTGCGCAATTCTTCCAACGTCATCTCATCCTCGTGTCAGCTTTCAGCTATCAGCTATCAGCTGTCAGCTCCGTCTCAATGCTGCAAGTAGTAGCGGCTTTGCTCCCGCCACAGCCTAGGCTGAAGGCTGAGAGCTGTTTTCGGCATTTACCGGGCCAGCGCTCTAGTCGCGCAGGCCCTTGATAAATCGAGCCACTGCGTTGGGCGCTTCTTCCGGAGCCGAGCGTTCAATCAGCTCGACAATCGCGCTGCCGACAACCGCGGCATCTGCAAACTCCGCCACTTGCGCAACGTGTTCGCTGGTACTGATGCCGAACCCCACGGCCACCGGCAGCCCCGGCCATCGTGTTCCGCTCCATCGCTTGATCCTTGAAACCAGCGCCGCCGCGTCCGAGGTCATCGCCGCTTGCTTGCCGGTGATCCCCACGCGCGAGATGGCGTAAATAAAACCTTTAGAATGCCGGGCAATTGCCTCCAGCCGTTCATCGGGCGAGGTTGGCGCGGCCAAAAAGATCGGCTGCAAACCAACTCGCTCCAGCTCGGCCAAATACGCGCCCGCCTCTTCCACAATCAAGTCCGTCGCCAGCACGCCATCCGCGCCCGCCGCCTTCGCGTCGTCGGCAAAATTCTTGAGCCCATAGCGCAAAATCGGATTCAGGTAGCTGAAGATGACCAGACCCGCCGCCGGCCGCGCCGCGCGAATCTCGCCTGCCAGCTTAATCACATCCCGCAGGCTGACTCCATGCGCCAGCGCCCGCTCCATAGCTCGCTGAATCACCGGCCCATCGGCCAGCGGATCGCTGAACGGCACGCCCAGCTCAATCACATCCGCGCCCGCGTCAATCGCCGCAAGGGCAATCTCCCGCGTAGCCGCAAGCGAAGGGTCGCCCGCCGTCAGATAAATCACCAGCCCCGGTTTGTGTTCAAATCTAATCGCCATAAAATTAATCAGTTCCTTAGTCCCTTAGTCCCTCGTTCATGCCCCTTGAATCTTCAACTCCCGCGCCAAAATCCCCATGTCTTTATCGCCGCGCCCGGACAAGTTCACTACTAGTATGTCACGAGAATCCATCGTCGGAGCGAGCTTCAGCGCCTCGGCCACCGCGTGCGCGCTTTCGAGCGCCGGCAAAATCCCCTCCGTCCGCGCCAGGCGCACCACAGCATCGAGCGCCGCCTGGTCATCCGCTGCAACATACTCCGCGCGGCAGGAATCATGCAGCATGGCGTGCTCGGGCCCAATCGACGCATAGTCGAGGCCGGCTGAAACCGAATGCGTCAGCGCAATCTGCCCATTCTCGTCCTGCAAAACGTACGAATACGTTCCCTGCAAGACGCCCGGCTCACCGCCCTGGAACCTTGCCGCGTGCTCGCCCAGCTTGCGACCGCGCCCGCCGGCCTCTACGCCAATCAGCCGCACCTCGCGGTTGCCCAAAAATTCATAGAACGCCCCAATCGCATTTGATCCCCCGCCCACGCAGGCGATCACCGCCGTCGGCAACCGCCCTTCGCGCTCCAGAATTTGTTCCTTCATCTCGCGACCGATGCACGTCTGAAAATCCCGCACCATCGTCGGATAAGGATGCGCTCCCAAGGCCGACCCCAGCAGATAATAGGTCGTCCGTACGTTGGTGACCCAGTCGCGCATCGCCTCGCTGATCGCATCCTTCAGCGTCTTCGATCCCGACGAGACCCCGCGCACTTCGGCTCCAAGAAGGCGCATCCGCAGCACATTCAACTCCTGCCGCGCCATGTCCACATCGCCCATGTAGACCACGCACTCCAAGCCCAGCAGCGCGCAGACCGTTGCCGTGGCCACTCCGTGCTGCCCCGCGCCGGTCTCGGCGATGATGCGCTTTTTGCCCATCCGCCGCGCCAGCAATCCCTGCCCCAGAGCGTTATTGATCTTGTGCGCGCCGGTGTGCAGCAGGTCTTCGCGCTTCAAATAGATCTTCGCCCCGCCCAGTTGCTCGGTCAGCCGCTTGCAATAGTAGAGCGCCGTGGGCCGTCCGGCGTAGTTGTGCAGCAGGTCAGCCAACTCCGCGTGAAAGGCCGCATCCGCCCGCGCCAGATCGTACTCCCGCTCCAGCTCCATCAGCGCCGCCATCAGCGTCTCCGGCACATAGCGGCCGCCATAAATCCCAAACCGCCCGCTACGCGACTCACTCGGTACTGACGGAAGAACAATCGATGCCATAAAACCTCCTGCGGGCCTGCAAAAAAATAGGGAACTCTTCAGTGTACTATCGCTCCCAATCCGCCATTACCGCCTACTCCATAACTCCGTCATCCTGAGCGGAACGAACATCCAATTAGCTTGTCATCCTGAGCGACCGAAGCGCAGCGCAGGGAGTCGAAAGACCTGCGGTTGCTTTTCGGCCGCAATCCCGCATCGATTTGCTCCATCCAGCCCCAAACCAGACGCTTTGAGCAATTCAAACGCTTTGTAACAGGGCACGACTTCAGTCGTGCCGCAATGCCAGCAAAATGAATCCGGGCTTCAGCCCCTGTAAAAAACTTCTCTGAAATTAGAGCTTAATCAGAGGTTCTTTAGTATGTGTTTTTCCGATTTTCCGAAACTATTGCATTCTGAACACGATAAAATTTAGTTCGAGGTGCATGATGTCCATAATCACCGTTGTTTCTGCAATTGAGCCATACGAGGGTGGAGGATTCGCACTACGTGTCAAATCTGTTGATTCACAGCAAGCTTGGTGGAAGTGGCACGAAACTGAACAAAATGCTTATGTGGACGCTGTCGATCTGGGCGTGGCAGCCATGGAAATTATCGAAGAACAGGGCGTTTTAGCAACAATACGCAGAAGATTGAAAGTCGATACTTCAATCGCTGTCGAACGTCTAGAGTTATTCGGACTTAAGAAGATCACTTAATTGTGTGATTCTTCAAACCTGAAAGATTCGGCAACAACGCCGGGTGCCCCATCCTCGCCGCGTCTTTGGTTTTGCGGCTAGGGTGGGAGACCGCGAACCTCACCCAGCCATCTCATCCGGCCACTGTTGAGCGCCATGCAGAACGCGCAAAATCAGCACCGTGTCGCCCATGATTCGATAGACGGCAATGTGTGGCGTGCCAGAGATCACCAACTCCCGCGTTCCTTCGATCCGTCCAGGTCGGCCCATCTCCGGGAACTGCATCAAACCTTCCACGCGCCTCTCGATGCGATCGTCAACCGCGATTGCCGCACGCGGGTTGTCCGTCTCAATGTAGTCGAAGATTGAAGTACGGTCCGCCAGCGAAAAAACCGACCATTCCAATCGCATGAATGCTCTTACACCTTTCTTGACGCGGCCGCCCGCCGTTCAGCAAAGTAGGCTGAAACCTCGTCGTGAGGAATGGCAGGCCGAGGATCGTCCAGCGCCTCCTGCACCTTGGCGCGGAACCAGGCATCGTGTTCAGCGGCATTCGTGGCCAGCGCAAAGGGAAGCGCCCCCTCATTGGCCGTGCGCGTCAAAAGAATCCGCACCGCATCTGAAACTGTAATCCCCATCTCGCCCAGCACCGCCGCCGCGCGTTCCTTCACCGCCGGATCAATCCGTGTTTGCACCAACGCATTTGCAGCCATAAATGAACCTCTTGACTTATTGTAATTCATTTGCATTACTAATCATTGAAGCATAAAGTGAAATGCGGTTTCACTTAACACAAATCAGTTTTCGTATAATCTGCTTTACACAAAAGGGCGGGAACCCATACCCCACCTCGAAGCTCACTTGCCAGAACCGCAGTTCTCCCGCAGCAGCTGCTTGCGCCACCAATCCCTCTTTGGTAGCATGAGAATAGTTTTTGATGCGCACAACATTTCTCCGGCGCTCCACTGATCCACGCGCCGGATGGAGAACTCATGAGCGAACCCGCAGTTCGCAGCGAAGAGACGCAAATGTCGCAAGTGGACGCCGAGACCACGGCGCGCGTCATTGCCGACAAGTGCATCGGCGATCGCATCCGCCGCTTGCGCCTGAAGAAGTCCATGGGCCTGGTCGAACTAGGCAAGCTCTCCGGCCTTTCGGCCAGCTTCCTCTCGCAGCTTGAAACCGGCCGCGTGGTGCCTACCTTGCGCAACCTGGCGCGCATCGCCATGGTTTTTTCCAAGGATCTCTCGTACTTTTTTGAGAGTGACGCCTCGGCCGTCTTCCGCATTCACCGGCGCAAGGAGCGGGTCCGCTTGCCGCAGACCGGCGTCGAGTTCCCGACTTACTTCTTTGAGAGCCTGGGCTACCTGGTCCCTGATCGGCCAATGGACCCGTATTTCGCCGAGTTCATCCCGCTGACCGGCGCGATCGTACCCGAACCCCACCTGCATCCGGGCTTCGAGTTTCTCTATCTGCTGGAGGGCACGCTTGATCTTCAGCACGGAGAGCAACGCTGCACACTGGAGGAGGGCGACGCGGTCTACTTTGAATCCAGCACGCCGCACTCCTACCAATGCGCCGGAGCGAAGTCGGCCAAAGCCATCATCGTGACCATGCACCAAACGCCGCCGCCTCTGCCCATGCGAACGGCGCGAGTTTCACCGATAGCGATTGATCCTGAACGGAAATAACGTCTTGGAACCCCATCCTTCGCCATGGACGCGAAGGATGGGGTTCCAAGACGTTATTACCTCTATCCGCCTAGCGCTTGATGATCTTGGCCAGACGCGGATCGTCCCACAGCGGAGCAAACTCTTTGTCGGTGTAAACCTGTTTCAGTTCGTAGAAGTGCAAATCCCGCGCCTTGGTCAGCGACGCCAGCGCTCCATCCACGTTGCCGCGCTTCATGTAGGCTCTGGCAATCAGGTAGGCAATGCGGGCGCGCTGCTGCGGCGTTGCCACCTGAGCGATCACGCCTGAGTCCGAGCTGCTCAGAATGTCGGCATCCAGCTCCAGCGCGCGGGTGTACTCGGTCATCGCGCGGTCCACTTCGCCCATGCCCATCCAGGATTCAGCCAGGTTGAGATGCGTGGAGGCGACCGTCTCATCCATGGCCAGCGCCTGCTTGAAGTAATCCGCCGCCACGCTATACTTCCGACTCATCAGGGCAACCGCGCCCAGGTTATTGATCGGCGAGACGAACTGCGGGTCCAGCTTGGCCGCCTGCGCAAAGTTCTTGCGTGCCGTGCCCCGGTTATTTAGTTGAAGTTGAACAATTCCCAGCTTGTTGTACAGCTCGGCATTCTGGCTGGAGTAGTGAATTGCCGCCTGATAGTAGGCGGCAGCCACCGCGAACTCCTTCTTGGAGCGCGAAATGTCTCCTCTTTCTTCAGCCTTGTGGGCAGCCTCTGCCTTATCTGTCTTGGCCGTGGTCGCGGCCATTGCGCGCGGCGTCACGCCCATCAGCAAGCTCGCCGCCATCAGTATCATCATCAGCTTTTTCATGCTTCACCTCTCCCATGCATCGCGCATCTGGTGGAGAGCGCTTCCCTCTCCGGCGATCCGCGCCTTGCAATGTTTGAAGTTGAAACCGCTTCCGTTGTGTGCGCAACGCTATACCTGCTAACTGCCGGTTGCATGGGGGTTAAATCAACCGCGGAGCAATCGAATCCCCGGTTTACCGGATGATTCAAACGGTTGTTGTAGCCTGCAATGTGCTTCAGAGGCTGGGGTTAACCACCGTTACACGCAAGGGTTTGTCCATTCGTCTGGCCGTTAAACGTCACCAAAACGAAATGCCGGGTTACCATTACAATCAGTTCGGGTGAGGATTTGATGACGATAGCAGGACCAGAGCCGATCGAATTGGAAGATAAGCGCGCAGAGCTGGCCGTGGTGCTTCATTCTGAGCACTTTACGCGCGCGCCGATGCTCGCCGCCTTGCTTTCCTATCTAGGGGAGAAGCTCTTTGCCGGTCAGGCTCACCAGATCAAGGAGTATTCCGTCGGCGTGGAGGTCTTTCATCGTGGAGAATCCTTCGATCAGAACAGCGATTCGATTGTGCGCGTAGAGGCCAACCGGCTGCGCAAGCGTCTGGCCGCCTACTACGCCGTCGAAGGTGCCTCGCATCGTCTTCACATTACCATTCCTCTGGGGCAATATGTTCCGGAGTTCAAGTCGGTCGTTCCGCAGCCGAAGTTGGAAGCGCCTGCGGTTGCCGATGCTTCCGCCCCCGCCGAAACCGGCGCGCAGAAACGGCTCGGCCTCTCCGGCCATCAGATCCTGTGGATCGCCGGCACCTTCGCTCTGTTGGCTATTGGCGTCGGGGTCGCAGTTTTGATCCATCGACAGATCAAGCAAGCGCCGGCGGCGGAAGGCTTGAATTCCACAACAGCGCAAGGTGTCGAATCGCAGCTTGGCCCGCCGGTGGGCGAGGAGGTTCGCATTCTGGCCGGCTCAAGCCGCGGATTTGTCGATCATTCTGGTAAATTATGGAATGCGGACGTCTGGTTTGTGGGCGGAACAGCAGCCAAAAGCAGCGCGCAAAGCATCAATCGCACCCAGGACCCGGATTTTTATCGCACCAACCGCCAGGGCAGCTTCCGCTATAACATCCCGTTGAAGCAGGGCGTTTATGAGTTGCGTCTGCACTTTGCTGAGACCGAATATAATCAGGAACTTCCGGGAGGCGGGGGCGAGGGCAGCCGCATCCTGACCGTGCGCGCCAACGGCAAGGCATTGCTGACCCGCTTTGACATTGTGGCCGATGCGGGCGCCAGTGGAACCGCCGACGTCAAGGTCTTTCCCGGCATTGTGCCCGCGTCGGACGGGCAACTGCATCTGGAGTTTGCCGGCGACGAGGGCAAGCAGGCCATTCTCTCCGCCATCGAGATTCTGCCCGGATACCGCGGCCACATCCGGCCGGTGCGCCTGCTCGCCCGCCAGAGTCCCTATTACTCCAATGATAGTCACTGGTGGAGTCCGGACAACTACTTCCTGGGCGGGCAACTGGCCAACTATACGGCCCCGGTGAACGGGACCGACGATCCCGAACTCTACGAGACCGAGCGCTGGGGAAACTTCTCCTACGCGATTCCCGTTTCGCCGGGCAAGTATACGGTTCTGCTCCATTTTGCCGCTCGCCACGGAAACTGGGACCAGGCTCCCTCGTCCTCTGGCGACGGCAGGGCAGCGGTCGCCCACGTCTTCAACCTCTTCTGCAACGGCAATGCGCTGCTGAAAAACTTTGACCTCGCCCAGCAGGCGCACCCGGACGACGTGGTGACGCGCAAGTTCACCGGTATCGAGCCCAATGCCCAGGGAAAGTTGCTGCTCAGCTTCGTTCCCGTGGATGGTTATGCCACTGTAACGGGAATCGAAGTTCTTCCGCAGTAGTTCCGCACACAGCGCGTAGGCGCTCCGATCCTGTGATTGATTTTGATTCGATTTTCCAAACAGGCTTCCAATTCATGAAGCACTTGCAAATTATCTGGAACCATTCGTTGTTTGTGCGCGTAGATTAGAGGTGCGCAGCCAAAGTTGCGGCGCGCCCCAGTGTCATCTGTGCAGAGGAGAATTTCATGCGCTTGAAACCCAGAACCATCGCTTTTGCCATCGTCACCTGCCTCGCGCTTCCACTCGGTTTTGCCCATGCGGCCACGCCCGCCAAAGGGAGTCCCGCCACGCTGGTGATCGTCTTCAAGGACGGCCACAAGCAGAGCTTCAACCTCTCCGAGATTGAGCGTGTGGAGTTTCCCACGGCTCCTGCCGCCACCGCATCTGCGTCCGGCGGCGTGCAGTTACCGTCGCGCGCGCATTTCCTGGGAAAGTGGGAGGTCGGTGACGGCAACGGACGCAGCTTCTACATCACTCTTTACGACGACGGCGCCGCCCGGAAGTCTCTTGGCTCCGCCCGCGGCAGATGGCAGTATGTTGACGGCGAAGCGCAGATTACTTGGGATGATGGCTGGCGCGATGCCATCCGCAAGGTAGGCTCAGGCTTCAAGAAATTCGCCTTTGGAGGAGGCAAATCCTTCAAGGATAAAGAGGATAACAGCGCCGACGCGCACAACACCACGCCCCATCCCATTTAGTTGATGCGCAAAAGGAAACGGTAGCGCAACCCCCTACCCGTTGTAGCGCCGGTCTCCAGACCGGCTGTAGCGTGGGCGTCCTCGCCCGCGCATCTTCCCCTATCACGAAGCAATCTCATCAAAGTACGCCGCCACTTCCTGCCAGTTGTTCACGCGCAGGAAGGCGGTTTCAGTCAAGTTACGCGGCGCCGAGTAGAGCAGTCCCTGACCCTGAAAGCGCAGCAGGTTCTTGGGCAGGTCGTCAATCAAGTAGTCGGCGCGGAGAATGGATTTATCCCCGCAGAAGACATAATGCTGGGGCGGGATAAAGGGAAAATAGCGCTGTAACCAGCGGTACTTGGGGCCGAGAGAGTTGGGCACGCTCATGGCCTGCGTGGCAATAAAGATCTCATAGCGCGCGGAAAGCGCTTCCAGCACCGCCTGCGAACCGGGAATCACAGCCAGATCTTCAAAGAAATCCTCGGCGTCAAGGAATGCCCGTAACTGCTGCTGTCGGTCCGCCGGGACCACCTCCCAAAGACCTTTGCCGGCCAGATCATCGGCCGTCACCTCTTCATCAAATGTCTGGTTGTAGCGGCTCAGGTGCTCGGCCAGTGTATCCGCCATCACCTCGTCCATATCCACGCAAATCCGCTGCACTGTTCGCCCCCAGGTCCGACCGCACCCAAGAAAAGGTTAGCAGGAATGGAGCCGCGGCTCTACTCTTCGTCTTCGGACTGAACCTTGGCTTTGCGCTTGGGCTTCGGTTTGGCGTCGGGCTCCGGCGCGGGAGCCATCGACGGATCCCAATAGAGCAAACGGAAGCAACTGTCGCAGGTGAGCAATTCGCCCTCGCGCAACTGGTTCCAGGTCTGCGGGCGAACGCCCATGCGGCAGCCGGTGCACTGCTTGTTCTCCACGCGTGCCAGGCCAGTGCCGCGCGAGCTGCAAAGGCGGTCAAAGCGGCTCAGAATTTCCGGCTCAATCAACGGGCGAAGCGCCTCGCGCTGGATGGCCAGTTCAGCCTGCTCGCGGGCAACCTCCGCCAACTGAATCTGGATGCGCGCGCGGGTGTTGTCCAGCGTCAAAGCCAACCGCTCAACCTCGGCCCGCGCTGCAGCCAGCGCCACCTCCTGAGCCTCGGTGCGCTCCATGCTGGCAAACTCTTCTTCTTCAATGCGCGCGGCCTCGGTCTCGGCAAAGGTCAATTCGTGCTCCACGGCAGCAGCCTGTTCAGGCGTCTTGATTGAGTCCGACTGGCTGCGATAGCGCGCCGCCTTCTGGCGGTGTGTGGCAATATCCAGATCGAATCGCCGCCGCAGCGTCTCTTCGGCCCGCAGCGCGTCCGAAGCCTTGGCGGACTTACGTTCGGCAGCGGCCAGCGCGGACTCCGCCTGAGCAACCTCCTCCGGCAGCGCGCGCGCAGCCTTGGCCAGGCGCGTCCGTTCCAACTCCACCGCTTGCAGCTCTACGAGGTTTTCAATCTGCGCATTCATCTGTGTCTGCAAGTCTACGGCATGGACCGGTCTTTCATGAAATCTGGGAACAGCAGACAGGTGACAGATGATGTCCGGACCAGCCCTTCAACAACAAGATTCCGTTGCGCACCGAGCTGGAACTGCACAGCATGGTTACTCTGCACGCGGCGGTCGAGGGTGAGAGTTTGAGCCGCAGGTTTTCCCGGCAGATTGAAAACGCATAATGAGTGTACCGGTTTGAAATCGCTGTCAGATGTCCGGTAGTAATCGCTCGTTCTCTAAGCCTGCAATTAACCTATCGTGATTCCTGACTCACAGATGCAGAAGGAGTACAAATTGGTCTTCTTTCGATTTTGTATAGGGCGTCGTGGAGGGTCGTTGCACACCCCTGCAGAAGCAGCAAATGCCCTCCTGAAAACCTTAAGAGATGACTCAAAGGTTTCCAAAACCGTTCCAATTAGGCATTAACCGGTTGTGGTGAAAATCAAAAACTAGTGAAACCGCCCACAAGGGAATAAAGCTTATCTTTTACTTTTAGTGTCTTGCGGCACAACTAAGGCCGTGCTCTTTCAAAACACAACTTTTACCACAGAGTATTATTCCTTTTCCCTAAATTCGTTCAGCGCCGCAGTGATCACCCGCTGAAGATCAGGAACATCTTGTAAAGCTAGATTCCAGACGATATCCGTGTCCACTTCTTCGTAAGCGTGGGTGATCCGGTTGCGCGTGGCGTAGATTTTGGCAAATGGAATCTCCGGGTGCATAGCCACAAACTCCGGAGCTTCTGCCAGCAGCCTGTGCGCCGCCTCGCCAACGATGCCGAGATTTCTCAGAACGCCATCCTGAAGCAAGGTGCTGGCTATAAATTCATCTGCGGATTTACCAACTGTATAGCGCTGGATTCGTTCGAGGGCTTCGAGGATGTGTTCCAGATAATCCTGAGTTCGTTCGGGATGTCTGCTCATACGGGTTGGGCCTCATCCAGAACTTTCTGACGGAACTTCAGCGGAAGGCACTTTGGAGTCAGGAGGTCAATCTTGACACCAGTTCGCGTTTCGATTTCGATTTGCAGACCGGCCAAATCGAGCAGGCTGGTTCTGGGCGCCGGATCGATCAAAATATCAAGATCGCTATCATCCCGGTCGTTGCCATGCAGGACGGAGCCGAAGACGCGCGGGTTCGCCATGCCCGCCTGGAGTACAAGCTGGCGGATCGTCTCTCGATGTTGCGGTAGTGCTTCTGATGGGCGCATGACCGATTTCCTTCCTCACCAGCTCTCAGTTTACAGCCAAAACGTCTGAGTTTGGGGTACTTGCACTTTTGCCTGTGCATCCTGCGACAATGATAGGCAAAAGGTGGGGGCGAAGTTGACGGAGCGGAAATCATTTTGGCGCAGGCATGGATGGGTCAAGTGGGTGGCGGGCGGGTTGCTGCTGGCGCTGATTGTTGCGGCAGCCGCGGTGGAGATTGCGCTGCGGCGGGCGGAGCCTTTCTTGCGGGCGCGGATTGTCGAGGCGTTGGAGAATCGCTTCCATGCCCAGGTTGAACTGGACAGCTTTCACATCTCGCTGGTGAACGGGCTTTGGGCGGAGGGCAAAGGGCTGCGCATTTGGCCACCGGCGCAAGTGAACGGCGTAACAGTTCCAGAGGGTCAGGGCGAGCCGCTGATCCGGCTGGAGGAGTTTCGCTTTCATGCGCCGCTGCGCTATCGTCCGGGCGTGCCGATCCATATTTCTTTGGTCGAGTTGAAGGGGCTGAGCGTTCATGTGCCGCCCAAGTCGCATCTGACTGGAAATGAAACCAGTGCCACAGCCGACCCCACCTTAGCGGCAAAAACAAGTGCGCCGCGCGGGTGGGGCACTCAGATGGTGAGCTTTGAAGTAGACAAGATCGAATGTATCGGCGCCCAGTTGGTGATGGAAACTGACAAGCCGGGCAAGCTGCCGCTTGAGTTTGCCATTGCCCGCCTGACGCTAACCGATATAGCCAAAGGCGGAGCAATCGGATTTGACGCCGAGTTGACCAATCCACGGCCCAAGGGAACGGTAGAAACAAAGGGCAGCTTTGCGCCTTGGAATGTCGGGGGGACAGCCGGGGATTTGGGCGCGATGCCTCTCCAGGGCGAGTACCGGCTGGAGCACGCCGACCTGGCCAGCTTCAAAGGGATTGCCGGAACGCTCGACTCGACCGGGCGTTTTCAGGGCACGCTGCGCATTCTGACGGTAGAGGGTGAGACGCGCACGCCCGACTTCCGGCTGACCCACTTTGGCAACGCTGTGGCACTCGCCACGCGCTTTCATGCGCAGGTGGACGGAACCAATGGTGACACCTGGCTTCAGCCGGTGGAGGCCACGCTGGGCCGCTCGCGCTTTGCCGTGCAGGGTGCGATTACGCGTGTGCCCGGAGCGATGGTCAACGGCGCGCAGCAGTACAACGGCCACGACATTGCGCTCACCGTCAATATAGAGCGCGGGCGGATGGAGGATTTTCTGCGCCTGGCCGGCAAGACGGACAAGGTGCTGCTGACCGGCGACCTGGCGATGAAAACCAGTTTGCGGATTCCGCCCGGTCCCTTGCCGGTTCACGAACGGCTGAAGCTGGATGGCTGGTTTGCACTTTCGCGGGTGCTGTTCACGAGCGACAAGATTCAGCAGCGCATTGCCGAATTGAGCCTGCGCGGGCAGGGGCGGCCGGAGGATCTGAAGACGACTGATCCGGCCAACATTCAGTCGGCCATGCAGAGCAGCTTTCAGTTAAGCAGCGGGGTGATTACGCTGCCCGCGCTCAGCTACACCGTGCCGGGAGCAACGATTCAACTGATCGGCACCTATGGGCTGGAGGGAGGAACGCTGAACTTTGACGGCGCGGCTAAGCTGGATGCGCCCATCTCAAAGATGGTGGGTGGATGGAAGGGATTGCTACTCAGGCCGGCTGACCGGCTGCTGAAGAAGGACGGAGTGGGGACGGAGGTGCCCATACAGATTACTGGAACGCGTGAGAAGCCGGAGTTCACCATTCAATTTGACCGGTTGAAGATCATCAAAGGCGCGAAGTAGCTGCCTGCTTCCTATAGTTGTTTGGATTGTGACCAAGCGCGTTAAAGATGAAGCAACCGGCGCGGCGCATAAAACAGCAAAAAATGCGGCCTGGTCGGGGAGTTCCAGGCCGCCAATGGAGCGTTTAAATATTTATTCAAGCGACCTCATGCCCTTCCCGTGAGAAGGGCATGAGGCGAGATGGTTCTACGGCATAAGAGACTGAGCTGGTTGCAGACGCTTGCGCAGCAGAACTCCCGCTAGCGCACAGAGACCGGTGCCCAACAAAAGGTAGCTGCCCGGCTCGGGAGTTGGCGGAATCTCCGAGGGCGGGATTTCGTAGGACGTAATAGAGAAGCTGCCCGTGGCCGATTCAAATCCATAATCTCCGTTTCCAAGGCTGTCGTACCAACCGTAGTAATTGGGACCGCCGCCGCCCACGGAGTAGGAAAAGAAGAGGTTGAGATAGTCGCCGCCACCAAATTCGAAGAGCAGGCCTGCTTCATCCAGATAGGAGCCGCTGTTCTGGAAGAGGTCGAGCAGGTCGTCGTAGCCGATGCAACCAACTCCCAACGGGCAACCCACTCCGCCATTGGCAGAGCCGCCAGGTCCATTGGGGTTCGAGATCAGGGTGATGGAGCCGGCGTCGTCCGGATCGGTGAAGGTGCCGGAGCCGCCAGTGATCAGCCACGGATTGCCGGCGCCTTCGTAGGTGCCGGTGAGCGTGCCGGAGCCGGAGACCCCGCCGGCGTCGCTGAAGGTGAAACTGAACGAGTCAGCCCTGGCAGCTAATGGAGTCGCAAAGGCCAGTGCCAATGCGAGCAATACGAACAATTGTTTTCTCATACTTACCTCCTGAGGCTGTCCGCCGCGGCGGCGAATTTTTCGATGGTGCGATTCAGAGAAATCCATTCCTGCCAGCCCCATTCAAAGACCAATTGACTACGATGGTGTCGCTAAACCGGACCATGCCGATGTGCCCGGAAGATGCAGTTGGTAGACCTCAATTTTGATTGCGGTGTTCTGCCCCGGCTTGGAAATCAACGTGCGCCGAGTCGGTGTCACTTCCTGCCCCAAACTGGATTCAACTGCAGAAGGGGAAGACGCGATCCACTCCATCTCCACAGTTAAAATGTCTTCATCTGTCGCGCGAAAACCCAGACGCTCATAGAGCCGACGCGCGCGATTTTCCGGCCTCACTGCCAATGCCAGCTTGGCGCCTGCCGTTTCACAATGCTGCTGACAGAGCCGTAGCGTCCAACTCCCAACTCCACTTCCGCGCCGCGCGGCCAATAGCGCGATATCGACAATCCGCCAGCACTCCGGTTGACAATCAACCAGAATCCTACCCACCGGAGTCCCGCACCGCGCCTCATCTTCTACGCAAACAATCGCGTCGATCGCATGGGGAAATTGAGCGCCGTAACTCTGCTTGCGTCCCAAGAACTGCATCTCAATCAGCGATTCGTATAACTCCGCATTGAAACGGAAGGCGGTCAGATGATCCTGAGACTCGGCAAAGAGGCGGAAGAGGAATGGTTCATCCTCCACCTGCGCCGGTCTCAGGAAGCAACGGACCGTTTTGTCTTGGACGGGTTGACTCATGTGTCTCTTCTCAACTTGGCCACATCATTGATCCGCGGCGGAAATTAGCTCCGTGATGGGTAGATGCCTTGCAGCGCAATGATGAAGTTCACCGTCAAGTAGGGTTGGAGATTCGGGTGCGGAAGATTCCCGCCCGCGGTCGAGACGGCAGTCGGTGCCAGTGTGCCGGTTGCCGCATTCGAGGTGTAACTCTGGGTGAGTACCGGTGGTCGAGCCTCATTGGCCGTTTCGGCTGGTATTTTGCTGGTCGGGTCAGCACTGTTTCCGGGCCCGTTATTCACATTGACCAGGTGATTGTGGATCGGCATCTGATTGCTGAGCAGCGTGACGTTCTCCGTGCCGCCATTTTGGCCAATAACATACGGACTAAGGCCAGCTCCGTTGCCCCAGTGGATCGGCACACGGCCTTGCAAATCGGGCAGATTGAATGTTGTGGTGCCGTTGCCGCCGTACGTCGTTCCCAGCAGAGAAAACAGCGCGGAGTATTGCTGAATGGACATAGTCTGCCCATTGCACAAGGCCCAGCCTACGGGCGCAAAGTTGAAGCCTGTGATGCGAATTTCTCCCAAATACTGATCAGACATTCCTTTTCTCCTTTGGTGATGCTGCGTTGGTTCCGGGCCGCAAGCTATGGTTTGCGGCAACCTGATTGCTTACGAGAGCATTCCGGATTGGGAAGTGCCGGAGCACGGCCCGCGTCTCTGACAAACAAAAGCGCCGAGCACCCCGGTTACAGGCAAGCGAGCGCCGTTGTGTACGCCACATAGGGACTGGTATTCGTTTGTTGATATTCGAGGGTGAGAATATCGCCGGCAATCGCGGAAAATGTATGCGTAACGTCGATGCAGATAGCCTTGGCGCCAGACAGGGTTGTAACCGAGCATCCCATTGACGTGCTGCTTCCGTTTTTCAGAACCGTGAAGGTTGAGGTATCGGACGCGTCATCGTAGTAATTGAAGGTTCCCACTTTCAGGTAACTCACCGTGCAGGCGGCTGGAAGCACAACGCCATTAAAATAGCCTCCCGAATCATAGACGCCATTGATGCCCGGGTCCAACGGGAAAGTAGTATTGTTGGGCGCGAGGTAATAGGGGCCGTCACTGGATGGGTTATCGAAGCTCATTGTGAAAAGGTATCCAGTTGGGCCGGCCGGGCCAGTTGCTCCGGTTGCGCCAGTATTCCCGGTTGGGCCGGTTGGGCCTTGCACGCCCGTCGGGCCTTGTGCGCCGGTTGCTCCCGTTGCACCGGTAGAGCCTGTAAGCCCAATGGGTCCTTGCGCGCCTGTTGCTCCGGTCGGACCTGTGAGTCCAATCGGCCCTTGCGCGCCGGTAGCTCCCGTTGCTCCGGTCGGACCTGTCAGCCCGATGGGCCCCTGCGCGCCGGTTGCACCGGTCGGGCCTGTAAGCCCAATGGGCCCTTGCGCGCCTGTTGCTCCGGTCGGGCCTGTAAGCCCAATTGATCCTTGCGCGCCCGTCGCACCAGTTGCGCCAGCGGGCCCTTGCGCGCCTGCGGCCCCGGCAGGGCCTTGCGGACCAGTTGCGCCTGTTGCGCCGGTGGCGCCAACCACCGCCCAACTTGTGCCCACCTCACCGGCAACGCAGAGAGAAAGGGAAGAGACAATGCGCACCGCGCCGCTGGTTGAATTGACGCAGGCCAAAATGTTGGTGGAAGCAGGAGCAGCCCATGCCGCCGAGGTCGCTAAGAGCGTGACGGCGAGAAGGACTGGATTCTTGAGAGAGGTCATTGATTCCTCCGGGGAAGGTCGCTTCGTGAAGAGGTGATTGGTACGGATCGAGAGAGAGCAGGTTGCAAAGGCGATCTGCTTTTCAATCCACGTTCTGCAATTTACATCCTCTAAATCCTGCTTTATGAGTAGGAAACAGGCTAACTGCCGTACCTTTCATGGATGATTCGCCAACAGAACGAGATAAAGAGTGTGATGTGTGTCACATCGCCACAGTCAACAAGATCATTATTATCCTAATCACCTGTCGATGCGCAAGTCTTTTTAGAGTAAAAATGTCTAAAATTATACAAACTGTCAAAATTAGCCTCTTGCAAAGGATGACTCCGCCTCGGCTATAATCGGCGTTGCCGCTATAAGCCGCCCTGCCCCCAGCCGCGGATGCGCATCCTGGAGACCGCTATGCGTTGGACAACTGCCTCACTCCGCATCCTGCTGACCTTGTTCTTGGGGGTCGCCCCGCTCACCGCCCAAGCGCAACATTCTAAAGTAAAAACAGTTGGCCAAGTTCCGCGCGCCCCAGGCCCCGCCGCCGCAGCCGAGCGCGATTGGTGGAAGAACGCGGTGATCTACGAGATCTATCCGCGCAGCTTTCAGGACTCGAATGGCGACGGCATCGGCGATCTGAACGGCATCACCGCGCGGCTGGACTACCTGAAGAAGCTCGGCGTCGACGCCATCTGGCTGACGCCCTGCTATCCATCGCCGCAGGTGGACTTCGGCTATGACATCGCGGACTACGAGAAGATTGATCCTCAATACGGCACGCTGGCCGACTTTGACCGGCTGGTGACTGAAGCCCGCAAGCGCCAGATTCGCATCCTGATGGACATGGTGATGAATCACTCCTCCGATCAGCACCAGTGGTTCAAGCAAGCGCGCTCCTCGCGGACCAATCCGTATCGCGACTGGTATATGTGGCAGGATGGCAAGGGCGAGACGGCCACAGACCCCGGCGAGCCGCCCAATAACTGGGAGTCGCTCTTCGGCCACTCGGCATGGCAGTGGGACCAGGCCACGCGTCAGTATTACTATCACCGGTTCTATGCCCAGCAGCCGGATCTGAACTGGAACAATCCCAAGGTGCATGAGGCCTTCAAAGAGATCATCGGCTTCTGGCTCAAGCGCGGCGTGGGCGGCTTCCGTTTTGACGCCATCACCGCGCTCTACGAAGATCCAACCCTGGCGGACGACGGCGTCGTCAAGGACAAGGACGGCAATCCCGTCACCAACGCCTACGGCGATCCGCAACTGGATAACGCGAAGACCGACAACCTGCCCGGCGTGCATGATGTGATCGAGGAGATGCGCGCCCACGCCGACACCTTCAGCTCGGCGGCCTTTCCCGGCACGCGCGTGCTGATCGGCGAGACCTATCTGACCAACGTCGCCGAGCTGGCCAAGATGTATGGACCGGCCGACAAGCCGGAGTTTCATCTGCCGATGGATACGCAGGTGGCCTTCATCAACAGGTTAGATGTGGCCGCCTTCCGCGCCAAACTGAACGACGTGGAGACCAAGATCGGCGATCATACACCGCTGCTGCTCTTTGACAACCACGACAATCCACGCCTGCAGGCGCGCTATGGCGATGGCGCGCATGACCTGGAGATTCAGTGCGCGCTCGCGGCGGTGCTGTTTTTGAGCCGGGGCGCGGCCCAGTTCTATTACGGCGATGAGATTGGGATGCTGACCACCCCGCCCACGCGCAAGGAAGATGTGAAAGATCCGATCGGCATTACTGGCTGGCCCAAAGAAAAGGGACGCGACGGCGAGCGCACACCCATGCAGTGGGACGCCGGCCAGAATGCCGGCTTCACGCACGGCAAGCCATGGCTGCCCGTGCCGCCCAGCGCGGCCACGCTTAATGTGGCCGCCGAGAGCCGCGATCCCAACTCGCTGCTCAACTGGTATGAGAATGTGATCCGCATCAAGAAAACGATTCCGGCCTTCGAGCACGGCCGCAATACCATGCTGGATACAAAGAACGACAAAGTCCTGAGTTGGATGCGCAAAGTGCCGGAAGGACCGCCGGTGGTGGTCAGCGTCAACTTTACCGCCCAGCCGCAAACCGTCCGCTTGAGCGTTCCGGGCTTCAACGGCAAGCTCAAGACTCTGCTCAAGACGCCGGGCGAGGCGGAGCCGGAGTCATTGCAAACCATTCAACTTGGGCCATACGGAGTCTATGTGGGTAAGGTTTTGCAGCGCTGAGAAGGTTGGCAGGCTGGGACGACAGTCAGGTTTTGAAAAGGCACGACTTTAGTCGTGCCAATAAAGCCTTAGAATCAACAGGGCTTTAGAGCTTATCGGTACATTGCAAATTTACTCTTGCTGATCTTAAAACGATTCTTATGGACTGACGGCTCCAACGCTTTTCCGCATGGTTGAGAGCTCGACGTGGACCAGGAGGTCCACGCCACAGCCGACCGGGAGGTCGGCGCTACAATTTACGGAGGCGCTACAATTTACGGATAAGTTCTTAGCCCCTGCAGGAAGGTTTTCACTCGCCAAAGCCAATGAATGGCTCCAAAGACGCGCGCCAGTGAGCCAGCTTTTCTTCCCGCGTAATCCGCGCGCAGGCCGGGCTGGTCGAGTCCAGCACGCGATGAGGAATCGCCGGCAGCCCGGCGAGCAGCGGCAACACCTTCCGCCGAAACAATCTCTCCGCCGGCTGGCCGTTGAAGCAGATCAATTCGATGCGCGCGTGACTTGCCAGGAACCGGCGGAAGTCATTCGGCTCCACGCTATCCATCAAGATCTTCGCATCGCTGCTTCCGGTGCGTTCGGCCGTCTTGCAGACGTCCCACAGCGCAATGCCGCTCTGGCGCAGCCGCGCAATCCGGCGCGCGTAATCAAGATCCGGCGCGGCGCCGATCAACTCTCCCATGATCCACCAAAAGCAATTTCTTGGATGAGCGTAGTATTCGTCCGCCTCTAGCGACTTCACGCTGGGCAGCGTGCCCAGAATCAACACCCGCGCCTCCGCCGACGCAACCGCATGAAAGCTGAGGCATTTCATCGGGGGTATCTCGCTCCGTGCCCATGGACAAAGTTCAGCAGGCGCAGCAACAGCAACAAGATTGCCAAGGCCACGGCGCAGACCACCAGCAGGCGTCCTCTGCCAGGCTTGGGCGGTGTTGTGCGACGAGAGTAGGAGGCGCGGCTCATAGGCGGGCGACCAGGAATCCGAGAGTTGGCTGAAGCAAGAAAGCGTCAGTGCTTTGCGCTATTTTCGCACATTTTTGAAAATTTTAATGACATCAGAATTTTTCGGCGCGCATTTTGCAACTAAGGTTTTTGCATGATTCGACGATAGCGTATGCATGAAGGTGTGATACGGAGGCTGGAGGAAGATCAAGCTGACTTCCGAATGATGGCACATAATTCCATAGAATGAGGAGGTCGACCATGAAGGGAAGATTGCTGATCGTTGAGGATGAACCGATTGTCGCTCTGGATCTGAAACAAGAGGTCGAGCAACTGGGCTGCGAAGTGCTGGGCGTGGCCGAAAGCGCCGATGAAGCGCTGGTGGCGGCCGGGGTTCACCGGCCGGACCTGGCGCTGATGGATGTGCGCATTGTGGGCAGCGTGGATGGCATTCAAACCGCCGGCCTGCTACGCGCGGCCTACCACATTCCCGTCATCTTCCTCACCTCCTATAGCGATGAGAGCACGATCTCGCGCGCGGCCAAGGAGATGCCCTACGGCTATTTGACCAAGCCTTTTCAGAGCGGCGAACTGAAGGCGACGCTGCAGGTGGCGCTGCACAAAGCCAAGGAAGATGAGCGGCAAAGCACGGCCCACCGCAAATTGCAGGCCACCATGGGCGGGATGCGCGAGGGCGTGCTCATGCTCTCCGCCGAAGGCCGGGTCGAGTTTATGAACCCCGCCGCTGAAGCGCTCTCCGGCTGGACGCTGGCCCGCGCCAAAGGCCGTCCGGTGGCGGATGTCCTCACCCTTACGGATGCAAACTCACGCGCCGTCCATCCGCTGGGCGAGATGAACAAGCAGCAGGAGCCAATCCCTACCGAGGAGTTTGGCTGGAACCTGACGCAGCCTGACGGCGCCAAACTGCGCGTCGATTTGAGTGTGGCGCCCCTGGCCACATCAAGCGGGCGCAAGGGCTTTGTGCTCACCCTGCGCGACGCCGCCGAGCGTATGCGTTCCCAGGCCATCGAAGAGACCCTCGACGAGGCGCACTCCTTTGATCTAGCACCCACGGCCATGGTCCAGTTGGATGCAAATGGCTGCATTGTGCGCGTCAATCAGGCATTGCAGCGCGAGTCCGGCATCCCGGCGGAGAGCCTGATCGGCCGTTCGCTCACCGGGCTCAGCATGGACCCCGACCCGCGCATTGCACGGGATCTGATGCATACGCTGCTACAAGGGGGCACATTCATGGCCACCCCGCGTCCGCGTCTGGTCAATTAACAGGTTCGTAACCTGGTCGTATCATGACCGATCGTATCATGAGCTGATCGTATCGCGGCCGTTCGTTGCGCCGTGATGCCAGGATTGGGTTGGTGCGATCACTGAGCGCCGACCTCCCGTTTGGATGCAAGCGCGGGCTTCTTGCCCGCGCTTGCTCATTGCGGTCTCCCAACTCATGCCGCCTTGGCAGGACTCATTCTTCCCATTTCAGGCTCGCTGCTCTTCACGTTCTTTGTTGGGACTAATTTTGTAATTCTTAATTAGCTTCGTCCTTCTTGCTCGCTCAGAGAGATACTGTAGTGGCTGTACCGCCTGCAAATCTGTCTTGCGGCTGGGCAACAATAACCAGGGACTTCCTCAAATGCTGAATTCTGAACCCTGGAGGCATCGATGTCAAACATCGAAGATTTGCGTCCAATGGATACCGCGATCACGGGGCGGCTGAATGAAGATGCCGAAGACGCGCCGCCGCTGACCTCCTCTGGCATTTGGCGGAGAAGCAGGGATACGCGGGATGCAATCCAAAACAGCAGGGAATCTGACCAGG
>Ga0181520_10001164_pt1 | contig 54819 bp, 38 predicted proteins | sample PEATcosm2014_Bin_29_FD_132451 | JGI IMG/M metagenome (GOLD analysis project Ga0181520, IMG submission 132451) | Peatland microbial communities from MTU Mesocosm Facility, Houghton, MI, USA - PEATcosm2014_Bin02_30_metaG | ecosystem: Environmental > Terrestrial > Soil > Wetlands > Peat | place... | reverse complement strand
GGGGCTGGCCGAGCAACTTACCGTCGGCGGCTCAAAGGCCTTTACTGTCAAGCTGGCCGTGCAATTGGCCGTCTCCCAGGGCTTGAGGCCTTCCTTGCCGGTTTTGCCTTCCTTCACGGTGCCGGACACCGTATAGCTTCCAGGCGCAAGCGAACCGGTTGCCGCCGAGTCCAGCGAAGCGGTCGCTCCGTTGCCCTTCAACCCCGGTACTCCCGTCCAGGAATAAACCGCATTCAGCTTGGGATCCAGGTTGCCGGCCGACGCGGTCACCGTCACCGGGTCGCCGGGAAAGATCGAAGCCGGGCTGGCCGAGCACGCCAGCGTCACCGGTGGAGGAGGCGCGATCGTTCCAGCGTGGAAAACAATGCCGGCGCTCAGACGCGCCATGTTGAAACTGCCCACCGCACCCTGCCCGAAATTTTCGTGCGTGTACTGGTAGTCCGCCTGGAACAGCCGAATCGCCAGATGGTGGGCGAAGAGACGTGTGTTGATGTCAAGGCCGCCACCGAGCGTGATCACCGGGCCCCACTTGTCGGCCTGATAATAGCTGCCAACTTGTTCGGCGCCGGCCAGTGCATGGACGAACGGCGTCACGTTCCCGTTCGGGAATCGGAAGATTACGCCCGCCGATCCGCCGCTGAAATCGTTGTTCGGCTGGGATGCGGTCGGGGTTGTGCGCTCCGGAAGCAGGATGTGCTCATCTCCCTCGGCCTGCAACCCCACATTCTTGTTGAAATAGCCGGTTATGCTCGCAATTGCGGCATAGTCGACAGGATTATAGGAATACCCGTTCACCGTCCCTTTGGGGGCCAGATAGCTGTAACCCAAAAAGATGTCCCACTTGGACGGGGAATCAGCGGCGGGAGCCTTAGCGGCTGGCTTGGCTGGGTCTTGCGCTGCCAGGGCAACGGGCATCAACGCCACGAATGCCAGGGCAAGAACCCGGCTAACAGATTTCAAAACACGAGATTTCATGCGTTTATCCTCCGAAAATTGCGCTGAAGTACCAGTTGAAAAAGGAGCTGTTTGTGAACATGGCTACCGGCCCTGGCTCATTCCGTCCCAAACGAGGCGTCAAACGTCAGATGCCCCGGCGCACTGCGAAACGCGCCATACGGCGACTCTCGCAGACTACATTACTGCAACCAGGCGTCTTCTTCATCCCGTTTAATATCATTGAGACAATGAATAGTTACTCGGGTAACTTGCTGCCGAGTACTAACTTCCAACCCGCCGATTACCCTGCGTTCAGTGTCTTCAACAGGCTGCGAGGTTCACGTTGGATCTTCTCTTGCAAAAGCGTAATCGCATACAAGAGTTGCTCCGGCCGTGGAGGGCATCCGGGAACATACACATCCACCGGAATCACTTGGTTCACGCCCTGAACCAGCGCATAGTTGTTGAAAACGCCACCGGAGGTAGCGCAGGCGCCCATCGAAATCACCCATTTCGGCTCGGGCATCTGATCGTAGAGCCGGCGAATGACCGGGGCCATCTTCTGGGAAACCCGGCCGGCAACGATCATCAGATCCGACTGCCTCGGGGAGGGCCGGAACACCTCGGCGCCAAAGCGCGCAATATCGAACCGCGACGCACCCATCGACATCATCTCGATGGCGCAGCAGGCCAGCCCGAAGGTCATCGGCCACACCGAACTCTTGCGCACCCAGTTCACCGCAAAGTCCAGTGAGGTTAGAAACACGCCTTCCGGTTGCTCGTAGTTATAGCTCACTTCCCTGAGCTTGGCGCGATTTTGCACGCTGCTTTCCAATGCTCCAAAAAGGTAGTGATCCCGCTCCGCAGTAGGCGACATGCCTTTAATATACCCCTACTGTGGTCAACGCCGCATGGTCACAATTGCTCTTCGCTGAAGCCTTTTCACTCCGTCCCCGAAATTCCCCTTAATGAGCGGCAGGGTCATGCGCTATCCTTCTATGTTCAGCAAAACATGTGAAAGCTCAGTCAATGTCCTCTTAGTCCTTTGACCGGTGGATGGCATTCAGCCGTTATCGCTCAGTTGTGCGCAGTCGCCAAAAGCTGATCACTGAAACCTGTTCTTCGTCCACGCCGCGTGGTCGTCTTTTACGGAGCGAAACAAAATGCGAAGTTACGGTATCCGCCTGTTCGTCCTGCTCGTCTTCCTGGGATCTCCGTCCATGGCCTTGGCCGTGGCGCCCGCCCTGGGCCCCTCGGACCCAGCCACACAGGCTCAAATCGCAGCCCTCCAACAGGCCGTCCGCGATGCCCAGTCCTCCGGTGACAACGCCTGGGTGTTGATCTCCGCGGCTCTGGTCCTGTTGATGACTGCTCCCGGTTTGGCTCTTTTCTATGGCGGTCTGGTCCGCAGGAAAAACATCCTCGGCACCATGATGCAAAGCTTTGCCATGATGGGTCTCATCACCGTCCTCTGGGCGCTGGTCGGCTACTCGCTGGCCTTCGGCGCCGGTAATGGCTTCATCGGCGGCTTGCAGCACAGCTTCCTGCGCGGCGTAGGCCTCGCGCCCAACCCTAACTACGGCGGCACCATCCCCGAGCAGACCTTCATGGTCTACCAACTCATGTTCGCCATCATCACCCCGGCACTGATTACCGGTGCCTTCGCTGAGCGCGTCAAGTTCAGCGCTATGGCCGTCTTTCTCTCTCTCTGGTCGCTGCTCATCTACTGTCCCATGGCCCACATGATCTGGGGTGTAGGTGGAATCCTGAACAGCGCCGGCGGCCGCTGGCCGGTCATGGACTTCGCCGGTGGCACCGTGGTCCACGTCACCAGTGGCGTCGCGGCGCTGGTCACCGCCATCTATCTGGGCAAGCGTGTCGGCTACCCGCAAGAGGATATGCCGCCTCATTCCATGGTGGTCAGCTTCATCGGCGCCGCGCTGCTCTGGTTTGGCTGGTTCGGCTTCAACGCCGGCAGCGCACTGAATGCCGGTCCGCTGGCCACTAGCGCCTTTGTCAATACCCAGTTCGCTGCCGCTGCGGCCGCCATCGGCTGGGTAGCTGCCGAGTGGATTCACAACGGCAAACCTACCGCCCTCGGCGCCATCTCCGGTGCTGTCGCCGGACTGGCCACCATCACCCAGGCCTCCGGTTTTGTCCAGCCCATGTCCGCGCTCGCCATCGGACTCATTGCCGGCGTCGTCTGCTCCTTCATGGTCTTCAGAGTCAAGAGATTCTTCGGCTATGACGACTCCCTCGACGCCTTTGGCGTCCACGGCGTCGGAGGAACCATGGGAGCACTGCTCACCGGTCTGTTTGCTTCCGGCGCCATCAACGCCGTCTTCGGCAAAAACGCTGCGGGCAACCCAAACCCCACCGGAGCCATCGACGGCAACTGGCACCAGGTGTTCAACCAGTCCATCGGCATGGGCATTGGCTGGGCACTCTCCGCCGTGGGAACTCTGGTGCTGCTCTTTGTGGTCGACAAGACCATGGGTCTGCGCGTCTCAGTCAACGACGAAGCCCTTGGCCTCGACCTCTCCCAGCACGGCGAGGAAGCCTACGATCTCAACTCCTGATTCAACCCGGCGGAGCTGCGCCCACGGCACGGCTCCTGCCCACCCACCCATCAAGCGAGGAATCTGCACATGCTGAAGATTGAAGCGGTCATTCAGCCCGCCAAGCTGGACGCGGTCAAAGAAGCGCTGCTCGAAGCGGGAATCGAAGGAATCACCATTCTGGAAGCTCGCGGACACGGTCGCCAGAAGGGTCACACCGAGTTCTATCGCGGACGCGAGTACACCATCGACCTTCTCCCCAAGACCAAACTCGAAATCGTCGTTCCCGATGCACTGAAAGACAAGGTCGTCCAGGCCATCCTCGGCGCCGCCCGCACCGGCCACATCGGCGACGGAAAAATCTTCATCAGCCTCATCGACGAAGCCATCCGCATCCGCAACGACGAACGCGGCGAAACCGCGATCTAGACCGGGTCCGCAATTCACGTGCTCTTTCCGGCGCAGTGACATCTTCTCAAGGAACATGTCACTGACCGGCCATGGCTTCGGACTACAGCAATTGCCGAACCGCTGCAGCCTCTTCAGAACGCGGGATTTCCCGGGTTTCAAAATCGACACCTGCGTGCCGCAAGCCTCACCCGCGCACATCTCCGCTCACAGGCTTCTCCTCTTGCGCGTTCCCGGATTCCCGTCTTTCTATAGCCCAAGATTGGTCAAAATTCCATAGGATTTTGTCGTTTTCCCTGCGTTTTGGCCGATATATTGAGAATCTTCATGGGTTCCTTATGCCAAGGGCTCTAGAATCCCTGATTGAGAATCATGTAAAAGTTGAGCCAGGTTCACATTCCAGCGGGCGCTGCGCCTGCTTCGCCTGATTGGTGTGTGCGATACCGCTGCTTCGACGGCGGTCTTGATCCGTGCTGACTCACGTCACCGGTGCATCTTTCTTCGCTTCATCCGGAATGGCGGCCGGCGTCCCGCCTCATCGCAAGGCCTTGGCCCTCTGCATCTTCGTGGGAGTAGAAACCATATGTGTCGTGGAATTAAACCGCTGCTCTTTTCCATCGTTCTGGGACTTCCGGCCTTAGCTCTCGCACAGCCGCCCTCTTCAGCGCCGGTCACGCAAGCCCAAATCGCCGCCCTCCAGCAGGCCGTCCAGAATGCTCAGACCGCCAGCGCCAACGCTCAGTCCGCTGGTGACAATGCCTGGATGCTGGTCTCCGCCGCCCTTGTCCTGCTGATGACCGGTCCCGGCCTGGCTCTCTTCTATGGCGGTTTGGTCCGCAAGAAAAACATCCTCGGCACTATGATGCAAAGCTTCGCCATGATGGGATTAGTCACCATTCTCTGGGCCGTCGTTGGCTACTCGCTGGCCTTTGGCCACGGAAATGCCTTCGTTGGCGGCTTCGAGCACGTGTTCCTGCGCGGCGTGGGTCTCACGCCCAACACGGACTACGCGCCCACCATCCCCGAGCAGACCTACATGATCTACCAGCTCATGTTCGCCATCATCACCCCGGCCCTTATCACCGGCGCCTTTGCCGAGCGCATGAAGTTTAGCGCCATGGCCGTTTTCCTCTCCCTCTGGTCTCTGCTCGTCTATAGCCCCATGGCCCACATGGTCTGGGGCGTCGGTGGCCTGCTGAACGCTTCCGGAGGCCACATTCCCAGCCTCGACTTCGCCGGAGGCACCGTGGTTCACATCACCTCTGGCGTCTCCGCACTGGTTACCTGCATCTACCTCGGCAAGCGCATCGGCTATCCCCACACCAATATGCCGCCCCACTCCATGGTGCTCAGTTTCATCGGCGCCTGCCTGCTCTGGGTCGGTTGGTTTGGCTTCAACGCCGGCAGCGCCCTGGCCGCCAGCTCACTGGCAACCAGCGCCTTCGTCAACACCCACTTCGCCGCCGCTGCCGCTGCCTTCGGTTGGACCATCGCCGAGTGGATTCACAACGGCAAACCCACCGCTCTGGGCGCCATCTCCGGTGCCGTCGCTGGACTGGTTGCCATCACCCCCGCTTCCGGCTTCGTGCAGCCCTTCGCTGCCCTGGCCATCGGTCTTATCGCCGGCGCTTTCTGCTCCTTCATGGTCTTTGAAGTCAAGAGCCGCCTAGGCTACGACGACTCTCTCGACGCCTTTGGCGTCCACGGAGCCGGAGGAACCCTCGGTGCGCTGCTCACCGGACTCTTTGCCACCGGCGCCATCAACGCCATCTACGGCAAAGACGCCTCCGGCAGGCCCATCGCTACCGGTGCCGTCGATGGCCACTGGGGTCAACTGCTCAACCAGTTCGCCGGAGTGGCCGTCGCCTGGACCATCTCCATTGTGGGTACCCTTGTGCTTCTCTTCGTTGTCGACAAGGTCATTGGACTGCGCGTCTCGCCTGAACACGAATCCGCAGGTCTCGACCTCTCGCAGCACGGCGAAGAAGGCTACGACTTCAACTCCTGATCTGCAGCCGCATCGAGTCTTTGAATTTCTTTTTCTGAAAAAGACGGGCGGGACCGGCCAACTGGCCCTCCCGCCTGTTACGCTGTCAAGCGAGGCAATTGCATATGCTCAAAATTGAAGCCGTTCTCCAGCCCTCCAAGCTGGATGCCGTCAAGGATGCCCTGCTCGAAGCAGGCATTAAGGAATGACCATTCTCGAGGCTCGCGGCCATGGCCGCCAGAAGGGGCACACGGAGTTCTATCGCGGCCGGGAATACACCGTCGATCTCCTGCCCAAAGTCAAGATCGAACTGGTTGTCACCGACGAACTCAAGGAGAAGACTATCCAGGCCATCATTGGCGCCGCCCGCACCGGCCGCATCGGCGACGGAAAGATATTCGTCAGCCGCATCGAAGAAGCCATCCGCATCCGCAACGACGAACGCGGCGAGACAGCCCTGTAGCGAACTCAAGAGAACTGGGGCCAGCCTTCCACGCAAGACCGCGGCCTCGCTTTTCAGCGCCGGGGCGAAGTGCAATTGCATCGAGCCTTGGCGGGAATATTTCTAAATACGGCCTTATCGGATATACGTGTTGCCAGGTAAGCCACCTGCTGCCTCGTTGATCGGTACGAGGCAGCAGGTGGAGCTTACTATGCAAAATGAGCTTCTCAAGACATGTTCAGGGAAAGCGTTGCGGCTGGATCAGTTGCTGGCCGTCTTTCCACTGGTTTTGTTGCCTGGCTACTGCTTTGCGATGGCAAGCTCAATCTCACTTCCCCTCGACAGCTTCAGATCGTCTTTCTTCGTCGATACAAGGACGCCTGAATTCGCACTGTCGATTTTGCTGTGAAGTTCCACGCCTGACTCGGCCCCAACTTGATCCACTTGCAGAACCGCGGCGGTCCAGAAATTCGGTTCCTGGTTGCCGGCGGGGACGTTCACTCCCTCGATGTTTTGGGTGTTCGGCGGAACGAACCCGACAATAGTTGCCTTGATCGGGATAACCTGGCCGTTCTTCAGCGCCGCTTCAGTAAAGCGCAGTGCCAGCTTCGACTTTCCACTGATCTGCGCGTCGTCAGCCACAACCGTGCCCCGAATCACAGTCCCGGAAGGCAGTTCGGGTCCGTTCTTCAGTTGGACTTTGTTGCTGAGGGTAACCTTAATCGGATGGCCTGACTCCGTTTTTTTGGCGTCGAGATTGTCTGTCAGGGCGCCTTGTGCGGGCACCATCAGGGTGGCCTGCTGCTGGGCCGCATTCGAAACCTGCGAACCGTCGTTGCTTTGTGCTGTCGTAGTCTTCGGGGAGAGGAACATCAGAGAGAGAGATGCAACTGAGAATGCTATAGCGATTTCACGTTTCATTGAAAATCTCCTTGAGAGTGAATTTACGAACGCAGTCGTGCACGGTCCGTCTAGAGGCAAGTTGCCTGTTGGTTGGGACGCACGCTCGCGGTTCTGAGTTTCTTCATTGCCCGGACGGTGTTCGTCCAGGCTCGCATCCTGCGCGTTTCATTCAGATCCTCTGAGCGCTTGCGCCGGCCTTCATGCTTCGGATCGAATATGCGAATATGCGCAAAAACAAGCATGAATTCACGGTCTCCATGGCGTTCGGAACGGCGTCGCGATCAGCTGGAATTTCCATTTCGCTGCTCCAAACAGAAATGGGACGGCCGCATCTTCAGGTATCGCTTTGTGATACCCGAACGCCACGGCCTCAAGGACGAGTTCCTGGAAACCGGGATCGCCGCCATCGCCTGGCCGGTTCTTGCCTCAGCCGGAGCGAAAAATTCACCATCCGCTCAAACATCGCTTATTCTGTTAAAACATCCATCTTGCTTCGGCGAGCCACACGAAATCACTCATGAATCCAGTCGCTTTCGCGGTTGACGATCTTCGGGAGCAGTATATGCGGGAGATGGCGCTTGTCCGCCAGACCTGCGAACGTACCGGAGACGGCACAGCCGCCATCCGCCGCCGTTCCGCTGTCGTCGACCGTATCCTCATTGAAATGTGGCGCCGCGCCTTCGCCCGCCAGCCCTCCCAGAACATTTCTCTGCTTGCTCTCGGAGGCTACGGCCGCAAAGATCTCTTCCCCTATTCCGATATAGACGTCCTCTTCGCATTTGCCGATGACAAGGTCGAGGCGCAATCCAAGGACGCCGTCCGCGCCATTATCCAGGGCATGTGGGATATCGGCCTGCGCGCCAGCCCCAGCTCCCGAACCTTCAAGGAAGCCGGCCGCTTCGACCCCGATAACCTCGAATTCACCCTGGCTACTCTCGACCGCCGCTTCCTCGCCGGCCAGTTTCCTCTCTACCAGCAGCTCCACCAGGTCGTCTTCCCCGGCCTCGTGTTGAGCGAGTGGAATACCATCACACAGAAGCTGGGCGAGATCGCCCGCGCACGTCACGCCAAATTCGGCAATACCATCTTTCACCTCGAGCCCAATCTCAAGGAGTGTCCCGGCGGCCTGCGCGATTACCATCTCGCCGTCTGGTTCGCCCTGCTCTTCCACCTCAAGGAGACCAAAGAGTGGCCCCGCCAGCGCGGCGGCGTCTTCCAGAGCGCCCGCGGCGACGCCGAGGCCGCCTTTGACTTCCTTGCCGCCGCTCGCTGTTTCCTTCACTTCCGCCACGGACGCGACGACAATACCCTCGACTGGCAGTCCCAGGATGAAGCCGCCGCCCACTCCATAGGCCTTGAAACACGCGGCACTGCCGACCCGTCTTACTGGATGCGGACCTACTATCGCCACGCCCGCATCATTTACCGCCGCGCCGTCCTGCTCATGGAGCACGTGCCCGCGCCGGTCAGCTTCTATCGTCAGTTCCGCCGCCGCCGCACTCCCATCGCTGGTACTGACTTCCTCCTCGACCAGGGCCGCATCGACATTGTCCCTGGCGCCCAGTTCAGTGATACCTCCGCCATCCTGCGCATCTTCTCCCTCATGGCCACCCACGGCTACACCCTCTCGCAAGCTGCCGAAGACCGCATTACCGACGCTCTGCCTGCGCTTGCCATCCATATTCCCGAGGGTCCGTATCTCTGGAATGCCCTCCGCGAAGTCCTGCTCGGACCCCACGCGGCACATGCGCTCAGGACCATGCACGCCCTCGGCGTGCTGGAAATGCTCATCCCCGAGTTCCACGGCATCGATGCCCTGGTCATCCGCGACAGTTATCACCGCTACACTGTCGACGAGCACACCTTCCTCACCATCGACAATGTTCACGGCCTTCGCCAGCCCACCCAGGACTACGAACAGCGCCTGGCCCAGTTGCTCCCTGAAATCGATCGCCTCGACCTCTTCCTCCTCGCCCTCCTGCTCCACGACACCGGCAAGGGGCGTCGCACCGGCGAACATACCGCCCAGAGTGTTGAACTCGCCGACGCCTTTCTCGCCCGTCTCGACTTCGACGCCGAGGAGCGCGAGTCCATCCTCAAGCTCATCCGTCTTCACCTGGAAATGTCCAGCGCTATGCGCCGGGACATCTTCGACCTCGAAAACGTCCGCGGCTTTGCTGACAAAATCGGCAATCCCATGCTCCTCAAGATGCTCACTATCATGACCTTCGCTGATATCAAGGCTGTGAATCCCGACGCCCTCACTCCCTGGAAGGCCGAAAACCTCTGGCAGTTCTACATGGCCACCGCCAACTTCATGGACCGCTCGGTCGACGAGGTCCGCTATCGCGCCGCCATCGACCCCACCCTGCTCAACCGCCTCCGCGCCATGGTTCCCCCGGAAAAGTACGAGGCTTTGGGACAATTCCTTGAAGGCCTCCCGCAGCGCTACCTGCAAACCCGCCTCCCCGAGCAGATCCGCAATCACTTCCTCATGGCCCTCAATCTCGACCAGGACAACGTCCAGCTCGACCTGCGTCCCAACCGCCAGCTCTTCGACCTCACCGTCATCACCCGTGACCGCACCCGCCTCTTTGCCGACGTGGCCGGCGCCCTTGCCGCCTGGGGCATGAACATCGTCAAGGCCGGCGCCTTTTCCAATGAGGCTGGCGTCATCGTCGATAGCTTCCACTTCACCGACGTATTTCACACTCTCGAGCTGAACCCCAGTGAAAAGGATCGCTTCCTCGCCAATCTTCACGACGTTGTGGCGCAGAATGTCTCCATCGAGCAGTTGCTCGAGGCCCGCAGTCACATGAGCCAGCCCGGCAACCTCAAGGTTGAGGTAGCCACCCGCCTCGAGTTCGACTCAGAGTCTTCCACCCACGCCACCCTGCTTCAGGTGGTCGCCCAGGACGTCCCGGGCCTCCTTCGCCAGATCGCCCTCACCCTCAGCGCCCATCAGTGCAACATCCGTGTGGCCCTCATTGACACCGAAGGAGAAACCGCCATCGACGTCTTCTACCTCACCAGCTTCGATGCCAAGCTCTCCCAGGAGGCGCAGCAATCCCTCGCCAAAGACCTCACCGCCGCCCTTGACGCCATCCGCGCCCCCTCCGCCAACTAGCCCCGCCTGCATACCCCATACTTGACTCCGCCCACTCCGCGGTTCGACCATGGTCGTTCGGCCCACAGGCGAGCACGCCGCTCCCTGTAAGACCCAACCACTCGGAGGACCCAGGCCATGGCATTGAAGAACAATCGCAGGGATTTTCTAAAGGCAGGCAGCGCCGCCCTCGCGGCAACCGCCGTCTCCCTGAACCCATCCTGGAACGCTTCAAGCTACGCCGCCATCCTCGGAGCCAACGACCGCGTCCGCGTAGGCGTAGTCGGCTGCGGCGACCGCATGAAGGACGCCCTCATTCCCGCCTTCCAGCAGCACGCCAAAGAGCTCAACTTCCAGCTCGTTGCCGTCTCCGACCTCTGGAATCGCCGTCGCGAAGAAGGCGCCGCTTACATCCAGAAACTCTCCGGCAACGCCATCGTCCAAGTCCGCAACAACGACGAACTCTACGCCCGCAACGACGTCGATGCCGTTCTCATCGCAACTGCTGATTTCCAGCACGCACTTCACGGTGTCGAAGCGGTCAACGCCGGCCGTGATGCCTACGTCGAAAAGCCCACGGCCCACACCATGGCCGATGCGCGCCTTTTCCTCGCCGCGGTCAAGAAGACCGGTAAAATCGTACAGATCGGCACCCAGCGCCGCTCCACGCCCAGCTACCAGAAAGCCGCTGACTACATCAAGTCCGGCGCATTCGGCGACATTGTCATGGTCGAAATGACCTGGAACGTCAACCAGCCCGGACGGTGGCGTCGCCCTGACGTTGTTCCGCTCTTGAAAGAAGCGGACACTGATTGGAAACGCTATCTCCTCAACTGCCCCTACGAGCCCTTCAGCGCACGCAAATATCTTGAATTCCGCCTCTTCTGGCCCTACTCCTCGGGCATTCCCGACCAATGGCTCGTTCACCAGATCGATACCGTCCATTGGTTCACCGGCCTGCCCCATCCCCGCAGCGTCGTGGCCAATAGCGGCATTTATCTCTGGAAAGACGGCCGCCAGAACTGGGACACCATGACCGCCGTCTTCGATTACGGCCCCCTCGACGACCTCACCAAGGGCTTTCAGGTCCAATACACGTCGCGCTTCACCAACTCTGCCGGCGGCACAAAGGAGCTTTACTACTCCAACCGCGGCATGATCGACATGGATAAGCAGCGTGTCACTCCCGAAGGGGGCCTGCAGGCCCGCGAAGCCGCCGCCATGGGACTAAAGCCCAACCTGCTGTCCAGCTTTTCGCTCGTTGACCACGCCGAGGCTGCTTCCACTGGGGCTGACACCGGCGGCGATCCCATGACTTCAGCCAACATGCGTAACTGGATGGAGTGCGTTCGTTCTCGCAAAACCCCCAACGCCCCTATCGAAGCTGGTTACAGCCACTCCATCGCGCTCTGCATGAACGTCGCCGCTATCCAGACCGGCCAGAAAGTCACCTTCGATGACAAAACTCAGCAAGTTATTGCCGGAGGGAAAATCTTTGCCTAAGTTCGTTGCGTTGAGCCTTCTTGCCGCATCCCTCGGGCTGGGCGCGTGTGCCTTTGCCGCCGCTCAAGCCAAAGGCATTCAAGTCGTTCCTGACGAAGCCAACCGCCGTGTAGACATCACCATCGACGGCAAACCCTTCACCTCCTACATCTGGCCCACCACCCTCAAGAAGCCCGTCCTCTACCCCCTCATCGACGCCGACGGCGTGACGGTAACCCGTGGTTATCCGCTTTCGCCACGCCCCGGCGAGCGTGTTGACCATCCCCACCATGCGGGCCTCTGGTTCAACTACGGCGATGTCAATGGTTTTGATTTCTGGAATAATTCCGATGCCATCAAGCCCGAAAACCGCTCCAAAATGGGCTCCATCCTGCAAACCAGAATCGTCACCACCAAAAGTGGCGTCAATCGCGGCGAGTTAGTCGTCGAATCCGTCTGGGTTACCGGAGAAAACAAAAAAATCATCGAGCAGACCACGCGCTATATCTTCGCCCGCCGTGCTCAAGCCAGAGTTATCGATCAATTGGTAACTCTGAAAGCTCTTGACCGCGCTGTCTTCCACGACGACAAGGAAGGTCTGCTGGGCCTCCGCGTCGCGCGCTGGCTCGAATCGCCCGAAGAGAAAGGCGGCGTCTTCATGGATGCCAGCGGTAACCCCACTCAGGTTGCTGCGGCCCCGACGGACGCTGGTTCAAACCCTGCTACAGGCGAATATCTCACCAGCGAAGGCGTAGCCGGCGGTGCAGCCTGGGGAACCCGCGGTCGCTGGTGCGCTCTCACCGGCCACACCGGCAGCTATCTGGTCGACATCGCCATAATCGACCATCCCGCCAACCCCGGCTATTCCACTTACTGGCATGCCCGCGGCTATGGCCTCTTCGCCGCGAATCCCCTCGGCCGCAGCATCTTCGATCCCAAGCAGCCGCCCTTCAACTTTACCCTTGAGAAAGATCAATCCGCGACCTTCCGTTACCGGATCGTCCTCAACTCCCACGCCGCCAATCCCGAGGAGCTCAACAAGGAAGCCGACGCCTTCGCCGCCGAATACAAGTAACCGCGCGGCGCGTTCCCTTCCAACCGTCATCCTTGGAACCTGCGGGTCAAACCCATTGCTCCCGCTCCTCAAGAGTCATGAGGTCGATTCCCAGTTGCTGGCACTTCTTGTAGAGGTGGATCCATTCCAGCCCCGGAGCCTTGGCGTCTATGCAACAGCATGTTCCAACGCGGCGGTGCGGGTCACTGAGATCACGCTGATGTCGTCTTCCTGGCCAAAGTTTTGCGCGGCGCTGGCCACCTCGGCAGCGGTCCTTGCCCTGCGCACCAGGTCATGAACCCGCTCGAAGCCGAACAAATGCCCCTTGGCATCCATGGCCTCTACAATTCCATCCGAAACCATCACCAGCCGGTCGCCTTCCGCCAGTTTGAAGCGCATCACCGATAGATCCACATCAAGCTTCATCCCCAGCGGCAACGCACCTTCAATCGCCAGCGGCTCCCCGTTCAAATAAGGAGGAATGTGGCCCGCATTGGCCAACGTCACCTCGCCGTTCGCGCCAATGCGCAGCGCGAGACCAGTGGCTTGTGCATTGCCCCGTCCCACCAGCCGATGATTCAGCGCCCTCAGCACAACCGCCGGGTCGGCACTCCATTCCACCGTACTCCGGATCGCCCCCACCAGAAATGCCACCAGCATGCCTGCCTTCAGGCCTTTTCCGGTCACGTCCCCTGCGACAATCAGCAGACTGCCGTCGATGGGGCGGGGAATGATCTGAAAAAAGTCGCCGCCGACCGCCCGGGAGGGCCGGTACTCGCTCTCGATCACCAGTCCCGGCAGCACCGTCCGCGCTTCGGGAAGAATCACCTGCTGCACCTCTTGTGCCTGCTTCAACTCCAGCGCCATCAGATATTGCTCTTGCCCGGACTTGAGCAGGCGCATATTGATGTCCTGCGCCATCAGCCGCTGCTCGCGCAACGACAGCAGCAACCGCCGCAGCAATAGCAGACCCAGCAGTGCAGCCATCAGCAGGTTGGAGATCTCGGCAACTGAGAGTTCCAGGCCAAAGGGAAACCCGTTGATCTGGATATGCAGGACGGAATGTTCCCGCTGAAACTGCCCCAGTCCCCGAAGCACCACTGTGGGCAACACCAGCCAGCCTTCCAGCGCCTTCTTGTGAATGCCCAGCACAACCACCCACACCAGCAACGTGAAGAAAAGCACCTGCAAAACCAGCGAGACCGGAAGGAACGCGATGGCAACCCCATGCGGGATAAATGTGAAGAGCAGCTCTCCGGCAATCACGTTTGACACAATCAGCAGCACGGCCAACATGCCAACGGCACGTGGCAGCCACGACGGCCGATGCAGCCGGAACCAGACCCACCACACCATCACCCATCCGGCGCAGATAAATGGAATAAGAAGGTTGTCTCGCACCAGGGTAGGGACCTGGATGCTCAGGTACGTGGTCCAGGAGGTGACAGCCGACAGTGCGTAATCGGTCGCTGCAAGCATCAGGACAAATCCCATCCACACATAAACCCGGTCTGTGTCGTCAAACAGCGTCAGACTGAAGGCCATCACCGCCAGCAAAGCATAAATGAGCGCCTCGAAAGCCAAAGGCGCATAGGCGCGGATCAGTTGCTGCCAGCGAATCTGGTAGCTGGCCGCCACCTCTGCTGCGTCTCCCAGGAAGGGCGCATTGCGCAAGCCCCCTGCATCGGGTTGCTGCACCAGGGTGTTCGGTCCCATCCATACCCTGAAGGCCAGCAGAAGGTCTGGAGAGTCTTGCTCGCCGCTCGCCGTTTGCGGCAGCGGGAACATCATGGGCTGGTCGTAGTAAGTGGCAGGTGGACTGCTCGTGAAATCGCCGAAGCTGCCCACCAGCTTTCCGTTATTGAAGACCTGGTAGGCGTCGTCCACATCGGGAGGTCCGGCCAGAGCCAACTGTCCTCCGGGCTGCCCCTTCAAATGCACCCGGATGCGGTACCACGCGTACCCTGAATACTTGGCATGGCCTTTCGCCGTCCAACCCGGAACGAGTCCTGTCGATTCGCTCCACGGGTCGAACGCCAGGTTCTTCGGCGTCAGGTCCACCGCCTCCCATTTCGAGTCGTCGAAGCCCGGCTCAGCCCATAGTGGCGCATGGGTCACCGGATCCACAGGCGAGTCGCCGGTTTGGAATCTCCACGGCCCGAACAGCGGGGCGGTCGCCTGCCCCAGCTGAAACATCGCCGCACCGTCTTCTTGCCGGTTTGCGGCCTGGGCATGAGCCCAGCCACAACACGCCAGCCAGAAAAGCAGCAGAATTCTGAAATCTGAGCGTCGCACCAAGGCAGGGACCTCTTCTTTCAGTGGGGGAAGCCACTGATCGCACTATACCTATTCACCTGCCCCAGCGGGAATCTTCTTTTTTGGGGATTTCCCGAAGATCCGGTTGGGCGTTGTCATAAGAGGTGGACAGCTGTGGCAGAGGACATTCATGCCGCGTTCTTCTGTCCGTGCAGGTCATTTGACCCTCCCCATGCCCAACAGTCGTTCCCCAAGCAGGATGCTTTTCCAGCAGCTCCTCTTGATCCACGACTAACTTAGTCGTATATTAAATAAGGACTGAATCAGTCGGATATTGGCCTCTGCATTCCTCAAGGCTTGCGCAGCGAAGGGTTTCCGGTCGGTTTCGCAGTCCGAATCGACTTTTTTCCTTGACTTGGAGTACTTTGTTGAAGCACTTCTATCGTGCCATTTTCATTTTCTTTGTTCTCACGGGCTTTATTCCCGCTCTTTTCGCGGCTTCCGCCTTCTCCATCGCCGGCGTCGTTCACGACCCCGGTGGCGGCCGAATTCCCCATGCCCATGTAACCATTCGCCCTGCCGCCTCCCAGCCCGTCATCGAGACCGTCACCGGCGATCTGGGCGACTTCCATGTGCAGATACCCGGACCCGGCAGCTACCAGGTAGAGATCGCAGCAGGCGGCTTCGCGCCCCTTGCCGTCACGGTTCAGCTCGATGATTCCCAGGCCGCTGCCAGTCTCGACCTTGCCCTTCAAGTCGCAGTCGACACCCAAACCGTCGAAGTCACCGCCGACATGCTCTCCGCTGAAACCACCAGCACCCAACTCGGCGAAACGCTGGACACAAAAAAGATTGAAAACGTGCCCCTGAACGGCCGCAGCTTTACCGACCTCATGGCCGTACAGCCGGGCATCGTCCCCATGAACACCGCGCAGCCCGGAGCCGTCATTATGACCGGTGTAGCTTCCACGCCCCCATCTGGCGACGCCAACCCCGGCAATCTCTCCATCAGCGGCCAGCGAGAGGCCTCGAACGGCTTCCGCGTCAATGGCAGCGATGTCGAGGAGGACGTCAACATGGGCACCTCGATCGTGCCCAATCTGGACTCCATCGACAGTTTCCGCGTCCTCACCAGCAATTTTGACGCCGAGTACGGCAACTCCAGCGGCGGCCAGGTCCTGGTCACCACCAAATCCGGAACCGCGCAATGGCACGGCTCCGCATTCGAGTTTCTTCGCAACACCGCTCTCGACGCCCGCAACTACTTCTCCCAGAACCGCGCCGCCTATCGCCAGAACCAGTTCGGTGGCGCCATCGGTGGCGCACCCTTTCACAAGAGCGTTACCGTCTTTGCCGACTATCAGGGCACACGCCTCACCGAGGGCATTGACACCGGCGACATCGCTGTCCCATCCACCGCCGAACGCAGCGGAGATTTCAGCCAGAGCCCGCTCACGGGCAGCGTTAATGGAACCGCATGGGCCGCGCAGCTCTCTACGCTGTTGGGCCAGACGGTCTCCGCTGGAGAGCCCTACTCGCAGGTCTTTCCCACCGGCCAAATTCCCCAATCCGCCTGGACCGCCCCCTCCAAGTACCTGCTGGCTTCCATCCCCATTCCCAACGCTGGACCAGCCCTTTTTGAAACCTCCGCCCAGGCTCAGACCCTAAGCGACAATAAGGGCGCCCTGCGCACAGACTGGACCCATGGCAAAAGCGCCTTCACCGCCTACTACTTTCTTGACGGCTACTCGCTTGATAATCCCTACCCCACCGGCACTGGTGGCGCCAGCGTTCCCGGCTTTAGTGCCACCTCCAACGGCTCGGCACAACTGGCCAGCCTGGGCCACTCCCTCACCTTCGGTGACGCTGCCCTCAACGAGTTCCACCTCAGCTACATGCGCAACGCCAACGCCGTCGGCCAGCCCAAGGGCGGGGTCGGCCCATCGCTTGCCTCCCAGGGGTTCACGGGAATCGTTCCGCTCAAGCCTTCCACCGAAGGTATTGAAAACATCGCCTTCAACGACTTCACCATGGGTGTAGATACCACGGCCCTGGTGCAGGCTGAAAACATCTATGAAGTCAGTGACGCCTTCTCCCGCATCCTCGGCAAACATGGCCTCAAGGCTGGAGCCGAAATGCACTCCAACCAGATCAATACCCACCCCGATGTGGTCTTCAACGGCAGCTTCGCCTTCAACGGTTCCGAAACCGGCCTGGACTTCGCCGACTTCCTGCTCGGCGTGCCCTCCAGCTATACCCAGGGGCAGGCCAACAGCTTCTACAACCGCAATCTCTACCTGTCCTCGTTTGCCCAGGACAGTTGGAAGCTTTCCAGCGAGCTCACTGTCAACTACGGAGTCCGCTGGGACCGCATCCGCCCTTGGCAGGAGAAGTACAACCAGCTTCAAACCCTTGTCTTGGGTGAGCAGTCTCAGGTGTTTCCGGGCGCTCCGCAAGGCCTGGTCTTCCCCGGCGACCCCGGCGTTCCCCGTTCCCTCGCGCCAGCGCGCAACAACTTCGCTCCCCGCGCTGGAGTAGCATGGTCGCCATTCTTCATCACCCCCTGGCTTCGCGCCCTCACCGGCCAACCCGGTCAAACCAGCATTCGCCTCGGCTACGGCATCTTCTATACCGCCTACGAAGGCCTCTCGGCCGGCATCATGAGCGCCAATCCGCCCTACGGCTATACCTACACTTCGGCCGCTCCTCCGCTCTTTGTCTCACCCTTCACCGTGGCCGCCACCGGCGCCGATGCCGCCCAGCGCTTCCCCCTCCAACACGTCGCCTATGGAGCCAGCCGCGCCAACCCCAACGCCAGCGTCGACTGGACGCAGTTTGAGCCCTTGGTGGGCATTCCAGCCGTCGATCCCCGAGACGTCACTCCCTACGCCCAGCACTGGATGGCCAGTATCGAGCGTCAGTTCGCCAGCTCAGCCCTCGCCTCCGTCAGTTACGTCGGCACATCCTCTCACCATCTGCTCGTGCTCGAGGAAGCTAACCCTGCCAACCCCGCTCTCTGCCTCTCGCTGGGCGCTCAGCTCTGTGGACCCTTCAATGAGCAGGCCGCCCGCACCCAGTTCGGCCCCGCCTTCGGCAGTGTCGAGCTCCAGCGCACCATCGCCAACGCCAACTACAACGCCCTCGAAGCCTACATCAAAACCACCACCCATGGCCTCGACCTGCTCGCCAGCTATACCTTTTCCAAGTCCATCGATCAATCCACCGGCTTGCCCGAACCCGTCAATCCCGTCAACCCCTCGCTCAGCCGAGGCCTCTCCTCCTTCGATCTGCGCCAGAACCTCGTCACCAGCTTTCATTACGCTCTCCCCGGCCTCAAGCCTGCCAACCGTTTCAACTGGATCGCCTCCGGCTGGGCCCTCGCCGGCATCGCCCGATTCACCTCGGGATTACCGGTGACCCTGCTCAACAACAACGACACCTCGCTGCTCGGCACCATCCCCAACGGCATCAACAACAATGGCGTCGACACCCCCACCTGGTCCGGACAGTCGCTCTCTCTCCACACCAATCCCCGCCACGGCGCAGCCGTATTTGACGCTTCCCAGCTCACCCTCCCCGCTCCCGGAACCATGGGCAGCGCTCGCCGCCGCTTCTTCTCCGGACCCGGTCTCGAAAACCTCGACGCCATCCTCTCCAAAACCGCCCAACTTCGCGACGGTCACACCCTCGAATTCCGCGCCGAAGCCTTCAATCTCTTCAATCACGCCCAGTTTTTCGGACCCGCCAGCGTTGAAGGCAACATCGCCTCCGCCACCTTCGGACAGGCCGTCAGCGCTATGCCTCCGCGCCTCGCACAACTGGCCCTCCGCTACCGCTTCTGACCGTTCTGCGAGCAAGAATCCAGCATCCTGAAGGGCCTCCTTTTGCGCGCTGTTCCACCCAAAAGCGCAGAGTACCGGCAAAACCCGGCCTCCTGAACCTTCCCGTGATGTCCACTCGCTGCCCCCTTGCGTTTGCGACTACACTAGATGCGTTATGGCCACTGACTTCCTCACCACGCAGATTCAACCGCGCTCGCCCCAGGGCGGCTTTGTGAATGAGCCCTTCACCGCTTTCAAGGTTCCCGAAAACGCTCGCAAAATGAAGGACGCATTGGAATTGGTCCTGAGCCAGCTCGGCCGCGAATACGATCTCGTCATCGGCGGGCAGCGCTTCAAGACTCAAGGCAAAATCCGTTCCATCAACCCTGCCCGTCCCGCCCAGATCGTTGGCGTCCACCAGAAAGCAGGCGCCGAACACGCCGACCAAGCCATGGCCGCGGCTCTCCACGCCTTCGAGTCCTGGAGCAGAACCTCAACAAACGAAAGAGTGTCTCTCCTCCTCAATGCCGCCGACATCATCCGCGCCCGCAAGTTTGAATTCTGTGCCTGGCTCACCTATGAAGTTGGCAAAAACTGGGCTGAAGCCGACGCCGACGTGGGCGAAACGATTGATTTCCTTGAGTATTACGCCCGCGAAGCCCTCCGCCTTGCCGACGCCGCCCCAACCATTCAATACCCCGGCGAGCGCGACGAACTCCTCTATATCCCCTTAGGCGTAGGCGCGGTCATTTCCCCCTGGAACTTTCCCTTTGCCATCATGGCCGGCATGACATCTGCCTCCATCGTCACCGGCAACACCGTCGTTCTCAAACCCTCCAGCGACGCCCCTACCATCGCCGCCAAATTCGTTGAAGTTCTTGAAGAAGCTGGACTTCCCCCTGGCGTCGTCAACTTCTGTCCCGGCTCCGGCGCCACCTTTGGCAATGCCATAGTCGAGCATCCCAAGACCCGCTTCATTGCCTTCACCGGCTCAAAAGCCGTTGGCCTTGACATTCATGAGCGTGCCGCCAAAGCCCGTCCCGGCCAGATCTGGATCAAACGCACCATCCTGGAAATGGGTGGGAAAGACTCCATCCTCATCTGTGCCGATGCCGATCTGGATGCCGCCGTCGAAGGTGTAGTCGCCTCCGCCTTCGGATTCAGCGGACAAAAGTGCTCCGCCTGCTCCCGCGTCATCGTCGAAGCCCCGATGTATCAGGTATTTACTGAGCGACTTCGCGAGCGCGTAGCGCAGCTCACCGTCGGCGATCCCGTGGCTAATCACAATCTCGGCCCGGTCATCAACAAGGCCGCTCTCGATTCCATGCTGGCGTACATTGAAACCGGCAAGCAGGAAGGCCGCCTGATCACCGGCGGTCACGTCGCTGAAAATCCGGATGGTGGCTATTTCCTCGAGCCAACGGTCTTCGGCGAAGTTGCGCCGGACGCAGTCCTCGCCCAGGAAGAGATATTCGGCCCCGTTCTGGCACTGATCAAAGTGGAAAGCTTCGAGGAGGGTCTGGCCGTAGCCAACAACACTGAATACGGCCTGACCGGCTCTCTCTATACCGCTGATCGGGAACAGCTTAACCACGCAAGGCGCGAATATCGCGTGGGCAACCTCTACTTCAATCGCAAGTGTACGGGAGCAATGGTAGGAGCCCATCCCTTTGGAGGGTTCAATATGAGCGGAACTGACTCCAAAGCCGGCGGACCGGATTATCTGCTTCTCTTTACCCAGGCCAAGAGCGTGGCGGAAAAGCTCTAATCCGCCACGCCTTACGCCACGGCCGTGGGAACGGCTTGTTCCTCGGCTTCCAGCTTGCTGCCCACTTCAGCCGCCGCCTGCGCCAGCACGCGGTGGTGAATGGTGAACAGCGCCAGCTCTAATCGGTCGCTGACCCCGGTCTTGTCATAGATTGACCGCAGGTAGTTCTTGATCACCTGCTCGGTCGTCTTGAGCCGGACCGCGATCTCCCGATTCTTGCAGCCCTGCACAATCAGGGCCACAATGCGCATCTCCTTGGGGGTAAGCCGGTCGCGGACCCGCATCCCCACCATATCCTCTTCCGGCGAGCTGGTTTGCATCACCTGAGGGGGCAGCCACGTGTCACCGGCGGCGACTCGGTGCACACACTCCACCAGTGCGGGCCCGGTAACGCTCCGAAAGACGACTCCTTTGAAGCCCTGTTGCAGGTACGTACTCGCAGCCTCGTTGTTCTCTGCAATCACAATGCCCCGGCTGCCCGCAGACTCAAGCAGAAGGCGCAGCCTTGTCAGATCGGGCCGCAGAGAAGCCGCAAACAGCACGATGGAGCCGGGGAAAGTCGTCACGGCATGGTGCATGCGGTCCAGATCCGTGCATTGAGCAATGATGCGCAGATCTTCGTCCATAGCCAGCACCTTGGCGGTGCCTGCTCGAAAAATCGCTTGCGAATCAGCCAGGATGATCTTATTCATAATGTGCGCCTCATCTGCCTCGTAACCCCGATCGGACTGTTTGCAGGCTGCTCAATCCTCATCTCCAGCAGAATCTGAAACGGAGGCCTAAGCTCAGGCATCATTTTCGGTCCCTTGCGGCACTATCGGCAGGTCAGCGCAAAATCTCGGAATTGTCCGCATTTGCGACAGCGCACCAAAGCCGGCATTCCGTTCGTAACCGGATCAAAATGGAAAACCATATTACTCAGGTCATTTTCCTACAGATTAGATTACAGTTTGTTTCCCCGAACGGTCACGAGAATTCGTGGACGCAAGAATAGAACGTGTTAACCATCATGGGACAGGGAGGCTCTACACTCAAAAATATGGCGAGGCCGATTCTACTGGCGATTGACGACGACGTAAACGTTTTGGAAGCGGTGGTGCAAGATCTGCGACGGCACTATGGCGCCAAGTACAGGGTCATGCGCGCGGCCAGCGGACAGGCTGCGCTGGATACACTGGCTCAACTGAAGACGCGTCAGGAGCCTGTGGCGTTACTGCTGAGCGATCAGCGTATGCCGGGTATCACCGGCGTGGAGTTTCTTGAGCGGGCGCGCGAGCTGTATCCCGAGGCTCGCCGGGTGCTGCTCACAGCCTACACTGACACGGAAGCGGCCATCCGGGCCATCAACACGGCCCGCATCCACTACTACCTGAGCAAGCCCTGGGACCCTCCCGAGGAGAAGCTCTATCCGGTATTGACTGACCTCTTGGAAGACTGGCAGGCCGGCTACCAGCCGCCGTTTGAAGGGCTGCGGGTGATCGGTCATCGCTGGTCGCTCAAGGATCACAAGGTGCGCAGCTTCCTCTCCAGTAACCATGTGCCCTACCGCTGGCTCGACATTGCCGGCAACGAAAGCGCTCTGAAATTGCTCCAGGAACGGCAGCTCGATCCAGACCGGTTGCCGGTTGTCCTGTTTGCCGATGGCAGCTCCCTTGTGGACCCGGAACCGGATGCGCTTGCGGCAAGGGTGGGCCTCAGCACGCAAGCGGCCCAGGACTTCTATGACATGGTGGTGGTGGGTGCGGGCCCGGCAGGGCTGGCTGCCGCCGTCTATGGCGCCAGCGAGGGGCTCCGCACGCTGGTGATCGAACCCGAGGCGCCGGGCGGGCAGGCAGGGTCCAGTTCGAGAATTGAGAACTATCTCGGATTTCCCTCCGGCATCACCGGCGCGGATCTCGGCCGTCGTGCCCACATCCAGGCATCGCGGTTTGGCGCTGAGTTTCTCACCCAGCGCGCAACCGGTCTTCGCGTCGATGGCCAATACCGGTTTGTGCAACTGGCCGATGGCCGCGAGGTATCCAGCCATGTGGTGCTGCTGGCGCCCGGAGTGCAGTATCGCAAGCTCGATATTCCCGGCGCGGGGCGGCTTACCGGTCGCGGCATCTATTACGGGGCCGCGCTGGTTGAAGCTGTGGCCTGCAAGGACGAAGAGGTCTTTATGGTGGGCGGTGCCAACTCCGCCGGACAGGCGGCGCTCCACTTTGCCAAGTTCGCCTGCAAGGTCACCATGCTGCTGCGTGGCGAGGGATTGTCGGCCACCATGTCGAAATACTTGATCGATGAGATCGAACGCACATCCAATATTGTGTTGGAGCCAAAGACGCAGGTGCTTGAAGCAATCGGTGAAGAACGTCTCGAGGCGCTGAGGCTCGTTGGCCCGCTGGGCGAATCTGTCGTGCCGGCTTCCTCGCTCTTCGTGTTCATCGGCGCACTGCCGGGCACGGATTGGCTGCCGCCATGCATCCTGCGGGATGAGAAGGGCTTCCTGTTGGCCGGACCAGATCTGAGCATTGACGGCAAGCTGCGCGAGGGATGGCGCGAACCGCGTGAGCCCTTTTTGCTTGAGTCCAGTGTTCCGGGAGTTTTTGTGGCCGGCGATGTGCGCCACGGCTCTGTAAAGCGTGTGGCTTCGGCGGTGGGCGAGGGTTCCATCGCCGTGCAGTTTGCGCATCAGTATTTGGCGGGCTTCTAAAGGAAGGCGAGAAACAGGGATGAGCCAGTGCGAACAACCGATCGAGATCGAATCGATCCCCTTGCGGGAGGTTGCCGAAGCATTGGGTCGGACCCGCCCCTTCGCCGGAACCAACCCGGAGACCTTCCTTGCCGCGCTGCGCGGTGTGGACCGCGTCGACCGTGTCAGGGCCAGGGCGGGAGCTGTGCTGGCCGAACCGGAACAACCTCTTCATTCTTACTGGCTGGTGCTCGAAGGCGTGATTCGCGCCGAAAGGCCGGAGCCGGACGGCTCGCGGACCCTGGCGGGCATTGCCAATGCCGGCGAAGGTTTCGGCGAGGCGCCTTTGCTGACCGGCAAGAACCACTCGCCATTTCTCATTCTGGCGCAGCAGGATTCGCTGCTCATACGCTTCACTGAAGAGGCCTTTTGGGCGTTGCTCGCCTGTTGCCCAGAGGCGCGCAAGGTGGTGCTGGCCGACATGGCAAAGCGGCTCCAGGCCTACCAGGTTGAGGCGCTTCATCGCGAAAAACTGATTTCGCTCGGTACCCTCGCCGCCGGCCTCATGCACGAACTGCACAACCCCGGCTCGGCCGCCAAGCGCGCCGCCTCGCAACTGCGAGAAAACCTGCTGCGCTTGCAGGAACTCAGTCTGCGCTCCAGCGGCAATCCCAAAACCTCCGTTCAGTTGGACTGCATGCATAGCCTGTTGGAGCACGCTGTCAAGGGCTGCCATGCCCCGGCGCTCAGCACTGTGGAGCAATCCGAAGCCGAAGAGGCATTGTCGGAGTGGCTGCAGTCGACCGGCGTGGCGAACGCCTTCACCATCGGACCCGCTTTGGTCGCGATCGGCTTTGACCGGCAGCAACTTGCCTGCGCCAGCGAAGCCTTCGAGGCCGATGACTTCTCTGATGCGCTCAACTGGCTTGAGGCGCTGGTCTCCAGCGTCACGCTGGTCTGCGCTATCGAGGAGAGCATCTCGCGCATCTCCGATCTGGTGATGGCAGTCAAGAAATTCGCCTACGACGAGCGGTCCCCGGACAGGGAACTGGATGTCCACGACAGCCTGCAAAGCACACTTACCATCCTTGGTCACAAGCTGCGCATCAAGCAAATCTCCGTTGAAAAGCGCTTCGAAGCCAACCCGTCCACCATTCGCACCCGCGGCTCCGCGCTCAGCCAGGTGTGGACCAATCTCATCGACAATGCCGCGGATGCCTCGCCCGCCAACGCTCAAATCGAGATCGCGACTTGGACCGAACCCGGGAGCGAGGCGGAGCCGGGCTGGCTGGCAGTTAGCATCGCGGATCACGGTGCCGGCATTCCGCCCGAAACCCTCCCCCGCATCTTCGAGCCGTTTTTTACAACCAAGCCGCAGGGCACGGGCACTGGTCTAGGACTCGAAATCGTCCAGCGCATCGTGACCCAGAAATTCGGCGGCGCCATCGATGTGCAGTCTGAACCGGGAAACACCCGGTTCATCGTGCGTCTGCCGATGAACGGCCCCGTGCTGCCCAAAAGCCCAAAAACTAATTGAAAGCTCGCACTTTAGCGTCAACTCCTCTTGCCATCGCGGTCTTCCTTCCCATATCGCTCGGGTCGATGCAGCCGAGTAGCTAAGGCAGTGTCTGACGAATCGATTCGGAGATCGGATTGGTACGCCGAGATTTCAGCCCCGGCATCGAGCTTCCATTAGCAGATTCCAACCTTTCCCGCAGCGCCACACCGCAATGAAGTTAGCCCGCCTCGCGCCGATGAACGAGATTGAGAGGCTTGGATGACTGATCGTACGGAACTGCTTGAAGCCGCGCTCGACAGCATTCCGGAGGGCATCGCGCTGCTCGGCGGGGAGGGCGAGGTGATGTTCTGGAATCGCGCTGCTGAAGCCATTACGGGCTACGCCAGTGTGGACCTGCTGGCGCGGCCGATTCCCGGCTCGCTTGTGTCGCTGCTGGAAGGGAACCGGCTTGGCGATCTGCAGCCAGGCACGGGGCCGCAGCCGCGGCACGCAGCCTTGGCGCATGTGCGCCACAAACTGGGCCACGACGTCCCGGCGATCGCGCGGGTTCAGGTTCTGCGCGATGGGTTGGGCTGGCGCATCGGCACCGCGGTGGTCTTTCATCCTGCCGATAGCCTCGATGCATTGCCGCGCGGGGAAACCGGCGAAGGCGAAGGCGTGCAGGCGAGCCAGACCGACCTCGAAGACCGTTTGGAGGCCGAATTCGAGGACTTTGCGCGAGGCGGTCCTCCTTTCGGCATCTTGTGGATCACCGTCGATCAGGCAAAGGGACTGCGCAAGACCCACGGTGCCAGAGCCTGCGAGGCGATGCTTGAAAAAGTGGGGCGGGCACTCTCCAATGGATTGCGCCCAGCCGAGGAACTGGGACGATGGGGCGACGATGAGTTTCTGGCCATCTCCCATGAACGCACGGCAGAGATGCTGGCGGCTCATGCGCAGGTACTGGCCGGACAGGCCAGAACGGCGGACTTCCGCTGGTGGGGCGACCGGGTATCGCTCACCGTAAGCATCGGCGCGGCTCAGGCAGACCCATCCGAAACATTGGCGCAACTGCTCGAAAGGGCACAGGACGCGATGGCATCGAGCATCCATGCGGGTGGGAACCGCACGACATGCGCGCCGGGGAGGCAGCCGTGTTTGCCATCATAGGCATTCTCGTTGTCTTTGGAGCGGTCATCGGCGGCTTTCTGATGGAGAAGGGCAATATCCAGGTGCTGCTTCAGCCCGCAGAGCTTCTCATCATTGCGGGCGCGGCCTCCGGCACGCTGTTGGTGGCCAATCCGGTGCACATCCTCAAAGAAATCGTTGCCAGCTTGAAGGGCGTGCTGGGCGGCTCCAGGTTCAACAGGGAGCGCTACCTGAAGACCCTCCAAATGATGTACCAGTTTCTCAACAAGGTGCGAAAGGAAGGTCTGTTGAGCGTCGAGAACGACGTGGAGAAGCCTGAGGAGAGCGCAATCTTCAAGGAGTATCCCGACTTCCTCAACGACCATCATGTCCGGGACTTTGTCTGTGACACGCTGCGCACGGCCATTACCGGCGGCGTGGAACCGTTTGATATGGACCAGATGATGGAACTGGACATGGAGGTGCATCACCATGGCGCCATGCAGCCGGTCGACGCGCTGACCACGGTCGCTGACGCGCTGCCGGGGCTGGGCATCGTCGCCGCCGTCCTCGGCGTGGTCATCACCATGGGAGCGCTGGGTGGACCGCCGGAGGAGATCGGCCACAAAGTAGCGGCGGCATTGGTGGGAACCTTTCTGGGCATTTTGCTCTGCTATGGCGTGGCCGGACCGCTGAGTTCCAACATGAGCAAGACCGCGGACGACCAAAACGATTACCTGCATGTGCTCCGCGTACTGCTGCTTTCGTTCCTCAAAGGTTCCGCGCCCATGATCGCCATTGAGATGGGCCGCCGCGCGATTCCCGCGCATGTGCGGCCCAGCTTCGACGAGATGGAACAACGCTGCAAGAACCAGGCAGCGGCCACATCGGCAGGTGCGTCGGCCGAGGCTGCATAGGAGGGCTTCTGCGTCATGGCGGCCAAAGCTCAACCCATCATCGTCATCAAGAAAACAAACGGTCACGCCGGACACCACGGTGGCGCCTGGAAGGTAGCCTATGCCGATTTTGTCACAGCCTTGATGGCGCTGTTCATCGTGCTATGGCTCATGAACTCCAGCGACAAAATCAAGAAGGCTGTAGCCGGCTACTTCAACGACCCCAAAGGGACCGCAAACCTGCTCGGCACCACCATGACGGGCGACGGCATAGCTGTGACCACCAAAGTCAGTGACAACATGCAAAAAGTGAAAGAAAAGCTCGAAGAGGAGATCAGGGCGCGGAAAGAACTCGAAAAACTTTCCCGGCAGATTCAGATCACCATTACTTCCGAAGGACTGCGCATCGAGCTGCTGGAAGATGAGAACGGCACCTTCTACCAGAGTGGTAGCGCGCGCCTGAGTGATCGCGGGCAGGAATTGCTGGCGCTCCTGGCGGCAGAGTTGAAGACCCTGCCCAATGATCTGCTAATCGAGGGCCACACCGACGCCACGCAGTACTCTACCGACGCCAATTACAGTAACTGGGAGCTCTCCGCCGACCGTGCCAACTCCGCGCGGCGGTTGCTCCAGCAGGACGGTGTGCGCTCCAATCAAGTGACCCAGATACGCGGCTATGCCGACCAGCTTCTGCGCGTGAAAGACAATCCCTTCGACCCCTCCAACCGGAGAATCTCCATCCTGGTCAAAAACAGCGACGGTCAGGTGCCCGATCTTCCCGGGACCAGTGCTGTCGATGGACCGCCGCAAGCCGCCGCAAGCTCCAAGGCCGCACCGGCAGAAGCCAAGCCGCAAGGCGCGCCACATGCTGCTGAAGCTGCACCCAAGTCTGCAACTCCGCCTGCTGTCCCGGCCAAATCTTCTGCGGCCACTCCGGCAGCCAGGCCCGGCCTCATGGACCGGCTCAGAGCCATGCTGCCGGGCGCGAAAAAATAGCGAGCAGCCAATTCACCCCGCCGCCCCCTTTGCTCTTCGATCTCTGGCCCTATTCCCTATTCCCGGCTCCCTCAAATGGTGTACTCTGGTTTGCGTATTGGAAAGCGTTTACCGGAGCATCTCATGACCATCGTTGCCGGCGTTGATTTCGGCACTCTCAGTGTTCGCGTAACTCTTGTGGATAGCCAGAACGGCCCCATCGGAACCGCATCGGCTTCTTACCCTCTTCACCGCCGTCGCGAAGACCCGGATTTTGCCACTCAGTCCCACGACGACCAGATGGCAGCGCTTGCCGCCGCCACACGCGACGCGCTCCGCACCACAGGCGTCAATGGCAGCACCGTCGCGGCCATTGCACTCGACACCACCGGCTCCAGCGTCATTCCGGTGGGCGAAGGGCTCGAGCCCCTGGATGAGTATTACCTGTGGTGCGATCATCGCGCCCACGCCGAGGCCCAGGAAATCACCCAGAAGGCGCATGAACTGGGCTTTGAAGGCATTGAGTGGTGCGGCGGCGTCTACTCCCACGAGTGGGGTTTTTCCAAGCTCCTTCACTGGCTGCGCCACAACCCTGAAAAGCGCTCCCGCTTCGTCACCGCTCTCGAACATTGCGACATGGTAGCGGCCACACTCAGCGGCATTGCGACCGTAAGCGAACTCAAACGCAGCGTCTGCGCCATGGGCCATAAGTGGATGTGGAATCCCAAATGGGGCGGGCTGCCGCCGGAAAAGTTTCTGGTAGCCGTCGATCCGCTCTTCGCCGGTGTGCGCGCCAAAATCGGCGGTCAATTCCTCACCAGCGATCATCTGGCCGGCCACCTTTCACCTAAATGGGCTGAGGCGCTGGGTCTGCCCTCCGGAATTCCCATCCCCGTGGGCGCATTTGACGCCCACTGGGACGCCGTCGGCTCCAACATCCGCGAAGGCGATGCGGTGAACGTGGTGGGCACCTCCACCTGCATCATCGCCATGGCCCGCGAGGCGCAACTGGTTCCCGGCGTCTGCGGCGTCGTGCCGGGCAGCGTGCATCCCGCATACACCGGCATCGAAGCCGGCTTGTCTGCCGTGGGAGACATCTTTGACGGCATTGCCCGTCGCGCCCAAACCACCGTGGCCGCGCTCTCTGAAGGTCTGGAAGCTTACAAGGCCGGCCAGACCGGCCTGCTGCGCCTGAGCTGGGACAACGGCGACCGCACCGTCCTCGTGAATCCGGAACTCGGCGGCGTCACGCTCGGATGGAACCTGGTCCACACCGCGCAGGATGAACTCTTCGCGGCCATTGAAGGCACAGCCTTTCACACACGCATCATCCTTGAGCGCATGGCCGAGCACGGAGTCCGCATCGATCGCGTCATCAACGCGGGCGGCATTCCGCAGAAAAGTGAAGTGCTCAACCAGGTTTACGCCAACGTGCTCTCGAAGCCGGTGCTCGTGCCCGCGGGCATTCCCACCAGCCTGGGCTCGGGCATCTTTGCTTTGCTGGCCGCCGGTGCTTACAAAACCATCGAAGAAGCGCAGGCCGCGGTTTGCCTGCCTTTGCGCACCGTCAACCCCGACCCCCATTCCGCCGCCGTCTACGAACAGCTTTACCGGCTTTATCGCGATGTCTACTTTGCCCTTGGCACTCGCGATGCGGCGCCCCTCGCCCTTGGCCGCGTCCTACCCGAGTTGCGAAAGATTGCCGCGCAGGTGCGGATGGCGAGTTGAAAGCGGATGAGTTGATTCATCGCCAGGGAGTGAATCCATGGAACGACGCAATTTCCTGAAAGCGGCGGCTGCGTCCACAGCAGCCGCCATGGTCTTCGCCCGTCGTGCGGCTTTAGCCCAGCAGGCAAGCAGCCACATTGAAATCCTGGTAGACGAACCCATTGCCACCATTGCTCCTGAAATCTACGGCCACTTTACCGAGCACATCGGCACCGTCGTCTACGACGGCATCTATGTGGGCGAGGGATCGAAAATCCCCAACCAGCAGGGCCTGCGCTCAGCGCTGATTGAAAAGATGCGCGCCATCAAGGCTCCGGTGGTGCGCTGGCCCGGCGGTTGCTTTGCCGACAGTTACGACTGGCGAGACGGCATCGGTCCCAAAGACAAGCGCCCGCGCCACACCAACTTCTGGGTCGACGACTTCAAGCCCGAGCAGAAGAAGCAAAATATCCCGCAGGTCTACGAGCCAAACGAATTCGGTACCGACGACTTCGTGCGCTTCTGCAAGCTATGCGGCGCCGAGCCGTACATCGCCGCCAATGTGCGCAGCCTGACGCCGCTCGACTTCGACCATTGGGTGGAATACTGCAACTCGCCGCGCGGCACCACCACGCTGGCCGAAACGCGCGAGGCCGCCGGCTCCGCTGACCCCTATAACGTGCGCTACTGGGGCGTGGGCAACGAGAGTTGGGGCTGCGGCGGCAACTTTGACCCAGAGGACTATGCCATCGAGTTCAAGCGTTATACCACCTGGGTTCCCGGCTATGGCATGAAACTGCGTTTTGTGGCTTCCGGTCCCAGCAGCGACGAGCAGGCCTGGACACGCGGTTTCTTCAACAAGCTCTTTCATGGCCAGCCCAGCCACGACTCCCACGGCGTCTGGGGTTTGAGCGTCCACCATTATGCGGGGAATAATTCCCGCGCCAAGGGAGATGACGTCAACTTCGATCCCTTCGATTGGTATGAGCTATGCACAGCAGCGGACCGCATCGAGGGCATCATCCTTGACCACTGGTCAGCGCTCGGCGAGTTCGATCTGGACCACAAGGTGAAGTTGGTGGTGGATGAATACGGCCCCTGGTACCACAACGGTGCCCAGGTCTCCGGCGCGGGCCTGTATTCCCAGCAGATCACCATGCGCGACGCGGTGGTGACCGGCTTCACGCTCGATACCTTCAATCGCCATGCTGACAAGGTGGGCATGGCCGCCTGCGCCCAACTCGTCAACTGCCTCAACTCGTTGTTCCTCACCCATGATGACAAGTTCACCACCACGCCCGTCTTCAATGTCTTCGAGCTGTACGCGGCCCATCAGGGCGGAACGTCACTGCGCACCGAGTTCTCAGCCCCCGAAGTCCGCTATGACCGCGATGGCAAGCCGGCCAGCTTCTGGGGTTTGAAGGGATCGGCCTCGCTGAAGGGGAAAACGCTGACCCTGACCGCCGTGAACCCGGACGTAAGCCAGCCGCGCGACGCTGAGATCATTCTGCGCGGTGCAAGCGCGGCCGGCGCCCAGGCATATGTCGTGGCCGAGAGCGACATCCACGCCCACAACACCTTCGACCGGCCAGACAGGGTAAAGACCCGCGCCGCCGAGATCCGTCTGCGCCCCGGTTCGCTGAGTTTCACCTTTCCGCCCGCTTGCGTGGTAAAGATTGAGGTGCAGTTGAGTTAGGCGCTTCTTCGGCTGCATTATTCAGTCCAATGCGGTGTCAGGGATCGTCCGTCGAAAGGGGTCTCAGGGGCGCAATGCCAAAAGCGTTGGTGTTTGATTACGACGGCGTGCTCGCTGACACCGAGCGTCTCCACTGGAAATCGTGGGCAGATCTGCTCCTGCCATACGATGTTCGGCTCACTTGGGAAGAATACTGCCGCTTTGGGTTAGGCGTCGCCGATGAGCAGATGATTGGATCCATCCTGAAAAGAGCGCCGCACCTGCCCGCAGACACGCTCTTGCTCCAGAACCTTGAGCGCAGGCAAACCGTTTGCAAGTGGTCGCTTGCTGAGATCCCGATTCCACAAGAGACGATCGAACTGCTGACGACACTCAACGGATATCGAATCGGCTTAGTCACAAGCTCGGAGCGGGCCGAAGTGGAGCCAATCCTCCGCGCCGCTGCAATCTATGAAAAATTCGATGCCTTTGTGTTTGGAGAAGATGTGGCAGCACATAAGCCCTCTCCAGACCCGTATCTGCTGATCGCGAAGAATTTGGCGGTAAGCACTGGAATCGCTTTCGAAGATTCTGAATCTGGCCTGCTAAGCGCCCGGGCCGCGGGGTTCGAAGCAGTTAGAATCGAGCAGCCGAAGGAACTTGCACAAGTTGTTGTGCGATTGCTGCGTGATACGGCCATTTGAGCCTTTTCAACCTTGGACATCCCTGTCTCTCCTCAAAACGCCTCGGAAGATTCTCAAAGGATTCTCCATGAAAGCCTTTGCCTCAATTGCTAGGTTGGCCCCGTCTTTTTCTTTCGAAATTCAACGAGTTATAGCATAAATCTGGCGAGTAATTTTTGTTTTCAGGGCGTAATCGATGGAAAGAATTGCCGGACAAAGCGAATTGAAGAGTTGAGGATGATGCCCCAAGAATCGAAACGGCCCATTCACGAGGGCGACTGGAATATGGCGTTTCTCTTTCCTGACGAGGTACCTGCCAATGCGCCAAGCGCATAACACCTGCAAGGTTTGATCCTCGCCTACTGCTGCTGCTGTTGCATTTGCTGGAGATCGATGAAGGGAACGGCCGCCTCAGGCGGCTGCTGGGCCCGCTCCACCAGCACGCTCCAGTCTTCGGGGATGGGCAGCTTGCGGTCCAGCGCCGGTGGCTGTTCGCTGGCCTCCACATGCACGGCCACGTAGAGTTCGCTGTCTGTTTTGCCGCGAAAGATCCCGTGGGTTGGCGGCACATCGGCATAATCCCGGCCCACGGCTGTGCGGATATGCCGGTGATGGGCAACCAGGTTGTTCGTGGGGTCGAAGCCCACCCAGCCAAGATGTGGCAGCAGCACATCGACCCACGCATGGGTGGCGTCCGGGGTCGAGCGGTCGTGGTCCTCGCGGCTGCGATACAAATAGCCTGAGACATAGCGGGCTGGAATCCGCACATGGCGCAACAGGGCGATCATTGCGTGGGCAAAGTCCTGGCACACGCCCTTGCCGCTCACAATGGCCTCGTCGATCGGCGAGTCCACACGCGTTGCGCGCGGCACATACTCGAAGTATTCAAAAAGACGCTGGTTCAGTTCCTGCACCAGCATCAGCGGATCGTCGCGGCGCGTAACCCCCATTTGCCTGGCCAGCAACGTCACCGCCGGTGTCTCCACGGCAAAGGTGCTGGGCAACAGCATCTCCCAGTAGTCCCCGGCCTCCACCAGATCGTCGAGGGCGTCCCATGCATCAGGCGATAGAAAGTGGGGCACCTCCGACAGAACCTGCTGCTCCACCACTGACTCGGCCACAATCACCAATTGGTTGTGCTCGCCGGGAATATCGAAGTGTTGCACATTGTTGCCCTGGTGGTCGCGATAGCTGAAAACGCGGCAGCGAGGGCTCACCGAAAGCGAGAACGAAAGGCAATGCTGAGTCGAGTCGGAGCGTGGGTTCATACGCGTTTCCATGATGCTCTCGCTTATAGGTTGCGAGTAGCGGAAGCGCGTCAAATGCCGGATGGAATAAAAGTTCATGCTCGCTCCCGGTTAAACCGCCAGCGCGGATTGGATGGAGTAGTGCACGTAGTAACGGTAGATAAGCTCGTGGATGCGCAGGCATTGTTCGCGGATGGTGTGCAGGAAATGCGCCGCATCGCCCCCCAGGATCTCTCCTATGGTGGTGAAGCCGAGCATCGCATGAAGCCGTCCCATCACCGCGATCAGTTCTTCCGGAGGCCGTCGGCCGCCGCTGCGCTGGATGGATTCGATGGAGTCGCGCATGCCGTCCACGCAGTAGCGAATGGCGTGTGGAAAGTCGCGGTTGAGCAAAAGAAACTCCAGAATCCGGTCGGGAGAAAGGTCGGCAGTGTAAACCTGGCAATACGCTTCGAATGAGGTGCAACAGCGCAGCAGCCCCACCAGCTCAAGGTACTGGTATCCGGAGTGTTCCCGTTCATGCACCTGGAACAGGTCCGGTTGGTAAACCTCAAGCAGCGTCGCGGTCGCATAGGCCCGTTCCAGGTAGCGGCCCAGCCGGATAAACTGCCAGCCCTGCCCATGGATCATGGTCGTGTCGCTCACGCCCTTGAAAAGATGAATCCCGTCCACCACCGAAGCCAGAGTGTCGTTGATGTTGGAACGGAACTGGGTCTGTGTGTTGGGCGAGTGCATCTGATGGTAAAGCCGGTTGAGCTTCTGCCACTGTTCGGTCGAAATCTCCTCGCGTATCTGGCGGGCGTTCTCGCGCGCTCCGTTTACGCAAAACGTGACTGAGGCGTGATTGAGGCTGTCGAAGACCAGTTTGCTCGCCATCGACTCCAGATCGTTGTTCCACTCCATGCTGGCCGGTTTTCCCAGGGAGGCCATGAGCCGCTGCCATCGCGTTTCTGCGCTGGCGCTGCCAGTGTCGAGCATCAGGCTCATCGTTACGTCGAGCTGACGCACGGTGTTCTCTGCCCGTTCCAGGTAGCGGCTCATCCAGTAGAGACTGTCGGCAACGCGTGAAAGCATCGTCGGACTCTCCCGAAAACCATTGATCACTACTGCTTCAGAACCCATGTGTCTTTGCTGCCCCCGCCCTGCGATGAATTCACCACCAGCGACCCTTTTTCCAGAGCCACTCGCGTCAACCCTCCCGGCACAATGCTCACTTTGTCGCCAAAAAGAATGTAGGGCCGCAGGTCCACGTGGCGCGGCTCCAGATGATTGCCGAACAGGCACGGCGCACGCGAAAAATCCAGAGTGGGCTGCGCAATGTAGTTGCGCGGATTGGCTTCGATCTGCAGCGCAAACTCCTCCCGCTGCCGCGCCGTCGAGTGCGGCCCGATCAGCATTCCATAGCCGCCGCTCTCGCCCACCGCCTTCACCACCAGCTTGTCCAGGTTGGCCAGTACATGCTGCCGCTCCTTCTCTTCGCCCAGCAGATAGGTCTCTACGTTGGGCAGAATCGGATCTTCGCTCAGGTAGTAGCGAATCATCCGCGGCACATACGCGTAGACCGCCTTGTCGTCGGCCAGCCCCGTGCCGAAGGCGTTGGTCACCGTCACGTTTCCGGCGCGATAAGCGTTGAACAATCCCGAGCAGCCCAGCACCGAATCCCCACGAAAAACCAGCGGATCGCTAAAGTCGTCATCCACGCGCCTGTAGATCACATCCACGCGTTTCAACCCGTCGGTGGTGCGCATGTAAACGATATTGTCGTGCGTCACCAGGTCCCGGCCCTCCACCAGGTCGATCCCCATCTGCCGCGCCAGGTACGTGTGCTCGAAGTATGCTGAGTTGAAAACCCCCGGTGTCAGCAGAACAATATTCGGCTCTGGCCGGCCCTCCGGCGCCAGGGAGCGCAGCGTGGCCAGCAGCAGTTGCGGATAGTGCTCGATGGGCCGTACCCCGTAGCTGTGAAAGAGTTGAGGAAACGTCCGCTTCAGTATCCTGCGGTTGGTCAGCATGTAGCTCACTCCGGAGGGCACGCGCAGGTTATCCTCCAGCACCACAAACTCGCCCGTATTCAGACGCAGCAGGTCAGACCCCACCACTGCGATATACACATTCCGCGGCACCTGCAGGCCCCGCATCTGCCGCCGGTAGTGCTTGCAACTGTAGACCAGCTCGCGCGGAATCACGCGGTCGTTCAGAATCTTGGCTTCGGAGTAGACGTCGCGCAGAAAAAGGTTGAGCGCCGTGATGCGCTGCGTAAGCCCGCGTTCAATGTGGTCCCACTCTTGCGCCGTAATCAGCCGCGGCAACAGGTCATAGGGGAAAATCCGTTCCGTCCCCTCATCGCGTCCGTATACGGTGAACGTAATGCCCTGGGTCAGAAACGACAGATCCGCTGACTGCTTGCGCCGCTGCAGTTCCTCTTCGGGCAGCCGCGCCAGCGTCTCGGCCAGCGCCCGGTACTGCGGCCGCAGCTCCCCGTTGCCCTCGCGCATCTCGTCGAAGGCCTGGTCGAGCGGATAGTCTCCGAACAGCGTGTCAACTTCGACTTGAGGGCCGGCGCTCATGGGGAAGAGTGGGTTTCCTTTGCCGCGAATTCAGGGCGTCGGCCGCAGAGGAACTCCGGCTTTCAGGCCGATGCGTCGCACCCAGCCCGTTCCGGCCTCTTGAGCCCATTTTGCCTGTACCCTGTTCTCTAGCTTGTAACACGCACGGCATAAAGGAGCAATCAGGAAAGGGTGAAGGAGCGGAGTGGTCCGCTTCCGTCTCGGCGGGTTCCAGTTGCCTGTCCGAACGTCCTTATGTCGGTCGGAATGCAATGGGGGCGTACCCCAAAACGAGAAAGGGGCGCCGAAGCGCCCCTTTCTCTAGTAACGGTGCCATTCGGGCACCAAATAATCTCCAGGGTACCCCAAGTCCGCATCGCTTGATCGTGCTTCCAGCCCTTTGCTGCGGCCGGGTTACCCATGGAAAGCTCGCCCTAAAACAAGTTCCAGAGCGACTGGTTGTAAACCGCGTGGTGGAACTGCACCTCGGAGCCTTTGACGATGCTTCCCAACTCGCGCGGGCTGCGGTTGGCTACGGCCTGCTTTAACTCCACATAGCGTCCCTGCACGTCTGCGCCCAGAATCTCCGCGATCCACGCCGAGCCCTTGAAGTCTTCAATCGCCTGCTGGATATTGTCAGGCAGATAACGTCCGCCCGCGCGCAGGCCATCAGCGTTGGAAATTTGCCCGTCGATGCCGGTCTTGAAGATGCCGTAAAGCGACAGGTAAGGGTTGGCGTCCGGCGCAACGGCGCGAACTTCAGTCCGCATCGACCGGTGGTTGCCAATGGGCACGCGCACCATGGCGCCGCGATCCACAGCCGAGGCCCGAATCTGGTTGGGCGCCTCGAAGTGAGGGTCCAGCCGCCGGTAGGCGTTCACGCTCGGATTGAACACCAGGCAAAGGTCGAGAGCATGAGTCAGGATGCGGTCCAGGAAGTCCCAACCGAACTTCGACAGTTGTTCTTCTCCCTTTTCGTCCCAGAAAAGATTGGTCTTGCCGCTCGAAACCGAGACGTTGGTGTGCATGCCGCTGCCGTTCACGCCCACCACAGGCTTGGGCAGGTAGCAGGCCGTGTAGCCCATGTTGTTGGCGATCTGCCGCGTGAGCAGTTTGTAAAGCTGAATCTGGTCCGCCGCCGCCACCACTTCGGCGTAGCCGTAATTGATTTCAAACTGGCTGGGCGCCACTTCGGGGTGGTCCTTTTCATTCTGGAAGCCCATCGCCCGCTGCACTTCGGCCGAGGTGTCGATGAACTGGCGCAGGGGATCGAGCGGCAGCGAGTGGTAGTAGCCGCCGGTCGAGATGAACTCGAACTTGCCTGTCTCACAATACTTCTGTTCCGCGTCCTTGCCCGCGAACAGGAAGCCCTCGATCTCGGTGGCCGCGTTCAGCGTGTAGTGCTTCTCGGCGAACAGTTTGTCGGCATAGTTCTTGAGCACACCGCGCAGGTCGCCGGTGTATGCCGTGCCGTCCTTGTCCAGCACCGTCCCGAACACCAGCACCTTTCCGTTGCCGAACACGTCGGCCGGCACCCAGTAGAAGGCGCTCCAGTCAATGCCCAGGCGCAGGTCGCTCTCCTTCTGCGCGGTAAACCCGCGGATGGACGAGCCGTCGAAGGTCAGGTTCTCGTAAGCGCCAAGCAGGAACTTCTTGTCGTAGTCCAGCAGGTGCAGCCGGCCTTCGAGGTCGCTGAACAGCACGGTCACGGCCTTGATCCGCTTCTCGTCAGCCAGGTATTTCAACCGTTTTTCACGGATTTCGTCGGCCGCAACGCGGTTCAAGCGATCAGCCTTGGCCTGCAGGTTAAGCTCCTCCAGCTCCTCATAGGAGAGGGCAAGAAAATTGCGGTATTCGGTAGACATGAATCTCCTTTTTGACGGAAAGTACAGCCCCGCGGTTATTTGGCGCACGCGACTGTCGAAAAGAAACTTTGCATCAAGGTTAACTTAGTCGGGGCCGCCGTGCATAAGAAAATTGCCCGCCGGACTCTGGGAGGGACGAGTCAGCACACCAAACCGCCGCCCGCCGGAAACTCTGTGTTGGCCCGAACCGCCGGCTCCGCCAGGCCGCCCTCCCGTGAAGTAATCTGGTTTATCAGGAGACTCATTTTTCACAATGCCCAATCCGCGCCGCTTGCCGTTCGCCGTTCTGGCCGTTTTCGCCCTTGCATTCACCGTAGTCCGCGCCCAGCAGCCTGCGCCCGATGCCCCCAAAGAGGATTACGTCCGGGCTCACTACACCAAGTACGAGTTCCGCATTCCCATGCGCGACGGCAAGCGGCTGTTTACCGCGGTCTATGTGCCTAAAGATGCCGCTGGTGGTCCCTATCCGTTCCTCATGGACCGCACTCCCTACAGCGTCGGCCCCTACGGCGAGGACCAATATCCCCAGCGCCTCGGCCCCTCGGATGAATTCGAGAAGGGAGGCTATATCTTCGTTTACCAGGATGTGCGCGGTCGATGGATGAGCGAGGGCAATTTCGTTGAAATGCGTCCCCATATCGACGACAAGAAATCCCCGCAGGACGTGGACGACGCCTCTGACACCTATGACACCATCGAGTTCCTGCTCAAACACGTGGCCAACAACAACGGCAAGGTGGGCATCTGGGGCATCTCCTACCCCGGTTTCTACACTTCGGCCTCCATCATCGACTCCCATCCGGCCCTTGTGGCAGCTAGCCCGCAGGCGCCCATGACTGACCTCTTCCTCGGTGACGACGGCTATCACGGCGGAGCTTTCATGCTTTCCGCCAACTTCGGTTTTTACGCTCCCTTCTTCCATCCCCAAAACGAGCCGCAGACTCCTAAACCCACCATCCCCTTCGACTTCGGCACGCCGGACAGCTACAAGTTCTATCTCCAGGCCGGCAACATTGCCAACCTTGACAAGCTCTATCTGAAGGGCTCGAACTGGCTCTTCAACGACCAGGCCTATCACACCACCTATGACAGCTACTGGAAGCAGCGCGATCTTTCCCAACATATGAAAAACGTGCGCTGCGCGGTGCTGGTCGTGGGCGGCTGGTACGACGCCGAAGACCTCTCCGGCCCCTATCGCACCTTCAACGCCATCAACAAATTCAACCCTGGCACGCCCACCACGCTGGTCGAGGGCCCCTGGGTACACGGCGGCTGGTCCCGTGGCGACGGCAATCGCCTTGGCGATGTGGAGTTCAACGCCAAAACCGGCGAATATTTCCGCGCCAACATCCAGTTCCCCTTCTTCGAGCATTACCTCAAAGGCAAGGGCTCGGCGCAACCCAAAGCCGTAGTTTTTGAGACCGGGACCAACGTCTGGCGCGGCTTCGACACCTGGCCGCCCAAAGCTGCTTCAGCCAGGACACTTTACTTCCACGCCGGTGGCAAGTTGAGCTTCGACCCGCCGGATGGGCCGGAAGATCAGGGAGCCAGGGGCGTCGACGAGTACATCAGCGATCCCAACCACCCTGTTCCCTTTGTGGGCTACACCACCGATTCGGTGCCCCAGCGCTATATGGTGGACGATCAGCGCTTCGCCAGTTACCGGCCTGACGTGCTGGTCTATCAGACTGACCCGCTGGAAGAAGATGTAACCATCGCCGGGCCCATCTCGCCCAAACTCAAGGTCGCCAGTTCCGGTACCGATTCCGATTTTGACGTCAAGCTCATCGACGTTTATCCGGAGGACTACCCGGACGACGCCACCCGCACCAAGCGCATCGTGGACGCGCCGCCGCTGCACATGGGAGGCTATCAGCAGTTGCTGCGCGGAGAACCCTTCCGGGCCAAATTCCGCAACAGTTGGGAGAAGCCTGAGCCGCTGACGCCCGGCAAGGAGGCAGACATCGACTTCACCATGCCCGATCTCTTCCACACCTTCCGTCGCGGTCATCGCATCATGGTCCAGGTGCAGAGCTCCTGGTTTCCGCTCACTGACCGCAATCCGCAGACCTTCACTGACATTCCCAACGCCAAACCGGAAGAGTTCCAGAAGGCCACCGAGCAGATCTTCCACCGCAAAGACGCAGCCTCCGGCGTGGAAGTGCTGGTGCTTCCCAAGCCTTGAGTGTCGGCAAATCGGCAGAGCTTTCCAGGAACCTGCCGGCCTGCTGAATCGCCGATCCGCCTGGCTTCATTTTCCAGGGGAGCGCTTCAGCTCCGCCTCCCGCGTGCGTGCCGGGCACTCGGAGGACAGGTCGACTCGCGAATCATCAGCTCCGGCTCGATCTGCACCACATCGGCAGAGGTCGCCTGCCCGCGAATTCGTTCTAGCAGGGTGCGTGCGGCCACCACCCCCATTTGATGCAGCGGCTGTCGAATGGTGGTCAGGCTGGGGTTGTGGTAAGCCGCGCTCTGAATATCGTCAAAGCCCACCACGGAAACATCTTCCGGTACGCGCAGCCCATGATTCTTGAGAGCCCGGATCGCTCCGATGGCCGACATATCGTTGTAGCAGAACAGGGCAGTAAAGTCGGCGCCGCGGTTCACCAGTTCATTGGCTGGCCCAAAGCCCATCTCCGGTGTGGATACTGTCAACTGAATTTCCGCTGTCAACCCTGCTGGAACTTCCAGTTTCAACTCCCTGGCCACGGCCATCTGGCACTCCCACCGCTCCTCGGTGTCGGAACTGTGGCTGCCGCCCCGCAGGAAGGCGATCTTGCGGTGTCCCAGCTGGTAAAGGTGGCGCAGCGCCAACTCCGCCGCACGTTGATGATCCAGCACAATGTTAGTCACTCCCTCAATCTTGCGATGTCCCGCCACCGCCACCACGGGCACCTTCATGCTGTGTTCCAGCACCGTGTCGATCAGAATGAACCCTTCCACCCAACGGTCCAGCAGCAGGCGCGGATACTCCTCAATCAGGCTGGGCTTGCGCAGATGGCTGGCGACCAGGTAGAAGTAGCCCTCCTTGATCAGGAACTCCTCCACCCCCGTCAGAATCTGGGTTGTATAGTGGTCGTTCAGGTCCGGCACCAGCACGCCCACTGAGAAGGTTTGCCGCTTGCGAAGCGACCGTGCATAAAAGCTGGGCCGGTAGTCGAATTTGGCTGCCGCCTTTGTCACCCGGTCCCGCGTCTCCTGCGGTATCGACCTCACGCCGGGCGCGTTGTTCAGCACCAGCGAGATGGTCGCCGGTGACAGGCTCAGATACTCTCCCAGTGTCCGTAGGCTGATGGTTTGTCCTGCTTGTGGTTTGGTTCCCGATTTTCCTTGCTTGCTCATGCACAACCGTTGTAACACCGTCCGCGCCTTATGTGTTGTGATTTCAATGGGTTCTACGATTTTCTTGCTATTTTGTCCCATCATCACCACGGCTGTCGCGAGTCACAAAGTTCTCCCTGCCTGCCTTAGCAAGGCGGTTGGCGGCGGCGAAAGGATCCAATCGTCAGTGCAGTGTCCAGCTTCGGTGAGGGGAAAATGGACGAATTCAAAAATGAAAAACAGAGGAAGAGAGAGTGGAACTGGTTGCCGCCGCGTTGAGTGCCCAAGGCCTGAGGGCATCTTCGCAGGACACAGGCGGTGGCATTTGCTGTGTCGTAGTGGAGCGTAAAGGAGGCGGAAAGGTCATATGGGGCACAGCGGACTTCAATTGGGGAGCTTCAGTCATCGATGAAAAACGGGGAAGTGATCTCGTCCATCGAGACCATATGCCCAAGCGACACGACTGATGTAACAGCGATCACAGAGGCAATCAAAGGTCCTTCGATACTCGCTGGCGCCTGGTCCTGACGCAAGCCGGTGTATTCCAGAGCCGTCTGGAATCCACAGTTCTCCTCACGACCCAGAGTCAGTTTTGCCGAGTGAAGTCTGGGGCTGGTTATGAATCTAACAAGCGCATAAGCCGCTCGCGGCATTCGAGCATCGATCTTCCAGTGTGGTAGGAAACCTTCCATGGGTTGCCGATGTTCGCATCTATGGGCTTGCCGAATCGGTCTAACAGGGTGCGCCATTCACCTACTTCCTTGATGATCATGAAATCTTGCACAAACTGCCACACCTTGCCGAAAGCCTGAAGGTAGAGTGGCTCATGAAACTGTTCATACCCATCAAGGAAAGCAACCAGAGATTCGCTGTGCTGCCAGAACTCCTTCTCGAACACGATCGGCTCACCGGTAGCACGCAATCCATCGCGAAAGATCCCGCCGTACTCCCAATCCACGCCGTGCTTGACGGCATGGTCGAGCAGGCGCCGATGAATGGATTTGTATGAATCGTCCTCTTTGTGCGCTGTATTCAGCGCCATTTGCATCAGGTATTTCAGTTCTACGTTATGACCGTAGGAAGTTGTGTCGACGGGGTTGGCGGGTTGTTCACCCAATCGTTCGCCGTTCCAGGTACGTTTGATTGAGATAGCTGGCAGCGAATGAAACGCCAGATCGAATTGGTTCAAGCCGCATCCAGTGGCTTTATCGATCATCTTGTCGCAAATCAGGTTAATCACCTGCAGAAGCTTGCGACGGTGAAGCTCGTCCCCGGTTGCGGCATAGAGCGTGGTGAACGACTCCATCAGGTGCATATGTGTGTCAAGACCTTTCCGGTCACCACCGGCAAACCCGCCTGCCTCGGGGCCCCAATCGCGGTTGACATTCTCTAGATAGCCGCCGTATTGAGTATCGGCACAGTATCGTTGTAAAAGGTCGAATGTCTTTGTGGCATAATCCAACCCTCTTTTATCGCCTGTTGCCAGGTAATATTCGCTTAGGGCGTAAATGCAATAGCTTTCTCCGTAGACGATCTTTGCGGCATCCAACTCCGACCCATCCCGTTTAACCTTCCAGTAGAAACCGCCATACTTTTCATCCCAGAAGTTTTTAATCAAGAAATCCACGCCGTGGCTAGCCATCTCCGCTGCATCTGACATTTGTGGGAAGCGGCGCTTGAGCGTGGAAAACCACCAGATCAGCCGGCATTGCGTGTTGACATACTTCTCTTGACAAGGCAGTGCTTTACCCTGTTCGTCGAAGTTAGTCAGAAAGCCGCCATATTGAGTATCAAGGGCCCTGGCAAACCAAAAAGGTATAATTCCTTTATTGAGATGATTCTCGACAGTGGCCAAATGTCCTTGCAAAACCCTGGACGTAGAATCGGTCAGTTGGCTAGACGCAGCAAGGCCGCCCAATGTGGCGGCAGGTCTCGATGAAACGCCACCGTGAGCAGGACAATCAGTTGTTTCGATAGACTCACGACATTCAACTTGCTTCATACTCAATCTCTCCCTTTTTCCTCAAACGAACAACCTGAGATGGTTTTGTAAGGGGTGAGTTCCACGCGCTCCGCGAAGTCAACCAAAAGCATATACATGAAGACGATAAAACCACGCAATACTCCATAGAATCTGAGAGAGGGATGAGATAAAGTATTGCCCCTATCTGTCCTAACTTGCATTCTTATGGGAGGAAGCCATCCATCACGACAATCCGAGCACCCCGTTTCCCTTCCAGGCGTGGCTGACGACCTAAAACACTTCGCCAAGCGATCAGCCCATTGGGCCAGACGGCCAAAGGCTGCTGCCATTTCTCCATGACGTTGGATGGCCAAGCGGCATCGGGCTTGAGGAGTTGTACCGTTGTCTTCACGACAACCGAGTAACGAACGTTCAAGTTCAACTGGCACCGATAGATCGCCGTGCCGCATTCGTTGTCTCGATCGAAATAACGAGCGAACGTTTGCGCAACACGAGATTTATATCATAAGACGTGCGGGAGCGCTTCTGCCCCCGATTTTCTTTTGGGTCGCAGATGTGCCGACTAGCAAACTTACCGCGTAGACGGTCACCGACATTCGGGACTTCTGGAAATGGTTCAGTCTACGCCGATTGATTCCGAAGTGGCCATTCCGGACGGGCGGAATGGAACCATGGAAGGGGTCGATGAGATCCAATCAAAGAGCGGCGCAATTCGTGGGTCGATCTGGAGGATTCGAAAATCCAAGCGATCCTGCGCCATAGTGATGTAAGCGTGACCAGGCAGGCATACACCAAGAACGATGCCGTCGATCCTCGCAGTTTGGCAGCAATGGAGGCTTTGGAATCAGCAGTGTGCAACCGAATCCGTCGATGACAAAACGGAGGGTGCTGTAAACTAGTGGAACTAGAGCCTTTCCCAAACGCGGAGGGATGGGTGAGCGGTTGATACCGGCGGTCTTGAAAACCGTTGTGCCTGAAAGGGTACCGGGGGTTCGAATCCCTCTCCCTCCGCCATCACCTCTTCCAGTAACATCCAATAGAATCCAGCCATCGAACACAATCCACTGAAAACAATAATCTTCTTGTCTTTTTCCGTACAGAGCCGTACTATCGAAGCCAAGTTTCCATGGGGGTATATTTGAGGATACCCCCAGAAACTTGGGGGTATTTACAAAAGTACCCCGGATTCGGAGGGGGTATGCCGCTCACCGATACGGAAATCAGGCGCTCACGGCCAGGGAATGACCCTTACCGGCTGACCGATGGCCGGGGCCTCTACTTGCAGGTTGCTCCCACCGGAGGAAAGCTCTGGCGGTGGAAGTATCGCTTCGAGGGTAAAGAGAAACTCATGGCTTTGGGTCAATACCCCGATGTGCCGCTGGCAGAGGCGCGCGAGCGGCACGCGGAGGCGCGGCGGATGCTGGCTTCCGGCGTCGATCCCATGGCCATGCGGAAGGCAGAGAAGGCCGCCAAGCGGGAAGCCGGGGCCAATTCCTTTCGCGCCATAGCCGCCTTTTGGCTGGAGCACTGGCGCGCCGACAAAAGCCCGCGCCATGCTGACACGACGCGGAGACGGCTTGAGGCCAATGTGTTCCCCATTCTCGGCGCGCGGCCCATCTCGGAGATTGAGCCGCCGGAACTGGTGGCGATGGTTAAGGCCATCGAAGCACGGGGCGCGGGCGATCTGGCTAAGCGCGCCCTAGAGACGGCGGGGCAGGTATTTCGCTTCGCCATTGCCCACGGATACGCCAGCCGGAACCCTGCCGCAGAATTCAAGCCCGCAGACGTACTGAAACCCACCAAAAAGGTCAACATGGCGCGTGTAGACGCCAAGGAACTCCCTGCCCTGTTACGTGCCATCGAGGTCTACCGGGGCAAAGTAGTGACGCGCCTAGCCATAAAGCTATTGGCGCTCACCTTTGTGCGCACCAGTGAACTGATCGAAGCCCGCTGGGAAGAAATCGACTTCGAGGGCCGCCGCTGGAACATTCCGGCGGAGCGGATGAAGATGAACACGCCGCACATTGTTCCGCTCTCTCGGCAGGCAATTGAAGTGCTGGAGTTGCTCCAGTCCCTCACCGGCGGCTGCGATCTGCTCTTCCCCGGCGACCACGATCCCAAGCGGCCCATGAGCAACAATACGATACTCAAGGCGCTTGAGCGCATGGGATACAAAGGATGCATGACCGGCCACGGCTTCCGGGGACTTGCCTCTACGATCCTGCATGAACAAAGCTACCCGCATGAGCACATCGAATTGCAGCTTGCCCATGCTCCGCGCAATGCCGTCAGCGCGGCGTATAACCACGCGCTCTACTTGGAGCCGCGCGCGCGAATGATGCAGGAATGGGCGGACTTTCTGGAGCAAACGCAGCGCGGCGGTAAGGTGCTCCCGTTCCGTGGTACAGCAGCTTAGAGTCGGGATACACTGATTGGCGCCAGCGGACGCATCTTCAAGCTCACAGGACGAGGTAAGCAATGAGTTCGGAATCTGTGGAAGCAATTGCAGCGGTCATAGCAGCGTTCGCAGCAGTTATCGCAATTTGGTTGCAGAACAAGAGTTTTAAAGCGAATTTGACCGCAGATTTGATCATGAAGCTCGATGATCGATTTTCGTTGCCGGAATACAAAGCGATTCGCGCAAGGGCGGCACGAGCCTTATTAGATCGCGTCAATGAGGAAGATGCCGAAGACGTATTTGATTTCTTTGAAATGATCGGTTTGTTTACTCGTCGCAAGGCTCTCGATGTGGAGGTTGTTCACAGTTTCTTCTTTCACTGGATCAATGTGTACTGGGTCGCAGGAAAAGATCACATCGCCAAAAAACAAAGTCGCACCACTTCTGCGTGGAAGGATTTTGGCTCCCTGTATCTGAAAGTCATAGCATTTGAAAAGAAGGAAGACGATTCCTCGCAAGACCTCGCAATGTCGCCAGATACGTTGGAGAGCTACTTGAAAGATGAAATTGCGCTTATGCCGCCAGATTCTGAAAGAGAGTCAGCCGTCTGAAGGCCCGCCTGTCGCAATCTCCTCAGGACCGCTTCCGCGATGTCGTCCGCGACCGGCTGTTCCGGTGGACGCGCCGCACCCAATCCCCTGATAATCTCCCCCTGCCTGTCAGACGCCACAGAGCCGTAATTAAGGAGAGTTGTCATTACCTGCTCATGCCCCAGATTTTGGCTCCACGCCTTGAACGCTTCCGGGGTCTTACAAACCTCTTGTGCAAGCCGCACCAGCGTATTCCGTAGGCTGTGCGGGTGGAAATAGGGCAAGCCTGCCTGCTCAAATGCCTGCCGGAAGATCGTCCGAATGGGGGAAGCTGTGCTCCAGTGCTGGCGCTCTAATCCTGCCGCTTCAAACTGGTGCGTCTCCCCTACCACGATGCGCGTTGCCGGAAAGAGCGGATCGTCGTTACCCCACAGATTGTCTTCACGTAGAAAGCGAACCCATTCCGCCACAATCTCCTGAATGCCATCACCCACCGGGAAAAAATATGTTCTAAAGGTTTTGCTGAATTTCGTCTTCACTTCGCGTGCATCTTGGTAGACGCACCCTTCCTTCAGGTCCACATGCTTCAGCTTCAGGGATGCGATAGCCGAATCCCGTGCGCCGGTTAAAAGCGTAAAGGCCACCAGCGCGCGGTTCCGGCGCTCAATCTCGCTCCCACACGGCATAGTCTTAATCGCGCGCCGCACCTGCTCCAGCGTCGGAACCTTCCGCGAGGTGTGTGCCGTGGCAATCCGCGCGTCCTTGCTCGACAGGTTGAAGTAGGCGGCATCGGAATGCTGAATGCGGCTCTTGTAGCCGGGCTGATCCGCCAGCCAGAAAAAGAACTGCCGCAGTTGGGTGAGCGTGGCATGTACCGTCGCCTTGCTCAGCTTCTCCCCAGACCTCTGCCCCGTTTGCTCGGCCAAATGCCTCTTAAACGCGACTGCTTGCGCATGGTGAAAGGCCTGAAAGCTCTTGTGCCGGTTGCACTCCTCAAACCGGCTCAGCGCCTTGGCGGTGGCGTCCACCGTCGCCTCGCTGCATTGCTTAGCCTCTTGCAGCCAACCAAAATACCGCCGCTTGATTCGCTCGTTTTCCGCGTTGTGTTTCGTCATGGTTTCTCACTCTTGATTGAAGTCACTGTTTACGATGGGAAGACTAGAATCACTTACACGTCGCTCTGCCTCCATAAACGTGATGTCCAATTTCGCCCAATTCTCCGGCAACTTCGCCCTGCTGGCGCGCCGATACATCATCCCTCCGCAGTCCGGGCAGATGCCGATTAGGTTTCCCAACGTCGCCGTAGTCGGCTGGAATTCCGCCATGTCCCCGGCTGGCCGCTTGGGCGCGCGACATCGCACGCAGTAAATCTCACCGGGCTTGCAGGGCTGCTTGTTCTTTGTCCGGCGCGCCTGGAGAAAGGCGGCAAGCTCGCGGCCAAGGATTAGCGTCGGGCGCTTAGTGTCGCAAGTCGGTAGCCCGGCTTTCACCCAAGCGCGCACGGTATTCTTATGCGTGCCAAACAGCCGGGCAACGTCTTCCACCGTATAGCTGCGATTGATTTTTACAAGCCGGTAATTGGGGCGGCGCTTGCGCATGGGGTTTGCCGTCCCGTCTCTACGCCACTGCCTTGCGGGCTGCTTCCAGCTTCGCCACCAACTCGCGTATTTCCGCGTCCGGCTTCCCGGCAATCCGGGCCGCATTCAGCGCCGCTACCTCTTGGGCGGGCCAGCCCACGGCGCGCCCGCCGAGGCTAACGGGATGCGTGAATAGTCCATGAGCAACGCGCAAATACAGTGTGCTGCGAGAAAGGCCAGTTGCCGCTTTCACACCGGGAAGACGAAGGATGTGATGGGTCATTATCGATTCTCCCTGAGCGATTCGGGACCGCTCAGAGGAAACCCTAACCGTGGCTGGACTCCTTCTCCACTCGTCATGACTGCCTGACGAGCAAAAAGCGCCTACGGGCCTTTGTTTACATGGGTGTGGCGCGATTCACTTTTACTCGTCACTGGCGAGTATGGCGAGTGCCCATTTCCCCCCCCTGAATGATTGCTTCCCGTTCGCCGACCGGAGTCAGACGGTACTGCTCACCATACCTGCACTTTTCGTCCTGTATCCGTTTCCGCCATCGTGGTTCCTTGTAAGCCTGTCCGTAGGTATCGGGGCAACCTTCTTCTTTCCAAGTACCCGGCAACTGTACACGCCGCCCGTCCAGCGCAGAGCAGTATTTCTCACCCTTCAGACCGGCCTGGATCGCTCCGAAGATCACCGCGCGCCTCTTCATCTCAGACCTGCTGGGCGGTTTGACCTTCCGGGTTGGTTTAGGTTTGCTGGTGGAATTGGTGGGGGAAAGGGACTGAGACGGTGCCGCCTGTGGCCCATACCATTCCTCGACCAGAGAGTCTGACTTTCTTGGTCCTAAAGCCTCGATTGTTTGCATCGCGTTCTTAGCTCCGAGCGAAACGGAACGGAGCCAAGAGTCAGCGTCGCGTACAGCCTTAGCCAACTTCTGCCCGTCGTTACTATCTGCAAATTGCTTGAGAGCTACGCTTCTCAGGAGTGCTTCTTGAATGGTCTGCGTTTTCGGCTCTAATTCGCGCTCACGCGCTAAACGCTGTTGGTTCTCTGCATCGCGAGCTGCGATTTCCAGCTTGGTACTCCACTTCGCCCGGAGCCTACCCATTTCGCGTTTCAAGTGTCCGACAATGGCAGCAGAACCTTGCGGGATGCTTCCCCCTGTTCTTCTCTGGTGAAGCTCGAAACTGGCCTGGAAGCTACTTTCGCGCGCCACAAAAATCGGCTGTAAACAGGAATCGAATATCGCCCGGAATAGCGGTCTGCTCTTTATGTGTCCCTGAATCTCCCAGACTTCGCAGCAGGCTTGATAGCACCATTCCGCCCGTTTGTCTGCGTCCGCAATCTCCATTTCGACCAAGGCCGGACCAGCGTACGCGCTATTACCCCGCCTCCTGCCCTCGGCGAAGACTCCGTTCCACGCCCGAAGATGCTCTGTTGCCCATTCGTGCGCTACTAGAGAGAGCCGAAGGGTGAAATCCCGCTCAATGAGCTTCCACGCCTGTGCAGAGGTTTGAATAGAGACGCTGATTGAACGCTCCCGTTACGCTCATGGACATAGTAGGATGTTGCTGTACTCCACGATAGCGCAGGTTTACAGCATTTGCTACGGCTTTTGGCCCCTGCGCTGTATTGAGGAAATGTGCACCCAATAGAGCCCTACCTTGAAAAGCTGGCGGAAATCCGCGCGTCCGGTCACGCAACGGACGAAACGTCGTACTATCCCGCCATTGAAGCTCTGCTTGCCGATCTCGGCAAGGCGCTCAAGCCTCGCGTGGTTCCGGTTCTGCAACTGAAAGACAGGGGCGCGGACCACCCGGACGGCGGCCTCTTCACTCAGGACCAACTTCGCAAACATGCCAAGCCGGACGATTTCGCCATCCAGCCACCGAACCGGGGAGCCATCGAAGTAAAAGGGCTGGGCGAAAACCTGGATGACACGATCAAGTCTGATCAGGTTGCAAAATACGTTCGCGCTTACGGGCAGGTGCTCCTTACCAATTACCGCGAATTTCGCATCGTTATTGCCGGGCAGGACGCCAAGCCCCGCGCGCTGGAAACCCTCACGCTTGCCAAGTCCGAAGCCGCATTCTGGGCGCTTGCTGCGCATCCGCGCAAAGCCCCCGATGCGTTCGCCCGCCCGCTGGAAGAATTCCTGAAACGCGCCCTGATAAGCGCGGTTCCGATCCAAGCGCCCGATGTGCTGGCCAGCTTTCTGGCCTCTTACGCGCGTGAGGCGCTGGCCAAAATCGAGCCGCGCTCCAAGCTCAAGGAATTGGACGACGTGCGCGCCGCCCTGGAAGAAGCCCTGGGCCTCAAGTTCGATACCGTTAAAGGCGAACACTTCTTCCGCAGTACGCTGGTGCAAACGCTGTTCTACGGCCTCTTCTCAGCCTGGGTTCTGTGGTGCCGCGCGCCGGAGCGCCGCAAGGGGGACCGTTTTGATTGGCGTCTGGCCGTTTGGTCTCTTCAGGTGCCCATGATCCGCGCCCTGTATGAGCGGCTGGTGATTCCCGCGCATGTTCGCTCCCTGGGCCTCGAAGAATTGCTGAACCTCACCGGCGAAGTCCTGAACCGGGTTGACAGCGCGGCATTTTTTGAGCGGTTTGAAGAGAGCACAGCCGTCCAATACTTCTATGAGCCATTCCTTGAGGCGTTCGACCCGGAACTGCGCAAGCAGTTGGGCGTGTGGTACACGCCGCGCGAAATCGTCCGGTATATGGTGGAGCGGGTGGACCGCGTGCTGCGATCCGAGCTTGGCATTGCATCCGGGCTTGCGGACCCGAACGTGTACGTCCTGGACCCGGCCTGCGGAACCGGCGCGTATGTGGTGGAGGTTCTGGAGCGCATCCATAAGACGCTGCTTGAGGAGCGCGGCGAAGATGCGCTGACGCCGCATCAGCTCAAGCAGGCGGCCAAGGAGCGCGTGTTTGGATTCGAGATTCTTCCAGCGCCGTTTGTCATCTCACATTTGCAAATAGGCATGTTCCTGCAACGCGCCCATGCGCCGTTGGAGAGTGAGGCGGAAGGCAAGCGAGAGCGCGCGGGCGTGTTCCTTACCAATGCGCTCACGGGATGGGAACCGCCGGATAAGCAGAAGGCGCGGCTGCCGTTCACGGAGTTTGAAGAGGAACGCGAAGAGGCTGATGCCGTCAAGCGTGACAAACCCATCCTGGTGGTTCTTGGGAATCCGCCGTACAACGCATTTGCCGGAGTCAGTTCGACAGAAGAGGAGGGCTTGGTAACACCGTACAAAGAAGGACTCATCAAGACGTGGTTTGGCCTGCCCGGCAATTTGTACCAGCGAGATTGTTAGTGTAGCGCAACGGGAGAGGGAGATATCTGCCCGTCGCAGTAGTAGGCGGTGTGGGAAAGTGGGAAGCGTTCTTTGCTTTCCACTTTTCCATGACGCTGGGAAGCTTCGGTCTGCCATGCTGCCGGCGCTGGCGGTCTGTAGCCCAGTGAGGAGTGTGGCCGCTCGGTGTTGAAGTAGGTGCGCCAGCGTTCAGTCAACACCCGCGCCTCCTTCAGGGAATAGAAAATTTCGCCGTTCAGGAATTCATCGCGCATTTTGGAGTTGAAGCTTTCGCAATAGCCGTTCTCCCAGGGAGAGCCGGGTTCGATGTACAGAGTCTTGGCTCCAGTCTTGGCCAGCCACTTGCGCAGCTGCTTGGCAACGAACTCGGGGCCGTTATCAGAACGAATATGTTCCGGGATGCCGTGCTTGATCATGGCCTCGGCCAGCACGTCGATGACCTGGTTGCTGTTGATCCGGCGGCCCACATAGATCGCCAGGCACTCCCGCGTGTACTCGTCGATCAGGTTCAGGAAGCGCACGGTTCTTCCGTCGTGGGTGAAAGCACTTACGAAATCGTATGCCCAGACGTGATTCGGCCGCTCGGGCCGCAGCCGCACACACGAGCCGTCGTTGAGCCACAGACGGCCGCGTGGCTTCTGCTTCTGCGGAACTTTCAGCCCTTCGCGGCGCCAGATTCTTTCAACCCGATCTTTGCCGACTTGCCAGCCCATTTCCTGCAGCTTGATGGTGATGCGTCGGTATCCATACCGGCCATATTGACTGGCCAGCGCGATAATGGCCCGGGTCAGCGCGTCTTCGTCGCTCCGCTGCGTGGGCCGGTAGCGCTGCGTGCCGCGTGGCTGATGAACCAGTTGGCACGCATGACGCTCACTTGCCCCTTCTTGCTTGGCATGTTTCACAGCGGTACGGCGCCGCTCCGGGCTTAGAAGTTTCCCCGGGCGATGTCCTGAAGGATCTGCTTGTCCAGGCTGAGTTCAGCCACCAGGCGTTTCAGCTTGCTGTTTTCCTGCTCCAGCTCCTTCAGCCGCTTAGCCTGGTCTACCTTCAGACCGCCGTACTCCTTGCGCCAGCGGTAGTAGGTCTGCTCGGTGATGCCGGCCTCGCGGCTTGCCACCGGGTGCGTCTTTCCGTTCGCCACCGCTACCTCGATCTGCCGCAGGATGTTCACGATCTGCTCAGGCGTGTGTTTGCTTGCCTTGCCCATTCCTTGCTCCTTCCATACCAGTTTGTCTCACTCCCACTGGTACAGAATTGGCCGGGCATGCCAAAGCCAACCGGGAAGAGTTTGGATGCGATCGCGAGAGTTATTCAGAATCGGTAACAGGGGCAAGTCAGTAACCACAGAGTGATTCCCTCTTGACTAACTAATGGAGCGGTGCACGCGCGACGGGAGAGTCTTCTACAGCGTCACGGTAAGAGTTCCATTACAGAAAGGTTATTATTATAAGAATAACTCCCAGGTTACCTGCGCGTGACCAAAGTCGCATGATCTATTTTTTTACTTGACTTCCAAGTTTGATCTATGCGTAAATGATCGCCAATTGCTCCTTTCGAGGAATTGCATTTCCGGCTGGCGTCTTATGCGCCATCAAGTCGAGTCAGTGATTCCCACTCTGAGATACTCTCCTGAAACACTGTCGTGCTGATACGAACTTGTGAACTGCTCTTGTTCGATTGACAGTATTCAATGCTGACGTACCTACACCACTGCGCACGAAGATTGAACATTGGGGCCGCAGACCAAAAGGTTCTGCCTTGTCCCTGCGACGCTCCATCTCTTCAATCAGTGGCGTTTCTACTAGGACCAAGTTTGCGAGGATTGAATGAGAATGTCCCGTTTTATCCGAATCTCCGTTATCCTTTTACCTGCATTCCTCTTTCAAACAGATCGATTCATGGTCTCTGCAGCCATCTCGTCACCGAGCGCATATCTCTATGCTCTCGATCCGTCTGCGAACCGCGCAGTTCCTGGCGTGAACGTGTCTCCGACGTACACCGCTGGCCGAATCATCGTTGAATCGAGCGCGAATGAAGGCTTTGAAATGGAAGAACCGGATGCCATCTCCGTGAGATCTAAGGCCAACGACACGATCAACTACAACACTGCTGCTACCAATCGCCATTCTGCGGATGAGCGAGTCGAAATTGACCATCAAACGGACAACAGCAGCGGCCATTGTCTACAACGCAGGAGTGAGTTACACACACCCAGGAAGATGTCACTCTAAACAATCGTGCACGCATTGCAGAAGTGCATTCCCGAGGATCTTCCATTCAAAGAGTTGATGAATTGTGCAGAAAGGGCTTCGTATGAATCGGAAGTCGCGCGTGTATGTTTCGCTCTCTCAAGTCCTGATTTTTTTTGTGATCGTTTCTGCGTCGCTTGTAGCCTCGTCAGCACAAACGGCGACGCCAGTATTCAGCCTTGCGGCTGGAAGCTACACAGGTACGCAGACGATTACGATCACGGACTCGACGAGCGGGTCCACGATCTACTACACGACCGATGGAACAACACCGACGACTGCCTCTGCGCAATACAGCGGTCCGATTACGGTTAATTCGACGGAGACGCTTGAGGCGATTGCTACAGCCGCGGGCTACACGCAGTCGAATGTGGCCACAGCTGTCTACACAATTACACCAGTTACTGGCACTCTGACCGTCTATCTCTCTCCACCGGGAGCACAATCGACCACCGTTGCCGGTGCAGCGACGGAGACGTTTGACGCCCTATCCACCGGCATCAAGACGTCAGCCTATACTTCGACTGCCGGAATAGGCACCTACACCGGCAATTCAACCGATCCCTTTGCAATCGTGGCTCCCAATGTATACGGCGGGGCAACCGATAGTAATCACACCGCTCCGACCAACTACTTCGCCGTAGGTACCGAGTCCGGGAGCACCAATCCGGTTTATTTAACACTTACCCAGCCTGCGTCTTATTTTGGTTTTTGGTGGTCGGCGGGCGACGAGTATAACAGCGTTGCACTGTACTCCGGCAGTACGCTGTACGGAACCTTCAGCACGGCGGACCTGCTGACATTCCTGAATCACGGATCCGGTACGATCACCGCCCTCAATGGTACCACGTACGATAACAGCGCCTACTTCAGCAATCCGAACATCACCTCCGGCAGCAACGACTCCGCAGAGCCCTTTGCATACGTGAGTTTCGTGATCACCGGTGCAACGATCGATAAGATCGCCTTTTACAACACCAGCCTCAGCACCGGCTTCGAAAGCGATAATCATAGTGCCATATTTTCGGGCAGCACCGTAACGATTCCCACGACATTCGTGTCAGTCGAAACTCTGTCACTCAGTTCCCCACAGTCACCAACAATCACATGGGGAACGCCAGCGGCCATCACGTATGGCACGGCGCTGAGTGCGACGCAACTCGATGCGACTTCCACGGTTGCGGGAGCGTTTGCTTACTCACCTGCGGTCGGGACGGTGTTGACCGCTGGAACCCAGACGCTCTCGGTAGCCTTCACGCCGACCGACACAACCGACTACACCACAGCCACGGACACAGTAGCATTGACAGTGAACAGGGCAACTCCAACTATTACCTGGGCTATGCCTGCGCCCATCAGCTACGGTACGGCCTTGAGCGTGACGCAGCTCGATGCGACAGCGAGCGTGGCGGGGATCTTTGCATACTCGCCAGCCGCTGGTACAGTGCTGACGGCTGGAACACAGAGTCTTTCGGTGACCTTCACGCCCACCGATACGACCGATTACAACACCGCCACGGCTACGGTCACTCTTACGGTGACGCCACTTGTGTCCGTTAGCATCGCCCCTGCCACTGTGACGCTCAGTAGTGCACAGACGCAAGAGTTCACGGCTACTGTGAACAATACCGGCAATACGGCTGTCACCTGGACGATCAACCCTGCGGGTGTAGGCGCAATCAATACGGCAGGACTGTACACGGCGCCAGCGAGCGTTGCCACGCAGCAGACGGTGACTGTCACAGCGACCAGTGAGGCGGACACGACGCAG